>Ga0299907_10002073_pt1 | contig 12087 bp, 11 predicted proteins | sample RVTome_16_FD_198680 | JGI IMG/M metagenome (GOLD analysis project Ga0299907, IMG submission 198680) | Soil microbial communities from uranium-contaminated site in the Upper Colorado River Basin, Wyoming, United States - RVT152D67 (version 2) ...
TGGGGGCCCTGTCTCCGTTCATCGGCCCCTGGGACGAGCTGGGGAGCTGGGCGATCGCCGGCCTGATCGTCGCCCTGCTGGCCGCCACCGTGCCCCGCCTCCCGCTCCCGCGCTCCCTTCGGAGCCGTCGCCCCGGCACGCCCGCCGGGGCGAGGGGCTGAGGGCGTGGGTCGTGCGCATCCTCTCCACGCTGAGCTACTACCACCCGCACTGGACGGGCCTCACCGTCGTGGCCCAGCGGCTGGCGGGGGGGTTGGCGCGGCTCGGGCACGACGTCACCGTGCTGACCTCCCGACACGATCCCCGGCTCCCGGCGCGGGAGCGCCTCAACGGGGTCCGGGTCGTCCGGGTCCCCACCCTCGGGCGGGTCAGCCGGACGGCCATCATGCCGTCCTTCCCGTTCGCGCTGGTCCGCGAGGTCCGGCGGAGCGACCTGGTCCACATCCACACCCCGATGCCTGAGACCGCCCTGATCGCGGCGGTGGCCCGGGTGATGCGGAAGGCGGTCCTGATCACCCATCACGGCGACGTGGAGATGCCGGCGGGGCTGGGGAACGCGCTGATCAAGCGCATCATGGACACGGTCATCCGGACGGGGATGCGGCTCTCCGACCGGACCGTGGTGCATGTCGCGGACTACCGGGACCACTCCGTGTTCCTGGCGCCGGTCGCCCGGAAGATCGACCCGATCTACCCGCCGATCGAGGTGCCCCCGCCCCAGCCCGACCGGGTGGAGGCCTGGCGCCGGGAGCTGGGGCTCGACGGGCGACCGCTGGTCGGGTTCGCGGGGCGCTTCGTCGAGGAGAAGGGGTTCGATTTCCTCCTCCGGGCGATGCCCCTGGTGCGGGCTCGTCTCCCCGACGTGCGGTTCGTCTTCGCCGGAGAGAAGGACGTCAGCTACGAGCGGTTCTTCGAGCGGTGTCGTCCGCTCTACGAGGGCCAGCGAGAGGCGATCGTCGAGCTCGGGCTGCTCCCCGATCATCAGCAGATGGCGAACTACTATGGGATGTGCGACGTGTTCACGCTCCCCTCTCGGACGGACTGCTTCGCCATCGTGCAGGTCGAGGCGCTCCTCAGCGGCACGCCGCTGGTCACCTCCGACATCCCGGGAGCCCGGGAGGTGGTACGGGTGACGGAGGCCGGACGGCTCGTCCGTATGGGCGATCCATCGTCGATCGCGGAGGGGATCGTCCAGGTTCTCCAGGATCCCGATCGCTACCGGCCGAAGCAGGAGGTCGTTCGCTCGGTCTTCGACCCGGAACGATCGCTGCGCGAGTACGAAGCGCTGATGAGGGAGCTGCTGCGCGTTCGCGGCGGGTCCTGATACCGTGAGTCATCTTACGGAGGCCCAGTATGGTCTCGGGGGCATGAGGATACGATCACGTCGTCCTGACAAGGGAGCCGAGCGCCGACGCCTGCGCTCGTCGACCGAGATGCCGACGATCGAAGGCGGCCTCACCGGCCCGGTGGGGGCGGCATCCAGGATCCCCGGGGTCGATGGGTTCCGGGCAGTGGCGGTGCTGGCGGTGCTCGTCTACCACAACTGGTTGTACACGGCCCCGCAACCCGAGGACCTGGGTTATCTGAGTCGTTTCGTGCTTCCCCATCTTCCGGTGGGGGTGACGCTGTTCTTCGTGCTGTCCGGATTCCTCCTCTACAGGCCGTTCGTGGCTCGCGCGCTGACCGGGCGAAGGCCTCCGACCCTCCGCCATTACTTGCGGAACAGGGCCCTGCGCATCTTCCCGGCGTACTGGGTGATCCTGCTAGCGACGGGAGTCATCCTCCCGGCCAACATCGTCCGCATCTCGCCCACGGAGGTCGAGCTCGGGAGGCTGGAGCCGACGGTGCTGCTCCGCAACGCAGGGCTCGTGCAGAACTACTTCGCCGGGTCCATGGATACGGGCATCCCGCCGGCGTGGTCGCTGGCGGTCGAATGGTTCTTCTACCTCGTGCTCCCATTCCTGGGTATGCTCGCTGTCCTTGTTGCCGCTCGAATGGTTGGTAGAAGGGGCAGGACAGTGGCCACGCTGATCCCGCCCCTCCTGTTGTTCCTGACGGGCATCGTGACCCCCTGGATCCGGGACAACCTCGAGCCGGGAACCATGCAGAACGCCCTGGGGCGCAGCTTCCTGAACCACGGCGACCTCTTCGCGTTCGGCATGGGCCTCGCCATCGTGATGGCCAGCATCGAGCACGGCGGGCTGCGGATCCCGAGGTGGTGGCGAGTGCCGGCCTTCGGTCTTGTCGCGGCGCTCACCCTCGTCACCATGCTGCTCGCGGACCGCGAGCTGATCTACACCTACCGGGGGGCGGTGCGCTACGAGCTCCTGACCGGCACGGCCGCAATGCTGCTGCTGGCCCTGGTGGTCCTGCCCTCCGCCAACGGCTCACTCTCGATCCTGACCCGGATCCTCGACTCCCGGGCTTTCGTGGCCTTCGGCCTGATCTCCTACAGCCTCTTCCTGTGGCACGAGCCGCTCCAGCGGCTGGCGTTCGAGCAGGGCCTCACCCTGCCCGGCGTCTCTGGCTTCTGGGCGAACCTGGTCATCCTCGGCGTGGTGGCGGCGGCCCTCTCCGTGCTGACCTATCGGTTCGTCGAGCAGCCGGCGCTGGCCCGCAAGGCGCGGCGGGGGAGAGGCGAGCAGGCCGATCGACCCTCCTCCGGATAGGGCTCCCCCCGACCCCGCTCGTTGAAGAACGTCGCGCTCACCCGCCGGCGAGCTCCGAGAGGACGGTCTCGGCGACAAGCCGGTGCCCCTCCTCGCCGTAGTGGAGATCCACATGGGGCGTGATGATGCGCAGCCGCGGCGGGAAGAGGGAGAGAGGATCGGGATGCTCTGAGAGATCTCGTACAGGTCGATCGTGCGGATACCCAGCCGCTCGGCCAGGGTGAGGAACTCTTCGTGGGGTGGGGGGTCGATGCCTCGCGCGAAGACGTCCCGCCCCGGCAGGTAACACGAGGCAAAGAGAACCGCCCCAGTCCTCCACCGTGTGTTTCCCTTCGAGAACCACGCGCTCGTATACGTCCCAGAGGTGCTCCTGGTCAGGCCGGTCCCACTCGTCGACGAGCCGCAGACCCAACCGTTCCCGGAGCTCGCGGAGCTTCACCACGTTCACGAGGCGCTCCACGAGCGACGGTCCCGGCTGGACGAGGCCGGTCTTCGGGGATCGCGCCAGCGTCGCGTCGACGCGGGTACGCATCAGGATATCGATCTCGAGGGGCCGAGGCATCAGCCCTGATGAAACCCATCCTCCTCCAGGTACCGATGAAGGATGTCGCCGCGAAGCTCTTGAGGGAGGTCCTCCACGACGTCGTTCCCGCCGTAGAAGAACCACAGGACCCGTGTCGGCTCGACGGGGTCAGATACTCCTGCATCGTGGCCAGCTGGAGGAGGGGGCCGCTGTTGCTGTACCCGACGTTGAGCGTCGCCGGGTGCGCATCCCTGATCAAGGAGGCGAAGGACGCCTCGGACCGCACACATTCGCCCAGGGTCAAGGAATCCCCCACCTAGGCGACCTCCAAGGTGGTTGCGGACCACGCGGCCGGAGGGTTGTTGAACCCGTGCGGATCGCTCTCGTAGACGAAGTACTCGCCAGACTCGTTGCGGGCTGTCGCTCGCCACCCACGAGGATGGGCTGGCCCTCGCCGGCCGGGCCGTCGGCTTCCGCGTGCGCGGGGCCCCGGGAGCGCCTGAAGGCTGGTGGAGGATCACCCTCGCGCGTGCCATAGTGCGTAGCCTCCAGGCAGGTTCCTACGCTGCCTCGTGAGAGCTAGGAGAATGGGTGACCTTCACCACGCTCACGTTCGTGCTGTTCCTCGTCACGGTGTTCTTCCTGTACTGGGGCCTCCGGCGTCGCACCGCCCAGAACGTGCTCCTGGTCCTGGCGAGCTTCGTCTTCTACGCATGGTGGGACTACCGCTTCACCGTGCTCATGCTGATCTCTGGGGTGACCGACTTCCTCGTCGGATTGGGACTCGGCAAGGCGGTCCGGAGGCCGAGCCGTCGGCTCCTCCTGCTCACCAGCCTGGTGGTGAACCTCGGCATGCTGGGGTTCTTCAAGTACTTTGGGTTCTTCGTCGAGACTTTCCAGGCCCTCCTGGAGCGGCTTGGATACCAGCCCCACCCGGTGACGCTGCGGATCGTCCTGCCGGTCGGAATCAGCTTCTACACCTTCCAGACCCTGAGCTACACCCTCGACATCTACCGGGGGGCCTTGCGGCCGACCCGCCGGTTCATCGACTACATGTCCTACGTCACCTTCTTCCCGCAGCTCGTGGCGGGCCCGATCGAGCGGGCCGGTCGCCTGCTGCCGCAGTTCTCTGCCGACCGGCGGTTCGACTACCACAGCGCTGCGGAAGGCGGGCGCCTGATTCTCTGGGGGTTCGTGAAGAAGCTGGTGATCGCCGACAACATGGCGGTGATCGTGGACGCGGTCTATGCGGATCCAACCGCCGGCACGGGTCCACAGCTTCTCCTCGCCACCGTGGCCTTCGCCTTCCAGATCTACTGCGACTTCTCCGGCTACTCCGACATCGCCATCGGCACCGGGCGGCTGTTCGGCATCAACCTGACCCGGAACTTCGCCTACCCGTACTTCTCGCTGTCCCTGGCGGAGTTCTGGCGTCGGTGGCACATCAGCCTCTCCACGTGGTTTAGGGACTACGTGTACATCCCTCTCGGGGGGAGCCAGCGGTCCCGTCCCCGGCGGGCCGCCAACGTCGTGGCCACGTTCACCTTGAGCGGCCTTTGGCACGGGGCGTCCTGGAACTTCATCATCTGGGGAGGCTTGAACGGGGTGGTCGCCCTCCCGAGCCTGTTCGGCAGACGCGGGTCGCGGGGCCCGCCCTCTGAGATCCCCGGCGGGGAGCGGACGCTCCCGTCGATGCGCTCGCTGCTCGCGATGGGGGTTACGTTCGCCGTGATCTGCTTCGGCTGGGTGTTCTTCAGGGCGGGGTCGCTGTCGGACGCCATACTGATCCTGGAACGGATCGGGCAGGACGCCGTCTCGCTCCGGGCGTACGCAGGGGTGCGCCACGTCCTGAGCGCCTACGATCGTCTGTCCCTGGTGCTCCTGGCGGTCTTCGTGGCGGTGGAGTGGCTCCAGCGCCGGCATCTTCACCCGCTGGACCTGCCGAGGTGGCCGGTGTGGGGGCGGTGGGGCGTGTATTCGGGGCTGCTGTGGCTGACCCTGCTGCGCCAGGGTCCCGGGTTCGAGTTCATCTACTTCCAGTTCTAGGAGAGGAGGGGGGGTGCGGCGGTTCCTGACGCGAGCAGGGGGCTTCCTGGCCATCCAGCTCCTCGTCGGCACCGCCCTATTGGGGCCTTACCTCAGAACGGGCGACCCTTCCGTTGCCTATCTCGCGGCGTACCGGGACAAGAGCGAGCTGTTGGAGCGCACGGAGGGAGCCAAGCTGGTCCTGGTGGGCGGGTCGAACGTGGCCCTGGGGTTCGACTCTGAGGCTCTCTCCGCAGCCCTGCCATACGAACCGGTGAACGCCGGCCTGATGGTGGGGATCGGCTTGCCGATGATGCTGGAGCAGGTTGAGCCACACCTGCGGCCTGGCGATGTGGTCCTCCTGTCTCCCGAGTACGACCAGTGGGCCGGGGGGTTCGACCCGTTCGCCGTCCTCCGTCTCCTCGAGGACGATCCCGGTGCCTGGCGCGACATCCCCGTCCGCTACCTCCCCCCGCTCCTCGACGACTCCTTGTCCTATCTGGGGCAGGGGCTCCGGGCGATGCTCGGCCGCGGCGGACGGCCACGGACGTTGCCTCCGCCGTACAGTCGCGACGGGTTCAATCGCTTCGGTGATTTCGTTCGGCACCGTGACCTTCCGGGGGAGGAAGAACTGCGCGGCCCACTGGTGGTGCCGCATGTGGACGATGGGTCGCTGCGCGATGCGGTGACGACCCTGAACGATTTCCAGCACGGCGTCGAGCAACGGGGCATCACCGTCCTACTGAGCTTTCCTCCGCTTCCGCGCGACGTATACGAGAGCCGTGAGGAGGACTTCCAAGCCCTGTATCGATACCTCCGGGAGGAGCTCCGCATCCCGCTCCTCGACAGCCCCGAGGAGATGGCCCTGCCGCGGGACCTCTTCTACGACACGATCTACCACCTCAACCGCGCCGGCCTGGAGCAGCGAACCCGGGACGTGATCGCCCGGATCGAGGATGCTCTTGGGGGCGCCTAATGCCGTCGGTCCTATGAGCCGCCCTTGTCCTTGCGGGTGCTGTAGGAGTGGACGCCGGCCCCGGCCAGCTGGCCGCCGTGGACAATGAGGTACTCCTCCCGGATCGGCTTGTCGTCGAGCCAGCGCTCCAGGATCTCCCTGGTGCCGGCGGCGTACCTGGCCTGGGCCGAGAGCGACGACCCGGAGATGTGCGAAGTCATCCCGTGGTTCGGCATGGTCCGCCATGGGTGGTCCTCGGGGGCCGGCTGGGGGAACCGCACGTCGCCGGCGTAGCCCCGCCAGCTGCCCGCTCTCCAGCGCCCGCACCACCGCGTCGCGGTCGCAGATCTTCCCGCGCGCCGTGTTCACCAGGTACGTCCCGCGCTTCATCTTCCACGTCGCAGTGGGGGACCATCCAGGCGGCGTCCTCGTGGAGGTCAGCCCGAGATCGCGCTCGACCTCCTCCGGGAGGCGGTGGCGCTCGGTGTAGTGGAGCTCCATGTCGAACGGCTTCAGGCGCCGCAGGACAGCAGAGCCGATGCGCCCCACCCCGAACGTCCCCACGGTCATCCCCTCGAGGTCGTAGGAGCGAGCCACGCAGTCGGCGATCTTCCATCCGCCCTTCACCACCCACCGGTAGGAGGGGATGTAGTTTCGGACCAGTGACAGGATCATCATCACCACGTGCTCGGCCACGCTGATGCTGTTGGAGTAGGAGACCCCCGCCACGGTCATTCCGGCCTTGATGGCCGCGTCGAGGTCGACGTGGTCCGAGCCGATCCCGGCGGTGATGGCCAGCTTGAGCTTCGGCACCTTGGCGATCCGCTCGGCCCTGAGGTAGGCGGGCCAGAACGGCTGGGAGATGACGACGTCGGTTTCGGGGAGCTCACGCTCGAACTCTGAGTCGGGGCGTCCTTGTCGGAGTAACGATCAGCGTGTGGCCCAAGTCTTCCAGGAACCGGCGGAGGCCGAGCCCGCCGGAGACGCTCCCCAGGAGCTCACCGGGGGTGAAGTCGAGACCCTCCGGCGTGGGGGAGGGTCCGGCCGCCCGGGTAGCGCTCCAGCGTGGGGACGTCGTCCCGGGCATGGGACGTCGGGTACCCGTCCACGGGGTCGTCGTAGAGGACGCACAGGATCTTGGCCATGTCTCCCCCTTCGTGCCGATCGAGGACCTCAACTGCGGAGGGTCCGTTCGTTCGGATCGCCGACGTCTCGAGCTCCACCACCTCGTACTCGGACACGGCGGTGCTGTCCTCGCTCACCTACTGGTACTACGTGGTGGCCGTGGATGGGGCGGACAACGTCAGCCCGCTGTCCGACGCGGTGAGCGCCCGCCCCAGGTAAGGGCCGAGCCGGCGGCCCCCGCCTAAGCGAACGGAGTCGCCCCATGCTCTTGACCCGCTGACGGTGGCGTCGTAGGTTCGACGGGATCCTGCTCCCTGACGAGCGAAACCAAAGCCCCCGTGGATCCGGTGACGAGGTAACGACATGCGCAGAAGGGGATCGAGACGGGTGCGAGCCATCTTCCTGATCGCGCTCGCCGTGTTGGTGGTGGAGATTCCGCTGGCCCAGCAGCCTGCGGTTGCCGCGAGCGCGGGTGTGGGACCGAAGCGGAGCATCAAGTGTCCCCGGAAGGCCGTGCGCGTGCGTCCCGGCGCCAGCATCCAGGCCGCCGTCAACAGGCATCCCCGGGGGACGGCATTCTGCCTGCGAGCGGGGGTCCACAGGCTGACCGGTCCGATCACGCCGAAGACCGGCGATCGCTTCATCGGGGAGTTCGGGGCCATCATCGACGGGTCGGGCTGGAAAACGGATGATCCTAACCAGGGGCTCTTCCGCGCTCACAACCAGGACATCGACCACGTGGTCATCCGCAACCTGGTGATCCGCAACTCCCCCCAGCGTGGGATCCACGCCTTCAGGGACCACAGCGACCGATGGATCATCGAGAACAATACGATCCACGGGAACCGTGGGGGCATCAGTCATGGCAACTTCTTCCGGATCCGCCGGAACATCATCCGCGGCAACTGGCAGTACGGGATCGGCTCCTTCCGCTCCACCGGTTCGCTGATCGCGGGCAACCTCTTGACGCACAATGCCGTCCGCGGGGCCGAGTTCCCCGGTGACTCGGGCACCTCCAAGTGGGCGCTGGTCACGAACACCACCGTGCGAAGGAACACGGTCCGGGACAACTACGGGAATGGAATCTGGTTCGACACCGGCCACGTCGGCATCCGAATCGTAGGGAACATCGTGCGGAGGAACGGGTTGAACGGCATATTCACGGAAGTGGGGGGATCGACCCTAATCCGCAACAACACCGTCACCGGGCATCATCGCGGGATCTACATCTCCGAGTCGGAGGACGCGACCGTCACGGCGAATACGCTGGCGAACAACGATCGCGGCATCTGGCTGTTCCAGGATGGGAACCGTCGGGGCGAGGGCGAACTGGCGAACAACGGCATCACGGATAACAGGGTGCGGGTTCCATCGACCCCGATCCTTCCGGGCGTTGCACCCCATGCTGCTGGCCTGGCTTGTTGGAACCTGTCGGCGAGTCAATGTGCCGTGTACTCGACCGGTCGAGGGAACGCGTTCCAGGGCAACGCGTACACGGTGCCGAGCCTGAGCGGCAAGTACTGGGGGTGGGAGAACACCCTGATGACCTGGAGCGAGTGGCGCGCTGCCGGCCAGGACACCACCGGGAGCCTCAAGGCCGGATGAGTCCGATGCCTCCGACTCAAGGATGCCGAGCCTGCGTCCGAATCAGGGGGCATGCGCCGCTCCCGAAGGTCTCCGAGGATCGCGCGGGTCGTCGTTCTGAGGGCGCCGTGGAGATCTTCCCGGGCTCGGACATCCAGGCCGGGGTGAACGCCCATCCTGAGGGGACCGCGTTCTGCCTGAAAGGAGGGGTGCACCACCGAACCAGCGCCATCACGCCGAAGACCGGCAACAGCTTCACGGGCGAATACGAAGCCATCATCGACGGGTCGGGCTGGAGAACGGATGATCCTAAGCAAGGGCTCGTTCCGCGCTCACATCCAGGACATCGACAACGTCGTCCTCCGCAATCTGGTGATCCGCAACTCGCCCTAGCGTGGGATCCACGCCTTCAGGGACCACAGCGACCGATGGATCATCGAGAACAATACGATCCACGGGAACTGTGGGGGCATCAGTCATGGCAACCTCTTCCGGATCCGCCGGAACATCTTCGTCGACAACTCCTACACGGGCATCTGGTTCGATGACGGACACAGCGGTACCCGCATCGTCCGCAACTCCGTCAAGGGTGCCCCGGAGGCCGGAGGTCCCAGGGGTGGTGCCGATGGCCGCCGGCTTGACGTGCTCGAACCGGACGCCGGCTAAGTGCGGGGAGTTTCTCGATCCGTCGAGGCAATACGGTCCACCGCAACGCATACAGGGTGCCGAAGAACAAGAGCAGATACCGGGGAGTGGCAACGTACTCGAGAACCTGAAGCGAGTGGCGGGTCGGCGGCCAGGACGGCCGAGGGCGCCTCAGGGCTGGATAGGTCGCTCTGCGGGTCGGCTTACGGGTTAAGGAACAGGAACCCCACGAACAGGAAGGACGACACCATGAGCGCCGCGGAGGTGGCGGCGATCGCTGCGAACGTTATCTGACTCATCCGCCGGGCGAGGGGGATCAGGAGGGGGAAGGCGCTCATCACGAAGCGCACGATGGATGTCGTGTTGCTACTGAGGAGCGCCAGAGCGACGATCCCCACTGCGTAGATGGCGATCACGGCCGGGGGTCGCCACCGGATCAGCACGTAGATGGCGAAGGGGGCCGCCAGCGCCAGGGCGACAGCCACGAAGCGATGCAGGCCTCCCGGATCCCGCAGGAACTCCAGGAGCATCTGGGCGTTCGAGACCCCGAAATCGAATCGCATCCCCCACGTCTGTTCTTGCACGCGCAGGAACGTCAGCGGAGTTCCCGTCTCGATCCACAGGTACGCTGCATAGAGGAGCCCGCCCAGCGGGGCCAAGAGGGGGGCCAAGAGGGGAGCCGGTGAGCGGGACCGACGGAACTCGCCGACGCCAGCCCAGACGCAGCAGAGCACCAACACCACTGCGTTCGGCCGCACGGCCGTCGCCATACCCGCCATGACGCCGGCAAGGACCCACCGTCTGTCCAGGAGCGTCAGGAGGGTGGCCGCCGCGAGGAACAGGAACGGCCCATCTGGATAGACCATGGAGAGAACGTAGGCGGCGGGGAAGAACGAGACCAGGACGACCGTCCTGGATGCCGTCAAGGCATCGGCGAGCTTGCGGACGAGCAGCCAGATGACTGCCACGCCGGCCGCCCCCCCGGCGGTGGACAGGATGACTCCGGCCAGGGCGGGTGACGCACCGGAAACGGCCGTCACCGTACGCATCGCCAGCGGATACGCGGGGAAGAATGCCATGGCGTCGGTCATCGCGCCACCTGTGTATCCGGCAGCGGCGATCCGCACGTAGAACTCTCCGTCCCACAGGGACAACACCTCGAGCAGTGTGGACCGCGGCGAGAGCACGACCAGGGTGTAGCCGACCAGGATGGTGACGAATCGTGAGAGCAGAAAGACGCCAACGGCGCCCGCGGTCCCCCTAGCCCCTTCCGACCATTCTCCGAAGGCCTTTGGTCGCAGCCTCTGCGTGAAGGGCGGACGGCGGGATGCCTCCGCTTCGTCGACTCCAGCAGCCACCGATCCTCCCGTCTGCGCCGTCTGTGGATCCGCCGGTCGGGCCATGATAGCGAGTGGGCTCCGGGATGCGTGTTCGAAACGTTTGGGCCCCGCAAGCCGTTGACACTCGCGGGGCGCATCGAGGAATATCAACTTCTCATGGCCAGGCTACCGATGGGCCGCCGGCCACCGGTTGCCACGACCTCACGCCCGAGGGGCCTGGCAGACGCGGGACGGCGGATCTACGTAGGGACCGGAACCCTCGAGGAGGTGGGCTTCCTCGGTCCCCCGGGGCAGCGTGTCGTCGCGTCCACGCATCTCCCGGCCGGGGAGGCCATTGGCGGTCTGGTGATCTGCTCCCCGCTGTATGCTGAGTTCCTCCACAATTACCGCAAGGAGGTCATCTTCGCCCGTTCCCTCGCCGACGCCGGCCTCGCGGTGCGCCTCCTGCGAACCGCTTGGGGATGGGCCCTCGTCGACTGGGAGAGCACCGAGACCGGGGTTCCGCCCTTCTTCGACCCGTTCCACTTCCTCGTCCAGTCGAGGGTGGAGCTCCGTCGCCCGACCAAGCGAGCGGTCATCGATGGGCTTGGTCTGAGAGGCTGGGCGGGGGCCCGCGTCGAGGCCTACGCGGCGGGATGCGAGCTCGATCCGCGGGAGGCGAAAGGCCTCTTCGGCGAGTATCTTGGCTTCAGCGCCGCCAGGGTCTCCCCGAGCGCGCCCCACAGGGCCCTGGGGACGCCTCGGAAGCTGTTCCATCTGATCGACGGCACCCGAGGAGCCGCCACGTGAGCCGCCGCCTAGGCTCGTTCGTCGTCCTCGCAGGCCCCGATGGCTCCGGGAAGTCCAGCCTGGCCGCCCGGATCGTGGCGGCCAACCGCCGGACGGGACGGCCGGCGCGACACATGCACTGGCGCCCGGGTCTGCTGCCCCATGCAGGAACCGTCGTCATGCGCCCCCCAAGGGGTGACTCCTCCGATCCCCATGCGGTGGAGCCCCACGGCACGGTGGTGTCCCTCGTTCGGCTCGTCTACTACTGGATGGACTTCCTTGTGGGAAGCTGGCTCCGGGTGTCACCAGTCCGACGGCGAGGCGGCCTGGTAGTGATGGAGCGAGGCTGGTGGGACATGCTGGTAGATCCCAGGAGGTATAACCTCCGCCACTCCCGTGGCCTCGTCCGCTTTCTGGGACGACTTCTCCCCGCTCCCGACGTGGTGGTCGTGC
>Ga0299907_10002074_pt1 | contig 12084 bp, 11 predicted proteins | sample RVTome_16_FD_198680 | JGI IMG/M metagenome (GOLD analysis project Ga0299907, IMG submission 198680) | Soil microbial communities from uranium-contaminated site in the Upper Colorado River Basin, Wyoming, United States - RVT152D67 (version 2) ...
GTGGAACCAGGCATCGGGGTTGGTCGCGGCGAACGCGCGGTGCGCTACGGCGACGCGCCCGAGGTCCTCGCTCGTGGCGCCGTAGGTGTGCATGTAGCGCTGCGCGAACATCGCGACCCAGCTGGCCGGAGTCGTGAGGCCGAACGGCGTGTACCAGCTGTAGTGGATGAGCTCGGCGGTCGGCTTGTCGTGGATGCTCAGACCGAATCGGCGCCAGGAGCGGCCGTTCAGAGCCCGGTAGGCGATGACGACTTCCGCCGAGCCGGTCGCGACCGCCATCGCCGCCTGGTGGATCACGGCGCACGCGGCTCCGCCGCCGTAATGGATCCGGCTGTAGAAGCTCAGGTCGCCGCACCCGAGGTTCCGGGCGAGCTCGATCTCCTCGTTCGAGTCCATCGTGAAGGTGCAGAATCCGTCGACGTCGGCGGGGCTGAGCCCGGCGTCGGCGAGCGCGGCGGACGCGGCCTCGACGGCGAGGCGCATCTCGGTGCGGCCGGACTCCTTGGAGAACTCGGTCTGGCCGATGCCGGCGATCGCGGCGCGCCCGGCGAGGCTCATGCGCCGCCCTTAGCCAGCGTCAGCCGGACGGTTCCGGAGACATGCTCCCCGAGGCCGGTCGTGCCGCGGATCGAGACCTCGACCTCGTCGCCTTCGACGAGCGTGACGTGCCCGGTGAGGCGCATCACGTCGCCGGGGTAGTTCGGCGAGCCGAGCCGGATGGCGACCTTGCGCAGGATGGCTTCGGGTCCGGCCCAGTCCGTGACGAACCGTCCGACCAAGCCGTTGGTCGTGAGGATGTTCATGAAGATGTCGCCGGCCCCCCGTTGCCGGGCGAGCGCGGCGTCGTGGTGGACGTCCTGGAAGTCCCGCGACGCGAGCGCGCCCGCCACGATGAGGGTTGCGGTGATGGGTATCTCGCTCAGGGGAAGCTCGTCGCCGACCTTCACGTCGCTCGGGCTGAGCGTGCGCATCACCGCTCCCCTCCCGATGCCATCGCGGCGCCGAGCCGCGCGAGCTGCCGGCCGGCGCCGCCGAGCATCAGCTCGACGTGTTTCGCGCCCAGCGTGTACCGGTGCAACGGATACTCCATGTCGACGCCGATGCCTCCGTGCAGGTGCTGCGCGGCAGCGAGCACGCGGTGTCCGCCGTCGGCTGCCCAGAACTTGGCGATCGCGACCTCCTCGGTCGCCGGCAGCCCCTCGTCGAGGCGCCACGCGGCCTGCCACATCGTCCACCGCATCGCCTCGACGTCGATATAGGCGTCGGCGGCGCGCTGCTGGACCGCTTGGAACTTCGCGAGCGGCCGTCCGAACTGTTCGCGGCCCGTCAGATACTCGGCGGTCATGCGCAGCGCTCGCTCGGCCATGCCGACCTGGAGCGCGCAGAGGCCGGTGAGAGCCGCGTCGTGGAGCCATCCGAGGGCGCCGGGGTCGGTTCCCGGCTCGACGAGGACATCGTCCTCGGGAACCGATGCGCCGTCGAGGGTGAGCAGAGACAGGATCTCGCCGCTTGTTGCGCTTTGACGTTCGAGGGTCAACCCGCCGGAGCTTGGATCGAGCAGGAAGATCCCCACGCCGCCGTTCGAACGGGCCGGGACCAGGATCCGCTCGGCAAGGTGCGCGGCGGGTACGGCGTTCTTCGCGCCTTCGAGCCGCCACGCGTCGCCTTCCCACGTCGCGGTCGTCGCGGGCCGCAGCGGGTCGTCGGCGTCTGGCTCGGCGAGTGCCGCGGTCAGGACGGCGTCCCCGGAGACGACGCGAGGCAGGAGCGCGGAGCGCAGAGACGGCGACCCGTAGCGGTTGATCGTTCGAGCGCCCAGGACCAAGGCCGGCCACAGCGGCACCGACGTCGCCGCGGCGCCGGCCTGTTCGAGCAGAATGCAGACCTCGGTGAGGCCGCCTCCGATGCCGCCGTGTTCCTCGGGCATGCCGACGCCGAGGAGGTTCGCCCGGGCGAGCTCGGCCCAGAGCGTCCGGTCGAAGCGATCGGGATCGGCTTCTACCTGCTTCAGCCGGTCGGTGGTCGCGTGCGCGCCGATGATCTGACGCGCGAGATCCCGCAGCGCCTCCTGATCCTCGGTGAAACCCAGATCCACGGCTCAGCTCCTCGGCTTGAAGACCGGCAAGGTCACGTCGTCATCGATGGTGAGGAAGTCCAGCTCCACCGGCATGCCGATACGCACCTCGCCCGGCTCGATCCCGACGATGCTCGTAACGATGCGTGTCCCTTCCTCCAGTGCCACGAGCGCGACGACGTAGGGCATCTCGAAGCCCGGGACCGGCGGATGGTGCATGACGACGAACGAGTAGACCTCTCCCCGGCCGCTCGCACGGACGGCATCCCACTCGAGCGAGCCGCACGCGCCGCACATGGTCCGCGGCGGATGGCGGAGGGTCTTGCACGCGGAACATCGCTGGATCAGGAGCTCCCGCCGTGCCGTCCCGTCCCAGAAGAACTGGGTGTCTTGGTTCATCGCCGGCCGCGGGCGCCGCCCGGTTCGCGGTGGAACGGCTGCAGCCTCGGGCCGGAACTTTATGTAGCGCTGCATCATTCTGCCGACGACCTCGCCGGTTGCATCGCAGCACGTCGTCAGCGTCGTGAAGAAGTGCCCGGGCCCGAGAGCGGTGCGCTTCTCCTCGGAAACCGACTCGATGATGGTCGTCGACGTGACAACGTCACCCGGCCGCAAGTAGCGGAGGTACTCCTGCTCGCAGTTCGTCGCGACGATCGAGGTGAAGCCGGCTTCGTCGAGAACCGCGATCAGCTCCGATTGGGCGTTGTCGGGCGACGGCGGAGGCCTGAGCCCTTTCATCGTCCAGACCTGCAGCATCGTCGGCGGCGCGACGATGCCGCCGTGGACCGACCACTTCGCGAACGTGGGATCGGTGTAGGAAGGATTCGCGTCGCCGAGCGCCTCGCACCAATGGCGGATCATCGACTCGTTCACCCGATCTGGCGAGGTGAACTGCGGTCCGGCCTGCCGCCCCACGAAGGACCGCAGCTGCTCGACGAGATCCTCGCGCTCGGACTCGGTGCGACGGTCTGCGGTCTTGCTCACCGGCCGCTCCTCGGCATCCCGAGTCCGGCGGTCGCGATGATGTCGCGCTGGACCTCGTTGACGCCCCCGCCGAACGTAACGACGTACGCCCAGCGGTACATGATCTCAACGCGGCCGTTCAGCGCTGCCCCGGGAGAACCGTGGCGGATCTCGCCGGCCTCGCCGAGGACCTCCATCAGGCTGCGGTAGACCTCAACGAACAGCTCGGTACCGTAGACCTTGACCACCGAAGCGTCGGCTGCGTTCAGGATCCCTTTCGTCAGCTCCCAGGCGAGACGCCAGTTCAGCAGCTTCAAGGCCTCGAGCCGAGCACGCGTTCGGGCGAGCGTCATCTGTACCCAGGGGCGGTCGATGATGCGGCCGCCGTCGGATGCGGTGGTTTCGGTGGCCCACGCGAGCACGTCGTCGAGGAGCTGCTCGGCTTTGCCGGAGCACGCCAGGGCGACGCGCTCGTGGTTGAGCTGCGTGGTGATGAGCCGCCACCCTTCGTTCTCGCCGCCGACGATCGCGTCGGCCGGGACGCGAACGTCCTCGAAGTAGACGGCGTTCGTGCGCCCGTAGTCGATGGTCTCGATCGGGGTCATCTTCACGCCGTCGAGCGACGTCGGGACGATGAAGATCGTCAGTCCTTTGTGCTTCGGAGCTTCGGTATCGGTGCGTGCGGCGAGCCAGATGTAGTCTGAGTCGTGCGCGCCGGTCGTGAAGATCTTCTGGCCGTTGATCACGTAATCGCCGCCGTCTTTGATCGCTCGGGTCCGGAGGGACGCGAGGTCGGTTCCCGCGCCGGGCTCGGTGTAGCCGATCGCGAAGTGCACCTCGCCGCCCAGGATCGGCCGGAGGAAGCGCTGCTTCTGCTCCTCGGTCCCGTACTGGATCAGCGTGGGGCCCACCGTGTTGAGGGTCACGAACGGGAACGGCATGTCGGCACGGCGGCATTCGTCGATGAAGAGCTGGTGTTCGATGAACGAGCGCCCCTGCCCGCCGTACTCCTTCGGCCATCCGAGGCCCAGCCAGCCGTCCTCCCCCATCCGGCGGACCACGCGCCGATAGGCGGGTCCCATCTGCTCGCCGGCGCGCGGGCCGAGCTCCGCGCGGAGCTCGGGTGTCAGGACCTTCGCGAAGTAGGCGCGAAGCTCGTCGCGCAATGCGATCTGCTCATCCGAATAAGCGACGCGCACGTCAGCCCTCCATCGGGGGACTATCGCTTCGCTTCATGAGTCCCCCGAACCCCTACCCAAATCTGGGCACGTGGCCGCCCCAGCCGACGAAGGACGTCGCGCCGCCGTCGACGACGAACTCGGCCCCGGTGCAGTAAGAGCTCTCGTCCGACGCGAGGAACAGGACCATGTTCACGATGTCCTCGGGGACTCCCGCGCGGCGAAGCGGGATGCCGGACTCGAACAGCTTGTCGACGTCGACGTCCTGGAGGCCCTGCGCCCGGGTCATCGGCGTGTCGATGAAGCCCGGGTGCACGGAGTTCACGCGGATCTTGTGGCGCCCGAGCTCGACCGCGGCGGACTTGCTCATCCCTCGGACGGCGAACTTGCTGGCCGTGTACGCGGTGAGGCGCGGCAAGCCGCGGAGTCCTTCGACCGAGGAGATGTTGATGATCGAGCCGCCGCCGGCGCGCTTCATGGCCGGCACGGCCGCCTTCATGCCGAGGAACACGCCGACCTGATTGACGTTGATGATCTGCATGTACTCCTCGAGCGTCGAGTCCTCGAGCTTGCCGAACTTGAGGATGCCGGCGTTGTTGAGCAGGACGTCGAGGCGGCCGAAGGACTGTTCGGCGTCCTTGACGGCCGAGACCCAGTCGTCCTCTTTCGTAACGTCGAGGTGGGCGTAGATCGCGGCGTCGCCCAGCTCCTGGGCGAGCGCCTTGCCCTCGTCGTCGAGGATGTCACCGAGCGCGACCCGCGCGCCCTCGGCGACGAACCGGCGGGCAGCGGTGGCGCCCTGGCCACGCGAGCCGCCGGAGATCAGCGCGACCTTACCGTCGAGCCGTCCCACAGGTTGTCCTTTCAGATCCCGAGCCGGGTTGCCAGCAGTTCCCGATGGTAGACGGGGTCGCCGAACAGCAGCTCGGAGGACTTCGCGCGCTTGAAGTACAGGTGCGCGTCGTGCTCCCAGGTGAAGCCGATGCCGCCGTGGACCTGGATGTTCTCCGAGGCGGCGAAGAAATAGGCGTCGGAGGCGACCGCCTTGGCGAGCGGCGCGCTCAGACGGAGCTCGTCATCGTCCTTCGCGGCGACCCACATCGCGTAGTACGCGGCGGTCTTCGCCGACTCGATCTGCAGCAGCATGTCGGCGCACTTGTGCTTGATCGCCTGGAACTGGCCGATCGGGCGGCCGAACTGAACGCGGTTCTTCGCGTATTCGACGGCCATATCGAGGCATCGCTGCGCGCCGCCGACGATCTCGGCCGCGATGCAGACGGAGACGTGATCGAGCAGCTTGTCGAGCGACACACCGATGTCGCCGAGGGCCGTAGCGCGCACGTTCTTGAGCTCGAGGCTCGCTTGCTTGCGGGTCTGGTCGAGGGTGGGGAGCGCCTCGCGGGTTAGTCCGTCGGCGTCGCCGCGGACGACGAACAGGCCGAGGCCCTCGGGCGCTTTGGCGGCGACGATCAGCACGGAAGCGATCCCGCCGTCGACCACGAACCGTTTCGTGCCGTTCAAGATCCAGTCGGAGCCTTCCTTGCGCGCGGTCGCTTCGACACCGGTCGCGTCCCAGCGGCCGTTGGGCTCGGCGAACGCGAGCGCGGCGATCGTCTCGCCGGACGCGATACCCGGCAGCAGCTCCTTACGCTGTGCGTCGGAGCCGAGATCGAGGATCGCGTTGCCGGCCAAACACACGCTCGACAGGAACGGCGCCGCCAGCAGCGACCGGCCCATCTCCTCGAGCACGATGCCGAGCTCGACGAACGAGAAGCCTTGCCCGCCGTACTCCTCTGGGATGTGGAGACCCTGGAGGCCGAGCTCGGCCGCCATCTGCTTCCACACGGACTCGTCGTAACCGTCCGGCGTCTCCATCAGCCGGCGGACCTCGGTCGTCGGTGACTTGTCCTCGAGGAAGCGCCGCATGGTTCGGCGAAGCTCTTCCTGCTCGTCGGTGAAGGTGAAATTCATGGTTACGGCCTTTCGCTCGAGACGATCCACATCGCGAAGAACTGCGATCCCCCACCGTACGCGTGACCGAGGGCGAGGTGCGCGCCGTCCACCTGGTGCTCGCCGGCCTGGCCGCGGACCTGCATCGCGGCCTCGGCGAAGCGGAGCATGCCGGACGCGCCGATCGGGTTCGATGAGAGCACCCCGCCGGACGGGTTGATCGGCAGGTCGCCGTCCAGGGCGGTCACGCCCTTGTCGGTGAGCTGCCACCCAGTTCCCTCATCGGCGAAGCCGAGGTTCTCGAGCCACATGGGCTCGAACCACGAGAAAGGAACGTAGACCTCGGCGAGGTCGATCTGGCCGCGCGGGTCGGTGATGCCGGCCTGCGCGTAGACGTCGGCGGCGCAATCCCGGCCGGCGCACGGGTTGACCTCGTCGCGGCCGGCCATGCCGAGCGGCTCGCTCCGCACCGCCGTGCCGCGTACCCAGGCCGCCGGGTTCTTGCCGGTGGCCGCGTATCGCTCGCTGGTGAGAACCATCGCGCACGCGCCGTCCGACGACGGGCAGCACTCGAGGAAGCGGATCGGATCCCACAGCATCGGCGACTCGGCGACCTTCTCGAAGGAGATGTCGGGGATCCGGAGGTGTGCGTAGGGGTTGCGCATGCCGTTCACGCGGTCCTTGACGGCGACCTCGATGCCGATGTGGTCGGGGGCCTTCGCGCGGCGGATGTACTCGCGGATGTGCGGGGCGAAGTAGCCGCCGGCGCCGGCGACGAGCGTCGGCTGGAACGGGATCTTCGGCGCGAGGGCCCACATCGCGTTGGACTCGGACTGCTTCTCGAACGCGACCGTGAGGACGCGCTCGTACAGGCCCGACGCGACGTGGTGCGCGGCGACGACCGCGGTCGATCCGCCGACGCTTCCGGCCGTGTGAACGCGAAGCAGCGGCTTGCCGACGGCGCCGAGCGCATCGGCCAGGTAGAGCTCGGGCATCATGACGCCCTCGAACATGTCCGGCGCCTTGCCGACCACCACGGCCTCGATGTCTGCCCAGCCCATGTTGGCGTCGTCGAGCGCGCGAGTTGCGGCTTCGCGCACGAGCCCGGCTATGGAAAGATCCTCGCGCGCGGTGTCGTGCTTCGTCTGGCCGATCCCGACGATCGCGGTGCGCTCCATCGCTACTCGCCCTCCAGGACGCAGATCAGATTTTGCTGCAGGCACGGGCCCGAGGTCGCGTGGGCGAGGGCGCGGTTCGCTTCGCCGTTCGAGATCCGCGTCGCGGCCTCGCCGATGCGGATCAGGCCGGCGGCCATGATCGGGTTCGCCGCGAGCGCGCCGCCCGAGGGGTTGATCTTGGTGCCGTTCGGCTTCGCGAGCCCGAGCGCGTCGCGCAGGATCAATTCTTGACTGGTGAACGGCGCGTAGAGCTCGGCGACGTCGATCTCGCTTTGGAGCGCGCCCGCTGCTTCGGCGGCCTTGCGGGTCGACGGTGAGCGGGTCAGGTCGCGCACGCCCGGATAGTGCGGCTCGATGCGGTGGTCGATGCCGCGGATCCACGCGGGCCTCTTCGAGACCTTCCGCGCCAGGTCCCCAGCCGCCAGCACGACCGCAGCGGCGCCGTCGGAGATCGGCGCGCAGTCGTGCTTCCGAAGGGGCGACACGATGTAGGGGTCGGACAGGATCTGCTCGGCGTCGAAGTCGCCGGTCACTTGCGCATTCGGGTTGGTCTTCGCGTCGCGGCGGCTGCGCGCGGCAACCTCGGCCATCTCGCGCTCGGTGTGGTCGGTCGACTCGAGCAGCGCGCGGGCCTGCAGCGCGGCGAGCGAGATCGCGTCGGGCCAGAGCGGCGCCAGGTAGTAGGGGTCGAGCTGACGGGTCAGCACGTCGCGCACCTGCCCCGGGGAGGACTTTCCGAAGCCGTAGACGAGCGCGGAGTCGATCTCGCCTTCTTGCAACAGCACCCACGCCTCGTACAGGGCCCAGGCGCCGTCGGCCTCGACGTGGGACTCGCGGACGGGCGGCCAGGCGCCGATCGCCTCGAGGCCGTACACGAACGCGAACGGCTGACCGGCGAGGTAGTCGGCCGAGCCGGAGCACGTGAAGCCGATCTCTTTCGATGGGATCCCGGAGTCGGCGACGGCCTTCTGGATCACCGGCATCAGGATCTCGACCTCGTTCTGCACGGCGTTGTTCCGGACGCTCGTCGACTGTGCGAACGAGACGACGGCGACCTCACGCATCGGCGCGCATCCTCTTGAGCACGTCGTCGATCGGCGCGTCGGGCTCGCCGGTCGGACGCCAGTAGCGGATCGAGTCCGACGTCGGTCCGCGCTCGTCTTCGGGAGCCCAGACCGCCTCGACGCGCATCCCCATGCGCACGTCGGCGGCTGGGACCTCCTGCAGCAAGGCCGTCAGCGGGATGTCGGCGCCGTCGAGCAGGATCGCTGCGGTCGTGTACGGGATCTCGACGGTCGAGCCGGCGAACGGCACGTTCACGACGCAGAAGGTCGTGACGGTTCCGACGTGCGGGAGCTCCACCACTTCGGTCATCGGGATGCCATCGCGCGCGCATGCCCCGCTGCCGCCACCGACGTACACCTTGTGGCAGCGCTCGCAGCGCTCGCCGAGGATGCGACCCTCCGCGAGGCCGTTCAGGAACCGCGACCGCGCGACGCCGGGCGTGTAGTTGTACTCGAGCCTGATCGGCGTCTGGATGATCTCGACCGGATCGGACATCAAGCCTCCGGTTCGAAGCATTCGATGTCGAGGATGTGGCCGGTGCGCTCCTCGCGCCAGCGCGGCTTCACGCGCATCCCGGTCTTCATCCTCGTCTCGTCGCCGGCGTCCACCGCGTGCAACAGCGCCGTGTCGGCGCCGTCGAGGCGGATCAGCGCCCACGCGAACGCCTTCTGCAACGGATTGTTGGGGCGCGGCTCGGCGATCCAAGCCCAGGTCGTCACAACGCCGGCAGGGCCGACAGCGATGAACTCGCTGAGCTCGGCGGCGGTCTGCGGGTCGTACTCGACCGGCGGAACGATCACGCGGCCGTCGCTCCCGCGGATGCCTTCCAGCTTCTTATCGCGCAAGCCGGTCAGGAAGCGTCCGATCACCGGGCCGACGCTGCGCTTGTAGGGGTACTCGAGGACGTGGAGCGCCGTAAGAACCTGGGTCTCGGCTGCCCCCGCAGTCATCGGATCCTCAGATCGCTCGCTCGCGTCCGGCCCAGTACGGGTCGCGGAGCTTGCGCTTGTAGAGCTTGCCGTTGGGATCGCGCGGCATCTCGGCGATGAAGTCGATCGTACGAGGGATCTTGTACTTGGCGAGCCGATCGGACAGGAAGGACGTCAGTTCCTGCTCGAGCGCCGGGCCCGGCTCGATGCCGGCCGACGGCTCGACGACGGCTTTGACTTCCTCGCCCCAGTCGTCGTGGGGGATGCCGAACACGGCGGCGTCGCCGACCTTCGGGTGGGACAGCAACGTTCCCTCGATCTCGGCGGGATAGATGTTCACGCCTCCCGAGATGATCATGTCGATCTTGCGGTCCATCAGGAACAAGTAGCCGTCCTCGTCGAGGTAGCCGATGTCTCCGACGGTGAAGAAGCCCTCGTTCCAGGTCTTGTCGGTCTTCGCCTTGTCCTTGTGGTACTCGAAGGTGTAGTCGCCCATCTTCATCCATACGGTGCCGGGCGTCCCCGCGGGAACCGGCTTGTTGTCGTCGTCGAGCACGCTGACCTGAGAGATGGGCCACGGCTTCCCGACGGTCCCGGGCTTCTTGAGCCACTCCTCCGGCGTGACGAGCGTGCCGCCGCCCTCGGTCGCGGCGTAGTACTCGTAGATCACCGGGCCCCACCAGTCGAGCATCCTGCGTTTGGTGTCGATCGGGCACGGCGCGGCCGAGTGGATCATGTAGCGAAGCGAGCCGAGATCGCGCGTGTTCTTCGCGTCGTTCGGGAGCGCGAGCAAGCGATGGAACTGCGTCGGGACCATGTGCGACGACGTGACTCCGTAGCGCTCGATGCGATCGAGTGTGCCCTCGGGCGTCCACTTGTCCATCAACACCACGTTGTGGCCCATGTGCAGCGAGCTCGACGCGAAGCGCAGCACGGCCGTGTGGTACAGCGGGGAGACGACGAGGTGGACGTTGTTGTCTCGCGGCTGGATGCCGAACAGCATCAAGAACAAGCCGTTCAGCTCGGCGTTGGTGTCGGGGTCGAACTGACTCGCCGGGCGGCGGACGCCCTTCGGGGCCCCGGTCGTTCCGGCGGTGTAGTTCATGATGTCGCCCGTTGCACGGTCTTCCGGCATGGCGTCGGACTGCCCGGCCTTCACGTCGGCGTAGGGACGGAAGCCTGCGATGTCGCCCGCGACCGCGAAGCGCGCGTCCTTCGAGAAATTCGCCTCCTCGGCCGCTGCATGTGCCGCCTCGGCGTACCGCGCCTCGGAGATGAAGGCCTTGGCTTCGGAGTCTTGGAGGATGTACGCGATCTCCGGCGCGGTGAGGTGGTAGTTGATCGGCACCAGGTACCAACCCGCCTGCATGACGGCGAGGTAGACCTCAACCGCAGCGATCGAGTTCGGCAGGAGGATCGCTACCGTGTCGCCCTTGTTCAGGCCGAGGGCCCGTAGTCCGTGGACGAGGCGGTTCGTCTCCGCGAGCAGGTCGCGCGCTGTGACCTCGACCCCTTCGGGATCGACGAGCGCCAGGCGCGAAGGATCGGCTTGCGCGAGGTTCCAGAACCCGAGTTCGCCCACGTCGGCGAAATTAGAACACGTTCTCATTCTTGGGTGCAACCCGGTCGGCTACCAGGGCGCGCGGTTGAGCGCGCGAGGGAGAACGTGTTCTAATTCTGCTCCCACCAGCCCGAGCGCGGAGGTCGACGATGCGAGCCGCCATCCTTCCCGGTCTCAACGAGATGCTCGAGGTCCGCGACGACGTGAGCGTCGTCGGGCCCGGCCCCGGCGAGGTCCACATCCGGATCGTCGCCAGCGGGGTCTGCCATTCAGATATCTCGGCGCAGAACGGGACGCTGCCTTCGCCGATGCCGGGCGTGCTCGGCCACGAAGGCGCCGGCGAGATACTCGCCGTCGGAGACGGCGTGACCACGTTGGCTCCGGGCGACCACGTGATCGTGTCATGGGTTCCGCCGTGCGGCTGGTGCCGCTTGTGCCTCGAGGGACAGCCCAACCTGTGCCAGACGTATCTGTTCGACGCGCTCACGGCGCAGCGGTTCACGATGGGCGACACGCCGATAGGCGCGATGGCCGGGACCGGCACGTTCGCCGAGGAGCTCGTCGTTCCTCAGGTCGCGGCGATCAAGATCCCGGACGACGTGCCGCTCGACGTCGCCTCACTCGTGGGATGTGGGGTCATGACCGGCGTCGGCGCCGCGCTCAACACGGCGAAGGTGCGACCGGGCTCCTCCGTCGTCGTGTTCGGCTGCGGGGGCGTGGGCATCAGCGCGATCCAGGGGGCGCGCATCGCCGGCGCGGCCGAGATCGTCGCGGTGGACCTGCACGATCACAAGCTCGAGTCCGCGAAGAAGTTCGGCGCGACGCATGCGGTCAAGACCGGCGATCTTCCGGCCCTGTCCGGCGAGCTGACCGGTGGACTCGGATTCGATTACGCGTTCGAGGTGATCGGACTTCCCGACACGATCCGCAGTGCGTGGGATGCGACCCGGCGTGGTGGCACTACGGTCGTCGTCGGAGCGGGGCGCGCCGAGGCGATGGTTTCGTTCAGCGCCTTCGAGCTCTTCTACTTCGAGAAGAAGCTGCTCGGGTGTTTCTACGGGTCGGCCGATGTGCGGACCGACTTCCACCGGATGTTGCGGCTGTGGCGGGCGGGAAAGCTCGACCTCGAGGGCATGATCACGCGCCGCATCGACCTGTCGGAGATCAACGACGCGTTCGACGCCTG
>Ga0299907_10002075_pt1 | contig 12082 bp, 11 predicted proteins | sample RVTome_16_FD_198680 | JGI IMG/M metagenome (GOLD analysis project Ga0299907, IMG submission 198680) | Soil microbial communities from uranium-contaminated site in the Upper Colorado River Basin, Wyoming, United States - RVT152D67 (version 2) ...
GCATCTGCACCGCACCCCCCCTGCGCGCGACCCCGCGGACTTCCACCACGGGCTGCTAGGGCGTAGGGCTGGGACGCGCGACCTTCGACCGATCGAACCGGCGCCCGGCGGCCATATGCGGTCAGCCGCGCGCGGGGGTGGTGCCGCGCTGGCCCTGGTAGTGGCTGGAGGAGCCCGGCTCCCCGTAGGCGACCTCGGGCTCGGACTCCATCGCCACGAAGATGAGCTGGGCGATGCGGCGGCCGGCCTCGAGCACGAACGGCTCGGGGCCGAGGTTCTGGAGCTCGAGGGTGATGTTCCCTTCGAAGCCCGGGTCGCACCAGCCGGCGAGCGAGTGGTTGATCCACAGCCGGCCGAGGGTCGACTTGAGCTTGAGGTCGCAGGCCACGGTGCGCGGGATGCGGACGTACTCGAGCGTCGAGGCGAGGACCACCTCGCCGGGGAAGAGCTTGACGTGCGGGCCGGAGAACTCCTCCGGGTCGCGGGTCGGGCAGAGCCAGTGGTCGGAGACCCGCACGTCGTAGCTCGCGGCGTTGACCTGCTCGGGCGCGTAGGGCTCGACCCCTCCGCCCTCGCCCCAGGCGCGGATCCAGCGGTCGGGCTTGATCATCAGGCGAAGTGGACCGGGACGTCGTTGCGCGCCCGGTGGATCGTGTCGACGAAGCGGATCATGTGCCGCGACAGCGACATGAAGAGGGTCGAGGTGCGCATGCCGCCGCCGAACATCCGGACTCCCTGGAGCAGCTCGCCGTCGGTCACCCCGGTGCAGGAGAAGAGCATCTGCTCGCCGGGCGCGAGCTCTTCGGTCGAGTAGACGCGGTCGAGGTCGTGGAAGCCGAGGTCGGCGAGCCGCTGGTGCTGCCCGTCGTCGAGCGCCTTGAGCCGCGCCTGGATCTCGCCGCCCAGGCACTTCATCGCCGCCGCCGTGATCACGCCTTCGGGTGCGCCGCCGATCCCCATCGCCGCCTGGACGCCCGTGCCGCGTACCGCCGCCGCGATCCCCGCCGAGAGGTCGCCGTCGGTGATCAGCCGGATGCGCGCCCCCGCGGCGCGGATGTCGGCCACGAGCTGCTCGTGGCGGTCCCGGTCGAGCACGACGACGGTGACCTCGGCGATCTCGCGGTCGAACGCCTTCGCGATGTTGCGCAGGTTCTCGGCCACCGGGGCGTCGATGTGGATCACGCCGCGGGCCGTCGGGCCGACGACGATCTTCTCCATGTAGGTGTCGGGCGCGTGGAGGAGGCCGCCGCGCTCGGCGGCGGCGAGCACCGCGACCGCGTCGTTCGCGCCCGTCGCGCACAGGTCCGTCCCCTCGAGCGGGTCGACCGCGATGTCGACCCCGAGCCCCCCGTCCTCGCCCTTGCGCTTGCCGAGCTCCTCGCCGATGAAGAGCATCGGCGCCTTGTCGCGCTCGCCCTCGCCGATCACGATGCGGGCCGAGATCTCGAGCGCGTCGATCTCCTCGCGCATCGCCTCGACGGCCATGCGGTCCGACCAGGTGCGGTCGCCGTAGCCCATGGTGCGCGAGGCGGCGATCGCCGCCATCTCGGTGACCCGGATGAAGTCCTGCTCCAGCGCCCGGTCGATCGCCGCCATCAGACCGCGCCCTCGACCGTCGCGGGCTCGGGCTTCCGCTCGGCGGCGGGCTCGGCGGCCGGCTCGTCCTCGCCCCGCGGCGGCCGGTCGCGCCTCGGCGCCGGGGCGGCGGGCGGCTCGAAGGCGGGGATGCCGGTGATCGCCTCGCCGAGGATCAACCCGTGGATGTCGTGGGTGCCCTCGTACGTGTAGACCGACTCGATGTTGAGCATGTGGCGGATCACCGGGTAGTCGTCGACGATCCCGTTCGCACCGAGCACCTCGCGGGCGAGCTTCGCGCACTCGCGCGCCACCCACACGTTGTTCCGCTTGCCGAGCGAGACGTGGGTGTGCCTGAGCTTGCCCGCGTCCTTGAGCCGGCCGAGCTGCAGCGCGAGGAGCTGGCCCTTGGTGATCTCCGAGAGCATCCACACCAGCTTCTCCTGGACGAGCTGGTGGGCGGCGATCGGCCGGCCGCCGAACTGCACCCGCTCCTTGGCATACTCGAGCGCCGTGACGTAGCAGTCCATCGCCGCGCCGAGCCCGCCCCAGGCGATCCCGTAGCGCGCCTGGTTGAGGCACATCAGCGCGCTCTTGAGCCCGGTCGTCTTCGGCAGCAGGTTCTCGGCCGGGATCCGGCAGCTCGAGAACCCGAGCTCCGAGGTCACCGAGGCGCGGAGCGAGAACTTGCCGTGCTGATCGCTCGCCGTGAACCCGGGCGTGCCCTTCTCGACCAGGAAGCCGCGGAAGCCCTCGCCGGTGCGCGCCCACACCACCGCCACGTCGGCCAGGGTGCCGTTGGTGATCCACTGCTTCGAGCCGTCGAGCACCCACGAGTCGCCGTCGCGCCGGGCGGTCGTCCGCATGCCGCCCGGGTTCGAGCCGAAGTCCGGCTCGGTGAGCCCGAAGCAGCCGATAGCCTCGCCCGAGGCCAGCGCCGGGATCCACCGGTCGCGCTGCTCGGGCGACCCGAAGGTGTAGATCGGGTACATGACCAGCGCGCTCTGCACCGAGACGAAGCTCCTCAGGCCCGAGTCGCCGCGCTCGAGCTCCTGCATGATCAGCCCGTAGGCGACGTTGTTGAGCCCCGGCAGCCCGTACTCGTCGAGGTTCGCACCGAACAGGTTCAGCTCGGCCATCTCCGGCACCAGCTCGATCGGGCAGCGGGCGTCGCGGTGCGCCTCCTCGATGATCGGCACCACCCGGTCGTCCACCCACCGGCGCACGGTGTCGCGCACCATCCGCTCCTCGTCGGAGAGCAGGCTGTCGAGGTCGGCGAAGTCCACACCGGGGAAACGGCTCACGGGAACCTCCTGAGGAATCGAGAACGGCGCCTGGCGCCGGGGCGGGGACGGCGGCGGCGGCCCGGCAGCGAAGTATACCAGCGGGCCGGGGCGCAGGCGGCCGCCGGGATATCATCCGGCCCTCGTGGCGAACTTCCCCGGCGGCAGCGCGTACGCGATGGTGCGAGACATCGCGGCGGGTCACTACCTGGTGACCGAGAGGTCGTTCGGCCGCCTCGACCCGCCCGACCTCGACAAGCTGCGCTTCGAGCTCGACCGGCACCTGCGCGAGATCCGCGGCGACCAGCCGGCGATCGACGACGTGCCCGCGGTCCGCGACCGCAACCAGCGCATCCAGCGCCTGAACACGGCGCTGACGATCCTGCGCAGCTACCGGACGAGACGGCGGACCTGAGGCGGGGGCGCCGGACCGAGCTGCGAGATCCTTCGCCAGCGCCGAGGACGACCTGTCCTCCCGAGCGCGGCGAGGAATCTCGCCGTTCGCTCAGGGGCCGAGCCGGCGCAGGGCGGTGAAGGTCAGCGACAGGCCGCCCGGGTCGTCTTCGCCGAAGAAGCCGGCGACGCCGGCGTCGGGCAGTGCGCCGGGGAAGGCGGACCAGCGGAGCTCGCCGCCCCACTCCCAGCCGCCGGGGCGGCGCTCGCCGGGGAGCGACGGGCGCTGGCGGCGGAGGCCGAGGACGATGCTGCCGCCGGGGTCGGTGCCGCCCTCGGAGACGCCTTCGCTCTCGTCCTCCCAGTCGAGCAGCGAAGGGCCGGCGCCGAGGTACCCGTCCCAGGCCGCGCCCGGCCTGAAGCGCCAGGCGGCGGTCAGGTGGAGGGGGATCGTGGTCAGCTCTTCGTCGACGCCGGTGCCGCGGGGCGGGTCGGTGAGGAGCACGCGCTCGCCGTCGACGGTCCCGTAGTCGAGGGTCAGGGCGAAGCGCCAGCGGCGCAGGGCGTCGAGCTCGAGCTGGGCGCCGAGCCGGGGCATCGGGTCGCCGAACACCGCGTCGTAGGCGTCGGGCGAGTTGGTCATGTCGAAGACGCCGGCGCGCAGCCCGGCCGCCCAGCTCGGCGGGGTGCGGGGCGGGGCGTCGGGGCCTTCGGGCGGCTGGCCGACGGCCGGCGGGGCGGCGGCGAGCGCGAGCAGGAGGAGTGCCGGGGCGAGGCGGGGCGGGCGGCGGCGCGGTCGGTCCATCGAGGTCTCCGGGGAAGCGGCGGGAGCCCGAAGGCTCAGAAGGTGAAGCCCACCCCGCGGTGGGCGGCGGCGGCGTCGAGCAGGCCGTGGGCGGTGTCGGCGTCGAAGCCCCGGCCCCCGAGGTCGAAGGCGGTGAGCTCGAGCATGTCGCGGACGGCGGCGGGGTCGTCGACGCCGAGGGCGACGAGGAGGGCGGCGGCGCCGGCGACGTGGGGGGCGGCGAAGGAGGTGCCGGTCGCCCAGAACCCGCCGTAGAGGGCGTCGCCGGTGCTCGGGTCGAACAGGAAGCTCGTCGAGAGCACGCCGTCGCGGATCCCCTCGGCGACGAACTCGTTGTCGCCGCCGCCGGGGGCGACGAGGTCGAGCGACGGGCCGAAGTTCGAGTAGCCGGCGCGGGCGTCGGAGAAGGCGGTCGCGCCGACGGCGAGGACCGACGGGTAGCGGGCGGGGAAGGCGACGTCGTTGCCGAGCTCCTCGCTGAACGCCTCGTCCTCGGCCTCGTTGCCGGCCGCGGCGACGAGCACGACCCCGGCCCGTTCGGCCGCGAGCACCGCCTCGGCGACCGGCGTCGAGCCGCCGGCGCCGCCGAGGGACATGTTGATCACCCTGGCGCCCCGGCCGACGGCGAAGCGGATCCCCTCGGCGACGTCGGAGAAGGTGCCGAAGCCGTCGACGTCGAGCACGCGCACCGGGAGGATCGCCACCCGCGGGGCGACGCTCGCGCCGGCCAGCCCGTTGTCGATCGTCGCGGCGATGACCGAGGCGGCGAAGGTGCCGTGCCCGAACCGCACCTCGCCGGGGTCGCCGGTCCCCTCGTCGAACGGCTGGTCGTCGTCGTCGATGAAGTCGAAGCCGGGCACGAAGGCGGTGCCCTCGAGGTCGACGCCGCGGCGGGACGGGAAGCTCTGGCCGTTGCCGAAGGCGACGCCGGAGTCGAGGACGGCGACGACGACCCCCGCGCCGCCGGTGGGGTTGCGGTCGAGCGCCTCGGCGAGCCCGATCCGCTGGAAGTGCCACTGGCGCGGGAAGAACGGGTCGTCGATCGACGCCGCCGCGGCGTGGACCGAGGCGGGACCGGAGTACGCGGCGTGCACCAGCGGGTCGGTCTCCGCCCAGGCGACCGAGCCGCTGGCGCGGAGCCGCTCGACGAGGGCCTCCGCGGTGTCGCCGGGGGCGACCTCGACGCGGGCGAACTCGCCGAAGCGGGCCGAGCGCAGCCCCCGACCGCCGAGGCCGGCGACGAGCTGCTCGGCCTGCCAGTCGGGCACGCCGTCGGCGAAGCGGACGACGACGTGCCCGCGGGCGGCGCCCTTCGCGGAGCGTCCGGGGTCGGCCGCGAGGCGGAGCGGCTCGGCGCGCGGCGCCCGCGGGGCGGGGCGGTTCGGCCGGTCGCCGCCGCCGCGGTCGGCCCGTGGCGCCGGCAGGCGGACCGCCGCGGCGGCGGCGTCCGGCCGGTCCCCGCCGGCGTGGCGGATCGCGGGGCCGTCCGCGGCCGCCGCTCCGGCGCGCAGAGCGTCCGCCGCGGCGAGCCCCGGGCCGGGGCCGAGCAGGACGGCGAGCAGGACGGCGATCAGGATCGGGGCGAAGGCGTGGCGGGGGGCGCGGCGGCTGGTCATCGTCGGTCTCTCCTCGTCGGATCGGCGCACGCCGGGGGCACGGTCGGGGTCATTGCGAGACCGCTGCGGATCGGACCGCCGGAGGAGGCATTGTACCGCCGCGGCCGCGTCCTCGGGGGCAGCGCGCCGCTCCGTGTGTGGATCCTGTGTGTGGATCCTTTGTGTGGATCCCGTGTGTGCGTCCCGTGTGTGCGTCGACGGAGCCTTCCGGTTCATCTCCTCGACCGTCCGGCCCGGCGTGCGGGTAGCATCGGCCCCCGCCGATGGATCTCGAGACCGCTCTCCGCGCCCTGGTCCCGCTGCTGCTCGCCGGGGCGGCCGCCTTCGCCGCCGACTGGGCGATGGCGCGGCGCGGCGCGCTGCCGCCCGGCTTCGCGGAGCCTTGGCGGCGGGCGGGCGGCCTCGCGGTCCTCGCCGGCGTCCTCTACGTCACCGCGTTCGCCGCCCTCGGCACGGTCGGGATGGAGATCGAACTCGACCTGTCCGCCCTCCGCCCGTGGGAGCTGTTCGCGCTGCACGCGGTGCTCGTCGTGTCGATGGCCGCCTGGGGCGTGCTCGGCTGGGCGGGGGCCGCCGGCGCCGGCCCCGGACGCGCCGCCGCGGCCGAGGAGGGCTGGGGCGATCCGGAGCCCGCCGTGCCCGCCGCCCCCGCCGACCGCGGTCTCCGGGGCGCGCTCCGCGGCTTCCGGCTCGCTCCCGCGCGGCCGCTCGGCCGCGAGCTCGCGCTCGGGGTCGGGGCGGGGATCGCCATCTGGGGCGCGGTCCTCGCGCTCCTGCTCGGGATCGCGGCCGTGATCCTCGCCCTCGGCGGGGAAGCCCTGCTGCCCGAGGGCCCGCCCGAGCTCGTCACCTTCGTCGTCGCCCAGCCGGTGTGGGTGCGGGTCGCGGCGGCGCTCTCCGCCGGCCTCGTCGAGGAGGCGTTCTTCCGCGGCTTCCTCCAGCCGCGCCTCGGCATCGCCGCCTCGAGTCTGCTGTTCGTCCTCGCCCACGCGAGCTACGGCGAGCCGTTCATGCTCGTCGGCGTGGCGCTGCTCTCGGTGGTCTACGCGCTGCTCGCCCGCTGGCGTCGCGACGTCTGGGCGGCGGCGGCGGCCCACGCCGTGTTCGACGCCGTCCAGCTCCTCGTCGTGATCCCCTTCGCCGTCGAGCGGCTGGCCGCCGCCGGCGCGGCGTGAAGGCGCGGGCCTCTGCTAGACTGCCCGCCACGAGGCCGGAGGCGATGCCGTCTGACCATCTCCATTTCAAGCTCGCCATCGACAGCCGCTTCGAGAACATCGAGCTCGTCCAGGTCGTCGTCAACGACTCCCTGGAGCGGCTTGGGCTGGACGAGGACGAGCGGCACTGGGTCGACCTCGCGGTGCGCGAGGCGGTCGCCAACGCGATCAAGCACGGCAACCGGAGCGAGTCGAACAAGAAGGTCGAGATCGACCTGGCGGTCGAGGGCGACGAGGTCGTCGTCCACGTCGCCGACGAGGGCGAGGGGTTCGACCCGGAGACGGTGAACGACCCGCGGGCGCCGGAGAACCTGCTCCGTCCCAACGGCCGCGGCCTGTTCTACATGCAGAGTTTCATGGACCGCGTGGACTACGCCGTCCGGTCCGGGGGCGGCACCGTCGTCACCCTGCGCAAGCAGGTCTCCGGCCCCGCCCGCAACGGCGGGCCGGCCACGGCGGAGCCCTCCGGCGAGACCGGAGGAGAGAGAGGAGAGGGAACCAAGCGATGAAGATCAACTCGCGGAACCGGGACGGGGTCACGATCCTCGAGCCGAGGGGCAAGATCACGATCGGGGTGGGCGACGTGGCGCTGCGCCAGGCCGTGCAGGAGCAGCTCGACGGCGGCGCCAAGAACCTGCTGATCGACATGTCGGGGGTCACCACGATGGACTCCTCGGGGGTCGGCGAGCTCGTCTCGACCTACACCACGGTCACCAACCGCGGCGGCAAGCTGAAGCTCCTCCACCTCCCCCCGAAGGTCAACGACGTCCTCCAGATCACCCAGCTGATCACCGTCTTCGAGACCTTCGAGGACGAGGACGAAGCGCTCGGCACGTACTAGCCGCGGCCCGTGCCCCTGCTGCCGGCGCGCTCCGTCGAGGACCGGCTCACCCGCCTGACCCGGCGGGTGAACCGGCGCCTTCCGGAGCTCGTCCCTCCGGTCGCCGAGCGGCCCGAGCGGGTGCACGAGGCGATGCTCTACGCGCTGACCAGCCCGGGCAAGCGGCTGCGGCCGGCGCTCGCCCTGGCGGTCGCCGAGATGCTCGGCCCGCGCGCCCGGGCGCGGGCGGCGGCGCTGCTCGACCTCGCCTGCGCGGTCGAGATGGTCCACGCCTGCTCGCTGATCTTCGACGACCTGCCGGCGATGGACGACGCCGAGCTGCGCCGCGGCCGGCCGACCGTGCACCGGGCGTTCGGCGAGGCGACCGCCCAGCTCGCCGGCCTCGCCCTGCTCAACCGCGCCTACGGGGTGCTCGCCGAGGCGGCGCAGCGGATCTCGCTGACCCGCTACACGGCCGAGGACATGGTCCACCACCTCGCCGCCGCGGTCGGCAGCGGCGGGCTGATCGGCGGGCAGGCGCTCGACCTCGAGAGCGGCCCCGGCGAGCTCGACCTCGAGCGGCTCGAGTACATCCACAGCCACAAGACCGGCGCCCTGTTCATCGCCGCCGGCGAGCTCGGCGCGATGGCCGCCGACGCCCGCCGCCGCGACCTCGCGGTCGTCACCCGGTTCGCCAAGAACCTCGGCCTCGCCTTCCAGATCTCCGACGACCTCCTCGACGTCACCGCGACCGCCGAGGAGGCGGGCAAGGACGTGGGGAAGGACGTCGGCAAGGTCACCTTCGTCGGTCTTCTCGGGGTCGACGGGGCGCAGGCGCTGGCCGGCGAGCTCCTCGACTTCGCGGTCGCCACCCTCGAGCCGCTCGGCCGGCGCGCCGACCCTCTGCGCGAGCTGGCGGGCTTCGTTCAGCGGCGGGGTGGGCCGACGCAGCGGCCGGCGGAGGGCGCGGGCGGCTGATAGCTTCCGGGGCGTGGACGAGCGCGCGGACCCCCGAGAGGCCCGAGAGCTCGAGCGCGTGCGGGGCGAGTTGCGGCGGCTGGGCTACCTCTCGGACCGCTTCGACCGCTTCCTCCTCCAGGACGCCCTCCGCCCGCGCGGCGCGGGCCGCGCCCTCGCCGGGCTCGCCCTGCGGGTGGGCGTGCTAGCGGGCGTCGGCGTCGCCCTGGTGCTCGTCCTCGCCCTGGCGGTCGCCAACGGCCTTCTCGGGACGAGCCCCTTCGACCTCGCCGTCTTGTTCGCTCACGTCGCGCTGCCGGTCGCGGCGGCCAGCGGGCTCGCCTTCGTCCTCCTCGCGGCGCTCCTCGCCGGCCTGCTGCGCCTCTACCCGGCGCGCCGCATCGAGAGCCTGAGCCTCGGCGTGGCGCTGGCCGCCGGCGCCGGGGTCGGCGCGCTGGCGGTCGCCCGGCTGCACGAGGCGGCCGGCGGCCCGGGGGGGTGGGCGGTCGCCCTCGGCACGGCGCTCGTCGCGGCGCTCGCCGTCGCCGGCGTCGTCCGGGTGGTCCACGCGGGGCTCCTGAGTCTTGCGATCCGGTTGACCCGCACGCCGCCGCGCAGCCGCGCCCGGCCCCGGCATTGGACCCTCGTCGCGGTCGGCGCCGTGCTGCTTCTCTTCCTCCTCCCCGCCCTCCTCGCAGTCGGTCCCCCGGGGCCGCCCGCGCCGCCCGCGCTGCCCACCGCGCCCGGCGACCGCGTGCTGCTCGTCGGCGTCGACGGGGTGCTGCCGGGCGAGCTCGACTACCTGGTCGGCCGCGGCGACCTCCCGGGTCTGCGCGCCCTGCTCGACGGCGGCGGGCGGCTGCTCTCCTACCGGCGGCCGGCCGGCCCGCCGGCCGCCTTCTGGACCTCGGTCGTCACCGGTCTCCCGTCGCCGGACCACGGGGTGAGCGCGATCGACAGCTTCCGCCCGCTCGGGGTCTCGGCGCCGCTCGCCCGCTCGGGCCCCCTGCGCCCGCTCTGGCGGGCGGAGGCGGCGCTGGGCCTCGCCGAGTACCGGCCGCTCCTCGCCGCCCGCCGGTCGGCGTTCACTCTGTGGGAGCTCGCGGCCCGCGGCGGGGCGACGGTGGTCGTCGTCGACTGGTGGGCCACCTTTCCGGCCGAGCCGACGCCGGGCCTGGTCGTCGCCCACGGGGCGTACCAGCTCCTCGGCGAGGGGGCGGAGGGTGCGGTCGCGCCCGCCGCGGCCGCAAACGGCTTGGCCGCGCTCCGCGGGCAGGTCGCCGCGTCGCCGCCGCCGGCCCCCGCGGGCGCCCTGCCGCCGGCCGCGGCGGCGCGGGTCGCCGAGTCGGCGCTGCGGCCGGACCGCTTCTACCGCGAGGCGTTCGTCCGCGCCCTGGAGGCCGCCGGCGAGCCGCCGCGGGTCGCGGCCGTCTACCTCCCGGCGATCGACGTCGCGGCCGAGGGCTGGGAGGGGACCGACCTCGCGTTCGCCGACCTCGTCCGGCGCGAGCTCCAGCGCACCGACCGCGCCCTCGGCCGCGCTCTCGCGGCCCAGGGCCCGGGGACGATCGCGGTCGTCTTCGACCCCGGGAGGCGGCAGGGGCGCGAGGGCGCGGGCCGGGCCCTCCTCTGGCGGCGGGAGGGCTGCCGGACCGGTTTCGGCGGCCGCCTGTCCGTCGAGCAGGTCGCGGCCGGCCTGCTCGCAGCGCTCGGCCTGCCGGCCAGCGAGGAGCTGCCGCCGCCCCCGGGCGCCTGCCCGTGGCCGTCTCCCCCGGCGCGGCTCGCCACCTACGGCACCCGCGAGCCGGCCCGCCGCGACCCGGCCGCGGCCGCCGACTACCTCGAGAGCCTGCGCTCGCTCGGTTATCTCTGACCGGCCCCGGGCGCAGCCTCCGCGCGGTCCCACCAGAGGCGCGGGACGCTCTGGAGGCTGCCCGAGACGTAGATCTCGAAGCCGCGCAGCTCGGCCGGCATCACCGCGACGTTCCGCTTGAAGAAGAGCGACACGTAGGGGAGCTCGCGGGCGGCGATCCGCTGCGCCTCGACGTAGAGCGGCCGGCGTGCCGCGCGGTCGGTCACCAGGTTCGCCCGCTCGATGAGCCGGTCGAAGCGCGGGCTCGACCAGAAGCCGCGGTTCTGGCCCGCGGGCGGCACGCTCGCCGAGTGGAGCGTGAGCTGGTAGATGTTCGGGTCGACGATGCTGGTGCGCACCAGGGTGAACATCTGGAAGCTGCCGCGCTTGACGTCCTCGTAGAAGGTGGCGAACTCGCGGGTGACGACCGCGAGCTCGATCCCGACCTCGGCGAGCATCGCCTGGATCACCTGGGCCTGGAGCGCGTAGGTCTCGGAGCTCGAGGTCTTGAGCTCGAGCCGCAGGCGCGGCCGCGGGCCCGGACCGTCGGGGTCGGGGTAGCCGGCGGCGTCGAGAAGCCGGCGCGCGGCGGCCGGATCGTGCGGGCGCGGCTCGAGGCTCTCGTCGCGCGCCCAGTTGCCCGGCGGCATCATCGTCTCGGTGACCTCGCCGAGCCCGCGCCAGAGGGTGGCGACCAGCCGCTCGCGGTCGATCGCCAGGGCGATCGCGCGCCGCACCCGCCGGTCGGCGAGCACCGGGTCGCGCAGGTTGAAGCCGAGGTAGGCATAGTCGCCGCTCGGCCCCTCGACGACCCGGAAGGCCGGGTCGGCCCGGAAGCGGGGGATCACGTCCGGCGGCAGGTCGTTGACCACCAGGTGGACCGAGCCCTTGAGCAGCGCGAGCGCCCGCACCGTGGCGTCGGGGATCTCGGCGAGCGCCACGCGGTCGAGCCGCGGCCGGCCGGACCAGCAGCGGTCGAAGGCGGCGAGCTCGAGCCGTTCGGGGTCGCGGGAGACGAAGCGGAACGGGCCGGTCCCGACCGGCCGGCGGTCGACCGCCCCGGGCATCGCTCCCTCCGGCACGATGCCGAGCGTGAGCTCGACCGGGAACGAGGCGTACGGATCGAACAGGTGGAGGTCGACCGTGCGCTCGTCGACCGCCTCGGCCCGCGCGAGCTGGGCGAAGGCGGCGCGCTTCGCGGTGGCCACCGTGCCGTCGACGATCGACCGGAAGGTCCAGGCGACGTCGGCGGCGGTCAGGGGCCGGCCGTCGTGGAAGACGACCCCGTCGCGCAGCCGGAAGCGGTAGCGCAGCCCGCCGTCGAGCACCTCCCAGCTCTCGGCGAGGGCGGGGACGAGGTCGCCGTCCGGCCGCTTGGCGAGCAGCCCGTCGTAGAGCAGGTCGGCGATCTCCTCGGAGGCCGCGTCGGTCCCCACCCGCGGGTCGAGGTTCATCGCCGCCGAGGTGCGGGCGATGACCACGACGTCCTCGGCGGGCACCGTCGGGCCGGTGCGGCGGGCGCAGCCGGAGGCGGCGAGGAGGGCGGCGGCGAGGGCGACGGCTGGGA
>Ga0299907_10002077_pt1 | contig 12076 bp, 13 predicted proteins | sample RVTome_16_FD_198680 | JGI IMG/M metagenome (GOLD analysis project Ga0299907, IMG submission 198680) | Soil microbial communities from uranium-contaminated site in the Upper Colorado River Basin, Wyoming, United States - RVT152D67 (version 2) ...
AGGAGGCCCTCGTGGCGGCCCGGATCGGCACGAGGTGGCCCCGGCCGCCCGGACGCTGATCGGCCCGTCGTAAGACGGCTGACCCGGCACGGCGGGCCTGTCACCATGGTCGCGCCATGTCGCAGACTGAAGGGCCGCGCGTTCCACCAGCGCTGGATGTGGCGGCCGCGATCGCGTGGCGGGTGCTCGTGGTCGCAGCGGCCCTCGTGATGGTCGCGATCGTGGTCATCGAGCTGAGGCTCGTCTTGCTCCCCGCCATCTTCGCGCTGTTCGCGTCGGCGGTCCTCGTTCATCCGGTCAGATGGCTGCGCCGTCGGGGGGTTCCTCCCGCACCCGCGGCCGCGACGACAGAGCTCGTGGTGATCGCGGTGATCGGTGTTCTCGTGGTCCTATTGGCCCCGTCGATCGGTCGCGAGTTCGGCGACCTCGGTCCCGTACTGCGCACGGGTGCCGAAGACGTCGAACGGTGGCTCACCGACGGTCCGTTGCGGATCTCCGACGAGCAGATCGAGGGCGTTGTGGAGCGCGTCACGGAGTGGATCCGCGAGAACGGCTCTTTGCTCGGGACGGGCGTAGTGCGGGGCGCCACCCTGGCGATCGAGTTCATCGCCGGGCTCTTCCTGTTTGCGTTCCTCACCTTCTTCTTCGTGAAGGACGGAGAGAGGATGACGGCGTGGTTCGTCGGCCACGTGGATGAGAGCCACCGTGAGCTCGTCCGGGCCACCGGGCGACGGATCTGGGGTGTGTTGGGCGCCTACCTACGCGGGACGACGATCGTGGCGTTCGTGGACTCCGCATTGATCGGGATCGGGCTCATCTTGATCGGCGTGCCGCTCGTCGCGCCGTTGATGCTCCTGGTGTTTGTCGGCGCATACTTCCCGATCGTCGGTGCCACGGTCGCCGGAGCCGTCGCCGCGCTCGTCGCCCTCGTGACCGGCGGCGTGACGGACGCGCTGCTCGTGCTGGGCGTGGTCATCCTCGTGCAGCAGGTCGAAGGCCACGTTCTCGCTCCGGTTGTTCTCGGGCGCGCCGTCCGCTTGCATCCGGCGGTCGTGCTCGTCGCCCTGACGGGCGGCGCGGTCGTGGCCGGCATCGTGGGGGCCTTTCTCGCTGTTCCGGTGACGGCGGCTATCGCCGCGGCGGGCAATGAGTTCCGGCTCCGGCGCTCGGTCGCACTTCCACCGACTTCGACAGGGGGACCGGTCGTTGTCCCCGGTCCGTGACGCTGACTCGTTCGGGCCCATCGCCGTTTCTCCAGTTCGGCAACGTCAGTTGGCATGATTTGTCAGGGGCGCGCCGAGGTGCTCACAGCCGGGGTTGCTCCGGGTTGCTCCGAGCCCGAAAACCGGCCAAGAACGGCGACGAGCGGTGAACAGAAGAAGGCGAGGTCAGCGCCGGCTTCGGCCCGAATGTGCAGGTCCGTCAAATAGGCTGATTGGCGTTCGCAACGCAGAGGTCGGCGGTTCGAATCCGCTCGCCTCCACCGAGACCCGTGGCCGGTAAGAGAGGTGAGAGGCCTCTCTATGTGGTTAGTACCACAACCTCTCATGACCTTTAGCTCCGAGGCGCTCAGCCGCTCGCGCTTCGACGTACGTCTATATTGACGGCGGTGGCGGAGACCAAGCTTCCTGAGCACCTCGACGGCTTCTGCGACGGGCGATTCGCCGACGTCGCCAACATTCTGTCCGGGCAGCTGGCGTCGGACGAGCACCACGGCCTCGCCTTTGCCGCGTACTTCCAGGGCGAACCTGTCGTCGACGTGTGGGGCGGCAAGCGCAGATCTCCCGACGGCGAAGCGACCTGGCAACGCGACACCATGTCGATGTGCTGGTCGACCACCAAGGGCATCGCCGCAACAGCGCTGCACATGGCTGTGGAGCGTGCCGGCCTGGATCCCGACGCGACAGTCGCCTCCGTATGGCCCGAGTTCGGCAGGAACGGGAAGGACGGCGTGACCATCCGGCATCTGCTCAGCCATGAGGCCGGTGTCCCGCAGATCCGCGACCAGATCGAGGACGCTCGCGAGCTCGGGGACTGGGACCACATGGTCTCCGTCATGGAGAACCTCGAGCCGTTGTGGGAGCCGGGTACTGCCAACGGCTATCACGCGATCACCTTCGGGCATCTCGTCGGGGAGACGTTGCGCCGCATCGACGGTCGTGATCTGTCGACGTTCCTTCGCGAAGAGTTGTCGGATCCGCTGGCGCTCGATGGGCTGTACATCGGGACGCCCGCCTCCGAGCATCACCGCATCGCGCCGGTGGTGCGACCGGAGGCACCGACGCTCGCCGGCGGCAAGGATCCCGAGGCGACCTACGAGGAGATGATCCCGAAGAACACGATCACGTGGAAGGCGCTCGGCCCCCGCGGCAACCTCTTCGAGTTCCTGGACTCACCGGAAGGGTGGTCGGCGTGCATCCCGGCGATCTCCGGAGTGTTCACTGCGCGTTCACTGGCCAAGGTGTACGCGGCGTGGGAGCGCGCGGGCGAGGTCGGCGGTGTGAGGATCCTTCAACCCGAGACGATCGTTCGCGCCACGTTGGTTCAGAACGAGCGTCCCGACCTTGTCATCGGCATCGCACCGCGATGGCGGCTCGGCTTCATGAGCGCAGGTGTCGTTCCGGTCCTTGGCCCCAACGACGAAGGCTATGGACACGTCGGCCTCGGCGGGACGTACGCGGGCGTCGACCCCAAGGCCGAGGTCGCGTTCGCTCTCATCTACGACCTCTACGGACAAAGCGAACTTCTCGGAGCTGCGCGCGGCGCCACCGCCTCTTACGCGACGGTCGCTGCGGGCGAAGCGGCGCGCTAAGGAGAATCCAACAGCGCCAGCAGCTCCGCGCGCGTCGGCCCGGGTGAGGCTTTCGGCTGACGGTCCGCCGCGGCGGCGAGCACTTTGTCCATCATCCCCGGCCGGCCGAGCACCTCGGCGGGATGCGCGAGGCAGGATACGACGTCCGCGAACGCCCGAGCCACGTCGGGGTCGTACTGGGCTGCGACTCGGAAGGCCGAGACCATCTGCATAACGGGATTGAGCGGGTCGGGCCCGGACGGCGGGCGGCCCTCGATCGCGGCCTGCACGGCCGTGTGACGGTCACGATCCTGCACGACCTGGAATCGATACCAGGGTGCACATCGCTCTTCGGTCAGTCGGTCGAACTCGATCGCGAGACGCATGGGGTCGTCGAGGTTCTCCCGGACGACATCACGCAGCGCTATCGCGTGTGTCATGCCCGTCGACACGCCGCGTCCGGCCTGCGGATTGGTGCAGGCCCAGGCGTCGCCGACGGCGACGAGACCGGTGACGACCGGCCTTTCGTCGTGGAGGAAACGCCGGTAGCGGTCGGCGACCCCGGCCATCGGTGCGACGTCCCCGAGCGGTTCGCCGTCCACCCAATGGGCGACGTGTGGGATAGACCGCAGCACTCGTTCGTACTTCTCGTTGCGACGCAGGACCTTCAGTGGCATGTCGCCCGACGACCCCACGATGACGATCACGTATGTGCCGTTGTCGCCGGGAAGCGAAACGAGGCTGATCGTGCTGAGGAACGTGAATATCGGCCCGCGCACCTCGGGCAGCGCGCCGTCGCGCGACCGGTAGTGTCGCGAATAGTAGGCGAAGCCGGCGTCGAACGCTTCCTCGTACGGCGGACGAGCGCCGATCGCCGATACCCAGTCCACGAACTTCGATTTGCGGCCCATAGCGTCGATCACGAGGTCGGCGGCGATCTCGTCGCCGTGGCGGGTGCGTACACCGGTGACGTGCGGGATCCCGTCTTCCATCGAGCCGTTCGCAATGAGTCCCTCGACCACGACGCCGCGATTGACCGTCACTCGATTGGTGTCCTGGGCCACTCGAGCGAACGCACTTTCCAGCACGGGACGGCGCGCCGTGATCGTCTCGAACCGATCGTCATCCGGTCGCTGCGACCGGTCACCAAGACTTTGGAGGAATCCGGGAAGGAGGCTGTGGCGGGTGCCGCCCCACGCGTCGAGCTGGTCGCGCACCTCGGGCAGCTCGGCGTCCAACAGGTGCCGCAGCCGCGCCTGCATGTAATGCCCCAGGCGGAACTGAGCGACGCCGCTTCGCTCCCAGCTGTGCCAGGCGTCCGCGCCCATGTCCGGAGGCTCGTGCGGGTCCTTCTCGAGGACGGTTACGTCGTGTCCTTCGCGTGCCAGCAACATCGAGGCGGCAAGCCCGATCGGGCCGGCACCGAGCACGACGATACGACCGCCCATACCGAGAGAAGATACCGCCGTCGAGCACCGCAACCTTCGACGCTTCTTCGAGTCGGTGTCCCGATGGCAATCGCCTCCACCAGGCGTCCTTTATTAGCTTTGGGTGTCGATGGCTGTGACCTGGCGTGTCACCGTTGCCTTGCTCGTCGCGATGTCATTGGCTACGGCCTGTGGCGACGCCGGTAACGACGGAACCGACGCCCCGAGCGGGATGGACACGTCCCGGGTCGGTCCCAGCACCGTGGTGCGTATCGACGCGTCTTCGGGAGCGGTCCGGAAAGTCATCCGCGTGGGTCCGGACCCGCTCGAGCTTCGAGTTGCAGCCGGCCAGATCTGGACGCAGAACTTCGGCGACGGCAGCATGACGCGGATTGATCCCGTCACGGAGCGTGCTGTAACCGTTCCAGCGGGGAAGGTGGCCGGTCTGACCACCGATGGGGACGATCTCTGGGTAGCCGAGGACGGAAACCACCTTTCGAAGGTCGATGGAAGGACCGGTGTCGAAGAGCGGACCATCCAGATCGGCTCTACCCCCCTCTTCGAAGTTGGCAACGCCGGTTTCCCAGCCGTTGGCGGCGGCTCGATCTGGCTGACAGTCCCAAAGCTGGGTAGTCCCGGAGCCGCTCAGAGTTTGTGGCGGATCGAACCCGAGTCGGGACGCGTACTCGCCAAGATTGCGATCGGCCGCGACCCGGTACCCCCGTTCGTCGAGGATGGCCGTGTCTGGGTCATCACGGCGGACGGTCTCCTCAGGGTAGACATGGCTTCCGATCAGACGACCCCGATCGCTGTAGCGTCGCGCCCGTTCGGGCTGGCCGCCGGAGCGGGCTCGTTGTGGGTCGGCCACGAGTCGCCGACGGAAGTCTGGAGACTCGATCCGGCTACGGGCAAGCCTTCCGCGAAGGTCGACGTTGGCGAAGCCGTCCGCGGGCTGGCGTTCGGCGGGGGCCGACTGTGGGTTACTACCGGAACCCGATTGCTGTCCGTCGATCCTGCGACGAACAAGACCGGGCGGAAGCGTACGCTCACACAAGCGACTGCCGACGAGGGTCCGATCGGAGTCGCCTACCTTGACGACTCGGTCTGGGTCTCGGTGGAGTGAGCCATCGTTGAGCGGAAGGCGATTGCCGTCGGCTGGCCATCGCTCCTCCTTCCGTCGGCGGATGATGGCATCGGGGACGCTCGCAACGCTGGATCAGCGGTTCACAAGGGGGACCCGACGAGCGCAACCGCTCGGCATAGGATGGGCTCACCAAACCCCGTCAGACAGTGGTTCTTAAGGGAAGGGTGGGGAGGCGCGTGACAGAGGTCGCGGCTGTTGTCGGGATTCTGGTCGTGGTCGGCATCTTGGTGGCCTACGTGCTTCTGCGGCGCAGCCGAGGGAGACGCTCGTCGTCCGAACGCGCCGCGACGGCTCCTGCGCCGGTCCCCGGAGAAACGCAGGTGACACTGCCGGTCGACGACGTCGATCCGGACGCTCCGGCGGTGAAGCGCCTCGCGGCAGACGCGGCATACCGTGTCATGGCCGAGCGGCCGGACGTCGCGGCGGTCGTCGTCCTGTCCCGTCCGGGCCGCGTGCTCGCGCGTGTCGAGCGCAGTCCCGAAACCCGCGCGGCCGTCGAGTTTCCGACGGCGCTGCTCGAACCGCACTCGCCGCGACACCGGGCGCCCGGTTACTCGCCGGATGCGGCGGGACACGTCGATGCGCCCGTGGGGTTCGACGAACGCGTCGAGAGACCGACCTCGACGCTGGCCGAGCGCTTCGACCTTCCCGATGCGGTGAAGGTCCGGATACGAGACCCCAGAGACCTGACCGACATCGTGCGAGCCATCCTGGAGGGAGCCGGCCTTCAGGGAACTGTCGATAACGACGTACTGCGCTACGGCAACGAGGTGATGATCGTGCTGCACGTCCCGCCCGGGAGCCCGGTGCGAACCGACGACCTCAACAGCGCGTACATCCGCTTCCAGGAAAGCCGGGCCTCCCGCGGCATTGTGCTCACGACGGGCAGGCTGAACTTCCACGACCTTCGCCGGCGGCACGCCCTCGCTCCGGCTCTCCGCCACGCCGGGCCGGAAGGGATCCAGCGGATGGCCGACGCCGTGGCCATGGGGGCCGACCCGCTGGCGTTCGTCGCGGAAGTTCCCCTCGACGTGCGCTGAACTTCGCCCGGCCCCACGCAGAGCAGAAAGGAGATCATGCCTGACCCCGACGCAAACGGGACGTACGAGAACGGCCCCACGGTCGCCCTCACACGCGACGGCCGACGGGCCCTCGAGACCCGAGCATTGGAGCTGCGCGAGGAGGTGATCCCGCAACGGCTTGCGCAACTCGAGGGCCGGGACCCGGGCACCGACGCGTACTACGCACAAGCCGTCGGCGAGCTCGCCGAACTCGATTACATCCTTCGATGGGCTTCCGCCACCGAGGACCTCCCGGCCGATCCCAAAGTTGCGGAGGTGGGCGACGCCGTCACCCTGCGGTTCCCCGGCGGGGACACCGAGCGCTACCTCATCGTCCACCCGATGGAAGCGCCGCTGGACAGAACCCGCATCTCCTTTGAGTCTCCGCTGGCCCGCGCCGTCCTCGGGCGCAGTGTCGGTGAGGATATCGAGGTGTCTGCGCCGTCAGGCGCCTATCGGTGCACGATCGTCAGCGTAGGCCGAGGTGCCGGAGAACAGGGAACGGAGGAGTGACAGGAACGTTGGCCGCCTCGTCGACGTCGCGCCGGACGCCGAGTGCGGCCCCATCCCATACACCGGTAGTGGCGCCCGCGCTATCTCGCTGCGCGTCGACCTAACACACCTGGTAGTGAGCCGCGGCGACGTCATCGACCGTTTGTCGCTCCCGTGTGCGCCGAAGGTTGTGGTCGGCGTCTCGAGCGAGATCGCCCCGGGTGCGACGCACCTCTTCGAGGAGCCGGGTGCCCTGGAACACGTCGCTCGGCTCGCGCGGGAGTGGTTCGTCGGGCATCTGGACGGGCCCAGCCGGAGCCCCGCTCGGTAATACCGATCGCCAGCGGATCGGTCGCTTCGGGGATATCGTGCAGCGACCATGTCCGCTCGCCGAACCCTTTCTGCTTGTCTGCTGGTGGCTGCGCTCGCGACGTCGGCCTGCGCTTCCGCCTCGAGCGACGAGAACGTGGTCGGCGCACCAGTGAAAACACGACCGTCCACCGCGGCGCGGATGTCCCGAACCGCCCCGCCTGTCCCGGCCACATCGACGGCGGCGTCGCCGGCCCCTCGCAACAGATCGGTGACGGAACAAGCGTGGGCGTCCTTCGCGTCGGTGGGCGGGGTAACGCTTCGGTACCCGTCGGCCCGGATCGAGCTCCTGGCCTTCCACGAGTCGAACCACGAAGGCGCCCGCCAGCTCGAGGGGCTATCCGGCGTCGTTGCTCAGACCCTGGAGACGCGCGACCGGTTGACCGGATCGCGGACGGCCGCCGACGTCGTCGTCGATCCCGCTACCGAGCTCCGCGCACCGGTCACGGGCCGAGTGAAGCGCGCCGGCACATACGTCCTGTATTGCGATCACTCCGACGACTACGCAGTTATCGCGCCGGACGACCGACCAGATTGGGAGGTCAAGATCCTGCACATCGACGGCGTGCTCGTTCGTGCGGGCGACCGGGTGATCGCGGGTTCGACGGTCATCGCCCCGCGGCCCACGCGCTTGCCGTTCGAGTCGCAGGTCGACGAGCTCAGTGCCGCGCCGGCGTGGCCGCACGTCCATCTCGAGGTCGTCGACCCGGCGATCCCGAATCGCCCGTCTCCGGGCGGCGGCTGCAACTAGCGCGCTACGAGCGCGACGACCGGCGGCCGGACGCCTCGGTGGTGCCGACCCCGCCCATGAACCTGTTGGCCGTCCGTCCGATGCGCTGCGCGCGCGGGTTGGACGACTCGAGCATCTTCCTCACGACGAACGCCGCCGCAGCAGCGAAGAGCAACTGCTTGAGGATGCGTCTGAGGAAGAACGCCATCGGCGGTTGCTTACCCGTCGAACGGATCGTCTAAGCGAGCCGGCGTGGGTGAGAGGGTGCTGGTCCGCTGCCCGTCCGAGAACGTCGCGGCCGACCACGTGCATGTTTCCTCAGAAGGGGGTACGGTTGGGGCCCGCCCACGCAACAAGTACCCGACCGAAAGAGGGGTTGCGTGAAACCGAGCCGAACCGTCGCTGTGCTTGTGATGTCGCTGTTGGCGCTTGCGTGGACCGCCGGCTCCGCCGGCGCACAGGGCCCCGCGACTCCGAAATGGGCGCCGGCGGCCTCGGCCCCCATCCACCCCGGGGTGCAGACCGTCTCGCCGAGCGGTCAGTGCACGGCGAACTTCGTTTTCTACGACGCGACGGACATCTACATCGGCCAGGCTGCACATTGCACAGGACTGGGCGCCGCAAGCGACACGAATGGCTGCGACACCGACGTCCTGCCGCTGGGCACACCCGTAGAGGTCGGCGGGGCTCGCTCGCCCGGACAGGTCGCGTACAACTCGTGGCAGACCATGAAGGACGTTGGTGAGACCAACGACAACGTCTGCCTCGGCAACGACTTCGCGCTCATCCGTCTGGATCCCGGCGATCATCCCCGGATCAACCCGTCCATACCCTTCTGGGGAGGGCCGAGCGGACTGGATCCCAGTACGAGCGGGCTCGAGACGGTCTACGGGTACGGGAACTCCGGATTGCGCGGCGGCCTCGAGCCCCTGTCACCGAAGATCGGCTTCGCCACGGGCGACCAGCTGGACGGGTGGAACCACAACGTCTACACGATCACGCCCGGGATCCCCGGTGACTCCGGCAGCGCGTACCTCGGTTCGGACGGAGGCGCTATAGGTGTGCTCAGCACGTTCTCGCTGACCCTCGCCAATCAGGTGAGCGACCTGAGCCGGGCCCTCAACTACATGCGCCAGCACACCGACTTCGACGCGGTCCAGCTGGCGAACGGTACCGAGGCGTTCTCGCCGCTGCTCTAGCTCGAGGCTCAGCCGCCGTGTTCGTGCGGACGCGCCTTCGTCTGTCCGAGCTCGTTCTGCAAACGTTCGCAACCTGAGCAGCGACGGCTGCCGGGTGCTTCCTCCCCCGACCTCGCGCCGACCCGGTCGGTGCTCATCGATCCCCGTGCGCGACCCGTTCCGCATCCTCGCGGAACAGGACCCCCATGAGCTTGCCCTCCGAGGTCGTGATGGGCGTCGTTGGGAGTTCGTGCTCCGCCATGTAATGTGCCATCTCGCCGATGGGAACGTGCGGCCGGAACGTGGAGGGCCCGGGCACCATCGCTTCGTCGACCCGCTGGGAGTCCGGACCCTTCAGCTGCTCTTCGCGAAGGATCCCGAGCACGACGTTCGCGGCGTTGACCACCACGCACACCTCGACGCCGGTCGCGCCGGCCCGAGCCCGGATCTCGCCGAGCGTGTCATCCAGGGCGCACGTCGGAACGCCGCTGCGGGCGACATCGGCCGCAGCGGGCTTGGAAGCGGCCCGGCCCTCGCTCGGCAGTCCGGCGGCGAGCCAGTCCACCTTCCCGTCGACGTAGTCGTACACCTCGGTGAATCCGAGGCTCTCGAGCCGCCACGCGGCTCGTGGGCTGAGGTCTCAGGTCGTGTCCCAGCAGTAGACGACGACCGCTTTGGCCGTGTCGAGACGGCCCTTGACGTTGGCATCGATGTCCCGCAAGGGGATGTTCGTCGCCCCGGGCAGATGCTGGTCCTCGTACTCATCCCGCGGTAGGACCTCGACGAGCTGAGCGCCGTTGGCGCGAAGCTCTTGGAGTTCGTTTCTGTCGATCGGGCGCGGCATGCCAGAAGTAAGCCATACCACGCCCTCCGACGAGGGAAACTAGGAGCATGAGTAATCGACTGCTCGTCGTCGACGACGACCGTGGGATCCGGGAGAGCATGCGCTTCGCCCTGACCGAGGAGGGCTACATCGTCGATACGGCAAACGACGCCACCGAGGCCGACCAGGCGATCCGGCTGAACGTGCCGGACCTGCTCATCCTCGACGTCATGCTCCCCGGGAAGGACGGTTTCGAGTTCACCCGCGATATTCGGCGGACGTCGAACCTCCCGATCATCCTCCTCACGGCTAAGAGTGACACCATCGATGTCGTGGTCGGCCTCGAATCCGGCGCCGACGACTATCTCACCAAGCCCTTCGAGATGCGCGTGCTTCTCGCGCGTATCCGTTCGCTGCTCCGGCGCGCCCAGGCTGAGGACGAGGAGCCGAGCGTTTTGCGGGTCGGCACACTCGAGATCCGTCCCGAGGAAGGCATCGCACGGCGGGACGAGGAGCCCCTATCGCTTACGCGGACCGAGTTCCGACTGCTGACGACGCTTGCTTCCAAGCCGGGCCGGGTGTTCTCCCGGGAGCAGCTGTTGTCGGAGGTGTGGGGATACGACTACTTCGGCGACGCCAGGCTCGTGGACGTCCACATCCGGCGTCTTCGAACGAAAGTCGAGGACGACCCCCACAACCCAGCCATCATCCAGACCGTTCGGGGGATGGGGTACAAGGTCGCGGAGGACTGAGGAATGCTGCGCTTGCAATCGCTGCGCTTCCGGATCGCCTCCGCGTACATCCTCGGTGCGCTCGTCGTCTCGGGAGCCGTAGCCGGAGGCACCTTCTTCATCAGCCAGTGGGTCCTCACTCGTCAAGCGATCGAGAGCGCCAAGGCGGACACCTTCCAGGGGCTGGAGTTCCTCAAGGATCAGATCATCCAAGACCCGGGACCGGGCAACGTCCGGAATTACCTGCAAACGCTGCAACAAAGGGGATCCGAGCTCGTCGTCCGGATCGAAGGGATCGAAACCGCCGAGTCGACGTCGGTCGGCATCACCGAGGGCACGATACCCGCAGAGCTACGCCGCGCCGTCGAGCAGGGACGCGTCGGCTACGCGATCTTCCAGGGGCCGGGTCACCGCCAGCTCGCGTTCGGGTCGCCGGTGCCGCCTCGAACGACGGATATCTCGACGTACTTCGTGTACTCGCTCGAAGGCGTGGACAGAACGCTTTCGCTGCTCTGGCGCGTGCTCATCGCCGTAGTCGGCGTCGCCGGAGCGATCGCTGGGGCCGTCGGCCTACGGCTGGCCGACCGGACGATCCGGCCTCTGCGGGTCGCCGCGGGTGCCGCGCGGAGGGTCGCCGAGGGCGGTCTGGAGACGCGCCTGGAGGTGACCGGGGGCGACGAGCTTGCACAGCTGGCCAACGACTTCAACGTCATGGCGCACGCCCTCGAGGAGCGAATCGCCCGTGAGCGCCAATTCATCGCAGATGTCTCCCACGAGCTGCGGACCCCCCTCACGACGCTCAAGACGTCGATCGACAACATCGCCGACCGTGTTGCGGATCTTCCTCCGCGCTTGCGCTCGCAGGTCGGACTCGCCGCGGACAACGTGTCCTCTCTGCAGCGGCTGGTGGACGACCTCCTCGAGCTGACGCGCGTCGATGCCGGCAGCATCCAGGTGACCTGGGACGACGTCGACCTGCGCAACTTCGCGACCGAGATCGCGCGGCGACGAGCACCGAACACGCGCGTGGAGATCGACGGACCCGATTACCTCGTGGTGCGTACCGACAAGATGCGGTTGGAGCGCGTCGTCGGCAACCTCCTCGAGAACGCGGTCGTGCACGGTGGCGGGGAGGACGTGAAGATCACGCTCGAGACGCTCAACGGCGCGGCGCGGATCACCGTCGCCGACCAGGGGCCGGGCATCCAGGAAGAGCACATGCCGCGCATCTTCGAGCGGTTCTGGCGCGGGGACGCCTCGCGCGGACGCGGCTTGGGAGTCGGAGCCGGTCTGGGGCTCGCGATCGCTACCGAGAACGCCAGGCTCATCG
>Ga0299907_10002078_pt1 | contig 12074 bp, 7 predicted proteins | sample RVTome_16_FD_198680 | JGI IMG/M metagenome (GOLD analysis project Ga0299907, IMG submission 198680) | Soil microbial communities from uranium-contaminated site in the Upper Colorado River Basin, Wyoming, United States - RVT152D67 (version 2) ...
TCATTCGCCTAGCATTTTGACTCGATCTTTCCTAGTGTTCTCGGTCGCGATGCATCGATAAGGAGGAAGAATCGTGGCAAGAAAGACAGTGCTCGTGTGTGACAACTGTGCCAAGGAAGTTCCCGAGGGAAAAGGCGCTCTCATGCGCATCAACTTCACGGACGCTCGCCGCGGCTCGAAGCAGGCAGATCTCTGTGACGACTGCGCGGGCGGCATGCCCGGGCAGGCAGTAGCTCGACGCGGCCGTAGGCCGAAGTCGGCCCTGGCCGCCTAGTACACGCAGGGGGTCTGGCTGAAGCCAGACCCCCTCACCGTCCGCGTTTCTCGCTCTTTCCACACAAGCGTCCGGCCGCGTACGAAGTCGCGTCAGAAGCCAGGACTACCATGGACAGATGGGCCTTTCGCTGGTCGTCGGGCCGGCGCACGCCGGCAAGGTCGCGCTGCTCCTCGAGCGGTACCTCGACGTGCTCGAACACGACCCCTGGCTCATCGTCCCTAACCGCGGCGACGTCGAACGGGTCGAGCGAGACCTCCTCCGGCGCCGGTCCGCGCTGCTCGCGGGCAACGTCGGGACCTTCGACGACCTTTTCGAGCACATCGCGTTCGGGGACCCGACGAGGCGCCCCGTGGCGAGTGGTACGCAAAGGACGCTTGCAGCGCGGCGAGCGATTGCAGCGACCTCACTCGACACGCTTCACGAGTCGGCACCTTCGGGAGGCTTCACCGACGTGCTCCTGGCCGCCCTCGGGGAGCTCGAGTCCGCGCTCGTCGACCTCGATGTCGTCGGCGGTGATCTCGGGCGTCTCGCTCGCGCCTATCGAGCGGAGCTGGACACGCTCGGGCTCTGGGATCGAGACGGTCTCCGCCGCCGCGCCGCCCAGCGGATCCAGAGCGACCTGGAGGCCTGGGATCGCACGCCCGTCTTCGCCTACGGGTTCGAAGACCTGACGGCCGCGGAGTGGGCGCTGATCGAGGCGCTCGCCGCGCGCACGAACGTAACGGTGTCGATCCCGTACGAGCCCGGCCGGGTGGCCTTCGCAGCCCTCGAGAATACGGTGGGCGACCTTGCCCGTCTCGCAGCTGGTGAGGTGACGGAGCTGCGACCTGTGGAACAGCCGCCCGTACCGCCTGCACTCGCGCATCTCGAGCGAGGGCTCTTCGGCGACGGCGCGCTCATGGAAGGATCGCTCGAGGGATCGGTCGAGTTCCTCGAGGGAGCGGGCTCCCGCGGCACACTGGAGCTCGTCGGCGCCGAGCTTCTCGAGCTCATCCGCGCGGGTACGCCGCTCGAGCGCCTCGGGGTCGTCTGCGAGTCGCCGGATCGCTGGCGGGCGACGGTCGAGTCCGTGTTCGGCGCGCTCGGGATCCCATATGCCTTCGAGCACTCTTCGCGGCTTGGAGAGACGCCGCTGGGCCGGGCGTTCGTCGCTCTACTCCGGTATGCGTGGCTCGACGGCGGGCGCGGCGAGCTCTTCTCGTTCCTGCGCTCTCCCTTCTCCGGGCTCGAGCGTCGCTCCGTGGACTTCGTCGAAGGTCGCCTGCGAGGACGGGCGATCGTGGATCCGGTTCGCGTGGAGGAGGAGAGCGAGAAGCTCCGCGGCGCACACATCCCCGCGCTTGCCGAGCTGCGGGCGGAGGCCGACCCGGTCTCCGCCGCGACGGCGCTACTGCAGACGATGGTGCGAAACGCGTGGGGTCTCGACGCGCCTCCGGTGGGCGACGATGCACGCGGCGACGCACGCGCGTATCGCGCGACGGTAGTGACACTCGCAGAGCTCGAGGTCATCGCCTCGCTCGACGAGCAGGCCGTTGCAGTCGAGGATCTCGTCGCGGCGCTCGAGCGGACCCTCGTCGGTCCGTATGCCGCGGCCGAGAAGGGCAGGGTCGCGGTGCTCGACTACTCCCGTGCGCGCACGAGGACGTTCGAGGTCGTGTTCCTGCTCGGGCTGGAGGACGGGAGCTTTCCCCGACGCGATCGGCCGTCGCCGCTTCTCGACGACGACCTCCGGCATGAGCTCGGAAGCCGGCTCGAGCGGCCGAACACCGTCGCGCGCGACCGGTATCTGTTCTACACCGCCTGCACGCGAGCGACGCAGCGGCTCGTGCTCGTGCGCGAAGCCGCCAGTGACGAGGGCGTTCCACGTGAGCCGAGCCCCTTCTGGGACGACGTGCGCGCGCTTTTCTCGCCGGCAGACGTCGCGCGCACGACGCGCCGCCGCCCACTGTCCAGCCTGACCTGGACGCTCGACTCAGCACCGAGCGAGCGTGAGCGCCTGCGCGCACTCGTGCGCCTGAGCAGCGAGGGCGCCGAAGACGTCGAGGCTCTTGCTGCGGCGAACGAGTGGTCGCGACGCCTCGACCGCGCCCGGCAGGCCTTCAATCGTCCGACGAGACTGTCGAGCCCGGCCGTGCTGGAGACGATGTCGAGCAAGACCGTGTTCTCCGCGACAGAGCTCGAGCGGTTCGCCGACTGCTCGTCGGCGTGGCTCGTGGAGCGGGTCATCGATCCGAAGACGATCGACGCCGAGCCCGACCCGATGCTCAGAGGGCAGGTCGTGCATACGGCACTGAACCGCTTCTACTCCGCGCTTCCGAGAGAGCTCGACTCCGAGCGGGTGACACCGGAGAACGTGGATGCCGCGCTCGCCCTCGTCCGAACGTGCCTGGACGACGCCCTCGAGACCGGGGTGCGGCTCGACCTCACCGACCTTCAGCGGGCGGAGCTCCGCCAGACGCTGATCGCCGACCTCGAAGGGTTCGTCCGCGACGAGGCCGAGTCCGAGATGGCATTCGTCCCGCGCCGGCTGGAGGTCGCGTTCGGCTCCGAGCGCGCCGCGCCGGAGCTCCAACGCGGTCTCGACCTCGGTGACGGCCTCCGGCTCTCGGGGAAGATCGACCGGATCGACATCGACCCGTTCAGCGCGCGCGGTCTCGTGCAGGACTACAAGTCGGGCAAAGGCGCGCACTCGGCACGGGAGATCGAACGAGAGCTGCGGCTCCAGATCCCGCTGTACGTCCTCGCGCTCCGCGACCTCGTCGGGGTCGAGCCGCTCGGCGGCCTGTACCGCGCGCTGTCCGGCAAGCGACTGACACGAGGGATGCTCAGGGAGGCGGCCCGCGAGGACCTGCCTGGGTTCGCCAAGGACGACTACCTCGACGAGGACGCGTTCTGGGAGCAGGTCGAGACGGCACGCGATCGCGCAGGCGCGAACGCCCAACGCATCCGTGCAGGCGACGTGCAGCATGATCCAAAGGGCGACGGCTGCCCTTCCTGGTGCGACCTCTGGCCCATCTGCCGGGTGCCGCGCTCGTGAGCGCGCTGGCCGAGCGGGCAACCCGCCTCAACGACGAGCAGCTCGCTGCTGTCGAGGCCGGCGGCAGCGTCTTCGTCTCCGCCGGCGCGGGCACCGGCAAGACCTCCGTGCTCGTCGAGCGCTACGTTCGCGCGGTCTGCGAACGCGGCCTCGACGTCGATTCGATCCTCGTCATCACGTACACGCGCAAGGCCGCGGGTGAGCTGCGCTCGCGGATCCGAGCGGCACTTGTCGAGCGCGATCGGCCCGATCTCGCCCGCGAGCTCGACGGCGCCTGGATCTCGACGATCCACGGCTTCTGCAGCCGACTCCTGAGGGCTCATCCCTTCGCGGTCGGCCTCGACCCGCACTTCCGCGGACTCGAGGACGCTGGCGCCGCTGTTCTCCGGGGCGAAGCGTTCGACCGTGCGCTGCAGGCGTTCTGCGCGGGTCGCGAGGAGGAGCGGTTGCGTCTGCTGGCCACCTATCGCGCGGACGGGCTGCGGCGCATGCTTGCCGGGGTATACGAGACCTTGCGCTCGGCCGGCCGCCCGCTCGTGCTGGAGCTCGGAGAGCGTCCCGATCTCGCAGAGGCGATCGCGGCCTTCCGCGAGGAAGCGTCCTGCTTGGTGGACGACGGGTCGGCGACGGCGAACCAGCGGGGATCCGCGACCGAGGCGCTGCGGATGGTGACCGGGTCCGCGCCCGCCGTGCGGGTGGTCGATCTCTCGGCGTTTCAGGCTCGAGGGGCGCGGGCGGCGTCGTACGAGCACGCGCGCAAGGCAGTGGAGCGGGCCTCGCTGGAGGAGCTGGCGTCGCACGATCGCGACCTTCTTCAACAGCTGCTCGAGGGCTTTGCAGCGGAGTACGCGACGGCGAAGCGGCGAGAGTCCGCGGTCGATTTCGAAGACCTCCAGCTCGGCGCGCGGGACCTGCTGCGCGACGACGAGGACGTGCGGGACAGCGTCCGGCTCCGCTTCCGCCTCGTCATGGTCGACGAGTTCCAGGACACGAACGGCCTCCAGTGCGAGATCGTCGATCTGGTTGCTCATCCCGAGCTGACCGAGGTCTTCACCGTCGGCGACGAGTTCCAGTCGATCTACGGCTTCCGCCACGCTGACGTCGAGGTCTTCCGCGAGCGTCGCGCGCACGCCGAGAACCTGCTCACGCTTCGTTCCAACTACCGCTCGCGCCCGCAGGTGCTCGCGGCCGTGAACTTCCTCTTCGCGGGGGCGTTCGGCGAGGAGTACCAGCCGCTCGCCGCGTCGGCCGAGTTCGCGGACCCGGTCTTCGGGCATCCGGTCGAGCTCATGGTCACCGACAAGGCGAGCTACCGGGACTCGCGGGAGCATTGGCGCCACGGCGAAGCGCGGGCGATCGCGGCGCGAGTGCGCGAGCTCGTCGATTCGGGCGCAGCGCTCCCCGGTGAGATCGTCGTCCTCTTCGCGGCCGGGACGGACGCGGAGCGGTACGAGGAGGCGCTTCGGCTCGAGGGCCTCCCGACGTACCGCGCGACGGGCCGCGGCTACTTCGGCCAGCAGCAGGTCGTCGACCTGCTCGCGTACCTGCGGCTGCTGCACAACCGCTACGACGACGTCGCGCTCGCAACGGTGCTCGCCTCACCTTTGGTCGGGATCTCGAACGACGCGCTCGTCCTGCTCCGCCGCGGCGCGACCAGGCGACCGCTCTTCACCGCGCTCGAGCGAGGCTTGCCGGACGGGCTCGCGGAGGTGGACGCCCAGCTGCTGCGAGCGTTCCTCCAGCGGTACGAGCGCCTCGTTGCCGCATCCGCGCGGACGGGCCTGGAGCGGTTGTGCGAGCAGGTTCTCGCCGAGCACGACTACGACCTGGCGGTGCTCGCCCGCTGGGACGGCTCGCGCCGGTTCGCCAACCTCCGAAAACTCGGCCGCCTGGCGCGCCAGTACGAGTCGATCCGTGGCGCAGATCTCCCCGGCTTCGTCCGCTTCGTGCGGGAGCAGGATGCGCTCGGAGCGAAGGAGCTCGAAGCGGTCGCGGAGGAAGAAGGCGCCGACGCCGTGCGCCTGCTGACGATTCACGGTGCAAAGGGCCTCGAGTTCAAGGTCGTGATCGTCGCCGACGCCGGACGGGACGCCGGAGCTCCTCGAGGCGGCGACGAGATCGTCGCACTCTCCGACGGGCGCTTCGGGTTTCGCATGGTTCACCCGACACACGGCGAGCGAAGACCTGTGTTCGACTTCGAGCAAGTGCGCGCAGCCGAGCAGGAGCAGGAGCAGGCTGAGCGCCTGCGCCTCTACTACGTGGCGATGACGCGCGCGGTCGACCGGCTGATCGTCTCCGGGGCGATCGACCCGGAGCGCGCACAGGATCGGGAGACACCGATCGGCTGGGTGCTCGACCGGCTGGGGGCTCGCGAGAACGTCCTCACCGCAGGAGACGAGCCGACCGAGCTCGAGAGGGGAGAGGCGCGTTTCCTGCTCCGCGTCGACCGGGGCCTGCCTTCAGCGGGGCTCCGGCCTTCGGAGCCCGTCGAGCCCGAGGGCCCGCCGGCGGACGAAGAACCTCAGCTGCAGCTCTTCACCGAGCTGCCGACCGGCTCGGCGCCTCTCGGGCTCGAGCTGCCCCCGCTGGAGGCGGCGCCGACGCCTCCGCTCCACGACGTGCGCCGCCTTTCCTACAGCGCGCTCGCGCTCTTCGAGCGCTGCTCCTACCGCTACTTCGCCGAGCGTGTGCTCGGGTTGCCGGCGGTCGCTCCGCGAAGCCTCGACACACCTGGCGATGGCCTCGCGGGAACCGAGATCGGCGACGCGGTGCATCGCCTGCTGGAGGACGTGCCGCTGGACGCGCCGGCTCCGCCCCCGGGCGCCGAGTTGGAGGCGACAGTGCGTGCGTGGTATCCCACCGTGAGCGACGAGGAGCTCGACCGCATCACGGCGCTCGTCGATGCGTACTGCCGATCCGCGCTCGCAGGACGCCTCGCGACGCTCGCGGGTGCCCGGCCGGAGCGGCCGTTCGCGTTCGAGCACGACGGCGTGCTCCTGCACGGGAGGCTGGACGTCCTCTGGCGGGAGAACGGCAAGGCGCTCGTCGTGGACTACAAGTCGAACGCCCTCGACGGCGCCGATCCGCACGAGATCGTCGACGCCGAGTACCGGCTGCAGCGGCTCGTGTACGCGCTCGCGTGCCTTCGCGACGGCGCGCAGGAAGCGGAGGTCGTCTATCAGTTCCTCGAGCGCCCGGAGGACATCGTCTCGGCGACGTTCACGGCCGGCGATCTTCAAGGGCTCGAGTCCGAGCTCTCGGCGGCCATCGAGCGCATCCGCGCCGGTGAGTTCGTGCCGACACCGAGCGAGTTCGCCTGCTCCGACTGCCCGGCGCTCGATCTCGTCTGCGCGGGACCACGACTCCGTATGCGCGGTGGAGAGTAGGGCGGGTCGAGAGTCCGAGTACTCGGTCTTCCCGATGGCGCGGATGACGGGCTATTCGGCGTGCAACCACCGCGCCGGGTAACAGACTGTTACATGGCATGTCTTCGGCGATCGGGTTCGCACGGTTTCGTGCCTTTCCCGTGACGAGCTCGCTGAAAGAGTCCTCTGTGTGCCGCAAGAGGCTCTTCGTATCGACCGTCGCCTTACGGTCCTGTCGTCACGGGCGCACTGGTCTCGCGGGGCAGACTGGCCCGCATCTCTCTCCCGGGGCTCGCAGAGTCGGGAGCGTGAGCATCCGTGGCGCGTAGCTTCGTTCGCGAAGCCCGCCGACGCGGTCTCGGCCGCCGCCGGGAGCGCATCGGGCCGATCATCGACGCGCTCGCCGAGGAGCATTCCGATGCCGAGATCGCGCTCCGCTTCCGCTCCGACCTCGAGCTCCTCGTCTCGGTGATGCTCTCGGCGCAGACGACGGACGTGAACGTCAATCGCGTGACCGGGCCGCTGTTCGAGAAGTACCGGAAGCCCGAGGACTACCTCGCCGTGCCGCAGGAGGAGCTCGAGCGGGACATCTATCCCACCGGGTTCTTCCGGCAAAAGGCGAAGTCGATCCGGGGCACCATGCGCACCTTGCTCGACGAGTTCGACGGGGAGGTTCCGGGGCAGCTCGAGGATCTGATGCGCCTCCCCGGCGTCGCCCGCAAGACGGCGAACGTGGTTGCGGCCGAGCTAGGCGAGGCACAAGGGATCGTCGTGGACACGCACGTCCGGCGCCTCTCGCAACGTCTTGGGCTGACGCGCCAGGAGGATCCGGTGAGGATCGAGCGCGACCTGCAGAAGATCGTCCCCCGTCCCGACTGGGCGCGCTTTCCGCACCTCCTCATCTGGCACGGGCGGCGCGTCTGCGATGCGCGACGGCCACTGTGCGAGGTGTGCGTGATCGAGGGTCTGTGCCCCTCGTCCCGCCTCGCTCCGCCGAGCGAGATCGGCGGCTAGACCGAAGTCGCTGCGACCTCGGGGTCGGGCAGGTGCTGCTGTTCCTCGAGGTAGCGCTGGGCGTCGAGCGCGGCCATGGTGCCCGACCCGGCGGCCGTGACGGCCTGGCGGTAAGTGTGGTCCTGCACGTCCCCGGCGGCGAACACGCCCGGGATGTTGGTGCGGGTCGATCCGGGCTCGGTCACCAAGTAGCCCTGCTCGTCGTGGTCGAGCCAGTCGAGGAAGAGGCCAGTGGTCGGATCGTGGCCGATCGCGACGAAGACTCCGTCGGCCTCGAGCACGCGAGTCTCGCCGGTAACCGTGTCCTGAATTCGCACGCCGGTGACGTGGCCGTCCGCCTCGCCGAGCACCTCGTCGACGACCGCGTTCAGGACGAACTCGATCTTCTCGTTCGCCCGGGCGCGGTCAACCATGATCGGGGAGGCGCGGAACTGCGCGCGCCGGTGCACGACCGCGACCCTGCTGGCAAATCGGCTCAGGAACGTCGCCTCCTCCATCGCCGAGTCACCGCCTCCGACGACCACGACGACCTTGTCGCGGAAGAACGCGCCGTCGCACGTCGCGCAGTAGGAGACGCCGCGGCCCTGGAGGATCCGCTCGGACTCGATGCCGAGCTGCCGCGCGCTTGCCCCGGTCGCCACGATCACCGCATCGGCACGATGCTCCTCCTCCCCGACGAAGATCCGGAACGGGCGTTCCGAGAAGTCGACGCGGGTAACGTCGTCGGTGACGAAGTCGGCTCCGAAGCGCTCGGACTGGCGCCGGAAGTCGGCCATCATCGCCGGGCCGAGAATCCCGTCCGCGTAGCCGGGATAGTTCTCGACGTCGCTCGTGATCATCAGCTGGCCGCCCCAGTTGAAGCCCTCGATCACAAGCGGCCTGAGGTTCGCCCTCGCGGTGTAGAGGGCCGCCGTGTAGCCGGCGGGACCGCCGCCGATGATGATCACGTCGCGAACGTCGTTCACAGCTGAGCTCCTATTCGAAAGGGTAGCCCCGCCACGCGGGGCGCAATCGTATGAACGCTCGCGGACGATCCCGTGTTCCCACGAGTCGCTACGCGGCGTCCGCGTCCCCGGCGAGAATGGCCAGCGGCGCGAGCTCCTGGAGCTCGGGCGCTGTCAGCGGTCGAGCCGAGCGCTCGACCGGCGCAGGCGACTCGAGCTCGCCGCCGATGCCGTGCTCCTCGAGCTTGCGGGCGGTCACGAGCACACGCGTCTCGAGCGATCCCACGGCGTCGTTGTAGGAGCGAACCGTGCCGTCGAGGCTCCGCCCGAGCTTGGACAGGTGCTCCGCGACCTTGCCGATCCGCTCATAGAGCTCCCGGCCCAGCGAGTGCACCTCACGCGCGCTCTCCGCGACGGTCTCCTGCTGCCAGGTCGCTGCGACAGTCCGGAGCAGCGCGACCAGAGTGCTCGGAGACGCGAGGATGACGTTTGCGCTCCAGGCATCCTCGGCGAGCGCGGCGTCGTGCTCGTGCGCCGCGCGGAGATAGGACTCGTCGGGAAGGAACATGACGACGAAGTCGGGTGACGGCTCGAACTGGCGCCAGTACTGCTTGCCGGAGAGCTTCGCGACGTGGTCGCGAACCTGTCGTGCGTGGTCGGCGAGGTGCCGTGCCCGCTCGGCGTCGTCGGTCGCGTCGAATGCGTCGAGGTATGCGACGAGCGGAGCCTTCGCATCGACGACCACGTGCTTGCCGCCCGGAATCCGGACGACGAGATCCGGTCGCAGCGTGCGCTCGTCGTCGGTCGTCGTCGCCTGACGGACGTAGTCGCAGTGCTCCAGCATCCCCGCCTGCTCCACGACGTTCTTGAGCTGGACCTCGCCCCAGCGCCCGCGCACGTGCGGCGTGCGCAGCGCGTTTCGCAGGCCACCAGCGCTCTCCGAGAGTGCTGCGACCTGTGCTTGAAGAGCCCCATACGCTTCCTGCCGGACGCGCTCGATCCGCTCCAGCGAATCCTTGAGCGGCCTCACATAGATGGAGAGGCGGGCGTCGGCCAGCTCGAGGAAGCGAGCGCTGGACGAGTCGAGCGCCTGCTCCGAGATGGTCTTGATCGCCGACGCCAGCCGGTCGTTCAGCGCGCTGCGCTCGACGGTGAGCTCCGCGCGCGTCTCCACGAGGGCGCGGTCCAGTCGTCGGCGCTCGACCAGAGCCGGGCGCAGGAGGACGTACGCGCCTACGGCGCCGGCTGCGAGCCCAAGCATGAGAGTGAGGGCAAGTGTGATCATCGGGTCGACAAACGCTAGAGCAACCACCGGACGGAACCGAAACAACGAGGGCGCAACCGAGCTGCTGCTACATTCGCCCGCGGTCATGGCCGACAAGCCCCGCGTGAAGGCGCCGAAGCAGCGCGCGAGCTCTCGGCCTGACGATTCCGGCCCCGATCGGCGCCTTCTGTTGTACGGCGCGGGTGCTCTCGTCGTTCTCGCTCTCGGCGCAGCGGCTGTCGGACTCGTCGGCTTCGGCGGCGGCGAGCCTAGCCCCGAGGAGGTGCGCGCCGACCTCGAGGTAGCCGGCTGCACTCTGCAGGCCGAGGATGCACAGCCGGGCCAGCACTCGCTCGGCCCCGACGAGACATTCGACTGGAACACGGATCCGCCGACGAGTGGCCCGCACTTCGGGTTCGACCAGAACCAGAACGTCGGCACCGTGATCTGGGGGGCGTACGAGGAGCCACTCCAGCTCGCCCGCGTCTTGCACAACCTCGAGCACGGCGGCGTCTACATCTTTTACGGCGACGAGGTCCCGGACTCCGTCGTCGGCGAGCTGCGCGCGTTCTACGACGATCACGAGCGCGGGACCTTGCTGGCTCCGTATCCGAAGCTGGGCGACCAGGTCGCGCTCGGCGCATGGGTCGCCGAGGGCGAGGACGCGCAGGGCTACCTGGCGAAGTGCCCGGCCTTCGAAGAGGACGCGTTCTCGTCGTTCTTCAGCGGTTTCCAGTTCAAGGGTCCCGAGCGGTTCCCACCGGACTCGCTCCTCCCTGGCAACAACTAGCTCCTTACACTGCGTTCGCCGGGGTGGCGGAACGGGTGAGACGCGCCTGCCTTAAAAGCAGGTGTCCCTTTGCGGGACGTGTGGGTTCGACTCCCACCCCCGGCACTCCAGGCCTCCCAGGAAGGGGTAGCCGTCGGAGAGGCCGAACACGTGGGGATCAAGCGACTGGCACTCATTCTCGTTCTCGTAGCCGCTCTGGCGGTTGGATCCGATGCTCCCGCAGGCGGCATCTCGGACGAGCCGTGCCCGACTGCTCGCGGCGAGCACACGAACACGTGTCCTCCGGGGACCGTCGGCACGCAGTACTCGATCAAGTTCGTCGAGCGGGAAGGAGCCGGCTGCGGGCCCGGAAGGCAGACGTTCCGCCTCGACTCGGGTGTGCTACCGGCGGGGCTTGCGCTCACGCCGGACGGCACCTTGAGCGGCACGGCGATTCGGTCCGGAAGCTTCCAGTTCTTCGTGGAGATGCGCGAGCCCGAGGACGACCCGGCGAACTGTGCAGGGAAGCGAACGCAGAAGCAGTTCACACTCAGGATCCGGCAGCAGCCCTGGATCGTCTCCACGCCGACCGTCCCGCCTCGGTCGGAGGTGGGGGTCCCGTTCCGGATGACGCTGCGGGCGCGAGGTGGATCCGGGATCTTCTTCTGGGCACGCGCCGCCGGAGAGCTCCCCTGGGGCCTGAGGCTGAGTACCGCCGGATCGATCACGGGAACTCCTCGCCGTGCGGGGACGTATCGCTTCGAGGCCAAGGCGAGGGACACCGAGGCGCGCACGCTGAGATGGCCTGCGACGATCACGGTCGCCCCGAGGGTCCGGATTCGGACTCTCCGGCTGCCCGCCGCGAGAGTCGCTCGCCCCTACACCGCCGACCTCACTGCCTCGGGCGGCGTCGCTCCGAAGGCGTGGAAGCTCGTGCAGGGGCGCCTCCCTCGCGGGATTCGCCTCGCCCCCGGCCTCGGTCGCCTCACCGGCACACCGAAGGAAGCCGGCAGCCGTCTCGTAACCGTCGCGGTCCGCGACGGGCTCGGGGTCGTGCACGTGAAGACGTTCAGAGTCGTCGTCCTCGATCCCCCGAAGAGATCGGTTCCCCGGGCGTCACGCTGACGTGACACGCAGCCGCTCTTCCCGGGGCGCAGGAGGATCCCTTCCCACCGAAGGCGTTTGGGTCGCAGCAGGTTGGGTATCCGCGTTTCGCTCACGAGAGACGGGAGGCGACGTGTCGACGGGTGAAGAGCAGGCGGACCTCGAGCACAAGCGTGGTTATGGAGCGGCGGAGGACGACGTCAACGCGGAAAGTCCTCCGCAGGAGCAGCAGAAGCATCCCGACGAGGAATCGCGGGAAGGCTCCGACGCGACCGGGGACGCGGTCACCGAAGAGGCTCG
>Ga0299907_10002079_pt1 | contig 12073 bp, 14 predicted proteins | sample RVTome_16_FD_198680 | JGI IMG/M metagenome (GOLD analysis project Ga0299907, IMG submission 198680) | Soil microbial communities from uranium-contaminated site in the Upper Colorado River Basin, Wyoming, United States - RVT152D67 (version 2) ...
ACATCAGGCGCGATGGTGGCGTTGCCCGCATGGCCGATCCGGGCAAGGTCGAGGAGATCCAAAACGTGGTCTCGATACCGGTGATGGCGAAATGCCGGATCGGGCACTTCGCCGAGGCCGCGATCCTCGAATCGCTGGGTGTCGACTACATCGACGAGTCCGAGGTGCTCACCCCCGCCGACGAGGAGCACCACGTCGACAAATGGGCATTCACCACACCGTTTGTCTGTGGCGCCCGCAACCTGGGGGAGGCCTTGCGCCGGATCGGAGAAGGTGCCGCGATGATCCGCACCAAGGGTGAGGCCGGTACCGGCAACGTCGTCGAGGCCGTGCGCCACATGAGGACCGTCACCAACCAGATGCGGGAATTGACCCAGTTGGACGCCTCACAGCTGATGTCGGCGGCCCGGGACCATGGAGCGCCCTACGACCTGGTGCGAGAGGTGGCCGAGACCGGCGCCCTGCCCGTGGTCAACTTCGCCGCCGGCGGCATCGCTACTCCGGCAGACGCTGCCCTGATGATGTCGCTCGGTGTCGACGGGGTCTTCGTCGGCTCGGGCATCTTCAAGAGCTCCAATCCCGAGCTGTACGCCCGGGCGATCGTCGAGGCGACCACCTTCTGGAACGAACCGGAGGTCGTCGCCAAGGTGTCCCGGGGGCTGGGCGAGGCGATGCCGGGCATCGAGCTCGAGACGCTGGCTGAGAGCGAGCGGTTGGCGCAACGAGGCTGGTGATATGACGAGGGTCGGGGTCCTCGCGCTGCAAGGCGATGTGCGCGAGCACGTCCGTCTCCTCGAAGAGATGTCGGTGGAACCGGTCGCCGTCAAGCACCCCGAGCAGCTCGGCGATGTCGACGGGTTGGTGATCCCCGGCGGCGAGTCGACCACCATCGGGAAGATGGCCGTCCGATTCGGCTTGCTCGAGCCGATCCGGCAGGCGATCTCCGATGGTCTCCCGGTGTACGGCACTTGCGCCGGCATGATCCTTCTCGCCGGTTCGGTCACCGAAGGCGACCAGCCACTTATCGGCGGTCTCGACATCGTGGTTCGTCGCAACGCTTTTGGCCGTCAGAACGATTCGTTCGAATCGGAGATCCAGATCGAAGGCATGGATGACCCGTTCCCGGCGGTCTTCATCCGAGCGCCCTGGGTGGAGAAGGTCGGAGCCGACGTACAGGTCATGGCCGAAGTCAGCCATCATGCTGTGATGGTTCGCCACGAGAGACTTCTCGCCACGTCGTTTCATCCCGAGATCGCGGGTGACGACCGTGTCCATCGGGTATTCGTCGAAATGATCGAGGAGTAGCGATGGCCGGTCACTCCAAATGGGCGAATATCAAGCACCGCAAGGGCCGACAGGATGCGGCCCGGGGAAAGCTCTTCGGGAAGTTGGCCAAAGCGATCGAGGTGGCGGCGCGTGAGGGCGGTGGGAACATCGAGTTCAACCCGACATTGGCCACTGCCGTGGACAAGGCCAAGGCTGCCTCCATGCCCAACGACAACATCGACCGGGCCATCAAGCGGGGCACCGGCGAGGTCGAGGGGGCGGTCTACGAGGAGATCTGGTACGAGGGCTACGGCCCTGGGGGAGTGGCGCTTTACGTCCAGATCCTCACCGACAATCGCAACCGCGCCGCTTCGGACGTCAGGTCCACCTTCACCAGGCACAACGGCAATCTCGGCGAGCCCGGCTCGGTGGGTTATCTCTTCGAGCAGAAGGGGCTGGTGCTGGCGAAGGGCGATGAGGACGAGGTGATGCTCGGTGCGCTCGAGGCCGGTGCCGAGGACGTGCGCGAGGCCGGCGATGGCACGTTCGAGGTGATCACCGACCCTTCGGATCTTCATACGGTGCGAAAGGCACTCGAGGGTGCCGGTGTCGAGGTGGAGTCGGCCGACGTGACCCAGTTGCCGTCCAACACCATCCCGGTGGACGAGAGCAAGGCACGTCAGCTGCTGCGGCTGATCGAGGCGCTCGACGAGCTCGACGACGTCCAGACGGTCCACGCCAACTTCGACATCGAAGACGCAGTCCTGGAGAAAGTGCTGGCGGAGGCATGACACCGTCGCTCGAGGAGGTCAGAGACTTCTTCGAGGCGGAGCTCCCCTTCTTCGCATCGTTCGGCTTCGAGCTGGACAAGATCGAGCCCGACATCGGGGTCGTCAGATGGAAGTACGACGATCGTTGGACTCGTCCCTTCGGGATCGTCAACGGAGGCACCCTGATGGGGCTGGCCGACGTGGCGGTGTACGTGGCGGTGTTCTCTAGAGTCGGGATCGTGCCGCTGGCGGTCACCAACGAGATGAAAATGAACTTCCTCCGGCCCGCAATCGGTGGCGATGTCATCGCCCACGCCGAGCTGTTGAAGCTGGGGCGTCGGGTGGCCTACTCCTCGGTCGACCTGTTCGTCGCCGACCGGCCCGACCGTCTGGTCGCCCACGCCACCGCGAGCTACCTGCTGCCCGATGGGTGATTTCGCGAGGCGTAGTCGACTGATCGGAACGGCCAGACATCGTCGAGCCAATCGCTCAGCTCCTGCCACACGATCTCATCCATCTCACCCCTCGAAGCGGTCACCCAGGATCTGACCTCCGCGGCGGCGTCATCGTGGTCGGACGGGTAGATGTAGACACACCCGATCACATCGTCGTCGTCGAGGATGGAATAGGTGAATCCCTCCCGATCCTGGAAATGGCGAGCATGCATCTCCAGGTCTCTGAGGTTCTCATCGAGGGTCATCGGCTTGGGCCAACCCCAGTCATTGAACCCGGGCGTCGACCTGATGTGGTCGATGCTCGAGGTCCAGGCTTTGTAGTCACGCTCGTTGTGTTGAGGGCCGAGCGGCTCCAGTCGGTACCCGGTGCCAATGAACTTGGTGGGCACGACGAAATCGGAGTGTACAAATGGCGTCGGCGTCGAGGTCATGATTCCATTCCAGCCAAGAGACGCTCGATTGCATCGAGCATCAGAGACGGCTCGGTGAACGTGGCGAGATGGTTGCTGTCGAGGGATCGGGACTGCCATCCCAGCGAGCGGGCGGTGTCGAGGTGCTCGTCGTATGGCTGGCTCAGCCTCAGGTAACAACAAGGCATCGTCGTCCAATCCTCGGGCATGGGTATCGGATCGTCGTAGAAGGTCAAGGGCAGCCGGGGCACATCCTGGCTGATCAGCGACCAATCGTCCTCGTCGGGCACCAGGTCGGCCATCAACTCCCGGGGCCACCACTCTGTCCAGGGGAGGAGCCATCCATCATCATCGGCCCCTTTGGCCAGCATCTCCCGGTCCTCTGCCGGCGTGATGTGGGTACCGCGGATGGCCGGGATCAATGCGTCCACGAAGACGATGGCGCCTAGCCGCTGGCCGAGCTGCTGCCCGATCAAAGGAAGGAAGACACCTGCACCGGAGTGCCCGATCACGATGATCCTGTGCGCGTCTGGCGGTACATGGGCAAGGGCAAGTTCCACGAAGACCTTCCAGAAGGGCGACGAGGCATGTTGCACCGCTGTCAGGTCGGGTATGAGCGTCGAGTAGCCGCGCCGGGAGGCTTCAGTCGTGATTGGCTCCCAGGAAGACGGCCCCAGCAGCGGTGAGTGGATCAGCAAGACCTCGTTCACACCGACCACGGTAACTCCGCCTGAAGTTCTCAGGACTTCTTTGGGAATGGCTACCAAAGAGGCTTGAGGGCTGAAGGCAGGGGGTGTTCGGTATTTGCCGGTTATGTGCTGTCAAATCCGCCTGTCTCGAGCGAGGCGCGCGCGTTATGCGCTTTCTACCTGGGCTCGGATTTCGGTTGCGAATCGTTCTGCGGTTTCGTCGTCGAACGGTGACGCGATTTGCACGATCACAGTTTGGAAGCCGAGATCCTTCCAGCCGACCATGAGCTCGATCATCCGTTCCGGGGTCGTCAGATGGACATCAGCCTGTTCGTAGATGGTGTCACCATGTCTGTTGGCTTCCATCTGCTTCCTGAAGAATGCGATGGCTTCCTCCTCTGTGTCTCTGACCACGGAGGCGACGTAGAGGGTGCGTTCGATCTCGGCGTGGTCACGTCCGACCTGTTCGCAGTGTCGTTGAAGGACCTCGTCCTTGTGACGGACCTTGCTCATGTCAGCGATCCCGGCCCAGTTCCACATGTCGGCATACCGGGCCACGGTACGAAGCGTCTTCTTCTCCCCTCCACCTCCGATCATGATGGGAAGCCGCTCCTGAACCGGTAGTGGCCGCAGGCGAGCCTGGTTGAAGGCGTAGTGACCATCCTCAGGCGAAGTGACCGTTTCGCCAGCCAGCAAGGCTCTCATCGCGGCAACAGACTCATCCAACCAGGCAAGGCGATCCCCAAAACCAGCGCCGAATTCGAATCCCAGTCTGGTGTGCTCCAGCTCGAACCAACCTGATCCGATACCAAGGATCGCCCGACCATCCGAAACATGGTCCAGGGTCGTCACCGTCTTAGCCAACAAAGCCGGATTCCGAAACGTGTTACAGCCGGTCAAAACACCAAGCCTGACCCGTGATGTGACCTGAGACCAGGCCGTCAGCAGTGTGTAAGCGTCGAAGGTGTCCTGATCAGGGTCACCGTCGCAGGCAACGAGATGCTCCCAAGACCACAGGTGGTCATATCCCAACTCCTCCGCCCGAAGGGCCGCTCGACGTGCGTCGGGCCAGTCATACACCTGATTCCACAACTGAAGCCCAAGTTGGATGCCCATAAGCCGAACCTACCGCAAACCCCGATCCCAAGCCGCCCATGTGTTTCTGGGTGACTTGGCGGACTGGTTTTCTCAGAATTTTTTTCGGGAATCTCGGTTTTCCGGGTAAATCTGTCACACCCTGTCGTTACGTTGCGGTCATGGGATGGGAGAACGCTTCTCATGATGAGATCGAACGGGGACTCGGCCATTTTTTCGGGTTGAGTGCCGCCGGGTTGGCTAATGCCTGTGTGGTGATCGTGGAGGCGGATCGGGCTCAACTGTTTCTGGCTGATGGGTCTCCGGACATGGTGCAGTGGTTGTCGGCCCGGTATGGGCTGGCGCACCGAACCGCAAGACGTCTCGTCGAGACCGCACGCCGGTTGGCCGGTCTTCCCCGGCTCACCGAACGTTTCCAGTCCGGTGACCTGTCCTTCGACCGGGTGGAAGCTATTGCCCGGATGGCGACCGCAGAGTCCGAGTCTGCTCTGATTGGGGAGGCCATGGGGTCGACGGTGGCCGGCCTGGAGCGGTCCGCCCGCAAAGCCGACTATCCCGAGACGGATCCGGCGCAGCTGTTGGATGACCGTTACTGCTATATCCAACGGTCACTGGACGGTATGCAGGGCAGGCTCACAGCTCGGTTGCCTGGTGTGGAGATGGATCTGGTGGAGTCGGCGGTGCGGACCCGTGCCGACCGGATGCCGGTCAACCCGGATACAGGAGTGTTTGACTCTTATCCGCAGCGGATGGCCGACGGTCTCGTCGAACTGGCCTCAACAACCGGCGATGAGAGCCGTGCTCCAGCTCAGATCACCGTCCATGCCGACCTGACCGCGTTGGTGAGCACCGAGGACCAAATCACCGAGACCGAGCTTGGTTCGCTGGTGGCCAATGAGACCGCCCGACGTCTGGGCTGTGATTCGCTGGTGGAATGTGCTGTCTTCTACCGGAACCAGCCGCTCGGGGTCGGCCGCAACTCCCGGACGGTGCCTCGGTGGCTGCGACGTCGGCTGTGGGATCGGGATGGGGGCTGTCGGTTCCCCGGCTGTGGGCGGACCCAATGGGTGCATGCCCACCACATCATCCACTGGGCTCGGGGCGGGCCCACCGACCTCGCCAATCTGATCCTGTTGTGTGGGTTCCATCACCGGTTCCTCCACGAGCACGGCTGGTCCATCGTCGGCACCGAGACCGGTTTCCAGTTCCACAGACCCGACGGACGTCACTATCCGCCGCCGCGACCCGAGCTCCACCCCCGACTGCGGGCGCTGGTCGACGCCTGTATCTAGGGGCAGCCGCCCCCGCCCTCGCCGACAACATCCTTCGAATCCGAAACTGAAACAGTTACAGTGCCTAGAACATATGTTCGTGCTTGGGATTGACCCTGGATTGTCGGTGACCGGGTACGGGCTGGTCGAAGGGACCAACCCGCCCACGGCTCACACCGCCGGCGTTATTCGCACCGACACCGATGCGGAGGTCTCCGAACGGCTCGGCGAGCTCCACCAAGGTCTGTCCGAGATCATCACCGACCTCGACCCCGACGTGATCGCCCTCGAGACCGTGTTCACCAATCGCAACCTGCAGACCGCCATCTCGGTGGGCCGGGCTTCCGGAGTTGCCCTCCTAGCCGCCGCCCAGGCCGGCCTCCGCGTCTTCGAGTACGTGCCCACGGCGGTCAAGTCCGCGGTCACCGGGGACGGCTCCGCCGACAAGAAACAGGTTCAGGCCATGGTGGCCCGGTTGCTCAGGCTCGAGGAGCCGCCACAGCCCGCCGACGCCTCGGACGCCCTGGCCATCGCCCTCTGCCATCTGCGGGGGGCGGCCTTGGGGGCGCCCCGATGATCGGCCGGATCCGCGGCATCCTGGTGTCTCGGCGTGGTGAGTCGGCGACCGTCGACGTGGGCGGTGTCGGCTACGAGGTCAGCATGACCCCCAAGTCCCTGATCACACTTCCCGGCGTCGGGGAGGAGGTCGTCGTCCACACCCACCATCATGTCCGGGAAGACGAGGCCGCCCTCTACGGGTTCGACTCGGAGCGTGACCGGGACCTCTTCCGGATCCTGCTCACCGCATCCGGGGTCGGGCCCAAGGTCGGCATGGCCCTGCTGGCCACGCTCGACCACGACGAGATCGTCCGCGCCGTCGTCTCCGAAGATCCCGACGTCCTCACCGCCGCTCCCGGCGTGGGCAAGAGAGGGGCGCAGAAGATCGTCCTCGAGCTGGCCCCCAAGCTGGCCGGGCGCGAGGCGGATCTGACCGGATCGGCCAGCATCCTCACGGTGCGGCAGGCTTTGGAAGGGCTCGGCTACTCGACCGAGGAGATCAACTCGGTCGTCGGTGAAATCGACGCCGAGCAGCCCGTCGAAGTGCAGATAAGGACAGCCCTCCAAGCCCTGGGCCGACGCTGATGCGGGAGGACAGCATGCTCAGCCCCGCCCAGATCAGCGAGGAGGAGGCGACCCTACGCCCCCACCGGTTGGACGAGTTCGTCGGGCAGGACCGGGTCCGGGAGAGGATTCGGATCTCGGTGGAGGCGGCTGCCACCGAGAAGCGGGCATTGGACCATGTCCTTCTCTCCGGCCCACCAGGCCTGGGGAAGACCACTCTGGCCGGTGTGATCGCCCGGGAGATGGACGTGCCGATCCGGACCACCTCCGGCCCCGCTTTGGAGCGCCCCGGCGACCTCGCGGCGATCCTCTCCAATCTCCAGCCGGGTGATGTCTTCTTCGTCGACGAGATCCATCGGCTGCCCCGGGCGGTGGAAGAGGTCCTGTACCCCGCCATGGAGGACTTTCAGCTCGACATCGTCCTCGGCAAGGGGCCGACGGCGCAATCGATCCGCCTCGACCTGCCCCGGTTCACCCTCATCGGCGCAACCACCCGTAAGGGCAAGGTCACCGCGCCACTGCGAGACCGGTTCGGGATCGAGGAGAAGCTCGACTACTACGCAGCAGACGAGCTGGGGGTCATCGTCCGTCGCTCGGCCGGGATCCTCGACATCAGGATCGATGACGAGGCGGCGACCCTGATTGCCGGCCGGAGCCGGTTCACACCTCGAATCGCCAATCGGCTGCTGGCCAGGGTCCGCGATTACGCGGTGGCCAGGGCGTCGGGGGTCATCGACATGGGCACCGCCGAGGAAGCTCTCGAGGTCTACGAAGTAGACAGCCTCGGTCTCGACAAGGTGGATCGCGCCATCCTCGAGTCACTGGTCCACAAGTTCGGCGGGGGTCCGGTTGGCTTGTCGACGCTCTCCATCGCCGTGGGTGAGGAGCCGGAGACGGTGGAAGATGCCTATGAGCCTTTCCTGCTCCAATCGGGCCTCCTGAAAAGGACACCCCGGGGGCGGATCGCAACCACAGGCGCCTATCGACATCTCGGGGTGGCCCCGCCCGAGAGCCCTCAGCAGACGCTGATCTAGCCTCCGCGGCCATGAAGGTCGACGAACTCGAATACGACCTGCCCGATTCCGCGATCGCCCAGACCGCGGCGGAGCCTCGTGATTCGGCCCGGCTGCTCGACACCAGGACGATGACGGATCACATCTTCACCGAGTTGCCCGCTCTCTTCGAGCCCGGCGACCTGGTCGTGGTCAACGACACCAGGGTGCGTCGAGCCCGGCTCAGCGGGAACAAGGCGGGGAGCGGGGGCCATGTGGAGCTGTTGATCCTGGGTGGCAACGAAGACGGGACGTGGTCGTCGATGATCCGTCCCGCCCGCCGGATCCGGCCAGGCACTGTCGTCGAGGTGGGGGAGACCGCCTTCACCGTCGTCGACGGGCCTCGGGATGGGGTGGTAAGGATGGAGGTGGCTGCCGCCGATGTAGAAGCGCTCCTCGACCGTGTCGGCGAGATGCCCTTGCCCCCCTACTTCCACGGGACCCTCGACGATGACGATCGCTACCAGACCATCTTCGCCCGGGCCCCCGGCTCCGCCGCGGCGCCGACGGCGGGGCTCCACTTCACCTCACGCGTGGTGGAAGGGCTGGTGAGGAGGGGAGTGTCCCTGGCCTATGTCGATCTCCATGTGGGTATCGACACATTCCGTCCGATGGCCGTCGAGGACACCGACGATCACCGGATGCACACCGAATGGTGCTCGGTCCCTGTCGAGACCGCCGAGGCCGTCGAGGAGGCCAGAGGGAGAGGCGGCAGGGTTGTGGCCATCGGCACCACCACCACCCGGACGCTGGAGTCACTCGGTCGCCCCGACGGTCTCGTCTCCAGCGGTGTCATGGAGACGGACCTGTTCCTACGCCCCGGATCTCCGTTTACCGTCGTCGACCTGATGGTCACCAACTTCCATGTGCCCGGCTCCACCCTCATCGCGATGATTGCCGGCTTCATGGGTGAAGGCTGGCGTGCCGCCTACCGGCACGCCCTCGAGTCGGGTTACCGGTTCCTCTCGTTCGGCGACGCGATGCTCTGCGAGAGGGAACGATGACCGCGATCACGTGGACCTCGGAAGCGACCGACAAGGTGGCCCGGGCCGGATGGCTCGACACCCCGCACGGCCGGGTGGCAACACCGCTGTTCATGCCGGTGGGGACCCGGGCGGCGGTCAAGGCCCTCTCCAGCGAAGACCTCGAGACACTCGGGGCCGAGCTCGTCCTGTCCAACACCTATCACCTGATGCTGAAGCCGGGAGCGGGAGTCATCGCGAAAATGGGTGGTGTGGCCTCGTTCATGGGATGGGACGGCCCGACGCTCACCGATTCCGGCGGCTATCAGATCTTCTCCCTGGACCCCGAAATCTCAGAGGAGGGGGCGACCTTCAAGTCCGTCTACGACGGCTCCCTCCTCAGCCTGACGCCGGAGCAGGCGGTGAGTGCCCAGGAGCAGATCGGGGCGGACATCGCCATGGCCCTCGACGTCTGCATCGCGCTCCCTGCCGAGAGGGCCGCGGTCGTTGCGGAGATGGACCGGACATTGCGCTGGGCGGAGAGGTGCCGGGATGCCCACACCAGGCCGGATCAGGCCCTGTTCGGGATCGTCCAGGGAGGTGTGGACCCCGATCTGCGGGTGATCTCCGCAAGAGCCACCGCCGACCTCGGGTTCCCCGGGTTCGGGATCGGGGGCCTTTCGGTCGGGGAGAGCCGGGATGACCGCAACCTGGCTGTGGAAGCCACGGTGTCGGAGCTCCCCGACGACAAGCCCCGGTACGTCATGGGCCTGGGGGACACCGACGGCATCCTCGATGCGATTGCACGGGGGGCCGACATGTTCGACTGCGTGCTGCCGACCCGGCTGGCCAGGCACGGCAAGGTCTTGACCGGTGCCGGCGACATCTCCATCAAGAGCCGGCGGTACGAGCTCGACGACGACCCGTTGGAGCCTGGGTGCGCCTGCATGACGTGCTCTCGCTACACCCGCAGCTATCTCCGTCACCTCTATCGGATGAACGAGATCTCTGCGCACCGCCTGTTGTCGATCCACAATGTCCACTACACGTTGCAGCTCTTCCGCGATATCCGGGCCGCGATCGTCGCGGGGAGGCTCGACCAGCTAATCGGAGAGGTCCGTTCCCGGCGCGGTTCGCCGTACCCGGCCGTCGAGGCCTAATCTCATCGGCTGTCCCAGTAGGTCTTCGGAGGATTTGTGGATCAGTTCGTCATAGCCCAAGAAGGAGGCGGTGCGGGCGGTTTCACGTCCCTCATCTTCCTGGGTCTGATGGTCGCCGTGTTCTGGCTTTTCATCATCCGCCCGCAACGGCAGCGGACCAAGAAGCAGCAGCAGCTGATCCAGTCTCTCGAGGTCGGTCAAGACGTGAGAACCATCGGCGGGATCAAGGGCAGGATTCTCTCGATCGACGGGGACGAGATCGTTCTCAAGGTCGAAGAGGGCAAATTGCGGGTGACCAGGCGCGCCATCGGGTCGGCCGCAGACGAGCCCGCCGAGACCTGAGATGGCCCGACGGATCGTCGGGCTCCTCGTGGTGCTCGCCATCGCCTGGGGAGGCCTCGCCGCGGCCGTGGCATCCGGGCTGACCCCAAAGCTCGGGCTCGACCTTCAGGGTGGCACCGAGGTCATCCTCTCCGCAGAAGAGGGGACCAGTGGCGAGGCGATCGAGGTCGCCATCGACATCATGACCCGACGGATCGAGGGCTTCGGGAACGTCCAAGAGCCCACCATTCAGCAATCGGGCGATGAGATCGTCGTGGTCCAGCTCCCCGGCGTCGAGGACGAGCAGCTCGCCATCGAAGTCGTCGGTCAGACGGGGATCCTTTCCTTCCGGCCCGTGTTCGATGCCGTACCCGGAGAGGTGGGCCCGCTCGCCGGGACCGGCACCGAGAACATCGACGACGAGACCGGTTTGACCATCGACGACGACATCAACGCCGACGAGGCCTGGCTCCTTTATTCGGACGCCCAGTTCGGGTCCGAGGTGCTCGACGTCGGTCCGGCCGCCCTGGAGGGCGCCGACGTGTCGGATGCCGTCCCCTTCTTCGAGCCCAACTCGGCGGTCTGGGGCGTCAATCTGGAGCTCACCGGTGAAGGGGCAGAGAAGTTCGCCTCGGTCACCGCGCTCGCCGCTGCCTTCCCGGTAGGGGACCCGCGTCGTCAGATCGCCATCGTTCTCGACGGCGACGTGGTCTCAGCGCCGGCTGTCAACCCGGACGTCTCTCCCGAGACCGGGATCGCGGGAGGTCAGGCAACCATCACCACCGGTCAGGGCGATCGGGCCCAGGACGAGGCGAACCAGCTGGCCAGTGTCCTCCGTTATGGCGCCCTGCCGGTCGAATTCGAAATCTCCGAGGTGAACAAGGTCTCGGGGACCCTCGGCGCCGACTCCCTACAGGCCGGGATACTGGCCGGGGTGGCGGGGCTCATCCTGGTGGCGATCGTGCTGCTGCTCGTCTATCGGGCGCTCGGCATCGTGGCCATCGTGGGACTCACCGTCTTTGGAGCGATCCTGATCGCCCTCTTTGGATTGTTCGGAAGAGCCCTCGGCGTCACATTGACCCTGGCCGGAGTCACCGGGATCATCGTGTCGGTGGGGATAACAGCCGACAGCTACATCGTGTACTTCGAACGCGTCAAAGAGAACCTTCGCGAGGGGTACGCGGTCGCCGACGCGGCCAGGGAAGGATTCACCCGCGCCTTCCGGACGATTCTCACCGCCGACACGGTCAGTCTTCTCGCCGCAGGGCTCCTTTGGGTCCTCGCGGTGGGAGCGGTGAAGGGATTCGCCATCTCACTGGGCATCGCCACCGTCCTCGACATCTTCGTGGCGAGGTTCTTCACCAAGCGAGCGGTGGCCCTCATGGCCGATTCCGCCTTGGGCACCGGAGGCAGGTTCTCCATAGAGGGGGCGGCGCTATGAGCACCTGGGGCCGTCTCAACCGCGGTGAGACTCAGATCGACTTCGTCGGCAACAGACGG
>Ga0299907_10002080_pt1 | contig 12070 bp, 13 predicted proteins | sample RVTome_16_FD_198680 | JGI IMG/M metagenome (GOLD analysis project Ga0299907, IMG submission 198680) | Soil microbial communities from uranium-contaminated site in the Upper Colorado River Basin, Wyoming, United States - RVT152D67 (version 2) ...
TTGTAGGTCTCGACCTGTTCGTGGCGGAACGTGGGCTCGGGACGGTCGAACGCGACCGCCATGCGCCGGTGGCCGTGGTCGCGCATCAGGTTGATCAGCATCGACGTGAACCCGAAGACCGCGTTGGTGACCTGGCCCGAGGCGGTGGACAGGTCGGTGGGCAGCGCGAAGAAGGCCCGGTAGGTCAGGGAGTTCCCGTCGATGAGGATGAGGGGATCGTCGGCCACGTGCCTAGTAGTACTCCGGCCCGACCCCCACCCGCCTCCCCGTGACGGCGTCGGTCTGACGACCGACCAGCTCCACCAGTGTCATCCCTCCCCGGGCTTGATGTCGCCGTCGATGATGCGCTGCGCGATCGCCCGCATGGTCACCCGCTCGGACATGGCCCGGCGCTGGATGAAGCCGAAGGCCTCGCTCTCGCCCATGCCCGCCTCGTCCATCAGCTTGCCCTTGGCGCGGTCGACGACCTTGCGGGTCTCGAGCTGCTCCTCGAGGCTGGCGGTCTGGTCGGCCAGCGCCCGGATCTCGCGGAACCGCCCGAGCGCCACCTCGACCGCCGGCACCAGCTCGCTGCGCTCGAACGGCTTGACGAGGTAGGCCAGGGCACCGGCGTCCCGGGCCTGCTCGATGAGGTCGCGCTGGCTGAACGCGGTGAGGATGAGAACCGCCGCCCGGCGCTCGCCCGCGATCTCCCGGGCCGCGGCCAGGCCGTCGAGGCCCGGCATCTTGATGTCGAGGATGGCCAGGTCGGGCTCGAGCTCACGGACCAGCTTGACCGCCTCGTCGCCGCGGCCGGTCTCGCCCACCACCTCGTAGCCCTCCTCCTCGAGGGTCTCCTTCAGGTCGAGGCGGATGATGGCCTCGTCCTCAGCGATGACGACGCGGGTAGCCAAGCTCGTTCCTTCCTTCGATCCGGTGTGTTCTAGCGCGACCGGGATTGCGCGAGCAGCCGATCGAGCAGCTCGTCCTGGTCGCGCTCCAACTTGGCGATCTCGTCCAGCACGGCGGCGCGGTGCCGGCGCATGGCCTCGGCATGCCGCTCGGCCTGCCGGTGGTCGACGTCGGCGACCGGGGTCTCGGACACCAGGGCCCGCAGCCGGGCGTCGTCGGCGGCATCGGCGAGGTGCGCCAGCTGTTCAGCCGAGACCTCGAGCTCGGTGCGCAGCTGCTGCAGGCGCCCCGAGACCTGGCTCAGGCGCCTCTCGACCAACGACTTCGGCATGAGGGCGAGTCTACGTGGTGGCGCCGCGACCCCCGCGCGGGTCGCGGCGCGCACGGTACGTGGCGTAATCCGGGCGGAATCACGCGACGGGCCTGATTGACTCGGTGGGTGCGCCGCCTGTTCGTCCTGGCCTTCATCTGGGGCTGGTCGTTCCTGTTCATCAAGGTCGCAGGCGAGGGCCTGAGCCCGACGATGGTGGCCTGGGCACGAATCGCGCTGGGCGCGGCAGTCCTCTACGTGGTGCTGCGAGGCCAGCAGCGCCAGGTGCCGCTCGATCGGACGTCGCTGCGGCACTACGCTGTCGCGACAATCGCCGGCAACATCGTGCCCTTCACCTTGCTGGCCTGGGGCGAGCAGCACATCACGACCGCCCTGACCGCAGTGCTCAACGCCTCTACGCCGCTGTTCACCGCCGTCTTCGCCGCCATCGCCCTCGGTGAGCGGCTGCGACCGGTACAGATCGCCGGGCTGGGGTTGGGGATCGTCGGCGTGGCCGTGGCCGCCGGCCTGGGCGCCTCCGACCTCGAGGGATCGTCTACCGCCGGCGCACTGGCGGCGATCTTTGCAGGCGCCGGGTACGGCGTGGCCTTCGTCTACATGCGCCGCCACCTGGTGTCCTACCCGCCGATCGTGGCGGCCACGGGGCAGCTGGCAACGGGCACGGTGCTCCTGTTCCCGGTGGCGATGGCCACGTCGGTCGCCGGCGGCGTGGCGCTCACCCCCACCCGGGTGGCGTCGATCCTGCTGCTCGGCGTCCTGGGCACCGGCGTCGCCTACGTCCTCAACTACCGGATCATCGCCGACATCGGCGCCACCAAGGCATCGCTGGTCACCTACATCATCCCGGTGATTGCCGTGATCATCGGCATCCTCGTGCTGGACGAGCCGTTCGAGGCACGGCTGCTCGTCGGGGGCGCGCTGACGGTCGCCGGCATCGCCGCCGTCAATCACAAGCTGCGGGTACGCGTGCCGGAACCGAGCGTCGTCGGCCCCTGACGGCGCGGCGGACGCCGGTACCGTGCGCCGGGCATGGCCACGGACGCCTGGGGCATCGACGACGGGTACTGGGACGCCTCGGGCCGGTGGCACACCACCTCCGCGGAAACCATCGCCGCGCTACGCGAGGCGATGGGCGCCGGCAACGGTGCCGACAAGCCGCCGGACGGTCCCGCCGTCTGGGTCGTGCACGCCGGCGGGTCCGAGCCCCTGCTCGGTCCCTGCGAGCTGGCCCTGGAGGACGGCAGCGAGCTCCACGCCGAGAGTGAGCTTCCCCGCGACCTGCCGATCGGCTACCACCAGGTCCGCCCGCTGGACGGAGGACTTGCGACCCGCCTGATCGTCACGCCCGGCCGCTGCCACCTGCCGGACGACCTGTGGGCCTGGCTGCTCACGGTTCAGCTTCCCGGCTGCCGGTCCGCCGCGAGCTGGGGCATCGGCGACCTCGCCGACCTGCGATCCATCGGCGCCTGGTCGGCCGAGCGGGGTGCCGGCATGCTCGGGGTCAGCCCCATGCACGCACCCCGGCCGGTCGGCCAGGTGGAGGCCAGCCCCTATTCCCCGTCGAGCCGCCGGTGGTTCAACCCCCTGCTGCTGCGGATCGAGGAGCTGCCTGGCGCCGGCGGCGCCACGGTCGACGCGCTCGCCGCACGGGCGCGGGCGCTGAACGCCTCACCGGTCGTGGACCGGGGGGTGGTCTGGGCGCTCAAGCGGCGCGCGCTCGACCATCTCTGGGACGCGCTCGGTCCCGACCTCCGCTTCGAGCGGTGGCGGGCCGAGATGGGCGGCGAGTTGGAGGTGTACGCCCGCTTCTGCGCCCTGGCCGAGCATCACGGGTCGGGTTGGCGCGACTGGCCCAGCGAGCATCGCCACCCGTCGGCGGCCGGCGTGGCGTCCTTCGCCGCCGACCGGGCCGACCGGGTGGCGTTCTGGGCGTGGGTGCAGTTCCTGGTCGACGAACAGATCCAGCGGGCCGAGGAGCCCCTGCCCCTGCTCACGGACCTGGCGGTGGGCGTGGACCCCGACGGGGCCGACGCCTGGTGCCTCCAGGACCTGCTGGCGCTCGACGTGCGGGTGGGGGCGCCGCCCGACGAGTTCAACAGGGCCGGCCAGGACTGGGGGCTGCCCCCGTTCGTGCCCCACGCCCTGCGGGCGGTCGCCTACGAGCCGCTGGCCTCGCTGTGGCGGGCGGCGATGGGACACGGCGGCGGCCTGCGCATCGACCACGTGATGGGCCTGTTCCGGCTGTTCTGGCTGCCGCCCGGTGGTTCGCCCACCGATGGCGCCTACGTGCGCTACGCCGCCGACGAGCTGCTGGCGGTCCTGGCGATCGAGAGCGTGCGTGCGGGGGCAGTGGTGGTCGGCGAGGACCTGGGCACGGTCGAGGAGGGTGTGCGCGACCGGCTGCACGCCGCCGGACTGCTGTCGTACCGGCTCGTCTGGTTCGAGGAGGCCGCACCCGAGCACTACCCGGCCCAGGCCCTGGGCGCCGTCACCACCCACGACCTGCCGACGATCGCCGGCGTGTGGTCGGGCGACGACGCGGGCGACCAGCGGGCGGCGGGCGTCGAACCCGACGAGGCGGCGCTCGGGCGGCTGCGCGGCAAGCTCGTGGCATTGAGCGGGTTGGACGGCGGCGCGCCGGTGGACGAGGTGATCGTCGCTGTGCACCAGAGGCTGGCGGCGGCGCCGTGCGCACTCGTGGGCGCCACGCTCGAAGACGCCCTGGCGCTTCGGCGGCGGCCCAACCTGCCGGGCACGACCACCGAACGCCCCAACTGGTCCCTGGGCCTGCCGCTGCCGCTCGAGGATGTGCTGGACGACCCGCTGGTGGGGCGGGTGGCCGCGGCCCTGCGACGTTAGCGCCCGGTCCGATCGGCGCCCTGGGATCGAGCCTCGGCCAGGATCTCGCGCACCGTTGCGTCCTGCACCTGGGAGAAGTCGTCGTACCAGGTGCCGACGGCACGGAAGTGGGCCGGCGCCGCCAGGCACACCACGCGATCCGCGGTCTCGGCCACCGCGGCGCATGCCTCCGGTGAGCCCACGGGCACGGCCACCACCAGCTCAGTCGGCCGCCGCCCCCGCACGACGTCCACCGCCACGCGCATGGTCGCTCCCGTGGCCATGCCGTCGTCGACGAGGACGGCCGTCCGGCCCTCGATCGGAACGGCCGGCGCCCCGTCCCGGAACTGCTCGGCCCGGCGTGCGAGCGCGGCTGCGTGCCGGCGGGCGAGGACGTCGACCTCGACGTCGGTCATCCCCACCGCCGCCATGACGCCGGGGTTGTAGGCGACCTGGCCGTCGTCGGCAACGGCGGCCAACGCCAACTCCTCGTGTCCCGGCACGCCGATCTTCCCGACGACGAGCACGTCGAGCGCCGCTCCCAGCGCCCGCGCCACTTCGGCAGCCACCGGCACGCCCCCGCGCGGCAGACCCAGCACCACGGTGCCCGCGCCGGGGAGGTCGGCCAGTTCCTCGGCCAGCCGGTGACCGGCGTCGACGCGATCCGCGAACACCACCGCCATACGCGCCCATTCTTCCCCCGGGCGCGCCGCTCGACACGATGGAAGGCGTGCCGTCGCGCACCGATCTCCGATGTGAGCCGGCGCAACCTCTTCTCGACGGCCGCCGGGAACCCTAAAATGCAAACACACGTTCGATTATGCTGGCGGGATGCACGGACCTGAGGTCGTCAAGCAAGCCTTTGCCCTTAGGCGCGACGGCCGCACACAGGACGAGATCGCGGCTGTGCTCAGCATTGGGCAGACGACCGTGGGGCGATGGCTCCGATCAGACGAGCATGCCGTGCTGCAGTCGCCCATGCGCCGACCTTCAGACCCTCGGTGCCCCGGGCGGTGCCCACGGCGCTCCGAGGTTCCCCCAGCCGATTACGCCTACCTGCTGGGCCAATATCTCGGCGATGGCACGGTCGTCGCGACCGGGCGGGGCGTGTACCGGCTCTTCATCACGTGCTGCGCCACCTATCCAGCCGTCATGACCGACTGCGAGAACGCGATATGCCGAGTCATGCCCTCCAACTCCGTCGGTCGCCGCGTGCGCCGTGGCGCCGTCGACCTGTGGTGCTACTCGAAGCATTGGCCTTGCCTGCTTCCACAATGCGGCCCAGGCAAGAAGCACACCAGGCGGATCGAGCTCGAACCATGGCAGTCGGCCATCGCACTCAACTCCCATCCCGAGGAGTTCGTGCGAGGCCTGCTGCACAGCGACGGATGTCGCTCCATCAATCGTGTGACCGCGCGAACTGGACGGCGGTACGAGTACGTCCGCTACCAGTTCTCGAATCGGTCTGGCGACATCCGTGCCCTCTTCACGCAAGCGTGCGAGCGCCTGGCCATCGAGTGGCGACAGATGAATGGGCACACCATCTCTGTCGCACGCCGGAGCAGTGTTACGCGCCTCGACGCGTTCGTCGGCCCGAAGTCATAGGGCGACGAGTCGTACGTGGGGAGGCTGGTGCCCGGAGCGGGATTCGAACCCGCACGCCCTGACGGGCAAATGCTTTTGAGGCATTCATGTCTGCCTGTTCCATCATCCGGGCAGGCCAACCAGCCTACTCTGGCGTCGTGCGGCGCTTGATGCTCCTGGTGGCTACGGTCGCGATCGCCGGCTTGGTCGTGTACCGGCAGCGGACGATCGACCGGTGGGAACGGGCGCTCGGCATCAGCGTCACCTCGGGCGACGGCGCGGCGGGCTGAGCTGCGCCCCTCAGCCGAGCAGCGCTCCCTCGTGGCGCAGGAGCCACACCTTGGTGTCGATCCCGCCCCCGTAGCCGCCGAGCGCCCCGCCGGTTCGCAGGACCCGGTGGCACGGCACCACGATGGGGATCGGGTTGGTCGCCATGGCGGAACCGACTGCGCGGCTGGCCTTGGGGTTGCCGGTCCGCTCGGCCAGCTCCTTGTAGCTGACCGTCTGGCCGTAGGGCACCTCCCGGGACAGCGCCTCCAGGACCGTGCGCCGGTAGCCCCGCGACAACCGGCGATCCACCGGCACGTCGAACCGGCGGCGCCGCCTGGCGAAGTACTCCTCGAGCTCGCGGCGCACCTCGTCCAGGCGCCCCGGCAAGCGGACGACCCGGGGCGACACCTCGCTCGCCAGCTCGTCCAACACCCGCTCCTCGTGGCCGAACTCGATGCGCACCACACCGGCGGGTGTGGCGGCCAGCGTGAGCGGGCCGATGGGCGTGTCCTCGACGACCCAGCCCACCTCCACAAGGCCTTCGGCGTCCGCCCGCCGCAGGGCGGCGTCGACCAGCGCAGTGACGTCGGTTGTGTCGGTCCGGCGGAGCCGCTCGCCCAGATCGTCCCCGTCGGCCCCGCCGGGCCCGCCGGGCCCCCGACGGTCGGACCGCTCATGAAGCTCGTTGGTGGGGTTCGTGGCGTTCATCGCGTCACCTCCTGACGCAGGCGTTGCAGGCCGGCCCGCACGTTCTGGCGGGTGGCGTCCTCGCTCGACCCGATGACCGCGGCGATCTCCGCGTACGGCCTGTCGAGCAGGTAGCGCTGGACCACCGCGGATCGCTGCTTGGGCGGCAGCCGCCGCACGGCGTCCCACAGCTCAGCGTCGCCGAGCGTGTCGGCGTCGAGCTGCGGGACCTCGGGGGGATCGGCGGCCGGGACCGGCTGCCGGACCCGCCGGCGGGCCTGGTCGATGACCTTGCGATGCGCGATCGTGAAGAGCCAGCCACGCAGGTTGTCCGCGTGGCGCAGGCCGGGGTACGACCGCAACGCCGAGATCACCGTCTCCTGGAAGAGATCGTCGCCGTCGTGGCGACCGACGGCGGCGACCAGGAACCGGTGCACGTCCGGTGCATGGGCGTCGAGCAGCGACTGGAACGGTGGAAGCGTCACCGGTCTGTCAACGCCCCGGCGGTGCCCGCCGTGAGATGCCGCCCGGCGGCCCGGCCTGCGGCCCGGCGTGACGCCTACGCCTCGAGGGCGGCGAGCAGCTTGGTCGGGGTGTCCTTGGGGCTGATCTTTGGCCATGCCTCCGCCAGGTTGCCCTGCTCGTCCACCAGGAACGCCGACCGGACGATGCCCATGAACTTCCGCCCGTACATCGATCGTTCTCCCCACGCGCCGTAGGCGTCGGCGACGGCGTGGTCCTGGTCCGACAGGAGCGGGAAGCCCAGACCGTACTTGTCGTCGAAGCGCTTCTGCTTCTCGGGCTTGTCGGGGCTGATGCCCAGCACCGCGGTGTCGCCGATGTCACCCAGCACGTCGCGCAGCCCGCACGCCTGCGTGGTGCAACCCGGCGTGTCCGCCTTCGGATAGAAGTACACGAGCACCTTCCGGCCCTTCAGGTCCGAGAGCTTGACGCTGGTGCCGTCCTGGTCGAGCAACGTGAACGCGGGGGCCTTGTCACCTGGCTTGAGCGGCATGGGATCAACCCTAGGGCCGGACGCCACCGGGCTCACCCGACCTCGGCCAAGAACTTCCTCACCTCATCGGTGAACCGCTCTGGCAGCTCGACGTTGCAGACGTGGCCCGCGCCGCTGAGCGTGACGAGCCGCGATCCGGCGATCGTCGCGTGTAGTTGTCGGGCGACGTGCAGGGGCGCCCGCTCGTCGTTGTCGCCGTATATCAGAAGCGTCGGCACGTCGATGGTCGGGGGCAAGTCGCGGAGGTCCTCCGCTGAAGCCCACGCCATGGCCCTGAACCCCGCCGGATGGACCGCCTCCACGGCGGCGCGAAATGCGTTCACATCCACTTCCGGTACCGGCAAGGCGAACATCGTCGGTAGCAGCGCCTCGACCACCTCCATAGGAGACCGCTCGGACAGCCGGAAGGCCTGCGTGAGTCGCTGCTCGGCGACCTCGCGATCCAACGACCCACGCCACCCGGCATAGGCCGAAGCCAGCACGAGTGACGTCGTCAGCAATCGATGATGACGTTGCAGCGCGATCCCGAGCGCGCCACCAAACGAGAGGCCGATGATGTGCGCCGGCCCGAGCTGCAGAACGTCGATGAACCGCGCCAGGCAATCCGCATAGCCCTCGATACCAAAGGTCTCCGGCGGGTCCGACGACCCACCCGCACCCGGCGCGTCCCACGCCACGACCGTGTACTCGTCGGACAGGGCATCGATCTGGTGTCGCCACACCGACGGCCCGTCGCCGACGTATCCGTGCAGCAGCACGATGGGCGCACCCGTCCCTGCGCGCTCGTATGCGATCGCGAGGCCGTCGACGTCGACTCGTTCCACGAGCGGCTACCCGATGTCGTAGAGGTCCGGGGCATGAACCACTTGCCCGGCAGCGCGCAGCTCGTCGGCGAACGCGAGGCAGCCTGCCGTCAGGCCCTGCGCGTGATGGAGGAGCAGGAGCTCAGCCATGAGCGACACTCCGGTCGGGCTCCGGCGTGAGGCCGGGACCGGGGTCGAGTTGCGTCTGCATGTCGGCCGACCCTACGTCACGCGATCGGGGCGTCCGATCGTCGCTCCGTGATCGCCGCCTCGTCCGGCGGGCCGGCCCCGGCGGCCCCGGCGGCCCCGGTCACCTGGCGGCGGAGGTCGTCGAGCAGCCCGCGGCGTTCCTTCATCCCCGTGCGCGTCGCACCGCTCAACGCCCATGGATGGAGGCGCTCCAGGGCACCGCCCAGCACATCCGGCCCGACGGCGTCCCGGGCGACGGCCACGGCCCGCCCCGGCCCGACCTGGAGCGTGGACGAGGCCAGCAGCTCGGCGACGTCGGTGGCGAGGAGGAGCGAGGACGCCGCCAGCTCGCTGAAGCCGAAGTCGATCAGCCACACCGCACCGTCGGACGCCAGGAAGACGTTGGCCAGGCGCAGGTCGCGATGTGCGATGCGGTGCTCCCGCAGCCGGCCCACCTGTTCCCAGATCGCCGCGAGCACGGCGTCCGTGACCTCGTCGGGCTCCAGCCGATCGAGGCTGCGGCCCTCGATGGCCTCGTACGCAAGGACGAACGCGTGCGGGTCCGCGGTGGCGAACGCCACCAGTCGCGGCGTGCGGATGCCGACGTCGCGCGCGGCGAGCGCCACCAGCGCCTCGTGTTCGACGCCCCGCCGGAGCGACGAGAAAGGGCGCTCGTCACCGAGTTCCCGGCGGTTGAGCCAGCGATAGACGCGGAACAACAGGTCCGCGCTGCGCTGGTCCTCGCCGAGCGCCTTGACGAACAGCGGCCGCCCGTCGGCGCCCGTGCCGAAGTAGGGCGTGGAGCCTCGGGCGTCGACGCTCGCTTGCTCCAGCCGCGCGAGCGGCACGCCGACGGCGGCCAGCCCCTCGGCCAGCGCCTCGCCGGACGGGCGACGTCGCGGTCCCCCCAGGAGGACGAGGACCCCCGCGCCGGCGACCCAGCCGACCAACGTGTTGCGGAGCGAGTCGAACGACACGGGCGATGACAGGAACCGGGTCAGGATGACGCCGATGACCAGCAGCCATCCGATGCGCCGCCAGCGGCGGCTCAGCCAGGGGGCCGCCGCCGTCAGGACGGCGGTCACGACCGCCACCCCCGAGGACGACGGGAAGCCCGCGGCGGTCAAGGGTCCGACCAGGTCGTTGTCGACGTTGACGACCTCCGTGCCGGTATCCGGCGCAAAGGTGTCGAGCAGGACGGCTAGACCGAGGGCGATGAGCCCGGCCGCCACGACGGTGACCAGCATCCGCAGCCGTGCGTGCCAGAGCGTGACCACCAGACCCCCGCCGATGACGACGACGGCCAGCACGCGGGTCCCGACCACCACGGTGTGAACGATCCAGTGGGGTAACGCCTCCAGGCCTCCCAGCAGCTCGCTCGCGAAGGAGACCAAGGTGTCGCCGAACAGCGCCTGGACGACCAGCAGGATCGCGAGGAGCACTGCGGCGACGACGAGCCGCAGCAGATCCGAGGGCGACCGCTCCACTCCGGGCGCGGGTGCCTCCATCACGATCGTGCCCGGCCTACTCCCCGATGACCCGTCCATGGGCCACACGATGTCAGACACGCGTGCCCCTCGCGGACGGGCGCCGGCTCACTGGGCCCTGAGGGCGTCGGCGGCCTCCGCGTCGGCGTCGAGGAAGGCATCGCCGTCGACGTCGATCTCGACACGGTCGAGCCGGCCGGTGAAGGGAAACGCACCCCGGTAGTCGCCGTCGGCCGGGGAGAAGTCCCTCGCCCACCCGACCGTGAGCCCGGCGCCGGTCAGCGAGAACTTGCTCCATGTGGCGCGCTCGATCGCACCGGTGGCGATCTCCTCTCCGTCCACCGACAGCACCCCTCGGTGGGCGGCACCGTCGGAGCCGGGGACGAACCGGAACGCCAGGGTGTGGGCGCCGGGTCCCAGCCGCTCGCCGACCGGACCTTCGATCCGGTAGGAACGCCAGCCCGCCAGGTTGTGCACATAGCACAGCCGGCCGTCGGCCAAGAGGTGGAACGACCAGCCCCCGAGCACGGACCCCTGCACGGCCAGCACGCCGGCGACCGGGTCCCGCCCGTCGACCTCCACGTACGCCGTGACCGAGTGGGGCCGGTTCTTGACGTGCGCCGCCACGTTCTCCGGCACGGGGGCCCGGTCGGGTCGGTACACGTACCTTCCCCGGGGCGGCACCGCCGGCGGCCGGCCGAAGACCAGCTCCGAGAAGGGCCGGTTGTCGAGCGGCAGGACCTGGTGGCGGGCCGCCTCGATCCACCACCGCTCCACGAGGGCCTGCAGCTGGTCGGGGTGCTCGGGCGCGAGGTCGTTGCGCTCCGACGGGTCGGCCCGCAGGTCGTACAGCTCCCAGGCGACGCGGTCGAGGCCCGGGGCGTCCGACTGGATCGGGTGATAGGTGACCGCCTTCCAGCCCTCGTGGTACAGGGCGCGGCATCCGAACATCTCGTAGTACTGGGTCGCGTGGCGCTCGGGCGCGGCGGCGTCCACGAACGAGTAGGCGAAGCTCGTCCCCTCGATCGGCTTCTGCTCGACGCCGCCGATCGTCGCGGGATGATCGATCCCCGCCACCTCGAGGATGGTGGGAACGATGTCGATGGCGTGCACGTACTGGGTGCGCACCTCGCCGCGGGCGCCGATCCCGCCAGGCCAGCTCACGATGAGCGGATCGGCCACGCCCCCTTCGTGGGTCTCGCGCTTCCACCGCCGGAACGGGGTGTTGCCGGCCACTGTCCAGCCCCACGGGTAGTTGTTGTGGATGCGGGGACCGCCGATCTCCTCGAGGCGCTCCGCCGCCTCCTCCATGGTGCGGGGAACCATGTTCCAGGCGCGGGCGTCGTTCAGCGAGCCCACCGGGCCGCCCTCCGACGAGGCCCCGTTGTCGGACAGGACCAGCACAAGCGTGCGGTCCAGCTCACCGCTCCGCTCGAGCCACCCCACCAGGCGGCCGACCTGGGCGTCGGTGTGGGACAGCATGCCTGCGAAGGCCTCCATGTACCGGGCGTAGACGCGGCGCGCCTCCGACGTGAGGTCGTCCCAGGCCGGCACCCAGTCGGGCCGGGGCGACAGCGCGGTGTGGGCCGGTAGGAGCCCGCCGGCGATCTGGCGACGCAGGGCGGCCTCCCGCCACTGGTCCCAGCCCGCATCGAACCGGCCGCGGTAGCGGTCGATCCAGTCCCGGGGCGCCTGGTGGGGCGAGTGGCAGGCGCCCGTCGCGAGATAGAGCAGCCAGGGCTTGTCCACGTCGACGTGGCGCACGTCATCCAGGTACTCGATGGCCCGGTCGACGAGGTCCTCGGTGAGGTGGTAGCCGTCGTCGTAGGTGCTCGGCGGCTCGACGAAATGGCTGTCGTGGACCAGCGCCGGGACGAACTGGTGGGTCTCGCCCCCGAAGAACCCGTAGAAGCGCTCGAAGCCCCGGCCCAGCGGCCAGCGATCGCGGCGGGCGCCGAGGTGGAGCTCCTCCTCC
>Ga0299907_10002081_pt1 | contig 12070 bp, 9 predicted proteins | sample RVTome_16_FD_198680 | JGI IMG/M metagenome (GOLD analysis project Ga0299907, IMG submission 198680) | Soil microbial communities from uranium-contaminated site in the Upper Colorado River Basin, Wyoming, United States - RVT152D67 (version 2) ...
TTTTTTCAAAGTGCGGCACCAGCCATTCGTCATCGGTAGAATAGCGCGCAAACCCTCCCCCGATGTGATCGTAGAGACCTCCTGCCGCCATGCCATCGAGGGTTTTGGTCACCATGGCAAGGGTTTTTTCCTCTCGACTCCAGTGATATTGGCGCAAGAGAAACGAGAGACCGGTGGCAGGTGGAAATTTCGGCGCGCGTCCAAATCCCCCGCAGCGGGCATCGAAATCTCGGGCAAATTGCTTGACGGCATCTTCGATCTCGGCTGCCCCCACGGCAAGTGGAGAGGCCGGTTGCAGGGCAGCCCGCAGACGTGTGGTAAATCGACTGGCTTGTTGCACAATGTTGGCTTGATCCTTGATCCACCCCTCACCAATATTTTTCAGAATTGATCCGAATCCAGGCCGGCCATACCGGTCGGTGGGAGGAAAATAGGTTCCCGCAAAAATCGGCTCTTGATCGGGAGTGAGAAACACCGTCATGGGCCATCCGCCGTGCCCCTGGTTCATAGCGGTTGTGGCTTGCATATAAATTTCATCCAAATCCGGCCGTTCTTCTCTGTCCACTTTAATATTCACGAAATAGCGGTTCATGAGATCCGCGATGGCCTGATTTTCAAACGATTCCCTTTCCATGACGTGGCACCAATGGCAGGCTGAATATCCAATGGAGAGCAAAATGGGCTTGTGCTCTTGCTTGGCCAGACTAAGCGCCGCCTCCCCCCATGGATACCAATCCACTGGATTGTAGGCGTGTTGCAAAAGGTAAGGACTGGTTTCGTTTCTCAGCCGATTGGGTTGACGATTGGTTGTGGATTCAGACATGGAGGGTATCGCTCTTTAAATTTGGGGTTGGATCAATGAAAAATGGATATGCCGTTATTGTTCGGACATTCACAGAAGGCTTGGAAAAGTCGTAATTATTTTGTCTGCACTCCGAGGCTCCGTTCATACAATAATACTTTCCAGCCATCTTCTTCCGAAATAAACCCGTTGGGTTGGACAACGGGCAGCATTCCTGTTCCGGGCACACGGCCGGTTTGTCCCATGCTGCCATTCCTGAGTACCCACATCATTTCGCCAGGTGACCGATAGGTGTTAAATTTAGGATTGGTGAAATTTCGCGGTTGAATGGGAAGATTTTTCGCGGCTGCCCCATCCCCTTTTCCTTCCGCTCCGTGACAACTGATACAGCCTCCACGTCCCAGAAAAATTTCTTTTCCTTCGGCCAGGATTTCCGGAGTGGGCTCGAAGGGAGATTTCGTCTTTTTGGCTTTGGCGAGTTCATGCGCGGGAACCCGGGAGATTTTGATGTCGAATTCACCCCCTGCGCTGCCATAACCCGTAGGGTTGACCGGCCAGGCTGGCGTCGCGAGGATGATAGAAAGGATAATACTACTCCCCAAAATAGGCAGGTGGTGATGCATGGAACCCTCCTCAGATGGACTAAAAATAATATCGGATTTATTGGACAAGCCTGTCGGCCACGCTTGTAGTCATTACAGATTTGCGCGTAAAAGTAGCCAGGATAACAAGCATTCCGGTGTGAGGCAATCATTCCACCACTCTCAGGTGGGACCTCCTTCATTAATAAGACAGATCTCTTCGGGAGACGGGGGATTGTGTTACACTAGCCAGAAAATTTTCCTTCTGTATTGGCATTATGGCATTCAATGAGCACAATCGACGGAAGTTTGTGGCTGGGATGAGTCGGCGGATTGCCCAACTTCGCGATCAATCGGAGAAAAGCCTGGACTTTGCCATCGAAACGATGTTTCAAGAGCGTACAGATGCCTATTTGCACGTTGAACAGGGTCTGATAGAAGTTGATCGGATGTTAAATCTGGTTGAGGGGGAGTTGGAAGACATTATTGAGCTGACGGCCGCTCAGCGCCTTGAATCGCGGTTGGAATTTATTGAGGATCGCTTTGAAGAGTTTGAAAGTGAAATCCGGCAGCGTCCCCGTCGTCGACGGCATAAGATCAATCTCTTCAATTTTTTTAAGGCCGCGGGAGGCAGAGGAGGGGAGGGGAATGCCGTTTCTGCTCATGGAGAAATCCGTTCGTCTATCCAAGCCTACGAAGTGTTGGGCGTTGAATTTGGAAGTCCGTTGTCCGTTGTGACTCGAGCGTTTCGGGAGCGGGCGAAGAAAATACATCCGGATATCCGAAAAGGTGACCGAAGCTCGGAGCCGGAACTCCGTCGGATTATTGAAGCGTACCAATTTCTCAAAACCGACTATTTTGGCAATGCGGCTTCGGATTCTTTCCAGCGGCCTTTTTAATGTTTATGGGGGTTTAGGAGCCTGCCGGACTAAGGATGATTAGACTGCAATCGTGTCTCAGCTGTACATATTTATCGTTTCACTATGCTGGGTGCCCGGGGAATCCTCAAAGTCCGGCCCTGTTCAGTCGCGTTTTCCCCATCAATCACCCGAGTCCGAGGGGCTCCTCTCTAGTGTGGCGATTTATACCTCTTAAAAGATTACCCTGACTGTTTCCGGAGGCCGGGCGAGGATTACCTTCTCCCCTTTTTGAACCAAGGGACGTTGGATGAGATCCGGGTGTTTGATCATGATATCTAATAGTTCATCATCGGTAAATTGCGATTGTGGCAAGTTAAGTTTTTTGTATATCTCTTCCTTGGTGCGGATGATGTCTGAAGATTTGAGCCCGGCTTTTTTGAGTAATCCTTTGAGCGTGGATTTGGTAAATGGTTTTTCATAGTAGTTTATGGCGGTAAAGGGTTGACCGCTTTCTTCGACTAATTTAATGACATGCCGGCAGGTGGAGCAGGTTGGTTTGTGATAAATGGTAATGTCAGCCATGGACGAGCCTCCTTTTGTGAGTGGACGACCCATCCCTTCCGCCTTGACCTCCTTTTTGAGGCCATGCTACAAGCTGGTCCACCTTAGATGCGGAAGGATGAGTCTGTTGAATACCTGTCAACGAGGACAATCGCAGGGATGATCGAACCTACCCCACCCCAAGAATTTTTTTGTGCCTCCGAAACGGAGCGAACCTTAAAGGATCTGCGCCTCAAACGTAAAGGCCAGCCTGTGTATGTCATGGGTCATGAGGATCGGTACAAGGGCAAGGAAGGGGTGTTTGAATTCTTTAATGTCCGGCTCGCAGTAGTAAAGTTTCCCGATGAAAAAACCCTGGGATTTGATCCTGTGGATTTGTTGCTACCGTGTGAGATCAACGAGGACGGCGTGCCTTTTTTTGAAATTCGCTATTGCGAAACGTGCGACCAGGTGTTTCCTCTGACGTCTGCCGAGTTTCATGCTCCCGTGGAACGGAAAGAATGCCCTGAGTGCGCTCCATAAGGCTCTCTGGGATTAGGGAACGGGTTCTTAAGTTGGCCCCTCGCTCCCTTTTCCCCTTCTTCTCTTGATCCTGGAATCGACTTCTCCGAGATTCTCTTTTCAACATTCAGTCACTTGGAAGATTGGATGTGTGTGTACTCCCTGAACCCGTATCGTTCGCCTTCTCAATCCATAGAAAGGAATACGATTCATGACGCGTCGCCCGGTTTCTCGGAGAGCATCATTGCTTCGCAACGCCAAAGCATCTCTCTCACAGCCATCCCGATCCGGACGAACCCGAATAGAACGGGATACTATGGGGTCTTTAGAAGTTCCGGTAACAGCCTATTACGGAGTCCAGACGGCGCGGGCTATCGAAAATTTCCCAATTAGCGGAATACGATTTCCGCGTCCCTTTATTCGCGCGCTGGGATTGATTAAATGGGCAGCCGCCCGGACGAATGAATCGTTGGGAACGTTAGCGCGAAAGCCGGCTCGTGTGATTCAGCGCGCCGCGAGAGAAGTGATTGCCGGACAATGGGATGAACATTTTCCCCTCGATATTTTTCAAACCGGGTCCGGGACGTCGACGAATATGAACGCCAATGAAGTGATCGCGAATCGAGCGTCGGAAATTCTGACCGGCGATCGAGGGAGCAGGATGGTGCATCCCAACGATCAGGTGAATTTGGGCCAATCCAGTAATGATGTCATTCCGACGGCCATCCATGTCGCGGCGATTGAAGAAATTCAAAAGAATTTATTGCCACGTCTGGGACGCCTGCACAAAGCCCTTTGTCAGAAAGCGAAGCAATTCGATCGGATTGTGAAGATCGGGCGAACTCATTTACAGGATGCGACACCCATTCGGTTGGGGCAGGAATTCGGCGGCTATGCGCGGCAGACGGAGTTGGCCGCCCAGCGAGCTAAACATGCCCAATCCGTGTTGGCGGAATTAGCTTTGGGTGGAACTGCAGTGGGAACGGGTCTCAATACCCATCCAAAATTTGCTTCGACGGTCATCCGGCTATTGTCAAAGGAAATCGGCTATACCATGCGGGAGGCCGAAAACCATTTCGAGGCCCAGTCGACTCAAGATTCGATGGTAGAAGCCAGCGGGTGCTTGCGAACCATTGCGGTAAGCTTGATGAAAATTGCCAATGATCTCCGATGGATGGGTTCTGGCCCTCGCTGTGGCCTTGGCGAAATTCATTTGCCGGAAACTCAACCAGGATCTTCGATGATGCCCGGTAAGGTGAATCCGGTCATTGCCGAATCCGTCACGATGGCGGCCACTCAAGTCATTGGCAATGATACGTCGATTACGGTTGCCGGGCAGGCGGGGAATTTCGAGTTGTTAGTCATGTTGCCGGTGATGGCCCATAATCTGCTTCAGTCGATTGACCTGATTGCGAAATCCGCTGAAAATTTCTCCAGTCGGTGCGTGGAAGGTCTTGTGGCCAATAAAGACACCTGCGAAGGGTTCATTGAGAAAAGTCTGGCCATGGGCACGGCGTTGGCTCCTGCTATTGGCTATGAACCCGCGGCGGCGATAGCCAAAGAATCCTACAAAACCGGTCAAACGGTTCGGGAGGTTGCGCGACGTCAGGGTGTCTTGCCGGAAGCGAAGATCAAGGAACTGTTAGATCCCTGGCGTATGACAGGGGCCACCGGTTCTCAAAAGCGGGCTCGCTAGGAGGTGAAGGTGATTGGGATTGAACGAAACTGGATGATCCGGCCAGGTAGCATCGGAAAAAGGTTTATCCATCGCCCCACTTTAACTTGGTGCGTAACACCTCAAAGTAGCTTCGGTCTGGAAAACGAATGAGCTGCGTGCGATGGGTTGAAGCTTGAACGTGCACAAGATCACCCTTCAGCATTTCTGCTCCGATTTGGCCATCGATTGTGGCCATGGCCGGTTCTTGACTCGTCAGTTCAATGGTGATCGGCACATCGGCAGGGGCGAGATAGGGGCGGTGCGAAAAGGTGTGCGGGCAGATAGGGTTAACCAGCAGTACTTCCAATCTTGGATCTAAAATCGGTCCCTTTGCCGAAAGGGAGTAAGCGGTCGATCCTGTCGGGGTGGCGACGATCAGTCCATCTCCACGCATGTTTGTCATGAAGGCGTGATTCACCCAGATCTTGGTTGCGATCAATCTCGCCAAATGCCCCTTGCTTACCACCACGTCGTTTAAGGCTGAATAGGTACCGAGGATTTCGTCGCCACGCTGGAGCTGAATTTTTAACATCAAGCGTTTATCCAGTTGATATTCACCTGCGAAAACTTTTTCCAACGCCCTGGGGATATCGTCGAAGTTGATTTCAGTGAGAAAACCCAGGCCGCCCATGTTTACTCCCAAGATGGGAATTCCTCGTTGTTCAACAAGACGTGCTCCGCCCAACATCGTGCCATCACCGCCCAACACAATCAGGAGATCGGCTTCTTTTGCAATTTGTACCCGTGCGAGACTATCGGGAGATGGGAATCCTTGAGGAGAGTCGATAAGGACGGTTTTGTGATGCGTCATCAACCAGTCACGAATGTGTTGAACCACCTGCAGAATATTGGGTGCGTTGGGCTTGGTGATGATCCCGATCGTCTGGAAGTTGGCCATGATTTTTGAAGGGGTGGTGTTGCCAGGAGCCACGATGTTAGTGTGTTGATTGGCTGATAGCAAGAATTCTTTGTTTTGATTAAGTAGGCAATTATTGCCATCCTTATGAGCCAGGATTTTCTTAATTGTATTTTTACTGCTGGAGTGGAATCATATTTGGCTTCGCGTTATCCTCTTCTTCTCCGGTATTCTGACTTGACAGTTTTGAGGGTTCACGGATAGACTGAAATAGTGAATTTTTCTCGAAATTTATGTGGATTATGGACGAATGCGTGAGCGGGAAGTTTCGCGAATAATCGGCTAGAGGAGGTCCAATGTTCGAACGATTCACGGATCGTGGTAGAAAAATTATCATCCTTGCCAGAGAAGAAGCGGAACGGCACCAAAACGATTATCTGGGTACCGAACATTTGGTGTTAGCCATCCTTCGGGAATCGGATGGCATTGCCCTGATGATCATCAAAAAGATGGGCCTTTCTCCCGAACAAATCCGTCTGGAAATCGAACGGAATCTGCCTGGAGGCGGAACGACGGTGACCTTCGGGGAAATTCCATTTAGTCCCAGAGTCAAGAAAGTCATTGAGTACGGTGTTGAGGAAGCCCGTTTGTTGGGACACAATCATATCGGCAGTGAACATCTGCTCCTTGGTCTTCTGCGAGAAGAAGAAGGAATTGGAGGGAAGGTTCTTCGGAGTTTGGGGGCCAATCTCTTAACGGCCCGTCAATTAACCGTAACCTTTTTGCGGAAATCCGGAACCAGGGAACGTGATAAAAAAAGCAGCACACCTGCCTTAGATGAATTTGGCCGAGATCTGACCCAATTGGCTCAGGAAGGGACACTTGATCCCGTTATTGGACGAGCAGATGAAATCCAACGGGTCCTCCAAATCCTCAGCCGACGGACCAAAAATAATCCGGCGTTGATCGGTGAATCCGGCGTTGGGAAAACCGCTATTGTGGAAGGGCTTGCCCAGCGGATCATTGGTATGGATGTTCCGGACAATTTATTGAATCGTCGGGTGATTGCCTTGGATTTGGGTTCTTTGGTTGCCGGTACGAAATATCGCGGACAGTTTGAAGAACGACTGAAAGTGGTGATGAAAGAGATTGCCCAGGCGGGGAATATTATTCTCTTTATCGATGAACTTCACACTTTAGTGGGAGCCGGTGCTGCTGAAGGATCCATTGATGCCGCGAATATGTTAAAACCTGCCTTGTCCCGCGGGGAAATCCAATGCATTGGCGCGACGACACTGGATGAATATCGAAAACATATTGAGAAGGACGGAGCACTGAAACGGCGGTTTCAGCCTATTTATGTTCAGCCTCCTTCTGTGGAAGAGACCGTTCAGATCATTCAGGGTCTTCGTGACCGATACGAAGAGCACCATGGAGTCGAAATTACGGATGAGGCGGTGGAGGAAGCTGTGAAGCTGAGCGAACGGTATATTACGGACCGGTTTTTGCCGGACAAAGCTATTGACCTTATTGATGAAACCGGCTCCCGTGCCAAATTGCTGACCTATGCCCTTCCTCCTGAGTTAAAGTCCCTGGAGCAGGAATTGAAGAGAGTTGCCCGTGAAAAAGAAGTGGCAATCGGACTTCAGAATTTTGAGGAAGCTGTGAAGTTCCGTGAAGAGGAAGAGCGGTTCAGGAAATTATTGGATGATGCCAAACGGGATTGGAAGAAAAAGCAAGAAAAGAACCGACCTGTCATTTCCGGTGAAGATGTGGCCTATGTCATATCAAAAATCACCGGCATTCCTCTCTTTAAACTGGAAGAAGAGGAATCTGAAAAGTTGCTGCATATGGAAGAATACCTTCATAAGCGAATTGTGGGGCAAGAAGAAGCCATTTCTGCCGTCTGTCGTTCCATTCGGCGGTCACGGGCCGGCTTGAAGGATGCCAAGAGACCAATCGGGTCGTTTATCTTTCTTGGTCCAACCGGGGTAGGGAAGACCGAGTTGGCTCGAGCGTTAGCCGAGTTCTTGTTTAATACCGATGACGCCTTGATTCGGGTGGACATGTCAGAGTACCAAGAAAAATTCACCAGCTCACGGTTGTTTGGTGCCCCTCCCGGTTATGTGGGATATGAGGAAGGTGGACAATTGACGGAGAAAGTGAGACGCCGTCCCTATTCGGTTGTGTTATTTGATGAAATTGAAAAAGCACACCCGGATATTTTTAATGTGCTATTGCAAGTTCTGGATGATGGGGTGTTAACGGATAGCCTAGGCCGGAAGGTGGATTTCAAAAATACAATTTTGGTGATGACTTCGAATTTGGGGACACGATTTATCCAAAAGGGCGTGTCGATGGGATTTCAACGGGATGTGGCATCCGAACATTCCTCACGAATGCGGGGCGAAGTCATGGCCGAATTAAAGCGGCATTTCAGTCCTGAATTTCTGAATCGAATCGATGAATTGGTCGTCTTCGACCAACTCACGAAAGAACATTTGGTAAGCATTGTGGATATCCTCATTGGGGAGCTCAATTCACGTCTTGTGGAAAGAGGAGTGCATTTAGTTGTGTCCGATGAGGTGAAGCAGTGGTTGATTGATGAAGGATTTGAACAACAATATGGTGCCCGTCCTCTCCGCCGAACTATCCAACGCAGCCTGGGAGATCCTCTCTCTGAAGAACTGATTAAAGGGCGGTTTAAGGATTCGAAGAAGATTAAAGTTGTTTTGACCGATCACACTCCCAATTTTATAGAAGAAGAGGTTTTAGCGAGTGTGTGATTGGAAATAGTGAAGACCGGATCCATGACGAGACCCTCAGGACTATCAGTCTTGAGGGTCTTGTCGTTTTTTGCAAGTGAATCATAGGTGTAACAAAGGACTCTGCCAGTGGTTTTAGGAATTGAAACCTCGTGTGATGAAACGGCCGTAGCTGTGTTAGACAGCGAGGGACGCATTCTCTCGAATGTGCTGGATTCACAGGTTGATGTGCATGCCGTTTACGGAGGAGTCGTTCCGGAATTGGCCTCGCGTCGTCATATGGAGTGCATGGAACTATTAACCAGAGAAGCATTAGACCTTGCCAAGATTTCGCTTTCCGAACTGACGGGGATCGCGGTCACTAATCGTCCGGGATTGGTGGGCGCCTTACTGGTTGGTGTGAATTTCGCAAAAGCTCTGGCCTATGCCACCAATATACCCTGTGTAACGGTGAATCACTTAGAGGGGCATTTGGCTTCAGCGTGGCTGGCCAATCCTCATTTGCCCACTCCTGCCATGATCTTGATTGCGTCAGGTGGGCATACGCATTTGGCTTTGGTTTCTCATCGGGGAGAATATCAGTTCATCGGATGGACAATGGATGATGCAGCAGGAGAAGCGTTCGATAAAGGAGCAAAAATGCTTGGGTTACCCTATCCAGGTGGTCCTGCTCTTGATACGCTCGCTGAAAATGGCAATTCTCAGTTTGTCTCCTTTCCTCGTCCTGCCATTCACAGCCAGAATTTTAATTTTAGTTTTAGCGGCTTGAAAACAGCACTCCGTTATTATTTGCGGGATGAACAGCAGAAGGGGAATATCCCTTTGCCTGTAGCAGATGTGGCCGCCAGTTACCAGGAAGCAATTGTGGATGTGTTGGTGGAAAAACTCTGTCGTGCTGCGCGGCAGTATGACGTCAAAGCCATCTCGGTTGTGGGAGGAGTCGCCGCTAATTCCCGGCTTCGCCGGAGGCTTGAGGAGCGGGCTCACGCATTAGGGCTTGATGTAACTTTGCCTCCACGGGCGCTCTGCACGGACAACGCAGCCATGATTGCTGCCGCAGGGTTGGAACAACTCAGGCGCAAGGAGAGTACGGCATGGGATATGGATGCGATTTCTACGCTGCAATGTAAACACAAGGTGTCCGCGATGGCCGGAAACGGCCACAATTAACACATATTGAGGGCAAGAGGAGAAGGCCTATTCCTGCTGTTCTGGGTAATCTTCATGGGTTAAAGGCTAACCACATTAGCCGAATGGAGCGTCTGTATCGGCGACGGATCCCTCCAGAAAAAGTGGTGACGCCTGAGGTGGCCCGGGAATGTGCCGAACTCACCTATGAGACGAGACGGCAAATCGGGCTATTGGTTAATCGACAAGGACAAATTGAGTCGGTCTTGATTGGTGACCACCACGAGTTGGTCATACCACATCTCTCGCGTACCCGTTCTGGTCTTCGCTTGCTGCGGGGGGTTCGCTTGGTTCATACCCACCTCAATAATCAACCGCTGACCCAGGATGATCTGACCGATCTGGCTCTCCTTCGGTTGGATATGATTATGGCTCTTGGTGTGGGAAAAGATGGCACGCTTCGGGATGTGTATGTGGCGCATCTTCTCTCGAATCCCATTCAGGGTCGAACCACGTTGGAATTACCGCCTTGTGCGTTTCACTCATTCCAGCTGGATTGCCAGCAATTTATTCAATCCTTGGAGCAGGAGATTGTCGGTTCAAATTCAGGGATGCGGGAAGGCGTTAGGGAGGGGAGGGCCCTCCTGATCAGTGTAAGCGCAGGTCATGCGGCTTCTGAACACGGTTGTCTTGAGGAACTTCAAGAATTGGTGCGTGCGCAGGACTTAGAAGTGTTGGGGTGTATCACTCAACGCCTCGGGGCAATTCATCCTAAATATGTGGTGGGTTCGGGAAAAATGAAAGAGCTGGCGATTCGTGCGCTCCAATGCGGGGCTGATACCTTGATTTTTGATCAAGATTTGACCTCCGCCCAAGTACGCGGTATTTCGGAAATCACGGATCTGCGTGTCCTGGATCGATCGCAAGTAATTCTGGACATCTTCGCGCAACGGGCGCATTCCTCAATTGGGAAAATACAAGTCGAACTGGCGCAACTCCGCTATCTCCTTCCCCGGCTCGCACAGTCCAGCACCGCACTTTCCCGGTTAGCGGGGGGAATCGGGACTCGAGGCCCTGGGGAAACAAAGCTGGAGACTGATCGTCGTCGAGCCCGTGAACGCATCCAGCGATTGGAACGGGACTTAAAGTCTATGGCGCATGGCCGTCAGGAACAACGAAAAATGCGTGTGAAGCGTGGACTCCCCGTTATTTCCATCATTGGATATACCAATGTCGGTAAGTCCACACTGTTTAATGCATTGACGGATAGTCAAGTCTCCGTAAAAAACCGCGTCTTTGAAACACTCGATACCGTCAATCGGCGATGGCATCTTCCAGGATTAGGCAATGTCATTCTGACAGACACCGTAGGATTTATTCGAGATTTGCCAAAAGATCTTATAGCGGCCTTTCAGACCACCTTGCAGGAATTACAGGAGGCGGATGTGCTGCTTCATGTGATTGATGCCCATGTGCCTGATCCCGGGCAGCACATTACCGCCGTGGAAAATATTTTAAATGAATTGGGACTTGAATCCATTCCACGTCTGCGTTTTTTTAATAAGGCGGATCTTGTTGGTGAGGAAGGCATGCAACTCTTATGTCAGCGATATGGAGGCATAGGGGGATCCGCCTTGCAAGGAGCCTCTCTTCAAATGATTCAACGGGAGCTCACGCTCCTGCTTCGTGGCCTTCAGGCTAAGGGTGTCTGGGACGGAAAGGCCCGGGAACTGGCTCCCCATCAGGTTATGGCTTCAGCGGATATTCTGCCATGAGGGCCCTTGCCTCACCATCATTTCGCCCACGAGCTTCACGTCGTCCGATTGAGTCGCTGGCGGTGGCGAAAAAACGTGCAGGCCGGATCCTTGCTGCATTGGCTCAAACCATCCCTGACGCCAGGGTGGAACTGGATTCTTCAAATCCGCTTGAACTTTTAATGGCCACGGTTCTTTCGGCTCAATGCACGGATGAGAGAGTCAATCAGGTGACCCCTAAGGTCTTTTCCCGCTATCGCACGGCTGAGGATTTTGCCAAAGCTGATCGAGCGGAATTGGAAGACCTCATCCGGCCAACCGGATTTTTTAAAAATAAAGCGCACCATCTCATCGGGTGTGGCCAGGCTCTGGTCAAGCATTTTAACGGAATGGTGCCGGTAACGATGGAAGCGTTGACCTCCTTGCCAGGAGTTGGGCGAAAAACCGCCAATGTCATTTTGGGGAGCTATGTGGGAAAACCCGCCATTGTGGTGGATACCCATGTAAAGCGGGTGGCCAATCGGCTCGGGTTGACGAAAAGCCAG
>Ga0299907_10002082_pt1 | contig 12064 bp, 13 predicted proteins | sample RVTome_16_FD_198680 | JGI IMG/M metagenome (GOLD analysis project Ga0299907, IMG submission 198680) | Soil microbial communities from uranium-contaminated site in the Upper Colorado River Basin, Wyoming, United States - RVT152D67 (version 2) ...
CGGGTTCATCGTGCTGCACCTCGCCGAGCGCGGCGTCGGCCACGGCGCCGCCGTCTTCACCGCCTCGGCGGCGGCCGTGGTGGCCACGCGGATCTTCGCCGGGCGCCTGCCCGACGTGATCGGCGCGCGCCCCACCGCGGCCGGCGCCGCCGTGTGCGAGGCGCTGGGCCTGGCGCTGATCGCGGTGGCCGGATCGCTGCCCGTCGCGCTGGCGGGCGCGGTCGTGATGGGGATGGGCTTCTCGGTCCTGTTCCCGTCGCTGGCGCTGCTCGTCGTCAACCGGGCGGGCGATCACCGCCGGGGCGCCGCCCTGGGGACGTTCACGTCGTTCTTCGACATCGGGATGGGGCTCGGCGGCCTGCTGGCCGGCGCGGTCGCGGCCGCCGCCGGGTACCCGACGGCCTTCTGGGTGGCGGCGGGAGCGGCCGCGATCGGCGGCGTCCTGGTGGCGGCGGGAGGGGCATCCGCCGATCGGCGGACTTCGCCGCAGCCCGGCTGACATGACGCACCCGAAGCCCAGAGGGGGACTCGAACCCCCGACCCCCTCCTTACCATGGAGGTGCTCTACCGGCTGAGCTATCTGGGCGCTGTGCGCGCAGGGTAGCGCGAGTGGGGGGAGCAGGATTCGAACCTGCGTAGGCAGAGCCAACGGGTTTACAGCCCGTCTCCTTTAACCACTCGGACATCCCCCCGAGCGACCCGGGATTGTAGAAGCTGTCAGTCGGGGTCCGCGGGCCAGAAGCCCTCGACCATCTCGCCCTCGGACTCCGGGTCGGCGGCGCGCGTCGAGCAGATGACGAGGTGGGCGTCGTCCGGGCCCTCGTTCCAGACGCCCCGGACGGTCGAGGGAGCGACGCGGACCGCGGTGCGGGGGCCGACCTCGACGATCTCGTCCTCGAGCTTGAACTGGAGCCGGCCGTCGATGACGAAGTAGACCTCCTCCTGCGTGCGGTGCCGGTGGCCGTAGGCGCCCTTGCTGCCGGTCTGCGCCGGCATCCGCCGGTACGTGAACGCCACCTGCTCGGTCTCCAGGTCGTCGGCGAAGAACCGCATCTCGCCCGGGTAGTCGCCGAGCACGTCGGCGACCTGGGCCGCCTCGACCACGGTGTAGCCGGCGCCGCTCACGACCAGAACTCCGGGACGATCTCCGCCTCCGAGCGCAGGTCCTCCGCGCGCGTGGAGACGATGACGTACTCGGCGTCGGAGTCGCCGTCGTTGAACAGCTCGCGCGTGACCGGCGGCGCCACCCGCACCGCGGTCAGCGGCCCGACCGTGACCTCCTCGTCGTCGAGCTTGAACCGGACCCGGCCGGTCAGGACGAAGTAGACCTCCTCCTGCGTGCGGTGCCGGTGGCCGTGGCCGGGCCGCGGGAAGCTGTGGCTCCCGGGCGCGAGGCGCCGGTAGGTGAACGAGATCTGCTCGGCGTCGGCGGCGGGGCCGAGCATGCGCATCTCCCCGGGGAAGTCGCCCGAGGGATCGGGGACCTCCGCCGTGTTGACGACCGACCAGCCGTCGCTCACGACGCGTCGCGCAGCCGCTGGGCCTCGGGGAGGGCCTCGAGCTTCTTGAGCGTGTGATTCTCGATCTGCCGGATCCGCTCGCGGGTCACGTTGAAGGCCCGGCCGACCTCCTCCAGCGTGCGGGGACGCCCTCCGGACAACCCGAAGCGCATCTCGATCACCTCGCGCTCGCGCGCCGGCAGGGCGGCCAGGGCGCGGCGGACGTTCTCGCGACGGAGGTTCTCGGAGGCCAGCTCGAACGGCGACTCGGCCGTCTGGTCCTCGACGAAGTCGCCCAGCTCGGACTCCTCCTCCTCGCCGATCGGCTTCTCCAGCGAGACCGGCTGCTGGGCGATGCGCAGGATGTCGCGCACCTCGCGCGGCGTGCACTCCAGCTCGACGGCGATCTCCTCCGGCGTCGGCTCGCGCCCCAGCGCCTGCACCAGCTGGCGCTCGACGTGGACGACCTTGTTGAGCTTCTCCACCATGTGGACGGGGATGCGGATCGTCCGCCCCTTGTCGGCGATCGCGCGCGTCACCGCCTGGCGGATCCACCAGGTCGCGTAGGTCGAGAACTTGTAGCCCCGGCGGTAGTCGAACTTCTCCACCGCGCGGATCAGGCCCAGCGACCCCTCCTGGATGAGGTCGAGGAACGTGAGCCCACGGCCGAGGTAGGACTTGGCGATGGACACCACCAGCCGCAGGTTGGCCTCGACCATCCCCTGCTTGGCGAGCATGTCGCCGCGCTCGATGCGCTTGGCCAGCGCGACCTCCTGCTCGGCGGTCAGCAGCTCCACGCGCCCGATCGAGCGCAGGTAGAGCCGCAGGGAGTCCAGCGAGGGCTCGACCGTGAGGTCGATCTCCGGCTTCTTCGCGGCCGTCGCCGCGACGGCGGGCTGGGCCCGCGCGTCCTCCTTGGGCACGTCGAGCGCCATGGGTTTGCCGTCCGGCCCCATCACGTCGATGCCCTGGTCCACGAAGAAGGAGTGCAGCTCCCCGACCTGCTCCTTGGTGACCTCGACCTCCTCGAGGCACGCCTCGATCTGGCCGAAGGTCAAGAAGCCCCGCTCCTGGCCTTCCTGGATGAGAGTTCTGAACTCCTCGACCTCGGCGATCGGCGCCTCGTCGGCGAGAAGCTCTTCTGACTTCGTGCTCACAAGTCCCCGATTTCGTTGTCGCGCACGGGCAAGCCGCCTGTGGCGACCACCCTCCTCCGGGCCCTACCGATGCTGCGATTTCAAGACTTGTACGAAGCCGCGACAGCTGTCGCGATGAGGCTGAGCACGATGGCTTCCAGCCCGACCGGCGGAGTGATAGCACAGAAATCCGATTCTTGGAGATCGCTACGCTCAGGCCATGGAGATCTCCCTCGCCACCCCCGACGTGCAGTCGCAGCGGCCCGCCGTGCAGGTCTCGCTCTCGCGCGTCGGGGTCACCGGCGTGGAGAAGGTCATCCGGATCCGCCAGGACGGCACCGAGAGCCTCTTCTACGCCGAGGTCGAGTGCTTCGTCGACCTCGGGTCCGAGCAGAAGGGCGCGCACATGTCGCGCTTCGAGGAGGTGGTCAACGACGCCATCAACCAGGTGATCCTCGGCGAGGCGAGCTTCAAGGCCGAGACCCTGGCCCAGCACGTGGCCGAGCTGGTCCGCGAGCGCCAGGACGCGCGCCACGCGGAGGTGACGATCGCCGCGCGCTACCCCGAGTACAAGCCCGCCCCGGTGTCGGGCATCCGCACGCAGGAGATCTTCACGCTGCTGGGGTCGGCCGTGGCCTCCGCCCGCGGGACGCGGCGGGTGATCGGCGTGCAGGCGCAGGGCATGACCGCCTGCCCGTGCGCGCAGGGCCTGGTCGAGGCGGCCGCGCGCGAGCGCCTGGTCGCCCACGGGCTCGACGAGGAGACGATCGCCACGGTGCTCCAGACCGTCCCCGTGGCCACGCACAACCAGCGCGGCCTGGGCACCCTGCGCATCGGCTGCACCGAGGCCTGCGACGACGAGATCGACGCGCTCGACCTGCTGGCCATCGTCGAGGACTCGATGAGCTCGGAGATCTACGAGCTGATGAAGCGCTCCGACGAGGCGGCCGTGGTCGAGAAGGCCCACCGCCGCCCGCGCTTCGTCGAGGACTGCGTGCGCGAGATGATCGGCGGCGTGATCGCCCGCTACCCGGACCTGGCCGACGCGGCCTTCGTCTCCGCCCGCCAGGAGAACCTGGAGACGATCCACCAGCACGACGTCGTGGCCGAGCGCCACGGCACGCTGGGAGAGGTCCGGGGCGAGCTGCGCAGCGGCGAGCCGGCGCCGGCCCACACCACGCTGCGCGCCTGGATGGACGGCGCCTAGGGCGCGGCGGGCGCCCGGCGCGAGGCGTTGATCCGGCGCCGGATGCCGAAGGCGTAGTCGACGCCGGAGGCCACCGTGACCGCCACCGTGGCGTAGACGAGCGCGTCGAGCCACGCGCCCGACCCGTGGGCGACGATCAGCGCGAAGACCATCCCCACCTGCATGATGGTCTTGGCCTTGCCGAAGGTGTTGGCGGGGACCACCACGCGCTGGGCCCCGGCCGCGATCCGCAGCGCGGTGACCGCGAACTCGCGGGCGATGATGACCATCGCCACCCACGCCGCCACCCGGTTCAGCGAGACCAGCGCGACCAGCGCGCCGATCACCAGCAGCTTGTCGGCCACCGGGTCCATGAGCTTGCCGAACGTGGTCACCCACTGGCGCGAGCGCGCGAGGTAGCCGTCGATGGCGTCGGTCAGCGAGGCGACGGCGAACACGGCGGCGGCCAGCAGGTCGCCGTTCGGCGTCTCGTCCAGCAGCGCGACGACGAGCACGGGGACCAGCAGGATCCGCAGGATCGTCAGGACGTTGGGGACGTTCACCGGTACCACGGCGGGTCGAGGGTACCGGCCCGTACCATCCGCGACGACATGCGCAAGCTGACGGTCCTGGCCCTGGCCCTGGCCCTGCCCGGGTGCGGTGGGAGCGAGCAGCGCGAGGAGCGGGCGCAGCGACCCGCGGCGGCGCAGGACCCGGTCGCGGGCCTCCAGTCCCGCCCGCACGCGATCGAGCCCGACGTCGGATTGCCCGCGGAGACCGAGGCGCAGATCGAGGTGCCGCGCGATCCCGAGGAGCACCTGGCCAGGGCACCCGAGGGCGCGGTCGTCGACGCGCCGCCCACCGACGCGGAGGTGCGCGCCGCCCTCAAGCAGATCGATGGCGTGCCCGGCCGGCGCGCCCGCCTGAACCCGGACGGCACGGCCACCGCGCCCGCCGGGGCGCCGCAGACCGTGAAGACGATGATCGCCGCGGCCAACCAGATCGCCCGGACCCCCTACCTGTGGGGTGGCGGCCACGCCCGGATCTACGACCGCGGCTACGACTGCTCGGGGTCGCTGTCGTTCGCGTTCATCCACGCCGGGCTCCTCGACAAGCCGATCGCCAACGGGTGGCGGCTGATGGGCGAGTCGGGCCCGGGCAGGTGGGTCACGGTGTTCTCCAACACCGGGCACGTCTGGATGGAGGTCGCCGGCCTGCGCTTCGACACCAGCGCCATCCGGATCGACGGATCGCGCTGGACCATGCAGGCCCGTTCCAAGGCCGGCTTCGTCCAGCGCCACCTCCCGGGGCTCTAGGCCTTCAGCCGCCTCCCGGTCCCGAACAGGTACGAGCTCCAGGCGACCGCCCCCGCGGCCAGCGCCGCGGTGACGCCGAGCGACAGCGCCACGCTGACGTCGGAGTGCCCGAGGAAGCCGTAGCGCATGGCGTTGACCAGGTAGAAGATCGGGTTGGCGTGCGAGATCTCCTGCCAGGGAGCCGGCAGGCGGTCCACCGAGTAGAAGACCCCGCCGAGGAAGGTCAGCGGCAGGATCACGATGTTGTTGACGAACGTGTGGTGGTCGAAGGTCTCGGCGTAGATCCCCACGATCACGCCCAGCGAGCAGAACAGGACCAGGGCCAGCGCGACCGCGGCGGCGAGCACGAGCGGGTGCTCCACCGGCACGTCGGCCACCGGCAGGGCCAGCGCGGCCAGCGCGATCGCGATGAGCAGCGCGCGCACCGCTCCGCCGATCGACAGCCCGAGGTTGACCTCCCAGCTGCGCATGGGCGCGGCCAGCACGTCGTGCAGGTAGCGGTCGAAGCGCGCCTGGAAGACCGACGACGAGTTGTTCGAGTACGCGGCCTGCACCATGGCCATGGTGATCAGGCCGGGGACGATGAAGGTCTCGTACTCGACGCCGTCGATGGCCCGGATCCGGTCGCCCACCGCCAGCCCGAAGACGACGATGAACAGGAAGGACGAGATCACCGGCGCGGCGATGGTCTGCGTCCACAGCTTGGTGACGCGCAGCACCTCGCGGCCCGAGAGCCACAGCAGGCCCCGGCTCACTGCGCCATCGCCTTCACGTAGACGTCGGCGAGCGTGGCGGCCTGGTGGGCGGAGCGCAGGTTCTCCGGGCTGTCGCGGGCGATCAGGCGGCCGGCGCGGATGAGCGCGATGTCCTCGCACAGCTCCTCGGCCTCCTCGAGGTAGTGCGTGGTCAGCAGGATCGTCGTCCCCTCCCCGTGCAGGCGCCGGATGTAGCGCCACAGCTCCATGCGCAGCTCGAAGTCCACGCCCGCGGTGGGCTCGTCGAGGATCACCAGGCGCGGCTCGTGCATCAGCGCCCGGGCCAGCAGGAGCCGCCGGCGCATGCCCCCGCTGAGCTTCGGCGCCCGCACGCCCGCCTTCGCGCGCAGGTCGAACACGTCCATCATCTCCCGCGCCCGCGCCCGCGCGTGCCCGCGCGTCATGCCGTAGTAGCCGCCGTGGTAGAGCAGCGTCTCCTCGACGTCCAGGAAGCGGTCGAGGTTGACGTCCTGCTCGGCCAGGCCGACGAGGCGGCGCGCCTCCAGGGTGCGGTGGTCGCGGCCGAACACGCGGACGTCGCCGGCGGTGATCCGGATCAGGTTGCAGACCGCGCTGATCAGCGTGGTCTTGCCGGCGCCGTTGGGCCCGAGCAGGCCGAAGAACTCGCCGTCGGGGATGGCCAGGTCGACGGCGGTCAGGGCCTCGACGCCGTCGTCGTAGCGCTTGGTCAGGCCGCGCACGTCGAGGGCGGGGACGGAGGGCATCGCTCTCTATATTGCCCGGGGATGCCCCTCATCCCCTCCGTGGTCCAGCAGGACTCCCGCGGCGAGCGCGAGTACGACATCTACTCGCGGCTGCTGTCGGAGCGCATCGTCTTCATCGGGACGCCGATCGACGACCAGATCGGCAACCTCGTGGTCGCGCAGCTCCTGCACCTGGAGTCCGACGACCCCGAGAAGGACATCTCGGTCTACATCAACTCCCCCGGCGGCGACGTCTACTCGGGCCTGGCGATCTACGACACGATGCAGTTCATAAAGCCCGACGTGCAGACGATCTGCTTCGGGATCGCCATGTCGATGGGGGCGCTGCTGCTGACCGGCGGGGCGCACGGCAAGCGCCTGGCCCTGCCCAACTCGCGGATGCTCATCCACCAGCCGTCGGCCGGCTTCGAGGGCCAGGCGACGGACATCGACATCCACGCGCGCGAGATCCTGGACATGCGCGGGCGCATCGACAAGATCTTCGCCCTGCACACCGGCCAGCCGCTGGAGCAGGTGCACGACGACATGGAGCGCGACCGGTTCTTCAAGGCCGCCGAGGCCGCCGAGTACGGCCTGATCGACAAGGTCATCGACAGCCACTAGGCACCGCATTCCGGTGGCCGCCCGCGTGTTACGGTCGGCGCAGGGGACGTCCACCGGAGGAAGAGGAGCTCGAATGCGCCGCCTGTCCATCGCCGCCATCGTCGTGGCCGGGTCCATGGCCCTGCCCACCGCCGCCCACGGATTCTCGCTCGGCGTCGCCGCCGGCGAGGTGACCACGAGCTCCGCCCGGGTGTGGGCGCACGCCTCGTCCAGCGGGCGCACGACCTTCCAGGTGGCGAGCGACCGGCGGTTCCGCAACGTGGTGCGGAGGGGCGCGGCGAGCGCACGGCGCTCGAGCGACAACACGGTGCAGGCCGTCGTTCGGGGCCTGCGTCCCGGGCGCACCTACTGGTACCGCTGGATGCAGGGCCGCCGGCGCAGCGACGTCGGGCGCTTCGAGACCGCACCGCGCTCGACCCGCAACGCGACGGTCAGCTTCGCCTTCACCGGCGACGCCGACGCGACCCCGAAGGTCGGGACGCGCGGTCCGTTCTACAACCGCTTCCAGGTCTACCGGCGGATGCGCCTGGAGCGCAACGACTTCAACATCAACCTCGGCGACACGATCTACTCGGACTCCGACCGGGTCCTCGGCAACACGCCGATCGCCCGCACCGTCCCGCAGAAGTGGGCCAAGTACCGCCGCAACATCGCGCTGGACCCGCTCTCGCGGCTGCGCGGGTCGGCCGCCTTCTTCTCCCACTGGGACGACCACGAGTTCATCAACGACTTCTCGATCCCCGACGACGGCCGGGCGCTGTACCGCGCCGGCGTGAAGGCGTTCCGCGACTACTCGCCGGTCACGTACACGAGCCGCGACGGCCTGTACCGGACCTTCCGCTGGGGGCGCAACGTCGAGCTGTTCATGCTCGACGAGCGCTCGTTCCGCAGCGCCAACGCCGACACCGGCGGGACCTGCGACAACCCGCAGACCAACCGGCCCGACGAGGCGCCGACCGCCCCGCAGGAGCGGCGCAACTTCTTCGCCATCGCCTACGCGCCGCTGGGCCAGCCGGTCTCCCAGGCCTGCCTGAACCGGATCAACGACCCGCGCCGCACCTACCTCGGCGCCCGCCAGCTCCAGCGCTTCCTGGCCGCGGTCCGGCGCTCCAACGCGACCTGGAAGATCGTCGTGAACGAGCTGCCGATCTCCCAGCTGTACTACCGCCCCTACGACCGCTGGGAGGGCTTCGAGGCCGAGCGCAAGCGCGTCCTGGAGGCGCTGCGCAGGGTGCGCAACGTGGTGTGGCTGACCACCGACGTCCACATGGTCGGCATCTTCGACGTGCGCACGCGCACGCTGGAGGCGCCCGGACCGGACGACACGGGGATGGACGAGTTCATCGCCGGGCCGGTGGCCACCGAGACGTTCGCCAAGGAGCTCGACGAGAACACGGGCGCGCAGGGCAACGCCCAGCTGTTCACCTCGCTGTTCTTCAAGCAGCCCCCGCCCCAGGGGACGGGCTCGCCCTGCATGAACCCGGACATCTACTCCTACGCCCAGGTCAAGGTGACCAACACCGCCCTGACCGTCACGGCCAAGGACATGAACGGCAAGGTCGTGGTGGACAGCACCGACCGCCGGACGTCGTGCGTGCTGTCGCTGCGCCGGCGCTAGGTCAGGCCACGCGGGCTCGGTCCGCGTAGACGTTGAGCCGCCCGCCGCGGGCGAACCCGCACAGGGTCAGTCCGCGGTCGGCGGCCAGCGCCACCGCCAGGGACGTCGGCGCTCCCACCCCGACCAGGATGGGGGCGCCGGCCACCGCCGCCTTCTGGACCAGCTCGAAGGACAGGCGGCCGCTGACGCACAGCACGCGGTCGCGGAAAGGCAGGGTGCCGTCGAGCAGGCTGCGCCCGATCACCTTGTCCATGGCGTTGTGGCGGCCCACGTCCTCGCGGACGGCGAGCAGCGCCCCGCCGGCGTCGAACAGTCCCGTGGCGTGCAGGCCGCCGGTGCGGGCGAACTCCGGCTGCTCGAGGCGGTCGGGAAGCCCGGCCAGCAGGGCGCGGGCGACGCGCGGACCGGCCGCGAGCTCGGGGGCGTGGACGGCGACCTCCTCCAGCGCCCCCTTGCCGCACACCCCGCACGAGGACGTGGTGTAGAAGCGCCGCGCCCCCGGGTCGGCGGCCAGGGGGCCGGCCACGTCGACGGCGTTGGCGTCGAGGGTCGGGTGGAAGCGCGGCGCCCCCGCGAGGAGGCCCTCGCCGTGCAGGAAGCCGGCCGCCAGCTCCTCGTCGTGGCCGGGCGTGCGCATGGTGACCGCCAGCGGCTCGCCGTCGACCCGGATCTCCAGCGGCTCCTCGACCGCCACCTCGTCGACCTCGCCGTCGCGCTCGACGCGCGCGTGCATCCCCATGACCCTCACCCCCGACAGTATGTCGGGGCCATGCGGGTCCTCACGTGGAACGTCGCCGGCCGCGTGAAGCGGCGCGCCGAGCAGGTGGATGCCGTCCTGGGGACGGACGCCGACGTGGTCGCCCTCCAGGAGGTCACGCCCACGACCGCGGCCGGGTGGGCCGCCGACCTCGAGGCGGCGGGATACGCGGTGGCGACTACGGGGAGCGGACCCAGGCCGCCGCGGCGGCGGCGGCTCGGGGTGCTCACGGCGGCGCGGGGCGGGCTGGAGTCCCGGTCCCCGGGCGAGGGCGGCGACGTCGGCGTTCCCTGGCCCGAGCGGCTGCTCGTGGCGCGGGCGGCGGAGGCGGAGGTGTGGAACCTCCACTCGCCGATCTCGCCCTCGCCGGGCCTGGCCAAGGTGCGCACGCACGAGGCGGTCCACGCCGCGCTGGTCGCGGGCGCCGGGCCGCGGGTCCTGTGCGGCGACCTCAACACGCCGCGCCGGGAGTCCGCCGAGGGCGAGGTCATGACCTTCGCGCGCGACTCGCGGGGCCGGCTGCGCGCGCAGCGCGGCGAGCGCTGGGACCGCGCCGAGCTGGCGCTGGTCCACGACCTGGTCGCCGAGCACGGCTGGCGCGACGCCTTCCGGACCGTCCACGGGTACGGCCGCAAGGAGGTGTCGTGGGCGTGGCCGCACGGCGGCGGGTGGCGGCTGGACCACGTCCTGGCCTCCCCCGAGCTCGAGGTGCGCGGCTGCGAGTACATCCACGACTGGCGCCTGGACGGGCTCAGCGACCACTCCGGGATGGTCGCGCAGCTGTCTGTGTAGGGTCGGGGCGTGCCCACCTACGACCTGATCGCGGACCTGCCGGTCCGGATCGACTCCTACGACCTGTCGCGGCTCGAGGGCGACCTCGGGCCGTTCACGCGGGTGACCACCGTGGTGTCGCTGCGGGGCGGCGGCGAGGAGGGCGTGGGCGAGGACGTCACCTACGACGAGGCCGACCACGACGCCCTGCGCGACTTCGGGCCCTCCCTGCCGCTGGCCGGCGAGCACACGCTGCGCTCGCTGTCGGCCCGGCTGGACGAGCTCGACCTCTTCCCCGTGCCCGCGACGCGCGAGCCCTACGTCCACTACCGCCGCTGGGCGTTCGAGAGCGCGGCGCTCGACCTGGCCCTGCGCCAGGCCGGCGAGCCGCTGCACGCGGCGCTGGGGCGCGAGGCGAGGCCGGTGCGCTTCGTGGCCTCGACGCGCCTGGGCGACCCGCCGAGCGTCGACCCCGTCCGCCGCCGGCGCGCCATCGATGCCGGCCTGCGGTTCAAGCTCGACCCCGAGAACAACTGGACGAGCGAGTTCATCGACGAGCTGGCCGCGCTGGACTGCGTCGACACCCTCGACTTCAAGGGGTTCTACAAGGGCACCGTGGTCGAGGTGCGAACCGACCCCTGGCTCTACGAGCGCTGCGCGACCGCCTTCCCCGACGCCTGGCTGGAGGACCCCGATCTCGACGAGCCCGAGGCGGCGAAGGTGCTGGAGCCCCACCGCGACCGCATCACCTGGGACGCACCGCTGCACTCCGTCGCCGACGTCGAGGGGCGCCCCTTTCCCCCGCGCACCATCAACAGCAAGCCCTCCCGCTTCGGCACGCTCGAGGAGCTGATGGCGGTCTACGACTGGTGCGCGGAGCGGGGCGTCGCGGTCTACGGCGGCGGGCAGGGCGAGCTGGGGCCCGGCCGCGGCCAGATCCAGTACCTGGCCTCGCTGTTCCATCCCGACACGCCCAACGACGTCGCGCCCGGCGGCTACAACCTGCCCGAGCCGCCGCCGGACCTGTCCGGCAGCCCGCTCGCGCCCGCGCCGGCGCCCGCCGGCTTTCGCTGGGGCTAGTACACGCGGCCGCAAGTACGGTCGGGAACGGACGAGCGACTAGTCCTCGACCCGGCGGCGCAGCAGCGCGCCGGCGGCCAGCAGGACGGCGCCGCCCAGCGCGACGAGCGCCACCGACAGGCCGGTGGCCGGGAGCGTGGAGCCCGAGGACGAGGACGGGGTCGAGGCGGCCGGGCCGCCCGCGCCCGTCCCGGTCGAGCCGCCGCCGCCGGCCGCGGCGGCGCCGTCGCCGGAGGCCGCCCGCACCACGACCGTCCCCGTCATGTTCGGATGCGGGGTGCAGTGGTACGGGAACGAGCCCGCCTGGTCGAAGGTGTGCGACCCGCTCTGGCCGCGGCCGAGCAGGCCGGTGTCGAAGGCGCCGTCGTCGGCGGTGGCGGTGTGCTCGACGCCGTCGCGGTTGGTCCATGTCACCGTGTCCCCCACGTCGACGGTGATCGTGCGCGGCGCGAAGGCGAAGTCCTCGATGGTCACCCCGCCGGAGGCGGCGGCGCGCGCGACGGGCCCGGTCTCGGCCTCCTTGGACGCGGCGGGAGCGGGGCCCTCCGCGGCCGGGCTCTCCGACCCCGGGCTCTGCGAAGTCGGGCTCCCCGAGGAGGGGCTCTCCGAAGTCGGGCT
>Ga0299907_10002083_pt1 | contig 12064 bp, 14 predicted proteins | sample RVTome_16_FD_198680 | JGI IMG/M metagenome (GOLD analysis project Ga0299907, IMG submission 198680) | Soil microbial communities from uranium-contaminated site in the Upper Colorado River Basin, Wyoming, United States - RVT152D67 (version 2) ...
GACGTCGTGCGACGTGAGCCCGGCGGGCTTGTCGTAGAGCAGCACGGCGGCAACGTCGCCCCCGCTCGACACGGTCTAGGCAGCGAGCTGCGCGGCAAGCTCGTCGGTCAGGAAGTCGACCAGCTCCTCGCGACCGAGATCGGCCGAGAATCCTGCCGCCCGCATGTGCCCGCCGCCGCCGCCCTTGCGGGCTATCGCCGACACGTCCACCTCTCCCCCGCTCGAGCGCAGGCTCACCTTGCGCGCATTGGGCCCGCGCGAGGGCAGGTCGCGGATCACGGCCGCGACCTTGGCGCCCTCGACCGAGCGCAGGTGATCGATGATCCCCTCGGTCATTTCCTCCGTCGCGCCCGTTGCCTCGTAGTCCGACGCCGAGATGTAGGTCGTCACCAGGGCTCCGTCGCAATGCAGCTCGATTCCCTCCAGCGCCCGGGCGACGAGCCGCAGCTTCTCCACCGGCACCCGCTCGAAGAGGCGGCGGTAGGTGTCGTCGACGTTGACCCCGGCCTCGATCAGGGCGGCGGCGACGCGGTGGGTGCGTGCATCGGTGTTCTCGTACATGAAGCGGCCGGTGTCGGTGATCAGCGCCACGTAGAGGGCGAGCGCCATCTCCGCGGTGATCTCGGTCCCGAGCAGCCCGGTGAGCTCGTAGATGATCTCCGCGGTGCACGAAGCATCTACGTCGACGAGGTTGACGTCCCCGAAGCGGGTGTTGTCGTGGTGGTGGTCGATGTTGATCACGTGGGTGCCGTCGCTGCGCAGGAAGTCGACCGGCATGCGATCGATGTTGCCGCAATCGAGGAAAACCACCGTGCGATCGGCCATGTCCGCGGGAGGCTCGTGGAAGACCTCCTCCAGGGGGAGGAAGCGGTATTCGATCGGCAGCGGAAACTCCTTGGCGGCCAGGAACATGACCGAGTCCTTGCCCAGCTGCTCGAGCAGACGGTGCATGGCCAACAGCGAGCCAAGCGCGTCCCCGTCGGGGCCCTCGTGGGTGGTCAGCAGAAACCGCTGCCCGGCCCGCAGTTCAGCCGCCACCCGCTCGAGGTCGCTCGCCACGAGACCCGCCACGCCGCTCATCGGATCGCGTGCGCGTCAGTCATCAGCATCGAGGAGCTCCGAAATGCGCATTCCTCGCTCCACGGTCTCGTCGTAGTGGAAGCTGAGCTTCGGCGTGCGCTTCATCCTCGTCTCGCGGGCGATCCGGGACTGGATTACGCCGTGCGAGGAGCGCAGGCCGGCGAGGGTCGCCTCGCGCTCCTCGGGAGAGCCGAGGACGCTTACGAAGACCCGCGCGCTGCGCAGATCGGGGCTTGTCTCGATGGTGGTCACGGTGACGAAACCGATGCGCGGATCGCTCAGGTCGCTGGCGATCGCCGCGCCGACAACCTCTCGCAGCACCTCATTGATGCGCCGCATGCGAGCGGTGGGCATCGCCGGGCGACTATACATCCGCCCAACATCAAGTTCCGCCCGCGTGCTCTGCTTTCGCTCGCTCGCACTCGCACAACCGGCCATCTTGCTCGCTCGCTCTCGCGTCCGCCGCGGGCGGGTGGTGCCCACCCTGATCAGCGGTCTAGCCACGGATGTCCTCGAGGCTGAGGACGTCGTGTGTGGCCGAGACGTTCCCCGCGCAATGGCTCTCGGCGAAGCGTTCGAGCGCGGCGCCGCGGTCGGCGACGTCGGCATCGCCGACGAGGGCGCAGAGCAGGGTCGCGCGCTGCCAGGTGTCCTGCCCGTCGACCTCGGCGACCGAGGCCCCGAAACGCTGCCGGAGCTGGGCCTTGAGGCCATGGAGGTGCTTCCTCTTGCCCTTGAGGTCGCTCGAGTCACCGAAATGCAGCCGCAGCTCGACGAGGCAGACGAACGGGTTCACTCGTCGAGCGTCTGCTCGACCTGCTTGGTCTGGAAGAACTCGAGCACGTCGCCCTCCTTGACGTCGGCGTAGCCCTCGAGCACGATCCCGCACTCCTGACCCTCGGGGACTTCGTCGACGTTGTCCTTGAACCGCCGCAGCGAGCCGATCCTGCCCGTCCAGATCACGGTCCCCTCGCGGATCAGGCGCACGCTGGCGTCGCGCCTGACGACGCCATCGGTTACGAGACAGCCGGCGATGCGGCCGACCCTCGAAGCCTTGAAGGTCTGCTTGATCTCGGCCTGGCCGAGGATCTCCTCGACCTCGACCGCCTCGAGCATGCCCTCCATCGCCGCGCGCAACTCCTCGGTGACCTTGTAGATCACCGAGTAGGTGCGGATGTCGACGCCTTCCTGCTCGGCGGCGCGGCGGGCGTCGGCGAGCGGGCGAACGTTGAAGCCGATTATCACCGCGTCGGAGGCGGAAGCCAACATCACATCGGACTCGTTGATGCCGCCTGTCTGGGCGTGGATGATGTTGATCTCGACCTGCTCCTGCGGGGCCTTGGCGATCTCGTCCTGGAGCGCCTCGAGCGAGCCCGCGACGTCGGCCTTGAGGACGACGTTGAGTTCCTTGATCTCGCCCTCCTGGGCTCGGGCGAAGACCTCCTCGAGGGTGACCTTGCGTGCCTGGCGACGGGCCAGCGCCTCGGTCTTGAGGCGGTTCGCGCGCTCGCCGGCCAGCTCGCGCGCGCGACGGTCGTTCTCGACCGTCTGGACGAACTCCCCGGCCTCGCAGACTCCGTCGAACCCCAGCACCTCTACCGGCATCCCGGGGCCCGCCTGCTGCAGTCGATCGCCGGTGAAGTCGTGCATCGCCCGCACCCGGCCCCAATGCGGCCCGGCGACGACGGCGTCCCCGACCTTCAGCGTGCCCCTCTGGACGAGCACGCTGACCACCGGTCCGCGACCGGGGTCGAGCTGGGACTCGACCACCGTCCCGGTCGCCGGGGCGTCGGGGTTGGCCCCCAGCTCCTCGAGCTCGGAGACGAGGATGATCATGTCGAGCAGGTTGTCGAGGCCGTCCCGGGTCTTCGCCGAGACGTTGACGTAGACCGTGTCGCCACCCCACTCCTCGGGCGTCAGCTCCTGGCTGGCAAGCTCGTTCCGGACTCGATCCGGCTGGGCGCCGTCCTTGTCGATCTTGTTGACCGCGATCAGGATCGGCACGTCGGCGGCGCGGGCGTGGTCGATCGCCTCAACTGTCTGCGGCATGACGCCGTCGTCCGCGGCGACGACGACCACCGCTAGGTCGGTGACCTTTGCCCCCCGAGCACGCATCGCGGTGAAGGCGGCGTGGCCGGGGGTGTCGAGGAAGGTGATCGTCTTGCCGTTGTGATGGACCTGGTAGGCACCGATGTGCTGGGTGATCCCGCCGGCCTCTCCCGCCGCCACCTCGGTCTCGCGGATCGCGTCGAGGAGCGAGGTCTTGCCGTGGTCGACGTGACCCATGATCGTCACCACCGGCGGGCGTTCCTTGAGGTCCTCGGCCTCGTCCTCGAACTCGGGCGCCTCCGGCTCCTCCTCGGCCGCGGTGACGATCTCGACCTTGCGGTCGAACCCGGCGGCGATCGTTCGCACCGTGTCGTCGCTGAGCGTCTGGGTCAGCGTCGCCATCTCGCCCATGGTCATCAGCTTCTTGATCACCTCGGCGCTGCCGAGGCCCAGCAGCTCCGCCACCTCGCGCACGGTGACGCCGGAGTTGACCTTGATCGCCTCCGGCTCGGCGCCCTCCTCGGGGTGGCCCTTGAGCTCCGGCTGCTCGAGGAAGGGACGGCGGCGGCGCCCACCCCGTCGCCTCGGGGGGCGCTGCGGCGGCGGCGGCCCCATGTGCTCGCGGCGGGAGGCCTGCGAGTCGATCACCACGCGGCGGCGGCGCTTGCCGCCCCCGCGCGACGCGCCGCCGGCGGGCTCTCCGGCGCGGGCCCGCACGGGGCCCTTGGACGCGGAGTCCGCCGCTGGCCTCGAGTCGGCCGCGGCGGACTTCTCCGATTGCTTCGGCTTGGCCGCGGGCCTGCCATCCGCGCCGGCCCCCTTCGAGCCCTTGGCGCCAGCGGCGCCGTTGCCCTTGGCGGTCGCCGCGAGGGCCTTCAGCGCGATGTCCTCCTCGACGCTCGAGGCGGCCGCGGTGGCCTCGATCCCGGCAGCCTGAAGCGCGGCCAGCACCTCCTTGCTGGTCAGCCCCTGGGCCTTGGCGATCTCGTGGACGCGCTTACGGGCCATCCGCTACTCGGCCGCCTCCTTGAGCTCGGCTTCGGCCGGAACCTCGCCTTCCTCGGCGTGCTCGGCGGCCTCCTCGAGCTCCTCGGACTCCGACTCCGCCTCCTCGGCGGCCTGCTGCTGCTCCTCGGCGGCTTCCTCGCCCGTCTCTTCGAGCTCCTCGGCGTCCTCGGAGACCTCCTCGAGCTGCTCCTCGCCGGACTCGGACTGGTCGGATTGGGACTCGTCGTACTCGGCGCTGGCGCGCTCGACGATCGCGGCGACTGCGGACTCGTCGGCATCTGAATTGGCGAGAGTCGCCACCTCCTCGTCGGAAAGGTCGCCGAGGACGGCTACGTGGTTCGTCTCGAAGCGGCTCAGCGCCTGATGGGCCGGTAGACCGCAGAAGGTGGAGCCCCCGAGCGCGGCGTTGGGGCAGCGGCGGCCGTTGGCGAGGATCGCCAGACAGCGCCCGTCGAACTCCTCGTCGCCCTCGTAGTCGATGTCCTGCTCCTCCTGGGCGAACTCCGTCTCGGACTTGATATCGACGCGCCACCCCGTCAGCCGGGCGGCGAGGCGGGCGTTCTGGCCATCGCGGCCGATCGCGAGGGATAGCTGGTCGTCGGGAACGATCACCGTCGCTTGCTTCTCCTCGTCGTCGACGAGCACCTCGCGCACCCGCGCCGGGGAGAGCGCCTTGGCGACGAAGCGGGCAGGCTCGTCGTTGTGAGGAATGATGTCGATCTTCTCGCCGCGCAGCTCGGAGACGACCATGCGCACTCGCGAGCCGCGCGGGCCGACGCAGGCGCCGACCGGGTCGACGCCGTCGGCATGCGAGACGACGGCGATCTTGGAGCGATAGCCGGGCTCGCGGGCAACGCCGACGATCTCGACCAGCTTGTCGGCGATCTCTGGAACCTCGAGCTCGAACAGCTTGCGGATCAGGTCCGGGTTGCGCCGCGAGACGACGATGCTCGGCCCCTTGGTCGAGTCCGAGACGTCGGTGATCACGGCCTTGACGCGCATCCCGTGGTCGTATCGCTCGTTGTAGACCTGCTCGGACTTCGGCAGCAGCGCCTCGACCCGCTCCCGCAGCTGGACCAACGTGTAGCGCTTGTCCGACTGCTGGATGATCCCGGTGATCAGCTCGCCGACCCGGTCCTGGTACTCGTCGTACATCATCTGCCGCTCGGCCTCGCGGATTCGCTGCAGGATCACCTGCTTGGCGGTCTGCGCGGCGATTCGGCCAAAGTCGTCCGGGGTGACGTCGCGGGTCTCGATCTGGTCCTCGTAGGGCGCGATCATGTCGGGGTCCAGCTCGGGCTCCTCCGGCTCGCGCATCTCGCCGGTCTCAGGGTCGATCGCGGGCTCCTCCTCCTCGACCGCCTCGGCGAGCAGCTTCTCCTCGAGCTCTGGGGGCAGGATCAGCTCGAAGACGCGGAAGTCGGCGGTGTCGTGGTCGAGGTCGACGCGGGCGTACTTGGCGGCCTCGGGGGTCTTCTTGTACGCGGAGAGGAGGGCGTCCTCGAGCGCGTCCATGAGCGTGTCCGAGGCGATTCCCTTCTCCTGCTCGAGGGCCTTGACGGCCTCGACGATCTCCTTGCTCACTTTGTCGTCACCTCCGAGGTGTCTGGCACGAGGTTGGAGCGGTGAATGCGCTCGAGCGGGATCGTCACCGATCCAGCTTCGAGCTCGACCGAGACGGCGCGGTCGTCGACCCCGGCGATGTTCCCGGTGAAGCTTCGCCGGCCCTCGAGCGCCTCGCGGGTGCGAACCCGGACCCGCCGACCCTGGAATCGGCGGAAGTGCTCGGGCTTTGTCAGCGGCCGCTCGGCGCCCGGAGAGGAGACCTCCAGCGAGTAGTCGAGCAACAGCTCGCGAAGATGGTGCGTGACGCGCTCGCATAGCGCCAGGGTGACGCCATCGGGGTGGTCGATGTAGAGGCGGAGACCATCGGAGGCGAAGGACTCGAGCGCGATCAGCTCGATCGTCGGATCCAGCTCCGTCAGGCGTATCTCGATGTTCTCTTGCAGGTCTCTCATCCGTCCTCCAACCGACTACCGGCCGAAAAAAAGGCGGGCCCAGGCCCACCTTTCGACACGTTCTCAGGCGTGGAAAAGCTTGAAATCAGTATAGCCCTGGCCGCCCGGTGCGCCAACCCGCGAGATCAGGCGTCCAGCAGCAGCGTCACCGGCCCGTCGTTGACCAGTTCCACGGCCATGCGGGCGCCGAAGATGCCTCGCTTCGCCCGCACCCGTTCGCAGAAACGCTCGTACAGCGGCTCGGCGACCTCGGGCCTGGCGGCGGCGACGTAGCTCGGGCGATTGCCCTTGCGCGTGTCGCCGTAGAGGGTGAACTGGCTGATGCAGAGCAACTCACGCTCACCGAGCGGCTCGTTCATGCGCCCATCGGCGTCGTCGAAGATGCGCAGCTTTCGGAGCTTGTCTGCGAGGCGGTCGGCCTCGGCCTCGCCGTCACCCTCGGCGATCCCCAGCAAGACCAGCATGCCGGGGCCGATCTCGGCGACGAGATCATCGCCGACGCGCACCGAGGCGCGGCCGACACGCTGGACCAGCGCCCTCAAGCCGGCCGGAGACGGCGCGCCAGGCGCTCGCGATACCTGCGGTAGTCGCTGCGGTCGGGACGGAGGTTCGCGGCGAGCGCGAGGTGATGCCGCGCCCTCTCCTCGTGGCCGGTGAGGCTGAGGGCCCGGCCGAGGCAGAAGTGGGCATAGTCGTTGACGGGGTGGCTCTCGACCACGGCCTCGAACTCGGTCGCCGCCTCCTCGAACTGGTGGTTTCGGAAGTAGGCCCGGCCCAGCGCTTCGCGCACCGAGCTCTTCTCAGGCGCCCTGCGGGCGACCTCGGCGAGCGGCACCGTTGCCTCGCCGAAGCTGCCGTCCTCGAGCAACTCGACGCCGCGCCTGTAGAGCGTGTATGCGGACTCCTGTGGCATTGGTTCAGTTTAGGGAGCGAGCCCAGGGGTCAGGGCGGTGTCAGCAGCCCCACCAGCTCCGCCGCTGCGCGCACATCCGCGATCCTCGCCACCGTCTCCCCCGCGTACAGCGGCCCGGCCTCGATCAGGTTCTCCCCCCTGTCCTCGAGGGCCATCTGCGGGCCCAGCAGGGGCACCGAAGAGCGTTGCGCCCGAGAGAGGAAGTCCTGTGCCCTCGCGGGCATCCTCGACGCCAGTGGCCCGGTCAGCCGATTGAACGTCCGGATCGCCGCCGGGCCGCGGGGCCGGCGCACGCACCAGCGCCGGGTCGCCTCGTTGGGCAGCACCCGGTGAGGCGCGGGCCAGCCCAACCCGAACAGCTCGGTCAGGAGCGTCTCGGCGCCGGCGATCAACCGCCGCTTGTACTCCCGGTGGGCGCGGCACTCATCGCTGGCGAGGAAGCGCGTCCCCAGGACGCAGGCCTCGGCCCCGCCGTCGAGGCCCGCGCGGACGTCGGCGGGCTCGGCGATCCCGCCGGCGAGCCAGATCGGAAATCCGTCGGGAAGCGCCGCCCGGACCCGCTCCAGCAGCTCCATCGCCGGGGTCTCACCGCGAACGTGGCCGCCCGCCTCGACCCCCTGGACGATCACGCCGTCCGCCCCGGCCTCGTGCGCGAGCCTCGCTTCGGCCACCGATCCAGCCTGATGGATCCAGGCGGCGGCGCCGGGACGGTCCGGCCTGCCCCAGAAAGTGACGACCGCGTCCGCCTCCTGCGCCGCCTCCCGGTGCCTCCGAGTCGTGAACGGCAGCAGCAGGTTGACGGCGATGGGCCGTCCGGTCAGGGCCCGGGCGGCTTCGATCTCGGCGGCCATCAATCGCGGAGGGACGATGCCGACCGTCCCCAATCCGCCCGCCTCGGAGACCGCCGCCGCAAGCTCGTGGCCGGCGCAGCCGCCACCCATGCCCGCCTGAACGATCGGCAGCTCGACGCCAAGCCGCTCGAGCAATGAGGGCATAGCCGCGGCCGCCGGTCAGGCGGTCCGGTCCGCTGCGCCCCGAGATCCCCGCAGCCGATCGACGCGCTCGAGGATCGTCACCGCCAGGGCCTCCTTTGTGTCGATGGCGAGCTCCTCGTCTCCGTCCGGCTGCACCAAGGTGACGGCGTTGCGCTCGCTCTCGAAGCCGATCTCCGGATCCGAGACGTCGTTGAGGACGATCATGTCGGCGCCCTTGCCGGTCAGCTTCTGGCGAGCGCGGCCGACCGGGTCGCCGCCGTGCTCGGCCGCGAACCCGACCACGGTCTGGTCGGCAGACTTGCCGGCGGCCGCCGCGGCGAGGATGTCGTCGGTGGGCTCGAGCCGAAGCTCGATTCCCCCCTCTCCCCGCTTCACCTTCTCCTCGGCGACCCGCTCGGGACGGAAGTCCGCCGGCGCCGCGGCCATCAGCAGCAGGTGAGAGCTCGGAAACCGCTCTCCCACAGCCTCGGCGAGCTCGGCCGCCGTCCGCACATCGATGCGCCGCACGCCGGCCGGTTCGGCCAGGGCGACGTTGGCGGCGATCAGCGTCACATCCGCTCCACGGCGCGCGGCGGCAGCTGCCAGCGCCAGCCCCATCCTGCCGCTGGACCGGTTGCCGACGAAGCGCACCGGGTCGATCGGCTCGCGAGTACCGCCGGCCGTGACCAGCACACGCATCCCATCCCAGGGGCGCCCGCCCGCCGGTAGCGCCGCCTCGACCTCGGCCAGCAGCCGCTCGGGCTCGGGAAGGCGCCCGGCGCCGAACTCGCCCCGCGACGCGAGTGGCCCCTCGTCCGGCTCGATCACGATTACGCCCCTGCCACGGAGCGCGGCGACGTTGTCCTGAGTCGCGGCGTCGGCCCACATCCGATCGTTCATCGCCGGCGCCAGCAATCGGGGCGCCGTGCAGGCGACAAAGGCCGTGGTGATCATCGAGTCGGCCATGCCGGCAGCGAGCTTGGCCAGCGTATTGGCGCTCGCCGGAGCGATCAGGTAGGCGTCGGCGTTCGCGACGACCCCAAGATGCCCGATCGGGTCGTGGTCGGGGGACGGATCACCTGGGAAGGCGCCCCGCATGGGGTCGCGCTCGAACTCCGAGCGCAACACCGGTGCGCCGACGATCCCTTCGAACGAGGCCGGCCCCACGAAGCGGGTCGCCGCCTCGGTCATCAACACCCGCACGCCGTGGCCGGCGCGCGTGGCGAGGCGCGCCAGCTCGATCGACTTGTAGGCGGCGATCCCGCCGCTGACGCCGAGGAGGATCCGAGCCATCGCTAATCCCCCGGGCTCACCGGGCCCGCGACCTAGTCGCGGTACTCGAAGGTGAGCTTTCCCTCCGCGACCTCTTCGAGGGCGATCGAGAGGTAGTTCTTGCCGCTGTGAGTGTCGACCATCGGCGGCGGGTAATCGCCGAAGTTGCCCTCGCCAAGGCTCTGGTAATAGCTGTTGATCTGGCGCGCGCGCTTGGCGGCGACGACCACTGCGGCGTAGTGGGAGTCGGTCCTCTCGAGCAGCTTGTCAACGCGTGGATGGATCATTGCCCTGAGTCTAGGGACAACTCGTCCCGCACGATCCGCTCGAGCTCATCCGCTGCACGATCGAGTTCATCGTTGACGACGCGATGGGCGAACTCGTCCTGTGCGGCCAGCTCCTGCGCGGCGACCGCCAGCCGGGCCTCGATTGCCTCCGGCGTGTCCTTGCCGCGGGCCTCGAGCCGGCGGCGGAGCGCGGCCGGCTCGGGCGGGGCAATGAACACCTGCACCGACTCCGGCATCGCGGCCCGCACCTGGCGGGCCCCCTGCACCTCGATCTCGAGCAGGACCGACTTGCCCGCTGCCAGCCTTCGCTCAACTTCGTCGCGCAGTGTCCCGTAGAGCTGGCCGCTGTAGGTCGCGTACTCCAGGAACTCATTCGCCTCGGCGCGTCGCTCGAACACGTCCTTGGCGAGGAAGTGGTAGTCGCGGCCACCGACCTCGCCCTGCCGCGGCGGCCGCGTCGTCGCCGATACCGAGAGCTCGAGGTCGGGGACCCTTCCGAGCAGCTCTGAGATCAACGTTCCCTTGCCGACCCCCGAAGGGCCCGTGATCACGAAGACCTTCCCCACGGGGGAAAACTAGCTGCGAGGCCCGACGCCGCTACGGCGGCGACTAGCGGCGCAGCTGCGCGACGAGCTCGCCGCGCTGGCGCTCGGAGAGGCCGCCGATCGTCTTCGACGGCGAGATGCGGCACTGGTTGAGGACTCGATTGGCCTTCACCCGTCCGTACTTGGGAACCGCGAGGAGCATGTCGAAGACCTTCGCGGTCTGCACGTACTCGGGCGGGTCGCGGAGTAGGGCCTGGATGGTCTTCTTGCCGGCCTTGAGATCCTTCTTCAACCTGGCGCGCGCCGAGCGGATGTCGTTGGCCCTCTTCAGGGCCTCCATTCTCTGGTCCAGTGACCTCTCGGGGGCGGCGGCGGAGGTCTTTACTGGGGCCGGCATGGAGCGGCGATTATATGCGCGGCTCCCGCGGGCGCAAGGGGGAGAAGGCGATTTCAGACGAAATTCACCTGGACCTCGACTTGAGGTCGAGGCCGGGCAAACTTCACACTGACGCGCCGTCCATCGTTTGCAGCCCTTTTTGGTCCGGATTTGCCCGGCCGCGCACCGCGGAGAGGCTCGCAAAGCCGGAATTTGCGAGGGCGCTCGCGAGCTCCTCACGGACCCGGTGCGCGGCGGCGGGGTCGCGGAAGTTCTCGGTGCCGACGGCGATCGCGGCCGCCCCTGCGGCGATGAAGTCGAGCGCGCCGGCGCCGTCGGCGATCCCGCCCATCCCGATCACCGGGATCGACACCGCGGCGGCCACCGCGCGGACCTGCTCGAGCGCGACGGGGCGCACCGCGGGGCCCGAAAGCCCTCCCCTCCCCGCTCCGAGCCAGGGCTCGAGCGTCCCCGGGTCGACGGCCGTCGCCTTCAGGGTGTTGATCAGGGAGACGGCGTCGGCGCCGCCCTCCTGCGCGGCCACGGCGACCCGAGCGGGGTCGGCGACGTTCGGGGTCAGCTTGACGATCAGTGGCTTCGTGGTGAGCGGCCGCAGAGCCCGGAGCAGGGCCAGGGTCTCGGCCGGCTCCTCGCCGACGATCAAGCCGGACTCGACGTTCGGACAGGAGACGTTCAGCTCGATCGCGTCAACCCCATCCTCGCCGGCTACACCGGCGAGGAGCCGGGAGAACTCCTCGTGGGCCTTTCCCATCACCGAGACGATCAAGGGAACGGGGAGGGCGGCGAGCTCCGGTAGATCGGCCGAGAGGAACCCCTCGAGGCCCTTGTTGGGCAAGCCGATCGAATTGATCATCCCCGAGGGCGTCTCCCAGAGCCGCGGCGGAGGATTGCCGGCACGCGGCTCCGGCGTGATCGTCTTCGAGACGAACGCGGCGAACGGAAAGCGCTCTGCGAGCTGGTCGCCGAAGGCGCGCTTCGCCGCAATCGCATCGAACGTCCCCGAGCCGTTGAGAACCGGGTGAGCCAGCGGGATCCCACAGAGCTCGATCTTGAGATCAATCTCCTGAGGGCTGAGGACTGAGGACTGAGGACTCACCTGTGTCCCGCCCCCGCTACCAGCGCGGTCTCGATCTCCTCGCCGCGGACCACGGGCCCATCTACGCAAAGCCTCATGTAGCCGCCCTCCGCCAGCGGGACCGCACAGCCGAAGCACGCCCCGAAGCCGCAGGCCATCGGCGACTCCATCGCCAATTCGCACGGGACTGCTCGGGCGGCACACAGCGTCCGCACCGCCTCCAGCATCGCCGGGGGGCCACAGGCGTAGACGGCGCCGCTCGCCGCGTCGTCTCCCTGCAGAAGAACCGCGAGCAAGTCGGTGACGTAGCCACGGTGTCCGGCGTGGCCGTCCTCGCTCGCGAGGCGGACCTCGCAGCACGCGAAGAGGTCGTCGAGGCCGCCGGAGTGCTCGCGGTCGCGAAAGCCCAGCAGGATCCGCGAGGCCACGCCGCCCGCGGCCAGTTG
>Ga0299907_10002084_pt1 | contig 12063 bp, 9 predicted proteins | sample RVTome_16_FD_198680 | JGI IMG/M metagenome (GOLD analysis project Ga0299907, IMG submission 198680) | Soil microbial communities from uranium-contaminated site in the Upper Colorado River Basin, Wyoming, United States - RVT152D67 (version 2) ...
GTTCGGTTGCGCCGGCCGCCGCGGGATCGGCGCCGTCGGCGACCGGGAAGCGGTACTGCAGGAGCTCGCTCATGAGCGGCTCGACGTCGGCCAGTGCGGCGATGCAGTTGCGGATGTCGCCGACGGGCGGGATTCCGAGCTCCTTGCGCAGCACGCCGGACGAGCCGCCGTCGTCCGCGACGGTCACGACGGCGGTGAGGTTGCTCGTGTGCTCCTTGAGCCCGCGCAGGAGGGTCGACAGGCCCGTACCGCCACCAATCGCGACGATCCGCGGCCCGCGGGCGAGGAACCGTTTCTGGTAGATGAGCTCGACGAGGGGTTGCTCGCCGTCCGGATCCCGCAGCGGATCGGTCAACGCGCGGATGACCCGGACCGCGCCGCCGAAGACGATGAGCGCACCCACGAGGCCCACGACGAGGCCCCGCAGCGGGTACGGCAGGAACTGGAGCGTGGCGACGTCGAGGATGACCTGCGCCGCACCGCCGGGGGCGAGGTCGCGGGTCGCCTGGCGGATCGCGTGGGCGACGGCGAGCGCAAGCAGGAGGAGTCCCGCGAAGACGACGAGCAGCCAGCGCTTGACCCCGATCCCTGGGGTCAGCCAGCGGCGGAGGTTCATCGTCGCTCCAGCTCGCGATGGAAGACCGAGACGGGGCCGTGACCCTGCTGACGGAGCCACGTCGCCAGCTCCTCGGCCAGCACGATGGAGCGATGGTAGCCGCCGGTGCAGCCGATGCCGATCGTCAAGCGGCTCTTGCCCTCTTCGACGTAGGCCGGGATCCCGAACTCCAGGAAGCCCTTGACGAAGTCGAGGAAGCGGCCTGCCGCCGGTTGCCGCAGCACGTATTCGCGAACCGGCTCGGTCAGGCCGGAGAGCTGCCGCAGCTCGGCGACGTAGTACGGGTTCTGGAGCAGGCGGACGTCGAAGACGAGGTCGGCCTCGAGCGGCACGCCGAACTTGTAGCCGAACGTGATCAGCTGAATCGCGAGGTGATCCGGCTCGACCTGGTCACCGAGGCGGGCGAAGATCCGCTCGCGCAACTCGCGCAGCGAGAGCTCCGAGGTATCGAGGACGACGTCGGCCTGGGCCCGGACCGGCTCGAGCAGCCTCCGCTCCTCGGCGATCGAGCTGGCGATGCCTCGCATGTCGCCCAGCGGATGGCGGTGGCGGGTCTCCGAAAAGCGCCGGATGAGGATCTCGTCGCGCGCCTCGAGGAAGAAGACCTGGGGCCGGATGCCGCGGCCCTCGAGCGCCCCCCGCATCGAGCTGAACGCGAGTGGCGCGTCGCCGGAGCGGACGTCGAGGACGATCGCCACCCGGCCGTAGCGGTCCGAATCGGAGGCGACGACGTCCGCCAGGTCGCGCAGCATCTCGCCGGGCAGGTTGTCGACGACGACGTAACCGATGTCCTCGAGCAACTTGGCGGCGGCCGTCTTGCCGCCGCCGGAGAGCCCGGACACGATCACGACGTGCTGGTCGATCGGCGCCTCCGGCTCGGCGGCAGCCGCCGGGCCGGGATTCTCGCGCGCGGTCGTCATCGGCCTCGCCGACCGGCTACTTGCCCGTCCGGCGGATGACGAATGTCGTCAGCTCGAAGAGGACGTACATGGTTCCGCCCAGGGCGAGCGGGCTGACGATGTCGCCGCCGGGCGTGACGAGCGCCGAGAACACCGCGATGCCGAGAATCACGTAGCGCCGGGACGCCTTCAGCCGCTCGGACGTCACGATCCCCACGCGGGACAGCCCGAAGAGGACGATCGGGAACTCCATGACGATCCCGAACGCGAGGAACATCGTGGTGACGAAGTCGAAGTACTGGCGGGCCCCGAGCTGGTTCTGGAAGACGTCGCCGCCGAAGCTCAGCAGGAACCCGAGCGCGAACGGCAGGACGATATAGGCGATCCCGACGCCGAGGGCGAAGAAGACGAGCGCAAGCGGGATCCAGGGCGCGGCGATCCGCCGCTCGGAGCTGGTGAGGCCCGGCGCGACGAAGGACCACAGCTGGTAGAGGATGACCGGCATCGCGACGATGATCCCGAAGACCACGGCGACCCGCAGGTAGATCACGAACGCATCGCCGGGGGCGAGGTTCAGGAGCCGCGAGTCGGCGCCCGGCGGAAGGGCTCGCACCACGGGGTCGTGGAGGACCCTGATCACCTGGGTGGCGAAGGCGAAGCCGATCGCCGTTCCCACGGCGACGGCGAGGATGACTCGAACGATCCGACTGCGGAGCTCGGTCAGGTGGTCGACGAGCGACATGATGGGGCCGCCCTCGATCGCCTCGGCAGGCGGGGGCTGAGCTCCCGGCGGGGGCGCCGCACCAGGAGCCGACGGAGGCGTCGGACGGGGCCCGGGAACGCCCCCGCGCAGCGCGTCGGCGTCGGCCATGTCGGTCCGGCGGCCGGCCTACGACCGCGCTTCGGTCGAGGGCTCGCTCGGCGGAACGGCAGGTGGCGGCGGTGCGACAGGTGGCGCGGCCGGCGGCGCCGCCGCTGGCGGCGGTGTTGCGGCGGGCGGTGGCGCGGCCGGTGTCGGCGGCGTGTCGATCCGGCTCGCCTCCTGGACGTCCGTCGCGGCCTTGCGGAACTCGCGGATGCTCTTGCCGAGTGCCGAACCGACGTCGGGCAGCTTGCCCGGTCCCAGGATCAGCAGCGCGATCACGAGGATGATGATGAGTTCACCGGGGCCGAGATTGAACGGCATGGAACGCGACGAGCCTCATGTGAATCTGCCGCTGGGCGCGACGTTTCGACGCGGCCTAGCCTAGCACAGGGAGCCGGCCGGCCCACTCGCGGGCAATGCTCGCAAGACGCTCGCCGAGGTCCGCCGGAGACCCCTCCCGGGCCGCGCCGGCAATGCCCCGAGAGACGTTGACGAGCAGGCCGCCGCCCGCGCGGTTCGCGGACTCACCCTCCGTCGCCGGTCCGTGGACGAGGACCGCATCGGCGTCGCCGCCCTGGGCGCCCACGCCGGGCACGAGGAACGGCAGGTCCGGCGCCACCGCCCGGACCAGCGCCATCTCGGCGGCCGCGGTCGCCCCGACGACGAGACCCACGGTCTCCTCCGTGGCCCAGCCCCGGACACGTCGCGCGACGCGCAGGAACAGCGGCTCGGCGGGGGTGTCCGCCGCGCCGGCGACGACGAGATCCTGCAGCTCGCCCGCGCCGGGGTTCGAGGTCCGGCAGAGCACATACGCGAAGCAGTCCGCACGACCGACGAGCGGCTCGATGGCTTCCCCGCCGAGATACGGGTTGACGGTGATCGCGTCGGCCCCGAGGGCATCGAACAGCGCGGTCGCCTGGCGGGCCGCGGTCGAGCCGATGTCGCCGCGTTTCGCGTCGAGGATCAGCGGCAGGCCGGGCGGGACGGCACCACGGATCCGCTCGAGGGCCGCGATCCCGGCCGATCCGAAGGCCTCGAAGAAGGCGACGTTGACCTTGACCGCGGCCGCGTGCGGTCCGGCCGCGTCGAGGAGCAGCCGCGCGAAACGCTCGATGCCCGCGACATCCGGACCAAAGCCGACCGGAAGTGCCGCCGGGTCGGGATCGATTCCGAGGCACAGGACGGTGCCCGTGGCCGCGCTGCGCTCGGCCAGCCGGTCAAGGTACCCCGCGCTCACCGGGGCGCGGCGCCGGGCACGGTCGCCGACGGGGAGGTGGGCGGAGGATCGGTCGGGGCCGGCAACTGCTCGGGCGGCACGTACCAGTCGGGCCGGGACGCCGCATCGAGGCCCGAGACGTGGGTCAGCTGGACCACCTCGCCCGGCGTCCAGCGCGACGCGGCGCCGGCGAGATCCATCATCCGCAGGTCGACGATCCCGCTCTCGATGTGGAGGAAGACGATCGCGTTGCCGGCCGGCGACCACGCGGGAGCCCAGGACCGTCCGTCCGAGGTCAGCCGGGCGACCTCGGCGCCGCTCGATGCGTCGAGGATCACGATGTCGGTGCCGAGGCTGCCGGTCTTCGTCGCGACGACGTGGCGGCCGTCGGGCGAGAAGTCCGGCAGCGAGTAGCCGGGCCCGGCGACCTTGCCCGAGCGACCGGTCTCCAGCGTGAGGCGGGTGAGCAGCGGGGCCCCGCGCGTGCCGTCACGGTCGTTGCGCGTGAACAGGATCGTCCGGCCGTCCGGCCGCCAGACGGGATCCTGGTGACCGAGCGGCGGCGTCTGGATCAGGTTCGGCTTCGTCAGCTCCCCGGTTGCGACGTCGAGGAGCTGCAGGACGACGTCGCTCTCCGTCGGCACGGGCGCATCGGACACGAGTGCGATCGTGCGGCCGTCCGGGGAGACCGCCGGCTGGCGGAGCCACGAGAACCAGCGGTAGCGGCCGTCGACGTAGGCACCGTCGAGGAGCATCTCGGGCGTGCCGGAGCCGTCGGCGTTGATCCGCATCAGGCGCGGGACCTCCATCCGGTAGTGGCGGTCGCGACCCTGGGATCGGAAAAGGCCGCGCGCCTCGGTCGTCTCGACGTAGACGATCGATCTGCCGTCCGGCGCCCAGGCCGGCATCGACGCGGTACCGCTGTCGGTGACCTGGACGACCGAGTCGGACCGCTGGATCCACACGTTGCCGGCCTTCGCGTAGACGAGGCTGCCGGCGAGCGTCGGCCGCGGGTCGGCGATGACGACATTCGAGGGAGCGGGGGTGCGGGCCACGCCTGGCGGCGGCGCCTCCGGCCCGCCGTTTCCGGACGGCAGGCCGATCCCGACGTCCCCGCCCAGGAGCGCCAGCGTCGCGATGGCGACGATCACGAGACCGACGAGCGCGAGGGCCGGTGCGACGAGCGAACCGAGCCCGACGAACCAACCGCGCCCGGAGGTCGAGGCGCCGTTCATGGCGCCACCGTGCCGGCGCTGGCCGGCGTCGCGGCTCCGCTCCCCGCAGGCTCGGCCTCCGCGGTCGCCACCGTGTCGGCGGAGCCGTCGTGCCCGCCGGCCGGTGCCGCGTCCCGGATGTCGATCTGGAGGGATTCCAGGCCGCCGAAGCGGCGGCTCGTCAGGCGGCCCACGACGTCAAGGCGATCGCCCTCGCCGACGCCCGTGGCGAGCTCCGGCCAGTCGAAGGCGATCCCGTCGACGACGTCGCGCTCGCGGCGCAGGGTGAGCTGCGTGTGGCCGCCCGTCGCCTCGCGAACGCGGGTGACCGTGAGACCGTGAACCGCGACGAGGGGATCCGCGTTGCCGGGGCCGGTCGGCGCCAGCCGGGCGATGTCCCGGTGCAGCGCGTAGTCGCACGCGGCCGCCGGCACGGCGAGGTCCAGTCGGAGCGTCGGGCGGCGATCCGCGGGCGCGGCACCCGCGGCGACGACCGCGAACCGGCGCCGGAACTCGTCCCACCGATCGGCGCGGACCTCGAAGCCGGCCGCGCCGGCGTGGCCGCCGAACCGCTCGAACAGGTCGGCACACGAGGCGAGCGCCGACGCGAGGTCGAGCGAGCCGTCGCTCCGGCACGAGGCCCGGATGAGCGGGCCGAGCTCCGCGCCGACGATCGCCGGCCGAGCCAGGGTCTCGGCCAGCCGGCCGGCAACGAGGCCCACGACGCCCACCGGCCATTGCCCGCGCACAATTGCAACGTCCGCGTCGAGCAGGGGTTCCGCGGCGGCCGGTGGAGTGGGCGCGTCCGGCCACAACGACGGCCGCACCGAGCTGTCCCCCTCGATGACCGCCGGCGGCGCCAGCCCGAGGGCCGTCCGCGCCTCTGCCAGGGCGGTGCGGGTGAGGTCCCGCCGGACCGCGTTCGCCGCTTCGAGCTCGCCGGCCAGCGCGGCCGCCTCGCCCGGATCCGTCGCCAGCAGGAGTCGCGCTGCGACCATCGCCTCGCCGACCCGGCCGGCGGCGTTCAGCCGTGGCGCGAGCACGAACCCGACCGTCTCCAGGTCGACGACGCCGGTCGCGCGACCCGATCGCTCGAGCAGCGCCGCGAGACCCGGCCGCGGTGCGCTGTTCAGGAGCTCCAGTCCGAGGCGCGCGATCGAACGATTCTCGCCGAGCGTCGGCGCGACGTCGGCGACGGTGCCCACCGTCGCGAGGTCGGTCAGTGCAAGGGCCGCCTCCGGGCCACCGGGCTCGCGCTCGAGGAGCAGGCGGGCGACCGTCAGGGCGACGCCGCTGCCCGCCAGGCGGGTATCCGGGTAGCGGCTGTCGAGCCGATGCGGGTTGACGACGGCCACCGCGCGCGGGAGCGTCTCGGGGACGCGGTGGTGGTCGGTGACGAGGACGTCGATGCCCGCGTCGGCGGCCGCCGCGATCTCCGCGTGGCTCGTCGTGCCGCAGTCGACCGTGACGATCACGCTCGCCCCGCCAGCTCGCGCCGCGGCGACGGCCGCGAGCGAGAGGCCGTGACCCTCCTCGAGCCTGCTGGGCACGTACGGGGTGACGTCCAGGCCGAGCCGGCGCAGGGTGATGACGAGGATTGCCAGGCCCGTCAGCCCGTCCGCGTCGAAGTCCCCGAAGACGACGATGCCCTCGCGCTCGCGACGGGCGCGCGCGACGCGGTCGACGAACGGTTCGGCATCGGGCAGGAGGCGCGGATCGTTGAGCCCGGCGAGGGGCGGCCCGAAGAACGCATCGAGATCCGCGGCCGCGGCAAGGCCGCGAGATGCGAGCAGCCGCGCTGCGCGGTCCGTCAGGCCGTGACGCTCGGCCGCAGCCTCGAAGTCCGGGGTGAGCGAAACGGGATTCGGGTAGATCCAGCGGTGACGGGGCTCGATCACGCCCTCAGGATGCCATGCAGGCCTTCACCGCGGCTTACTCGACCCCGGCATGGGCGTCGTCAGGACGGGGCGCTGCGCGGCTGGCGTGCCGGCACGCGACCGCGCTGGCGGTCCTCGCGCTCCTGCCAGACGACGAGGACCGGCGCCGCGTTGAAGATCGACGAGTACGTGCCCGAGACGATCCCGATGAGGAGCGCGAGCACGAAGTAGGCCGTCGCCGAGCCGCCGAACAGGAGCAGCGCCAGGAGGGTGATCACGACGGTGAGGCTCGTCGTGATCGACCGGCCGAAGGTCTGCAGGATCGAGTGGTTGACGATGTCGGCGAACGGCTCGTTGATGTGGCGGGCCTTGTTCTCGCGGATCCGGTCGAAGACGACGATCGTGTCGTGGACGCTGAAGCCGATGACCGTGAGCATCGCGGTGACGAAGAGAGCGTCGATTTCGACGTCGAAGAGCGTGCCCAGGATGGCGAAGATCCCGACCACGACGATGACGTCGTGGACGAGCGCGACGAGCGCCGTGGCGCCCATCTTCACGTCCCGGAAGCGGTACGTGATCCAGGCCACGATGCCGAGCGAGCCAACGAGGATCAGGAGCAGCGCCTGGCCGATGAGGTCCGAGCTGACGACCGGGCCGATCGTGGTCAGCGAGCGCTGCTCGGCGATGGCGCCGAGCTCACCCTGCAAGGCTGTGGCGACCGCACCGAGACGGCCCTCGGTCGGGATCTCGGTGTTGCCGACGGGTGGCTCGGGCGACGGCGACGCGGACGGCGACGCCGAGGCCGACGGGCTCGGGCTCGGGCTCGCGCTCGGGCTCTCGCTCGCCGACGGTGACGGACTCGGCGAGGCCGACGGGCTGGCGCTGGGCGAACCGGACGGGCTCGCGCTCGGCGAGGCCGAGGCCGACGGGCTGGCGGAGTCCGAGGCGGATGGCGATGCCGAGCCCGACGGTCCGATCGTCGGAGGCGCCGTCGGCGACGGCGGCGCGACGGCCAGGCCGATGGGCTCGGTCCGGACCTCGACGAAGCCCTCGCTCGTCGACACGGCCTGGGCACTGAGGCCCTGGCCCTCGAACACGGCCTCCACCTGCTCCGGGGTCACGGCCGGGTTCTCGAAGCGCAGCTCCCAGAGCGTGCCGCCGGTGTAGTCGATCGTGAACTTCAGGCCCATGCTCCCGCCGCTGAGCGGGGTCAGGAAGATGAAGATGAGGCCGGGGATCGTGATCAAAGCCGAGAAAGCGAAGAACCAGTTCCTCTTGCCGACGACGTCAAACACGCCCGCGGGCCTCTCCTCGCAGGGCCGCGCGCCCGATCGGCCGGGCCACGAACTCGTTCTCGGCGACGCCGTAGAGGCGCGCCTTGCGCGCCCAGTCCTGCTGGACGATGACGCGCAGGACCGTGCGCGTCACGGTGATCGCGGTGAACATCGAGATGAGGACGCCGATGATCAGGACAAGCGCGAAGCCCTTGATGACCGAGGTCCCGAAGACGAACAGGATCGTGGCCGTGATGAGGCTCGACACGTTCGAGTCGAGGATCGAGTTCCAGGCCCGGGCGAAGCCGGCCTCGACGGCCGCGGGCAGGCTCTTGCCCGCGCGCAGCTCTTCCTTCATCCGCTCGAAGATCAGGATGTTCGCGTCGACCGCCATACCCACCGAGAGCACGAAGCCGGCGATTCCGGCAAGGGTCAACGTGACCGGGACGAGCCGGAAGACGGCATAGACGAGGACCGCGTAGAAGAGGAGCGCGCTGCTCGCGACGAGGCCCGGCAGCCGGTAGTGGACGAGCATGAAGGCGATGACGAGGAGGATCGCGATCCCACCCGCCAGGACGCTGCGGTTGACGAACTCCTGGCCGAGGGTGGCGCTGATCTCGACGTTCGACAGCTCGACGAGCGGGAACGGCAGTGAGCCGAACTGGAGGACGGTCACGAGGTTCGTGGCCTCGGCCCGGGGCAGGCCGCCGAGCGCACTGCCGCCGGTGATCTGGACCTGGTTACCGGGGATCGCGGTCGTGATCTCGGGCGCCGAGATCACGACGCTGTCGAGCGTGATCGCGAAGAACGAGCCGACGTTGTTGCGGGTGTGCTCGGTGAAGATCCGGGCGCCCTCTTCCCTGAGGACGAAGTTGACGGCCGTTCCCCCCTGCTGGTCCTGGCCGAGCGTGGCCGACTCGACCTGCTCGCCCGAGAAGAGCGGCGGGTAGTCGATCCGGGTGTCCTTCGCCGGCGGGTTCACGCTCGCGCCGCCGGGGATCGGCACGAAGTCGAGGCGGCCGGTCTGGCCGACGAGCCGGCGCACGGCCTCCGGGTCGGAGACGCCGGGCAGCTCGACGACGACGCGATCGGAGCCCTGAGTGGTGACGACGGGTTCCGAGACGCCGGTCGCGTTCACGCGCCGCTCGACGATCGCCTGGATGACGGCGAGGTCGGCGGCGGTGGGCACGCGGTCCTCGACCTGCTGCGCCTGGTACTCGACCCGGAGACCGCCGGACAGGTCAAGGCCGAGCTTCGTCTCGATCGGGCGATTGAGGACCTGCTGGAATCCGAGCTGGGGCGCGAAGTCGACGAGCAGCGCGAACAGGCCGACGACGATGATCAGGATGACGGACGGCCGTGGCATCGAGGCGGGATGATACAGGGCCATGCCAATCGGCGTTCGCCGATCGGCGGCTATGCCTCGAGGGTCGCCTTGATCCGCTCGGCGAGGGCGCGACTGATCCCGGGGACTGCCGCGATCTGCTCGATCGGCGCGTCGCGAACCCGCTTCGCCGAGCCGAAGACGCGCAGGAGCGCCTGGCGCCGCTTCGGCCCGACGCCGGGCAGGTCGTCGAAGGCGGAGCGGACGGCACGCTTCGCCCGCAGGTTCCGGTGGTACGTGATCGCGAAGCGGTGGGCCTCGTCCCGGATCCGCTGGACGAGGTAGAGGGCCTGGGAGGTCGGCGGCAGGAGGATCGGCTCGGCGCGGCCCGGCAGGAAGAGCTCCTCGCGCTCCTTCGCGAGCCCGGCGAGCGGCTGATCGTGGAGGCCGAGCTCATCGAGGACCTCCTTGGCCGCGCTGACCTGGCCACGACCGCCGTCGACGATCACGAGATCGGGCAGCTTCCAGCGCAGCTCCTCCTCGGTCCCCTCCTCGCCTGCGCGGGCACGCCGGAACCGCCGGCGCAGCACCTCCTGGTGGGCCGCGAAGTCGTCTGGCCCCGAGACCGTCCGGATGCGGAACCGACGGTACTCGCCGCTCCGCGGCCGGCCGTCCTCGAAGACGACCATGCTGCCCACCGACTCGCGACCCTGGAACGTCGAGATGTCGTAGCACTCGATCCGCCCGGGCGCAGTCGCCAGCCCGAGCGCCTCCGCCAGCTCCTCCAGGGCGCCCAGGGTCCGGCCCTGGTCGGCCAGCCAGCGGGCCTGCTCGCGAGCCAGCGTCTCCGTCGCGTTGCGCACCGCGAGGGCCATCAGCTCGCGCTTCTCACCCCGCTGCGGCACCCGCAGGTGGACCGGCCCGCCTCGCCGGCCGGCGAGGAAGGCCTCGACATCGCCCGTCTCCGGCAGCACGGCCGGCACGAGGATCTCCGGCGGGATCGACGAGGCCCGGGCGTAGTACTGCTCGATGAACGAGGTGACGACCTCCTCGTCCGTGGCGTCGCGCATCGCGTCGAGCAGGAAGACGTCGCGCCCGACCATCTTCCCGTTGCGGACCGCGAAAAGCTGCACGGCGGCCTGATTGTCGGCGCGGGCCAGGCCGACGAGGTCGAGCGCCGTCCGGGCGAAGGCGGCCATCTTCTGGCTCTCCATCGTCCGCTCGATGGCCCGGATCTTGTCGCGCAGGACACCCGCCCGCTCGTACTCCGTCCGCTCGGAGGACGTCCGCATGTCGTCCCGGAGGGCCTTCACCAGCGTTTCCTGGCGGCCCTCCAGGAAGAGCTCGATCTGGGCGATGTCGGCCCGGTAGGCCTCCTTCGATATCGCCTCGATGCACGGCCCCTGGCAGCGCTTGATGTGGTAGAGCAGGCACGGGCGCTGGAGTGCCCGCACGCCGTCCCTGATCTCGATCGTGCAGGTCCGGAACGGAAAGAGCCGCCGGACGAGGTTCATCGACTCGTCGACCGAGTTGGCCGACGCGTACGGCCCGAAGTAGCGACTGCCGTCGTTGGGTAGCTTGCGGGTCCGCTCCACTCTCGGGAAATCGTCGGCGAGCGTGATCTTGATGTACGGGTAGCTCTTGTCGTCCTTGAGGCGGACGTTGAAGCGGGGCCGGTAGCGCTTGATGAGGTTGGCCTCGAGGAGGAGCGCCTCGGAGACCGAATCGGTCATTGTCCACTCGACGTCCGCGATCCGGTCGACGACGGCGCGGATGCGGTGGCCTTCCAGCGGCGCCGCCACCTGCTTCTGCCAGTAGCTCCGAACACGATGACGCAGGCTCTGGGCCTTGCCGACGTACACGACGTCGCCCCGGGTGTCCTTCATCAGGTACACGCCGGGGCGGTCGGGTAGCTTCGCGAGGGTCGCCTGGAGCTCGGGGGTCACCCCCCGATTGTGCGTGATGGCGCGGCGGGGCGCCCCCGCAGCCCCGCCGCATGGAGGACTCCTACTTGGACAACTTGAGCTGGAACCAGCCCGCGAGGGTACCGTCCAGGTAGACGTTGCCCCGGTAGCAGTTGCCTGCGCTCATCCCGGGAGCAGACGTGTCGAGGTTGTAGATCCACATGTCGCCCGAGCTCTCCCAGCGGAAGAGGTTGCCGCTGTTCGAGGCGCCGGCGGAAGCGTAGGTCTCGAGGACGTCTTCGGTCGTGCTGGTGCACGACGTCATCCGGTTCACGAGGATCGTCACCGGACCTGTCCGGTTCTCCGCGCCGTTCCGGAACACCTCGACCTTGACCGGGATCACCCGGCCGGCCTTGGCGACGTTGAGGACGGAGGGTCCGTCGACCGGCGACTTGAAGGTCGTCTGGTAGAGGTCGACGGTAACCTCGAACGAGCCGCTGGCGGCGTTGCCGCTCAGGTCGCTCGCCGAGCAGGTCACCGTGGTCGTGCCGACCGGGAACAGGGATCCCGAAGGCGGCACGCAGGTCACCGGTCGCGGTCCGTCGACGACGTCGGTCGCCGTCGGCGGGGAGAAGTTCACGACCGCGCCGGCCGGATCGAGCGTCGACCTGGCGACATTCGCCGGGACGCCCGCCAACGCCGGCGCGGTCGTGTCGACGACGTGGACGGAAGACGTCGCCGAGGAGGGATTCGAGTGGTCGTCGGTCGCCGTGAAGGCGACGACCGTTCCGCCGAGCGGGAACAGCGGCGGGGCATCATTGGTGATGGTCGGGTCGGGGTCGACAAGATCGATCGCGGTCGCCCCGGCGAGGAA
>Ga0299907_10002085_pt1 | contig 12062 bp, 9 predicted proteins | sample RVTome_16_FD_198680 | JGI IMG/M metagenome (GOLD analysis project Ga0299907, IMG submission 198680) | Soil microbial communities from uranium-contaminated site in the Upper Colorado River Basin, Wyoming, United States - RVT152D67 (version 2) ...
GACGCCATCGACTTCTTCGGTCGCCAGGTGCTGGCCGAACGGGTATTGGATGCTGTGCGCGAACGGCGGTTCGTCGCGCTGATCGGGCCCAGCGGAAGCGGGAAGTCGTCGCTCGTACGCGCCGCGCTCATTCCGGCCGTGCGCGCCGGCGCGATCCCGGGCTCGAGCGATTGGTTGGTGACGGAGATGTTCCCCGCCGCCCATCCATTCGAGGAGCTGGAGTCCGCGCTGCTCCGGGTGGCCACCCGAGAGCGTGACGGTATTCTGGCGCAGCTTCTCGCGGATCCCCGCGGAATGGCTCACGTGGCGCGTCGCTCGCTGCCCAAAGGCGCACAGCTCATCCTGGTCGTCGATCAGCTCGAAGAGCTCTTCAGCCTCACGACCGATACGAACGTCCGGGGCCAGTTCCTGGACGGGCTCACCGAGCTGGCGACCGACGTTGACTCGCCGGTCCGTGTCGTCGTCACGCTGCGGGCCGATTTTCTTGATGGGCCTTTGCAGCATCACGCGTTGGCCGAGCTCCTCCGCGCCGGCCTCGTCCTCGTCACGCCGCCGTCGGCCCACGACCTGAGCTTGGCGGTGACCCGCCCGGCTGAGCAGCTCGCTGTGGAGTTCGAGCCGGGCCTCGTCGGGCGCATCGTGTCGGACGTCAGCGAGCAGCCGGGTGCGTTGCCGCTCCTTCAACACGCGCTGACCGAGCTGTTCGATCGCCGAGATGGTCAACGGCTGACAACGGCGGCGTATGAAGCGGCCGGTGGCGTGCGTGGGGCGCTTGGTCGGCGTGCCGAGGAGGTCTTCGCGTCCCTTGCGCCGCCGGCACGTGAAGCGGCCAGGCAGGTCTTCCTGCGTCTGGTGAGCGTGGACGACCAGCGCGAGGATGCGCGGCGGAGGGTCCGCCGGACCGAGCTGCGCAGCATCGATCTCCAGGCGGGACTCATCGACGCCGTGCTCCAGGAGTTCGGTGCGTATCGACTCCTATCGTTCGACCGTGATCCAGTCAGCCGCGGGCCGACCGTGGAGGTCGCCCACGAAGCGCTGTTCCGCGAGTGGCCGAGACTCCGCGAGTGGATCGACGACCGGCGCCAGGACCTGCACTTCCAACGGCGCATGCAGGCTGCCGTCGCCGATTGGCAGGAGGCCGATGCCGCCGACGACTACCTGCTCAGCGGCGGACGGCTTGGGCAGTTTGAGCGATGGACCGCGACCACCGATCTCGCGCTCACCCAGGACGAGCGGGACTACCTGGTCACCAGCCAGGCTCACCAGCGCCGTCTCTCTGCCGTCCAGCAGCGCCGACGCCGCTTCGTCCTCGGCGGCGTCCTGCTGGCTGCCTTCTTCGGCGTGGCGTTGGCCACGGTCGCCTTCACGCAACAGAGCCGCGCCCAGGCGGAGGAACGGCTCCAGCGAACGCGCCAACTCGCGGCGGTGAGCCGTGATGAGATAACCAGCGATCCCGACCTTGCCGTGCTGCTCGCCCTCGAGGCGGTGGATGTCCGGCGCGCGGCGAACGAGCCGCCCGTAACCGAGGCGGTCGAAGCTTTGCACGAGGCAGTGCTTGCGCATCGGCTGGTCCAGACGGCCGACTTCGGTGGCTTCGTTCTCGCCTTCGTGGGCGACGGCGACCGGCTCCTTTCGAGCGCTCCACCGCGCAATCGGCCGACGGTGTGGGATCGCGAGACCGGAGAGCCGCTCCGGACCCTTCCCGAAGTGCCGGAACCACTGACGGGCGTCGCCGTCAGCACCGATGGTCAAGTCGCGGCGCAGACCTACATGGGCGGACCGACCCGCGCCTGGGACCTGGAGTCGGGGCAAATGATCGCCGAGCTGGCCCCGCTCGCAGACGGTGGATTCCTGCCTGCCCTCACCGCCGATGGTCTGCTGGCCATCGTCAACGTCGTGGATGGCGCCCCGCAGAGCCTCTCGATCCACAACATCCTCGGCGGAGGCGAGCAGGTCACATTCGACATCCCGGGTGAGCCGACCGCGACCGCGTTCAGTCCGGATGGGTCGCAACTCGCCATCGGCGACAGTTTGGCGCCCGTGACCCGGCTCTTCGACGCGGCAACAGGCGAGCTAACCGCGACCTTCGGCGACCCCGACGGTGATCGCATTGTGACCAGCATCGCTTTCCACCCCTCCGGAGACGAGCTGGCGATGTTCGTCAGCGGGCCGAGCGAGATCCAGATTGTCGATGTCGAGTCCGGCGACCTCGTGCGGACCCTTACCGTCGGAGCCGATGCGGGACGCCTCTGCATCAGCGGCGATGGCGTGATCCTCGCCGCAGCAGCCGCGGACGAGGTTCTTCATGTCTGGGACTTCGCATCCGGCATCGAGACGTTGACGCTGCCGGGAACGGCCCAGACCAACGGGTTGAGCTGTGCCCCGGACGCCACTCGCCTTGGGTCGACCACCCCGTCAGGGAGCGCGCGGATCTGGGACCTCACGGCCGGGGGATCGGCGGAGGTTCTGTCGATCCCGACCTCGCGCCCGTTCGACGCGGCGTGGTCGCCGGACGGTGGCGCGCTGATCACGTCGCATCACGACGCTCCGCTGCGGCGGTACGCGGCCGATGACGGCCGGCTCGTGGCCGAAGCCGCGGCGGGCGAGCTGATACCGACTCAGCTCGCGCTATCGCGTGATGGACGCTTCCTCGCGGCGAACGGCCCGTCACTGGGTGCTGCCGATGGGCAGGCCGCGGCTCCGGGAATGCCTCCACTCGTTCTGCACGAAGCGGTGACGCTCCAGCCGATTCTCGAATTTGCGCATGGAGGCATTCCAATCGAGTTCAGCGACGACGGATCGCTCTTCCTGGCCGGCGATCGGGAACTGGGACGCGTTTTCGAAGTTGCCACCGGGCGGCTGGTGCGTGAGCTCGTGCCGCCGAACCCGGCCGGAGTGCCGAATGGGGCATTATTCCCCGCCGGGGGACACGCGGTCCTGGTCGCCGCCACCGAGCCGAAGGCATGGATCTTCGATCTGAGCGACGGCCGCGTGATTGCGACTCTCTGCACGCCTGACCCGGGGCAGCGAGCCGCACGGAGTCGGGACGGCCGGTGGCTCGCGATCGCGAGCGCGGCATCGGTGCAGGTCTGGGATGTGAATGCCATCCTGGCGGACCCGAACGGTCCCAATGTGAACTGCGATGCCGAAGGATCGATTGCGGACGATCCATTTCGCCGCGTGTCGCTCGTTGCCAATGGGTGGCAGGGTCTCGACTTCAGTCCCGATGGATCGATGCTCGCAACCGCCGGATTCGACGGCGTCCTGGGAGTCTGGGACGTCGCGACGGGGGAACGCCACTTCCGCATTGACCACGCCGGCGTCGTGGCGGGTGCGGAGTTCTCGCCCGACGGAGAGCACGTTCTCGTGAGCTTCAACCACAGCGGCGGATCGCAACACGCCGTACGGGTGTACACCACGGATCTCGACGAGCTGGTTGGGATCGCCCGCGCCCGCGTCTCGCGCTCCCTCACCGCCGCCGAGTGCGAGTTGTACGGACTGATGGCCCGATGCGACGGAGAAGGATGAGCGGCCAGGACCTGCCGACGCCGCTCATCCGCGCTCCGTGAAGCCGCCGTCGCCATCGTCGATGAACTCGATGCGGTTCCCAAACGGGTCCGCTGCGTAGAAGCGGCGGACGGCCGGCAGCGAGTTGTCGTCCTCGACCGCAACGGCTGACGACGTCAGCCGATCACGGAGCGCAGCTAGATCACGGACGCGGAAGGCCGGGTGCGCCTTGCGGGCCGGGTGGAAGTCATGACTCACGCCAAGGTGGATGCGAATGCCCGGACCGATGAACCAGCAGCCGCCGCGCTGCGCGAGCGGCGCGGGCTTGGCAACCTCCTGCAGTCCCAGCAGCGAGCCGTAGAAGTCGCGGGCCTGGGCCTCACCGTCGGGCGGCATGGCGAGCTGGACGTGATCGATCCCGGTCAGCTGCGCCGGCCGGTGGCTGGTTGAGCGGGCGACGGCACCGATGAAGTCAGCCACCGCCGCGCTGACGCTGCGCAGCGCGTCCATGGACCGGTTCACGTCGCCAGGGACCTGGAGGGCGTGATCGGCATCCCCGATCTCGAGAACCAGGGCGCGCTCGAACGACCGGGCTCGCACGCCATCCCAGCTCGGGTCGGCGCTGCCGCCGATCAGCAGGAATGGTGCTGACGCTCCAGACAGTCCATCGGCCACAGCCTTCGCCACCGATGTCCCCGCGTCATTGATCAGCGGCGTGAGCCAGACTGCCGGCAGGCCGAGGCGCGCCGCAAGCGGGGCCGCCAGCGAGGTGATCGACTTGGCGACGAGGATCGGTCGAGGCCCGTCGCCGAGGTGACGGATCGCAGCCTCGGCGCGCTCCTCGGCCCACCGTTGCGGGTCGCCGCTGCCATCGCGGCTGTCGATCACCGCCAGGACGTTGCGACCGGCCGCAAGCGCGGCCTCGCGCGCGAACCACAGCAGGGGCGCCGTCGTCGGGTAGTTCGCTCCGGGTAGGAGGATGACCCACGCATCGGCTCCGCGATCGAACCGCACGCCGCGGCACACCCCGAGGTCGACGTCGATGGGTCGCACCGCGACGGCCGCGTCTCCCGTCATGATCGCTTGCCTCACGACCCGGTCATCCACACCTCAATGATGGGCGCCACCTCGGACCATCCGCTCACAACGGCATCGGGAGCAGGGTCCGGATCACCGACGAAATCGGGCGGGCGCATCCAGATCGAGCGCATGCCGACGGACCGAGCTCCGGCCAGGTCGAGCTCTGGTCGATCGCCGATGATCGCCGCCTGCGAGGGTCGCGCCTCGACCGCCGCCAGGGCGCGTTCGAACATCGCCGGGTGCGGCTTGGCGTAGCCGGTGTCGTGGGAGGTGACGTAAGCATCGAAGTACTCGCCGAAGCCGAGCTCCTCCCAGTCGCGACGGGAATCGGCATCGTTGCGCCACAGCGTGTTCGAGCAGATCACCATCGGGACGCCGAGCCTCCGGATGGCGCGAACGGCCTCGAGTGCGCCGTTCGACAGCTCGACGACCTGGCTGAGCGGCGCGGCGCCGGCGCGACAGATGCGCTCGACCTCCTCGGCCGATGCCTGGTATCCATGCTCGGCGAGCATGGCGGTCACGACCTCGACCGTGCGCCGCTCCCAGCTCGGCGCATCGGACTCGACGAAGCGGTGCGTCGCCAGCGGTACGAACCAGGGATGGTCGGTACCGAAGGCCTCGCGCAGACGGGAAATCATGTGCGCCTCGTATCGGTCCTGCTTCAGCCAGGTCGCGTCGTCGACCAGCGTCCCGCCGACATCGACAAGGAGTGCCTTCAATGGCTCTTGCGGCATGCGTCCATGCTGCCAGACGCGAGGGGTTACCCTGACCGCCATGCGGCACGAGAACGCCATCCTTCTCGAGCTCTTCCGCCACAACCTGTGGGCCAACGCAGCGATGCTGGACGCCTGTCGTGATCTGAGCGCCGATCAGCTCTCGACCGAGCTGGCGGGCACCTACGGCCGCCTGGACCGGACGCTCGTCCACCTGGCCCGCGCCCAGGGAGGCTATGTTCGGACCCTGGCCGATTGGCAGCCTGGTCCCGAGCATCGACTCGAGTACCACGAGCCCTTCCCTGGCGTCGATCGCATCGTCGAGCACCTGCGCTTCACCGGCGAGCGCCTCATCGAGATCGCGCGGACTGCGTCGGCGGATCGCGTCCTCGAGGGCACGTGGGGCGACGAGCCGTACCGCTTTCCGGAATGGGTCCTGCTGCTCCATGCTGCCCACCATGCGACGGAGCATCGGCAGCAGATCGCCACGATGCTGACCAACCTCGGCATCGAGCCTCCGGAGCCCGATCCCGTGAGCTATTGGGAGTCGACCCAGACCGGTCTGGCTCCAGAAGACCGGTGAGTAGCCGACAGGCCGTGCGTGTCCTGCTCCTCGATGATGCCGATCGGGTGCTGCTGGTGCGCTTCTGGGACGGCGATCGGTCCTGGTGGTGCACGCCTGGCGGCGGGATCGAGCCGGGTGAAACCGACGAGGCAGCAGCCGTGCGCGAGATCGGCGAGGAGCTCGGGCACGAGGCGATCGAGCTAGGCCCATGCATCTGGCATCGCCGGCACATCGGCACCTTCCGGGGGCGGCCATTCGCTCAGAGCGAACGCATCTACCTCGGTCGGGTGGCCGCCTTCGAGCCGCGTCCGTCTCCCGAGGCGCTCCGCGAGCATGGCCCGGACGACATCCGCTGGTGGACGCTCAACGAGCTGGCGGAGGCCACCGACGACTTCGCGCCGCGACGCCTGCCTACCCTGGCCCGCGACGTCGCCAAGGCGGGTCCTCCAGACAGACCAGTCGATGTCGGCCTCTAGACACATCTCGCCACCGCCACGGGAGGGCCGGTCGGTGAACTCGCAAGCAGGGATGGCCGGGCAGACTTTCGCCGAGGACAGCCTCGAGACACCTCGGCTCCTGCTTCGGCCACATCGAGCCGGTGACGCGCCGGACGTCTCGCTCGCCTGCCGCGACGAGCTGACCCAGCATTGGCTGCCACTCCCCAACCCATACACCGATGCCGATGCCCTGGCCTGGTGCACGCGGATGGCGCCCGGCTTCCGCACCTCCGGCGAGGGGATCGTGTGGGCCGCGGTGCGACGACAGGACGATCGGCTCATCGGCTCGTTCGGCCTCAAGCGCACCGACTGGCGGGCCCGCACCAGCGAGATCGGCTACTGGGTCGCACCGTGGGCGCGCGGCGAGGGCCTGGCGGTCGAGGCGGTCACCGCCATCGCCCGATGGCTGCTGGTGGGGCAGGGCTTCGAGCGCCTGGTCCTGCGAGCTGCCCCCGGCAACATGGCCTCGCAGCGAGTCGCCGAGAAGGCCGGCTTCACGCGGGAGGGCGTGGCCCGCAACGCGGGCTTCAACAATGCCGGGCGCGTGGACCTCGTCGTGTTCAGCATCGTCGCTGCCGACTTGGACCGACCCGGTGCCGACAACGAGGCCCACCAGGTCCGCGCGTTCTACCGAGGACTACCCGCCAAGCGCACCGGTGCCGGGGTCCTGTTCACCGATGCGGACCGGCGCGTGCTCCTCGTCCGACCGACGTACAAGGAGTCCTGGGAGATCCCGGGCGGGATGGTCGAGGAGGGCGAGGCACCGCACGAGGCGGCGGTGAGAGAAGTCATCGAGGAGATCGGCATCGATCGTCCGGCGGGCCGTCTTCTGTGCGTCGAGTGGGTCCCTCCACGCGATCCCAAGACCGATGGATTGATGTTCGTCTTCGACGGTGGCGTCCTCGGGGCCGATGAGATCGCGGCCATCGTTCTCCCGCCGGACGAGCTGAGCGAGTACCGGTTCGTCGACCTACACGATCTCGAGCACTACGTCCCCGAACGCATCGCACGGCGCTTCGCCGCCGGCTTCGCGGCGCGATCGGAAGGGGTGCCGCGATACCTTGTCGACGGACGCACGCCGCTGGCGTTAGCTCCGCGCGCTGCGGCGGTATGACGCGCCCAGGCTCAGGAATCAGCGACCGACACAACAACGCTGACGTCGCGAATCGCCTCCGAGAAGGTCCGAGGCGGCAGCTCGGCAAGGCCCACCGGCGTCGAGTCGGTAGCGTGCACGGTGGGTCCTGTCTCCGTCGCCAGGACGAACCGGACGGCGACGATGCGCACCCGCTCGTGGCGCTCACCGGTGGCTAGGCGTTCCACCGCCTGGTAGCGAAGCTCGGCGCGGAGGCCGTCGTCAATCGCTCGCCAAGCCGTTGCCTCATCCCCCTGGTCCCACGGCCCAACGAACGGTGCCGCCCAGCCGCGCTGCCGCAGGATGGCCCGCAACCGAGCATGGTCCACCACCCGCCCGGCGAACCGCCGATCCGCCGAGAGATCACGGTCGCGATCGAGCGGCCGGAAGGTCTCGCGCTCCACCTGGCGGATTGGTTGCTCGATCGAGAGTGCGGCAAGGAGGCTCCGCCAAGCCGCGATCTCTGTCTCGCTAGCGTCGGCTGGATGCCAGAGTCGAACCAGGTCGTCATCGCTGCCACTGAGCGGTCGGGGCTCGCCGTCGAGCCCCAGCCAGCCCCGCTCGGTGGGGAGGGCCGCGCCCTCCGAGCCTGCGGGCCCGACCGTCCAGACGAGTCGGCTCCCAAACAGCCCGCCAATGGGGTGGTCGTGGAAGCGCGCACGCCACGTCGGCTCCGGCCACGCCCGGTTCGAGGCCAGCCGGTCTTCCATCCGTCGCCGCTCGTCGACCACCGCCTCCTTCACCCGTACCACGCGCTCGGCCACGGCCGCGACGCCGGCCGGCTCGGCCGTGGCGAGGGACTGCGGTGGCGCTGCGGCCTCGGTGCCTTCGGCCAGGCGCCACACGGCGCGCACCTTGCCATCGTCATGAACCTCGACGATCGCGAGCGCGTCGCCCACCTGCATCTCGAGACGCCGCCGCGCGTCGAGATCGAACGTGGGCAGGGCGAGCTCGATGACGGTCTGGACCGGCAGCCCGATGCGCGAAGCCGTCTGCTCAAGCCCGCGATCGACCTGCTTCAGCACGTTTCGGTTCGTGACCCTCGCCCGCATCGATGCAAGGGCCGCCGGGGCCGCCGGATCGCTCGACGCCCCGAGCAGCGCCGCGCACGTGTTGGCGAGGGCAGTATCGCGCACAACCGCGTCGTTACGACCCGACGTGCCCATCCGCAGTCCGACCGATCCGAGCAGCTCGGCCGGCTGCTCGATCACGACCGATGTGAGCCACAGGAGTCCGCGCGCGAGCCGCTGGTTCGCGAGCCGCACGCCGCCAACGAGGAGATCAGGCCGGCTGACGATATCGGCCCGCAGGAGAGCCGCGAGCGTCCGGCGAATCGCGACTTCCGCTCGATCGGTGGCCGGCTCGCCGGGCAAGAAGGCGGCTCGGGCGTCCTTCAGCCAGCGGCTGGAGGGCGCTACGGAGGTCGCTCGCGCGACGAGCGGGAACAGCCCACCCAGCGTCTCGCGAAGCTCCTGGTCCGTGGCGAGCATCGCCCGGAGGTCAGCGCCGAGTGCGTCGCCGGAGTCGAACGCGCGCGGCGGCAGGCGGCCGCCGTCGGCACGCCGGAGGAGCTCGACGAGCCGCAGGCGCCGCGCCTGTGTCTCGTGGGCCGCGCCGATCCACGGCCCGGTCAGGAGGTCAACCGTCTGCTCCAGCTCAGCCAGAAGCTCCGGGTCGCTGATCGGATGGCCGGGATCGGGCGCCGACGCGACGAGAGCCTCGAGCTCGTCGGTGACGCCGTCGAGGATCGGGAGCCGGAGGATCCCGAGCATCACGCCCGGCGGGTGATCGAGGCGCGCTCTGATGTCGGCTAGCCGGGTGGCCAAGCTCGGGTCGGGCGGTTCCACGCCGATAGCCTCGCACATGCCGCGAGGTCCCAAGCCCACCGTGCCGAGCACGCGACCGCAGCTCGCACAACAAGCTTCACGCGAGGGCAAGGGAATCAAGCGTATGAACCCCAGGCTCCAGGGCTCCCGCACGTCCTCGCGCGCGGCGCTACTGTTCGAGCATGAGGCTATCAGCCGCGCCGTCCAGACGACCTGGTGGGGCCGGGACCGGCGATGGAGCCTGCGAGGTCGCTCCTCCAAGCGTCATGCCTGGACGGAACCCGACCTGCGCGGTTTTCCATCGTGGGACAGCCGCCAGCGGCGTAACGCCGGTCTCGGCGTAGTTGGCGTCATCACGTTCGGCTTCGTCACTGTCACCATGTTGGGCTCAGGGGGTTGACGATCGCCGACCTCCTCACGCTCGGACCACCCGTGCTCGCTGCGTTCGTCCTTGGCCCCCGGAGAGCCCTCGGATAAACGGGCGGCTGCCCCACTCGTTTCTGCCGGCGGCCTTCTGCTCGGTGGGCTGGCGATCCTGGACCGATAGACTGGGGCACGAATCGGCGGGCCGTTAGCTCAGTGGTAGAGCAGGGGACTTTTAATCCTCGTGTCGTGGGTTCGAATCCCACACGGCCCTCCATGACGACAACGACCGGAAGAACGGCGCCGCCTGCGGCGTCCACTCGAGCCCGGTCAGCCCGGTGGTCCGGTTGACCGCCACGCGGTGCACGAACAGCCGGAGGATCTCGATCCGGCGCTCATCCGACGCGCACGAGGCTTGTGAGGAGGGTGGACAAGACGGCAAGCACGAGATGCATCCCGTGCGGATCGGCTCGACGCGGGCTAGGAAGCAAGGCAGCGGCGATGCCTCATCGGGAGCTCGGCTGTTCTTCTTCGGAGTTCGAGCGCAGTAGACTTCCCAGGGCTCGTCCCTCGCCGAGAGGTCAAATCAATGACTGGCCCGGAGATGCCCCTGCCGTCTTCTGCCGATGAACGGGCCCGCCGGCGTGGTCCGACCCGATCGCTCGGACCTGCTCGGTGCCCTCGTCGGCGTGCTGATCATCTTCTTCGACCCACGCGGAGCACCGACATGAGCATGAATGCCGACACCCGCCTCTACGCCACCGCCATCGCCGTCGTGTCGGGGCTCTACTCGATCGCCTCAGCCCTCGGCGACAGCATGGGATCAATGCCCCTGAGTGGGTCGATCATGCTCGTGGTCGGGATAGTCGTACTGCTGCACGGCATGGTCCTGCTGAGCCCTGCGGCTGAGCGCCTCGGCCGCGCCAGCGGACCGCTGATGGTGCTGTGGGCGGCGATCATGCTCGGCAACCAGGCGCTGGCGGCAATGACGTCGTCCAGCTCGATGATGGGTGCGATGTCGTGGGACGGCGGCATGGTAGCGATCGCCGCCCTGATGCTGGCGAGCGGGCTGATCATGATCCGCCGCGAGGAGATGTAGCCGGGTCAGGCGGGAACCGCATGTAGCCGCGGGCTTCGCGCAGTTTGGCCGGCGAACTCACGAACTGGGCTCGTACACGATGCGGAGCGTCTTGGTGGTCGCCTGCTCGTCACCGATGCGGAACACCAGGTCGTTGTCTCCCTCCTCGAGGTCGACGGTCAGTACCCAGTCGCCGTTGTCGTCGGCACTCGTCCGCCGGTCCGCGAAGAAGGACAGATCCTGGACGATCTCGGCGCCGGCGGGAGCCGTCCCAACCACCTGGACCGATGGCCGGTCAACCACGTCTCCATCGTCGGGCGAGGTGATGATGAGGATCGGGGCCGGCGTTGGAGCGGGCGTTGGAGGCGGCGTTGGCACGGGAGTGGGGGTCGGTGAGCTGCCCAGGCATCCCGACAGCAATCCCGCGACGAGGAGAGACAACAACGGCACGCCGAACTTGCTTCGGGTGGTCGCCCTTCCCCGGCCGGCATCGGTGCTTGGCGCTATCCATCTCTCCATCGGAGCCTCCCCGGCAGTCGGCCGTCCGTCGCAGCCTCGAGCGACAGCTGGACGCGATCGGACAATACGCCTTGCATGCGAGGTGCCGCATGGCTGCGCGTTAGAGCGGCGACGGGTACTTCAGGCCGGTCCCGGTGTTGAAGATCACGACTCGCTCATCTCCCGAGATGAATCCTGACCGATGCAGGTGCGACAGAGCCGCGAACGTCGCGGCTCCCTCCGGCGCGGCGTAAATCCCGGTCAGCCGCCCAAGTGTTCGCTGTGCATCGACGATCTCGTCGTCGGTGACGGCGAAGGCGGTCCCGCCACTGTCGCGCACGGCGCGCAGGATCAGGTAGTCGCCGATGGCCGCCGGCACGCGAATCCCGGCTGCGATCGTGTGCGCATCAGTCCATGGCTCGGCGTGTTCGGCGCCCGACTCGAAGGCACGCACGATCGGCGCGCATCCGGTCGATTGCACGACGACCATTCGAGGACGCTTGGAGCCGACCCAGCCAAGCTCCTCGAGCTCGTCGAACGCCTTCCACATGCCGACGATGCCGGTCCCCCCGCCGGTCGGATACACAACCACGTCCGGGCACCAGTCATCGCCCCAGCCACCGGCCTCGGCCAGCTCGATGCCCATCGTCTTCTTGCCCTCGACCCGGTATGGCTCCTTCAGCGTGGACAGGTCGAACCAGCCATCGGCGGCGGCCCGATCGCGGATGAGGCGACCCGCGGCGTCGATCAGGCCGTCGACGAGCAGCAGCTCGGCGCCATAGATCCTCACCTCGTCCTGGTTG
>Ga0299907_10002086_pt1 | contig 12060 bp, 12 predicted proteins | sample RVTome_16_FD_198680 | JGI IMG/M metagenome (GOLD analysis project Ga0299907, IMG submission 198680) | Soil microbial communities from uranium-contaminated site in the Upper Colorado River Basin, Wyoming, United States - RVT152D67 (version 2) ...
CTATGTCAACGCGCTTGCGCTACTGCTGGCGTTCCTGCTGCCCGTCGCGCTCTACGTCAGGCGCATGACCACGCTGGCACGTCAAGGAGCCACGCCGTGAACCTCGAGCTGGTTCCGATGCTGATCGTGACGCTGCTGCTGATCCTTGGTGGCGACGCTGACGTCGACACGGCCCAACTGCTCCTTCGTGGCAGGCACACCGTGTCCGAGCACGCCGGGGCACTGATCGTCGGCGACGCGTCGGTCACCGTCCCGGCCGGTGCGCACGCACCCGGCCCGATCTACCTCATCGGCGGCCGGACACGCATCGACGGAGCCGTGGCCGGCGACGTCCGGCAACTGGCGGGGACGCTGGTCGTCACTGACGGCGCGGCGATCGGCGGCGAGTTGCAGCGCATCGGAGGAACGCAGGAGGTCGCTGCGACGGCCGCGATCGGCCGGCGCAGCACGGTGGAGCTTCCGACGCCAGACCGGACCTCGATCGCGAGCTACATCCCATGGGCACTGGTCACCGGGCTGCTGGCGCTCGTCGCGGCCAGACGCGCACGGCGCAACCCCACGGCGCTGACCAACATGCGGCGCGCGGTCGCCGAGCACCCGGTGATCAGCCTGACCGTCGGCGCGCTGGTCACGGTGACCGGCCTGTCGCTGTTCGTCTTCATGGCGTTCACGCTGGTGCTGCTGCCGGTGAGCATCCTGGGGCTGCTCGCGGGCCTGGTGGTCACCGGCTACGGGATCATCGCATGGGGGACGCTCATCGCGCCGCGCATCCCCACCACCAGGGGCGGGCTGGCGGCCGGCGCCGGCGTGGCCGTGGTGATGGTGATGCTCGAACTGGCCGGTGGCGTGCCCGTGCTCGGTGACCTACTGGTCATGGGCGTGCTGCTGACCGGCATCGGTGCGGTGATGGTCACCTACTTCGGACTGCAGGAGTACCGGCCGGTGACGCTGCCGCCGTAGGCCGCCCGTGCTCCGCCCGGGTGGTCAGGACGCGGACCGCGACGACCGCGGCGTGAAGGTGACCACGTTGCCCACAGCGACCAGCACGATCAGCGTGACCCGGATCCACAGCGCCCACGGCGCCTGCCAGATGAGCAGACCGAGCATCAGAGGCAGCAACAGCACCCAGCCCACGACCTGGCCGACCATCGGCAGGTCACGGAACCACGTCCAGAGGGCGTCGAGCCGGTCGGGCTGGAAGATGAGGAAGGCGAAGAACACCAACCACAAAAGCGTGAACAACCCTGATCCCCCGGCGGTCGTCGACGGGGCGGATCGCCGTGGCACACGGGCAGCGGACGATGCCGCCGCGTGCTCGTCACCGGTCGCGGATGTCATCACGGCCTCCATGCGATGCGTTCGAGGTCCGCACAGGCCAGCAGGCTCAGCGGAGACGTTCGATCTCGTGCTGGATGCGCTCCTCGGAGGGCTCGCCCCCGTATACGTCGAAGGCGTGCGCCACGATGCCGATGCCCCACCCGGCCAGCGGGAAGACCGGCCAGAAGAAGGAGGTTCCGCTGACCGCCCACAGGCCGATCAGCAGGGCGTTCACGATGACGTAGATGGCGAGGTGCAGCTTGAAGTCGCGCTTCTTCTTGAGGCGCTCGATCGCTCGGGCGCGAAGGTCTGTGTCCGAAGCGGCCGCGGTGTCGATGCTCACGGTCATCACTTCCTCTGGAACGAAGCTCGCGGCGGTACAGGCTCATCCTGCACTCGGGGCCGCTCCCTGACAGGGGCGACAGTCCCGCACCTGGGGGGTCGGTCGTCCCTGCCGGCGGGAAGCTGGCGTTGTGGGAGCCTCCGTTCAACCTCGACGAGGACGGTCCCCGGCGTCAGCGTCAGAAGGAGGACGCGACCCGGCTGGGCGAACTGCTCGAGGCGGGCGCCGGGGCGATGCCGTCGAGCACGTGCCGCCCATGCCGTGCCACCTCAGCCGGGGGTGGTGACCTCGGGCAGCGAACGTGCGACGAGCACGCCGACGAAGCCGAGAGCGGCGAGAAACGCCAGCGCCACCTCCACGCCGACCTGCGCCAGGGCGGCGCTGGCCGCGCCGGTGGCCAGCAGCAGCACCCCCATCGCGGTGTTGGACACGGCGACGTAGTCGGTGCGCTGGTTGCCGTTGGCGAGGTCCACGACGTAGGTCTTGCGGCCGACCCGCGCTGCGGTGTGCGCGAGCGCCAGCAGGAGGTAGACGACCGGGTACAGCCACAGCGATCCGCGCACGGCGGGCACGGCCAGCCCGGCGAGTAGCGCCACGACGACCAGCGACGACACGCCCGCCGCCAGCATCATCACCCGCCGGCTCGAACGGTCGGCGAGCCGGCCGAACGCGCGCCCGCCGACCAGGCCCGCCAGGCCCGACGCGATCAGGAACGGACCCAGGCTGCCGAACCCGACCCCCGCCCGCTCGGCCGCCAGCGCGACCACGAACGGCGGGCTGAGCGCCGACACCAGCAACAGGGTGCGCGCGAGCACGAAGCGGCGGAACGGCGCATCGTCGCGCAGCAACCCCACGGCGTAGCCGAGCCAGCCGACGTCGAGCGCGGCGTCCTGGCCGCTGACCGGCTCGTGGACGGAGGCGAACACGATCGTGGCCCCGACCCACACCAGCGCGGCCGCGCCGAGCATCACCGCGAGCGCCAGCGGGTTGACGTCCTGCCCGCCGAACATGTGGATGCCCAGGCCCACCGTGACCGCCACCGCACCCGACATGACGGTCGACAGGCCGGTCACCTGACCGCGCTGCCCCTTGGGGACGGTGCGTCCCAGCACGTCCTTGGACGCGATCGACGAGAGCGATCGCGCCAGCGCGAACACCCCCAGCGCGACGAGCACGACGACGCCGGTGACGGCCCCCGTGGTGGTCGCGGCCGCCAGCGCCATGCCGGCGACCGCCGTCGCCTGACCGGCCCCACCGACCACCCACACCGCCTTGCGCACCGGCTGGCGCCGCACCCACGGCACGAGCGCCGCCTGCGGCAGCAGCGAACCGGACTCACGGATCGGTACGAGCAGGCCGACGAACGCGGCGGGCGCGCCGGTGGCGGCCAGCAGCCACGGCAGCACGGTCTTGGCGTCAACGATGCGGTCCCCGATGTTCTGCAGGGTCTGCGCCACCACGATCCGTGTCGCGTTGCCGGGCACCTCCCGGCAGACGTCCTCGGGCAGATCGCCGCAGCCGTGCTCCTCGTCGACGTCGACGAGGAGCGTGTGGAGGCGCTCCGCAGGAGTGCTCATCGCCTGGAAACCCTAGCGTCGCGAGGGAATCGCGCGGTGAAGCGACCGTCGCCGCGATGGTTGCGGCTATGCTCTGACACCTGCACGGGGGGGTGAACGGGGAGGTGACCTGGTGACATCCGTGTTCCCCAGTCAGCACGCTGACGCGCGAACGGGGTCGACATGACGGCCGGCGTGCAGCACCCGCCGGCCGGCCAGGTGCCCATCGACCTGCCATCGCCACGGGCGGTGGCGCGGGTGCTCGGAATCATCGGAGCCATCCTGGTCGGGCTCGGGATCGTGGCCAGCCTGCTCGAACGGTCCGAGCTCGAGATCGCCGGTCGCGAGAACATCATCACCCTGTTGTCGCTGAAGTCCGAGTTCAACGTCCCGACGGTCGTGTCAGTGCTGTGGCTGGCGGCCTGCGCGCTGCTGTTGATGCTGATCGCGGCGGTGCAGCGTGCGCGCGGCGACCGCTTCGTGTCGCGGTGGGTCCTGCTGTCGGGCATCTTCCTGTATCTCGCCCTCGACGAGGGCGCACGCCTGCACGAGCGACTCAACGAACCGCTCGCCGCGCTGCCGTTCACCACAGGGGTGCTGCGTTGGGGGTGGGTCCTGGTCGGCGGTCTGGTGGTGGTGGTCCTCGCGGCGACCTATCTGCGGTTCGTTCTGGCACTGCCGTCGCCGTACCGCACCGGTGTCGTGGTCGCGGGCGGACTGTACGTGGGTGGCGCGCTGATGATGGAGCTCGTTGGCGCCGGTGTCTCAGAGAACTCGGGCTTGGACACACCGCGGTACCTGATGCTGACCATCGTCGAGGAGACCCTCGAACTGGCCGGCATCGGCCTGTTCATCGTCGTGCTGTGGTCGTTGCTGCGTCTGTGGGCACCGCAGATGGTCCTCCGTCACCGACCGCCCGTCGAGGCCGAGCCGCAGCGGAGCGCGGTCAAGGTGGATCACTGATCGTCAGTCATCACGCGCGGTGACCGGCCGCCGGGACGTGTGCCCGTGCGCGATCGAGCGCGGCGTACGTCTCGGCGGTCGCGCGCTGGATGCGCTGGAGGTCGCCGGCGGGGATCTCGTCGTACGGCCGGTTCGCCGCACGACGGAACAGGTACTCGCCATGCACACCGAGGAAGCCACAGAGGTCGTCGAAGACGGCGCGACTGGCGATCAGGTCACCATGGTTCACGACCGCCATCCGCTCGTCGTGCGCATCCAGCGCCGAGCGGTTGATCCGGTTCCACTCGTCCACGAACCGGTCGACGTCGTCGAGGTACGACCAGCGCTTCCGCCGCGAGGCGAACACCTCCACCGGATCACGGTAGATCCACGCCACCTTGTACTGGTAGGCAGCGAACTCCGCGAGGAAGTCGGGCACCGGACGGTCGATGACGGACCTGATCGGCTTGAGCAGCACCGTGCCCTGCTGACGGCGCAGGAACCCGCGGATCTCCGGTTCGGGCCGCAGCTCCCAGTCCTCGTAGAGGCGGTTCGACGGGTGCTCGTTGAACCCCCGCACCCACGGGTCCAGCGACAGCGACTGGCGGAGCGCGTTCGTGCCCGACCGCTGTGAGCCCAGCACGAAGATGAGCGGGGGCCGGGCGACCGCGCGCAACGCGCTCCCGAGCAGACCGTTCCGCTGTGACAGCTTCATCTTCGACCTCGTCTGGGAACGCCCGCGGTCCCCGGCCGTGTATACCGCACCTGGCCGGGCACCGCCGTGCGCGTGCACGTGGCGCGAGCGGTCATCGGGTGAGACGAATGATCCGCGGGGCCGTAATCTGCGGGGACTGGAAGGAGCACCCGCATGATGTGGCGTGAACTGTTCGGGGGCCGCAAGAGCGGTCTGGAGCGCATCGAACAGCATGTGCTCGACATGCTGGACGCCGACCGGCACACCTTCGACCTGGCCACCAACGGTCTGCTTGGCGCCGCGGACCCTGGCCGCCTGCGCCAGGAGGCATCCGACAGCGACCACCGGGTCAACATGCTGGTGCAGCAGGTGCGCCGGGAGCTCGTCGTGCACGCCTCTCTGCACGGCGCCCAGGTCGACACCGCCGTCATGTTCGCGACGATGTCGATCGTCAAGGACATCGAACGCATCGGCGACTACGCCAAGCGGCTCCTCCGCGTGGCACGCGTCCGCGGGCCCTTCACCCCCGACACTGACGAGCACGCCCAGATCGCGGCCTACACCGACCGCATCGCCGAGCACCTGACCGACGTCCGTGAGACCCTCGGCGTCCATGATCCCGACCGGGCTTCCACGCTCCTCAGCGACCTCCAGGCGCTCACCGACGAGATCACCGCCGCGATCGACCGGCTGCTCGCCGCCGACCCGGCCCCCGGCGACGGGGCCGCCCGCGCCCTGACCTACCACTTCCTCGCCCGCGTCAGCGCCCATCTGGGCAACGTCCTCACGTCGCTCGTCCTGCCGCTCGACAAGCTCGACTTCTACGACGAGCAGCACGCCGGGCAGTCAGAGGCGCCGAGCTGACGCTGCCGGACCGGGCACGGTGCCGAGCGTGATGACGCGGCCGCACACGAGGTCGCGGCGCGCATCCTCACCGAGGTCAGCGGGCCGGTGTCCGAGCGCCAGCGGACGGGTCCCTACGCCGTGGCCGGCTGACAGCACTCCCCCGCAGATCCTGGTACACACGTCGGGCGGCAGCGCGCGCGGGATGGAAGCACCGGACGGAGAGAGCCTGATGCGTACCAGCCACGTGTTCCACCAGGGCAACCTCGAGGTCGTCGACGACGCGGTGCGCGGGTTGGTCACCGCGCGCGAGGCGGGCGGGTTCGTCTGGGTAGAGCTCGACCACCCGGCGATCGAGGACTTCTCCGACATCGCAGGCAGCTTCGGCCTCCACCGGCTGGCTGTCGAGGACGCGGTGAACGCCCGCGCGCGACCGAAGCTGGAAGCCGATGGCGGCACGAAGTTCTTCGCGGTCGTCACGGTCGGCTACCGGGATGCGCTGGCGCCACTGGATGTCGGCCGTGTCATGGTCTTCATCGGCGACGCGTTCGTGGTGACCGTGCGCCAGGAGGCCGGCGACACGCTCGACCGCGTCCGCCGCAGGATGCAGCAGGCCGGGAGCAAGCACCTCACACCGCTCGGTGTCCTGAACATGGTGCTCGCCACCGTCGTCGAGGACTGCTCCATCGTCTCACGCAACGTCGAGGCGTCGATCCTCGCGGCAGCGGATCGGCTGTTCACACCGCGTGGCACCGACGAGGCGCACGTGCTGTACCAGACCACGCTCCAGCTGCTCGCGATGGCCCATGCCGTCCACCCGCTGATCGAGCCGCTGCGGCATCTCAGCAGCGGGGTCCCTGAGGGCGTCGACGTCGACACCGCGCGGCGCTTCCGTGACGTCCTCGACGACGCCCTTGTCCTGACCCGCGAGATCGGCGACTACAGCGAGCTCGTGGAGCACCTGCGCAGCAGCAACGACTCGCGCATCGCGCTGCGGCAGAACACCGACATGCGCAAGATCTCCGCGTGGGCGGCGATCATCGCGGTGCCGACGGCGGTCACGGGCTTCTACGGCATGAACGTCCCCTACCCCGGGTTCGGTCAGGTCGGCGGTGCCCTGGCCGCCGTCGTCGTGCAGATCGTGCTCGCGGTGTCGCTGTTCGCCCTGTTCCGCTGGCGCGGATGGCTGTGACCGGGATCGACGACCGAAGAAAGGCCCGTTCGCGAAGGGACGATTGGCCCCGTCGAACGGTTGCCACGACTCCAAGCTGGTGGTGACGTCTGCGGGCCGGCCAGGGCTTCGCCGGTGCGGCCCTCGACGTCCTGCCCGCCGCCCGGCATGTCCACGGACGCGGCCGCGGGATCAGCCCGCGGCGTCCGACGGGATGAGAGGAAGTTGCAGGTAGGAGGCGGTGTCGCCGCCGCCATGGACGGTGACCCGGCCGTTGACGCGTTCGGGTCGCCGGTCCCACGGCTCCTTGTGCACGAACGGCCCTGACCCGCGGAAGGTTCCCAAGGTCCCGAGGCTGCCGGAGACGGTCTCGCGCTCGAAGTCGCGGCCCTGGATCGTCAACGACAACCGGTAACCGGGTGGGATCACGATGCACGTGGGCCAGATCTCGATGTCGAGCTCATAGACCTGCCCCGGCTCCACCGGCTGGACCTCGTCATGCGTGTGGTAGGGCCGGTAGTGCGTGGTCCGCTCAGGGTCGAGCTTGCGGTGTGAGGCCCGCAGCCAGCCCTGCGCGATCGGCGCCGCCGGCTCCACCGAACCCGCGAACGTGACCTCCTGCCCGTCGGGATCGAACAGCCGCACGACCAGGAACAGGTCGGCGTCAACCCCCTCGGTCGACAGAAAGATCTTCGCCGCGACCGGGCCGGTGATCTCCGTCTGCTCCGCGAACGGTTCCGTGGAGAAGGTCACGCCCGCAGAGGTCAGCGGCGCGTAGTCGACGCTGCCCTCGGCGCTGACCGTCTCCCTCGTCAACGACCCCCGCTCCGGGTCGAGGTAGTACTTCGTCCAGCGGGTCGACGCCAGCGGCCACTCCTGCTCGCCGCGCAGTTCGAAGTGTTCGCCGGGATGCCGGATGTTCAGCAGCACGGGAGGTTGCCGGTCCCAGCCGTTGTCGTCGCCCTTGAGGAAGTGGTCGAAGAACCGCTTCTGCAGGTCCAGGCCGTAGTCGGTGTAGAAGTGCGTCCAGTGCTCCAGACCGTGGATCTCCAGCCACTTCTGGCCGGCGGCCGCCTGCACGAAGGCCTCGACGTTGCCACGCAGGTGCAGTCCGGCGCCGCCCCAGCTCCCGGCCGACAGGAACGGCGTCTCGACCTTCGACCAGTCCGCCGACCGCTCCCGGTACCACGCATCGTCGACCGGCCGCATCCGGGCCTCGATCTGCGGGTTCGACCGGTTGCGGGCCAGTTCGTGGTCGGGCAGCGTCTCCGGCCCCGCTGCCAGCAGACCGGTGTTGGGGTCCCGCTCACCGCGTAGACCGAAGCCATGCTGCACGGGCAGCACCTGGTTGGCGTACCAGCCACCGGTGAACGTGCTGAGGATGCCACCGTGGCGATGCCAGTCGCGATAGGCGTCCGCGGCACCCTCCCAGGCGCACATCGCCGCCAGGTGCGGTGGTTGCAGCGCGGCCACCTGCCACTGGTTGATCGCGTAGTAGGAGATGCCGTTGAGCCCCACCTTGCCGTTGCTCCACGGCTGCGTCCCGGCCCACTCGATGCACAGGGAGAAGTCCTTCGTCTCCCGTGGGGAAAAGATGTCCAGATACCCGGGTGACCGCCCCGCACCCCGGGAGTCGACCCGCACGCAGACGTAGCCGTCGGGCACCCACTTCTCCGGATCCACCACCTCCCAGTTCTGGTAGGCGCACGTCGACCCCTGTGCCACATCGGGATGCTCGGAGATCATCGCCCGCCACTGATCCGCATACAGGACCTGGAACGGCATGTTCTTGCCGTACGGCCCGTAGGTCAGCAGCACGGGGTACCTGCCGTCCTCCACCGGACGGTAGACATCGGCCCGCAACACCGTCCCGTCGTCCATCTCGATCGGGACGTCCCACTCGATCCGCATCCCATCACGGATCTCATCGCGATGCTCCATTGCCGCTGCCCTTCTTCCGCACACGCACCCGATCGAGCCGCGGGGCGACGGCGCCCGCGCCCGCTTCAGCCTCAGGCGTCCGCGAGGCGGCAGCGAAAGGGCGCTTCCTATACTTCATAGATTGCATTATCTGCGGCCGCTGTCAACCGACGCGACAGGCCGTCCGCGTGTGACAGTGAAGCCGTCGTGGTCAGGAGACCTGTGGGTCGCCGGCGACGGCGACCAGCTCGTCGACCTCGGTGACACCGTCGAGCGAGCCGATCGTCCGTACCAGCCGGCCCCGGTCCGCCTGCGAGTCCACAGAACCCGTGAGCAGCACGGTTCCCGAGAAGTCGACGGTGGCCCGCACGCCGGGCATGTCAAGGGCGGCGACGCGCTCGTCGACGATCTCGCGGAGCAGGTCCCCACGTTCGGCGACAGTTCGCAACAGGTCGTGTCCCGTCACCACACCCACGACATGTCCGGACCGGTCCACGACCACGAGCCGGTCGGTTCCGTGGGCGCGCATCCTCGCCGCGGCGGCACCCATCGGTCTCGCCGGAGAGATGGTCACGGCCTCGCGACAGATCTCACGGACCAGGATGTGGCGGGGAGGTCGGGGCGTTGCGCTGTCCATCGGCAGGTGCATGATCGCGACGTCAAGCGCGTGCAGCATGCCGCCCAGCTGCCCGCGTTCGGTCATCACGGGCGCACCGCTGTAGCCGTGGCCGACCAGCAGCTCGATGGCCGGCTCGAGCCGCATGTCCTCACGCAACAGCAGGGGTTCAGCCGACATCACGTCGCCGATCAGGACGCGGCCGCCGATCAGGCGTCGCGCCGATTCCTTCGACCACACCGAGGCTGCCATGGTCACACCGATCGCCGCTCAGGGCACCACGATCACAGGCCCGGTCGCGTGGTGCAGGCACTGGTGGCTGACCGATCCGAACACCGCCCGCCCCAGGGCGCTGCGGCCGTGGGTGCCGACGACCAGCATGCCTTCGGCACCGGCGCTCGCGAGCAGCACACCCGCCGGCGATCCCGCCCTGACCACGCGCTTCATCTCGACCTTCGCCGCGCCATCGACGTCATCGAGGACATCCTCAATGACGTCAGCCGCGCGGTCGCGGACAGCCAGCCGCAGCTCGCCCAACTGCTCCGGCGACGCGGACCGCGCCAGGGAGGGATGCGCCGGCGCGTAGTACGCGTGCACGAGCGTCAGATCCACGTCGCGTCGCTCGGCCTCGTCGAGCGCCCAGCACAACGCCCGCCGGCTCGCACGCGAGTCGTCGACGCCGACCACGATCGGGCGGGCGGCGTCGGTGGCCTCGCTGTCCGGACCGCCACGGATGACCGCCACGGGTGTCGACGCGTGCGCTGCGGTGTGGTAGCTGGTCGCCCCCAGGAAGAGCTCGCCGAAGCCTCCGAGTCCGCGCGACCCCACGACGATGAGGTCGGCGTCCTCGCCGGCGTCGAGCAGGGCGGCGGTCGGGCTCGCGAGCAACGGCACCACCGTGGCGTCCCACTCGACGCGGTCCAGCATCGCCCGGTTGCGCTCGATGACGGTGTCCATCAACGCTTCGGCCAGATCGCGGTCGGATCTGCCCATCATCACGGCGTGCGGGTGGATCACGTAGCCATGCACCAGCTCGACCATCGCGGACCGCAGTTCCGCCTCATGTACCGCCCAGCGCAGCGCACGCTCCGCGTGTGCCGACCCGTCCGTCCCGACAACGATGCGGCTCATCTCGAGCTCCTCTTCTCCGGGCGCCGGCGCAGCGGGCGCGAGCCCGCGCTACGGCACGACGACGACGGGGCCGGTCGCGTGGTGCAGGCACTGGTGGCTCACGGATCCGAGCACCGCGCGTCCCAGGCCGCCACGCCCGTGGGTCCCGACCACGAGCAGCCGGTCTTCGCCCGCGTGGTCGAGGAGCACCGCGGCCGCCATGCCCCCGGCGACCACGGGCTGGACGTCGACGTCCGCGGGTGCATCGAGCTCCGCGATCGCGCGGTCGACCATGTCGATGGCCGCGTCACGAACGCCGGTGCGGTACTCGTCGAGCGCATCGTCGGGCACCATGCCCGCCAGCGACCAGTTGACGGGGATGCTGTAGGCGTGCACGACGGTCAGCGACACCTTCCGGCGCGCGGCCTCATCGACCGCCCACCGCAGCGCACGCCGCCCGGCGCGGGACTCGTCGACGCCGACCACGATCCCGCGGCGACCATCGAGGTCTTCTGTCGCGGCATCCCCGCGGATGACCGCGACCGGTGCCGAGGCGTGGGCGGCGGTGCGGTAGCTGGTCGAGCCCAGGAGCAGTTCCTTGAACCCCCCAAGCCCGCGGGACCCGACGACCACGAGGTCGGCGCCCTCGGCCAGATCCATCAGCGCACCGGCCGGCGACCACAGGGTCGGCACTACCGTCGAGGTCCACGTGGTGCGCTCGAGCACCGCCCGGTTGCGCTCCACGACCGCGTCGAGCACCGCCTCCGCCGACTCGCGCTCGTCATAGACCAGGGCGCCGGCGCGCGGACGGACGACGTAGCCGTGCACCACCTCGACCGTCGCCCCGATCAGTTGGGCTTCCTTCACGGCCCAGCGCAACGCGCGCTCCGCGTGTGCCGACCCCTCGACTCCGACGACGATGCGACTCATCGCAAGCCCTCCATGGTGCGCGACCGACGCGCCGTGCGCGCCGGATGGTCCGTCGTTTGCCCACCAGTTTCGCCGGTCGACGGTGATTCTGACAGGGCCGCTCGCCCCTGCGGATCTGGGACCAAGGCCTTTCGCGCGCAGGTGCGGGGCTGATACAACCACCTGTGGCGGAACGGCGAAGGACGCGAACATGTCTGTGGTGCTCGACGGCAACGAAGCGGCGACACGGGTGGCGTACGCGCTGAGCGAGGTCGTGGCGATCTATCCGATCACACCCGCATCTCCGATGGGCGAGCTCGCCGACGCGTGGGCGGCCACCGCACGCACCAACCTGTGGGGCGCGGTGCCCCGCGTCATCGAGATGCAGAGCGAGGCCGGCGCGGCGGGAACGCTGCACGGCGCGTTGCAGCGGGGAGCACTGGCGACCACGTTCACCGCGTCCCAGGGCCTGCTGCTCATGCTCCCGAACATGTTCAAGATCGCGGGCGAGCTGACACCGACGGTGATCCACGTCGCCGCCCGGACGGTGGCCACGCACGCGCTGTCGATCTTCGGCGATCACTCCGACGTGATGGCCGCCAGGTCCACGGGGTGGGCGATGCTGGCGTCGGCGTCGGT
>Ga0299907_10002088_pt1 | contig 12053 bp, 11 predicted proteins | sample RVTome_16_FD_198680 | JGI IMG/M metagenome (GOLD analysis project Ga0299907, IMG submission 198680) | Soil microbial communities from uranium-contaminated site in the Upper Colorado River Basin, Wyoming, United States - RVT152D67 (version 2) ...
CGGTCTCGATGCTTCGCGCCGGATCTGCGAGCGCTGGCCGGCGGAGGTCCGCCCGCGCATCATCGCGATGACAGCGAACGTCATGGCCGAAGACCGCGAGGCGTGCTTCGCCGCCGGGATGGATGACTACGTCGCCAAGCCGATCCGTCCTGACGAGCTGGCGACGGCGCTCGCCCGTGCGCGTCCGCTCGGAGACACCGGCACGCCGCGGGCGGAGGGCGCCACCCTCGACGCGAGCGCGGTCGAGAGCCTGAGAGACCTCGGCGGGGAGGAGTTCGTGGCGGAGCTGATCGACACGTTCCTGAGCGACGCGCCCGCCCTCGTCGTAGCGCTGCGAGCGACGTACGAGCAGGGCGACACGGAGGGGCTGCGTCGGGCGGCGCATACCCTGAAGTCGAACGGCCAGACGTTCGGCGCCGGACGCTTCTCCGAGCTCTGCCGAGAGCTCGAGCGACGAGCGAGGAGCAACGAGCTGCACGGCACCGCCGAGCTCGTCGATCGAGTCGAGCGAGAGTACGGTTCCCTCGAGAAGTCTCTCGCTGCGCTTCGGTCGACAGCCGCGTCGTGAGCGCGCCCGCCCCTCCTCCCGGGAGGATCCTGGTCGTCGACGACAACCGGGTGAACAGCCTGCTGCTCAGCCGCGGTCTCGAGCAGCAGGGACATGCCGTCGTCTCCGGGGAGCACGGCCGCGAGGCGCTCGACCTGCTGCGTTGCCAGGACTTCGACTTGATGCTGCTCGACGTCCTGATGCCCGAGCTCGATGGCTACCACGTTCTCGCGGAGCTGAAGCTCGACCCGCATCTCCGCGACATCCCGGTGATCATGACGTCGTCCCTCGACGAGCTCGACAGCGTGGTCAAGTGCATCGAGATGGGCGCAGAGGACTACCTGACCAAACCGATCAACCCGGTGTTGCTGAACGCGCGCATCACTGCGAGCCTCGAGAAGAAGCGCCTTCGCGATCAGCAGCGTGAGCTGATCAGCAAGTTCGCGACGAAGGAAGTCGCGGAGGATCTGCTGACATCAGGCTTCTCGCTCGGCGGCAAGCACGTCGATGCGTCTGCGATGTTCTGCGACATCCGCTCGTTCACGACGATCGTCGAGGCGCGGAAGCCCGCCGAGACGATCGAGCTGCTGAACGACTACTACACGCTGATGATGGACGCGATCGGCGGGCAGGGCGGCATCGTCAACCAGATGGTCGGCGATGGGCTGATGGCGATCTTCGGCGCGCCGCTGCCGCGCGATGGCCATCGCCAGCGAGCCGTGCTCGCGGCTCGGCAGATGGTGGAGTTGATCCGCCTGTTCAACGAGGAACAGGCAGCGCGGGACAAGATGCAGATCCAGATCGGTATCGGCATCGCATCGGGGCCGGTCGTCGCGGGCTACACGGGCACGCAGCACCGAGCGACCTACACGTGCGTGGGCGACACCGTCAATGTCGCTGCCCGTCTCGAGTCGCATACGAAGGTCGTGAACCGGCCCATCCTGATCGACGAGCACACGCGGCGCGGCCTCGACGACGTGATCGCCGTCGAGGCACAGGAAGAGCTGCTGGTGAAGGGAAAGACCCAGCCGGTCAAGGTTTACGCCGTCCGCGTCGACTCGCTCGTCGCCGAGAGCGTGTGAGCGAGACCGCGACCTCCGGTGGAGAGACGCCGGCGCAACTCGTGCCAGCAGCAATCGAGGAGCCGACGCGAACTGGGTCGAATCCCCGTCACACAGCGACACCGGCTCAGAGCAGCCGTCGGATACCACAGACGAGAAATGAGTATCTGGGCCGTCTCTCAGATGCCGAGAACGGCTTTGAACAAACGGCTTCCGAGCTCAGCGAGCGCGCCCGAAGCGGTCCCTACATACCCATCGCGTGGTAACCGGCGTCGACGTACAGCGTCGTGCCGGTGACGTTCGCCGCGTCGTCCGAGAGGAGGTACGCAGCGGCGCCACCGCAGTCGTCCGACTCGATCTGCCGGTGCAGCGGGGCGCGATCCTCGAACATCGTCTGCATCGTGGTGAAACCCGCGATCGAGCGGGCGGCGAGCGTGCGCACCGGGCCGGCCGAGATCGCGTTGACGCGGATGTTCTTGAACCCGAGGTCCCAGGCGAGGTAGCGGACGCTCGCGTCGAGCGTCGCCTTGGCGACTCCCATGACGTTGTAGTGCGGGACGGCGCGCTCGCCGCCGAGGTACGTCATCGTGACGATCGAGCCGCCGCCACGCGTTTCCATGAGCGGCTCAGCGGCCCGCGAGCACGCGACCAGCGAGTACGCGCTGATGTCGACGGCCATCCAGAACCGGTCACGTGGCGTGTCGACGAAGCGGCCCTCGAGATCCTCGGCTGCGGCGAACGCGACCGAGTGGACAAGGAGGTCGAGACCGCCGCCGAACGCGTCCGCGACTTCCGAGAAGACGCGTGCGACGTCGTCGTCGGAGCGCACGTCGCACTCGGTGACGAGCGGGCTCGAGACGCTGTTCGCGAGGTCGCGGACGTTCTTCTCGATGCGCTCGCCCTGGTACGTGAAGGCGACGGTCGCGCCTTCGTCGGCGAGCCGCTTCGCGATCGCCCAAGCGATCGAGCGCTGGTTCGCCACGCCGAGAACGAGCGCCTGCTTGCCTTCGAACCTCCCGGCCACGCGGCGATCCTAATCGGATAGCGTGGCCCGCCGATGGCCGGAGAGCGAGTCGCCGTAATCACGGGAGCCTCCTCTGGCATCGGGGAGGCGATCGCGCGCGAGCTCTCGCGCACGTGCTGGCACTGCGTCCTGCTCGCGCGACGGGCAAACGAGCTCGAACGGATCGCCGGGGAGATCGGCGGCGAGTGGGAGGTCTGTGACGTCTCCGACCGCGCGCAGGTCGACGAGGTCGCCGCGCGCGTCCTCGCACGGCACCCAAGCATCGGGCTGCTCGTGAACAACGCCGGCATTCCCGCGCGCGGGAGCTTTCTCGACATCGACCCCGAGCTCGTCGAGCGCGTCACGGCCGTGAACTACCTCGGCGGCGTCTGGTGCCTGCGTGCCTTCGCGCCGGGGTTGCACGCTGCAGCACCCGATGCGCACGTCGTGAATCTGGTCTCCGTCGCCGGGACCGTCGCCTTCGCTCCTGCCGGCGCCTACGCGGCGTCGAAGCACGCGCAGCTCGCCTTCTCGCGCTCGACCGCCGCGCTGCTGCGATCGAGTGGGATCCAGGTGCACACGGTGATGCCGGGCTTCGTCGAGACCGAGGGCTTTCCGCAGCGCTCGAAGCTCCGCAGCCGGATGCTGCGGCGCTACGTCATCGAGGCCGAAGACGTCGCGAAGGCTGTCGTGAACGCGGTCGAGAAGGGCAAGAGCGAGGTGACGGTCCCGTGGTTCCCGTACCGCCTCGCGCCGCTCGGCCAGGCGCTCGTGCCGGCGATCTTCGCGCGTCTCGTCATCCGCCGCGCCGGCGAGCACCGCGACGAGTAGCTGTCAGACGCCCGGCTTGCGGGAGACGTACCAGCCGACCTCGATCTCGTACGGGCTCGCCGGGGCAGGGCCGCGAATGCGAGTGCGTTCCTCCTCGTCGAGTCCGGCGAGCTCGAGCCGCTGCTCGAGATCGACCTTCTCACGCGTGACCTCCGAGGAGATGAGCACGAGGTCGTTCGCGTCGAGGTAGCCGCGGATGTCGGCCTCGGGCAGCAGCCGCTGGTGTGTCGCGTCGCGCAGGCGCTCGAAGCGATCCATCTCGAGGCTGAGCAGCGGGTCGACCGAGCCGAGCTGATCGGCGATGAACACCCTTCCGCCCGCTCGGGCGACGCGCGCGAGCTCGGAGACGCCGAGCTCGGGGCGGCGCACGTGGTGGAGGACGCGGTGGCAGCAGACGAGGTCGAACTCCGCATAGCCGAAGGGGAGCTTCATCACGTCGGCATCTTCGAAGCGGACGTTCGCCGGCGCCGACGCGCGGGCGGCCTCGAGGTAGTCCGCGCGTGTGTCGACTCCGACGACCTCGGCGACATGCGGCGCGAGCGCGAAGGCCACGGAGCCGGTACCGCACCCGGCGTCGAGCACCGCTTCGTTTCCGGTGAACGGTCCGAGGAGCCGTCGCAGCCGCTGCGCGAGGTCGGCGCTTCGCTGCTCCTGGAGCGCGAGCCGCAGCTCGACGCTCACGAGCCGACGTCCCCGGCCGCGAGACCGCGCGCAAGCGCGAGCGCCTCGTCGCGCGTCGAGATCGTCCCGGCTGCCCGCTCCTCGTCGATGGCGTCGAGGATACGTCCGATCTCCGGACCGGGCTCGAGACCGAGCTCGTCGCCGCGAACGAGAGGCGCAGGGGGATCCGCGAGCCGAGCTGCCTCGACGACACCGACGAGCTCGGGCGCACCCACGAACGCGAGCGCATCGAGCGCCCACGGCTCCGTGTCGCGACGGAAACGGTGGATCGCCCGCGGAGACGGTTCCTCGGGACGGCGCGCGCGCCGCAACACAGCCGAGTAGCGCTTCAACTCGTTTGAGATCGGCAGCCGCGCGAGGTTGTCGCGGAACACCACGACGAGCCGGAAGTCGGGATGGTCGAACGCGTCCAGGCGCTCGTCGAGCGCTCCCCCGAGGTGCGCGAGCACGCCGACCTCGTCCAGGCGGCGGTATCCAGTAGGGGAGAGTCGCTCGAGCTCTGTGAGCGTCCGCTCGCCCGCCGGCCGTGTCACGAGCGCCGCCGACGCGCGGAGCAGCGCCTCGGTTCGCTCGTCCATCCGGAACCCGAGCTCGTCCTCGAACCGCACTGCGCGCAGGAGCCGTAGCGGATCGTCGAGGAAGATCGACTCGGAAACCGCGCGGATGGTCCCGGCGGCGAGATCGGCGCGACCGTCGTGCGGATCGTGGGACTCACCCGTGCGCACGTGCTCGGCGATCGCGTTGAAGGTGAAGTCGCGCGTCGCGAGGTCGGCGTCGATCCCGTCGCCGACCGGCGTGAAGTCGACGGTCTCGTCGACGCCGTCCACGACGACCCGCCAGGCCCCGTGCCGCTCGGAGAGCGGAAATACCGATCCGCCGAAGCGGCGCGCGAAGCGATACGCGGCGTCGCGAGGATCGGCACATGAGACGTCGAGATCGAGAACGGGCCGCAGCAGGAGCTCGTCGCGGACGGCGCCGCCCACGACCCACGCATCCTCGTCCCCGAGGATCTCGCGCAGGCGCTCATCCATCGACGGCGACCCGCCGGGCGCGCCCGGAGCGCGTGTTCAGGCCGACCGCGACCTCGTACGCAATCGTGCCCGCGACGCGCGCGTGCTCCTCCATGAGGATGCCGTCGCCGAGCAGGGTCACGTGCGTGCCCGCCGCGACGGGCGCCTCGAGCGCGACGGCGATCGCGTCCATCGAGGCCGTCCCGACCACACGGCGCCGCTCCCCTTCGACCAGAACCTCCGTGCCCGTCATGTCGCGGCGGAAGCCGTCCGCGTAGCCGACCGGGACGACGCCGATCCACGTCGGCCGATCGGCAATGAACTTCCGGCCGTAGCCGGTGCTCTCGCCCGGCTCGAGCTTCTTGACGAGGTCGATGTACGACTCCCAGCGCAGGGCAGGCTCGAGCCCGTCGTCGGCTGGATCGGAGCCGAACGGCGAGATGCCGTAGAGCGCGATGCCGCAGCGCACCGCATCGAAACGCGCCTCCGCGAAGCGCAGGGTGGCGGCGCTGTTTGCGAGATGGCGCGTCAGCGAGGTCAAGCGCGCGGTCGCCTCGCGGAAGCGCTCGACCTGGAGATGCGTGAACGCAGAATCCGCCTCGGCGGACGCGAGGTGGCTCATCACGCCGACGACGTCCCGTGTGGGAGCCGGCAGCTCCGTGAGACCCCACCGACCCATTCCAGTGTCGAGCTTGAGATGCACGCGCACGCCTTCGGGAATCCGCTCGTCGGCGGCCACGAGCTCGAGCCGGGCGACGCGCGCCTCGCCGATCTCCCGCTCGGAGACCGGCCCCATCACGAGGATGCGGGCGTTGCGAAGGGCGGCGCGCAGGTGGAGCGCCTCCGGCAGCGTGGCGACGCAGAGCGCGGACGCGCCGGCATCGAGCGCGGCCTTCGAGACGTCGACCGCGCCGTGCCCGTACCCCTCGGCCTTCACGACGGCCCAGAGCTCGGCCCCTTCCGCGGCACGCAGCAGCGTGGCGGCGTTCCGGCGAATCGCCCCGAGGTCGAGGGTGAAGCACGACCGCTCCACGCGGCCATTCTCTACTGAATCGGACCTCTCCTGAATCTCGGCCGATGTGACGAAGCGCCTACGAGTCCAGTGCTCCGGGTAGCGCAGCGAGGAGGTCGCTCGCGACGAGACCGGATCGGTGCGGTACCGCCGAGGCAGCGAGCGCGTGTGCGACGGCCGCAGCAGCCGTTGCCGTCGCCGGTTCGACACGTTTCGCGAGGAAGGCGGCGACGACCCCCGTCAGGACGTCGCCGGTACCTGCCGTCGCGAGCGACGCCGGCCCGAGATCGCACACGATCGCCGACCCGTCGGGCGAGGCGACGATCGTATCGGGGCCCTTGAGCAGGACGACTGCGCGGAAGCGCGCGGCTGCATCGCGCGCAGCGGCGAGTCGATGCTCGCCGACGAAGGCTGCGTCCTCGCCGAGGAGGCGGCCGAGCTCGCCGGCATGTGGCGTGAGCACGGTCGGCGCGTCGCGAGCGATCGGCTCGAGCTCGAAGAGCGCATCGGCGTCGACCACGGCGGGAAGATCGACCTGCTCGAGCAGGGCCCGGACGAGCGCGCGACGTTCCGGGCTCCTGCCGAGACCCGGCCCGAGAGCGAGCGCGGTCGCGCGCTCGGCGGCACCGGCGATCGACTCGATCGCATTCTCGTCCGTCCAGGGGAGCTTCACCGGCTCGAGCGCGAGAGCTTCCGCCGCGGGGAGCGACTCCTCCTCTACGGCGAGCGTGACGTAGCCCGCATCCGCTCGTAAGGCCGCCAGAGCGGTGAGGCACGCCGCACCGGTCATGCCGGGCTGCCCGCCGACGACGAGCACGGAGCCCGACGTGTACTTCGTGTCCCGCACGCTCCGGCGAGGTATCGCGCCGAGCAGCCCTGCGGTTGCCCGCCGCACCGTCGTCGATGCGTGCTCGAGGCCGATGTCCGCGACGACGACCCGGCCCGCGTGGAAGAAGCCCGGTGCGATGGCGAGCCCGACCTTCTGCGCGTGGAAGGTCACGGTGAGCTCGGCCTCGACGGCGTCTCCTGCGATCTCGCCGGTCGAGGCGTCGACGCCGGAGGGAATGTCGACCGAGACGACGGGCGCCTCGGCGGCGTTCATGCGCGTGATGAGCTCAGCGGCTTCCGGACGAGGATCGCCGTGGAAACCCGTCCCGAAGAGCGCGTCGACGACCACGTCGTAGCCACCCACGCCATTCGTCTCGTCCGCCACGTGCCCGGCCTCGCGCAGGACGCGTGCGGCGACGCGGCCGTCTCCGCCGTTCGATCCGCCTCCGCACACGCACGCGAAGCTGCGCGCCGCCGGATACGCGAGCATCGCCTCGCGGGCAACGGCCGTCCCGGCGAGCTCCATGAGCTCGGGGATCGACTCCGGGTAGCCTGGGTACCGCTCCTCGACCGCCCGCATCTCGGCGGCGGTGTACAGCGGCTCGTAGGGCTCAGCCATCGACGCGCGGGCCTACGACGGCGATCGCCGCGGCGATCTCGCGCGAATGCGTCATCGAGAGGTCGATCGCGCCCGCGCGCGCTCGCTCGGCGAACGCGGCCGTCCTCCCCGAGAGGCGCACGCCCGGCTTCGGCCGCCCGACGATCTCGATCTCCTTCCACGTGAACCGCACGCCGCAGCCGAGCGCCTTGCCAACCGCTTCCTTGCCCGCAAACCGCCCCGCGTAGCTCTGCGCGGGGCGGGCGCGCGAGTCGCAGTACTCCCGCTCGGCCTCCGTGAAGCAGCGCTCTCGGAACCCCGGGCGCTCGAGCGCCCGCTCGATGCGCTCGATCTCGATGATGTCGACACCGACCTTCACGGAGCCCAGCCGCCGGTCAGGTCCTCCTCGAGCAGGGCGGGGAAGTGCCCGAGCGACGACACGACGATGTCGGGTGCCGCGTCCGCCGTCTCGAGCGCCTCCGGGCGGAACTTCCCGGTGCGCACGAGCGCGGTCTTCATCCCGAAGAGCCGCGCGCCTCGAACGTCCGCCTCGACGTCGTCGGTGACGAGCCACGTCAGCTCGGGCTCGGCGGCGAGCGCATCCAGTGCGGCCGCGAAGTAGGACGGGCTCGGCTTCCCGAGCACGGTCGCCTCGACTCCGGTGGCGTATTCGAGACCGGCCACGAACGCGCCCGAGTCGAGCAGCGGGCCGCGACTCGTCTGCCACCACTTGTTCTTGTGCAGGCAGTACAGCGCGGCGCCCATCTGCACCTCGTCGAAGGCGCGTGCAAGATTCATGTAGCTGAAGACCTGATTCGGTTCGAGCGTCTCATCGCAGCCACCGATGAGCACGGCCTCCGCGTGGTCGCCCACGAGCTCGAGCTCCTCGAGGTCGGGAACGATGGCCGTCATCACGAGGGCGAGCACCCGCTTGCCGGCGAGCTCGCGCGCTGCGGCACCTGGCGTCGTCTGCAGCTCGTCGTCCTCGAGCGTGAAGCCCATCTCGCGGAGCTCCTCGGCGAGGCGGGACCGCGGACGCGTCGAGTTGTTCGTCACGAAACGGAGCGCATGGCCGGCACGGCGGAGCTCGGAGACGGCATCCGAGGCACCGGGAATCGGGTCGCCGGAGACGTGCAGCACTCCGTCGATGTCGAGCAGAATGCACGCCATGGAGCGTGAGTCTATTCAGGTGACACGCTCCGTCCTCCTCCCCGTCTCGGAGATCGAGCTGCGTGTCTCAAGGTCGAGCGGGCCGGGCGGACAGCACGCGCAGAAGTCCTCCACACGAGTGGAGGCGCTCTTCGACGTGGAAGCTTCGTCCGCACTCACCGACGTCCAGAAGCGCCGCGTCGTCGCTCGTGTCGGCCCTGTGTTGCGCGCGGTCGCGCAGGACGAGCGAAGCCAGGCACGGAACCGCGAGCTCGCGGTCGATCGTGTGGTGGAGAAGCTGCGTGCTGCGCTGGCCGTTCCGCGAAGGCGGGTCGCGACGAAACCGACGGCTCGGGCGCGCGAGCGTCGCCTCTCCGAGAAGAAGCGCCGCTCGCGGGTGAAGACGTTGCGCGCGCGCCCACGTGACGAGTGAACCAAGCTTTGTAACCGATCGTCACAAGCCGCCTTTTCGCGGCCTGTCTCGGGCCTTTCTGCAAGGTGCGGCGTAGGATCGAGTCGTGGACGTGGTCAAGCTGGCCATGCTGCTTCCGGGCCTGCCGGCGGAGCGAACGCGGCTGCTCGACAACCTCGGTCGCCTGCGCCGCGAGGTCGGTCCGATCACGATGGAGCTCTCGGACGCTCTCGCCGACCACATGAACATCCGGCGCGGCGAGGTGCACGAGGTCGTCTCCTTCTACTCCTTCCTCCAGGTTCCGACCGATGCCGTTCGCGTCTGCACCGGGCCCGTGTGCGACTGCTTCGGCGCGCGCGAGCTGCTCGAGTCGACTCCCGGTGCGATCGAGGTGGCGTGCCTCGGCCACTGCGATCTCGCACCTGCGATGACGCGCGGCGACGAGATCGTCCCGACCGTCACCCACTCGACGAACCACGGGCCTGCGGTAGGGCTCGGCGAAGGGGACGCGACGCTCGCGGACTACGAGGCACGCGGCGGGCTCGTAGCTCTGCGTGCACTACCGTCACTCGAGAGGATCGTCGCCGAGCTGAAGGCGTCCGGGCTCACCGGCTACGGGGGCGCGGGGTTCCCGGCAGGTGTGAAGTGGGAGGCCGTCTCGCGCGAGCCCGGCCCGCGATTCGTCGTCGTGAACGCGGACGAAGGCGAGCCGGGGACGATCAAGGATCGCTACGTGATGGAGCTCCGGCCCCATCTGATGGTCGAGGCGACCGTGCTCGCCATGCGCTCGCTCGACGCCCCGGAGGGTTACATCTACCTCCGCGAGGAGTACGCGACCGCTCGCAACAGACTGTTGCAAGCGGTCGAGGAGTTCCGCGCCGCCGGCCTCTTGGACGGGCTCTCGCTCGAGCTCGTCGTCGGCGCCGGCGCGTACATCGCCGGCGAGGAGACCGCGATGCTCGAGTCGATGGAGGGGCGGCGCGCGATGCCGCGGCTCAAGCCTCCCTTCCCGAGCCAGGTCGGCTACCTCGGGCGACCGACGCTCATCCAGAACGTCGAGACGCTCGCGCACATCCCGGCGATCCTCGAGCACGGTGGCGAATGGTGGGCAGCGCTTGGCACGCGGGGCGCGGCCGGCACGCGGTTGTGGTCGGTGACAGGCGCCGTCGCCAAGCCGGGCTGCTTCGAGGCGCCGAACGGCGTCACCACGCGCGAGCTCGTCGAGGAGCATGCAGGCGGGTTCACCGACGACGTCGGCTCCGTGGTGCCTGGTGGCGCCGCGAGCGGCATTCTCCCGCCGTCCGCACTCGATGCGCCGCTGACGCGCGACGGCCTCGGCGAATACGGAGCCGGGCCGGGATCGGCCGCGGTTCAGGTCTTCCCCACCTCGTACTCACCGCTGCGCCTGCTCGCCGAGACGATGCGCTTCTTCGCGGAGGAGTCGTGCCAGAAGTGCACGCCGTGCCGGATCGGAAACCGCGCCCTGCACCATCTCTCGGAGGAGCTCCAGCGCGGTGAGGCCGTCATGACGCGCGAGAAGGTCGACGAGTGGCTCCTCGCAATGGAGAAGACGTCGATCTGCGGCCTCGGCCAGGCATCCCCGTTCCCGGTGCGGAACGCGATGACCAACTGGCCCGAGCTCTTCGCCAGGCTCGGCTGAAAAGACCGCCCTTAACAATCGGTGTCAGACACCGATTGTTAAGGAGCGCAAGAACGTGAACGATTCATCCACATGCGCCGTCGACACATCCGGCTGCCTTACCGTGAACCATCGTGGCTCGAGCACCCCGACAGTTCGTCGCCGGCGGCATCTACCACGTATACGCCCGGGGAAGCAACCGGCAGCCGATCTTCACGTTCGACTCCGATCGCATGGACTTCCTCAACTGCCTCGATCGCGTGGTTGCGCGAGCAGAGCTCCGCTGTCTCGCGTACTGCCTCATGACGAACCACTACCACCTCGTGCTCGAGACGGATGACGGCGAGCTTTCTCGAGCTGTGAAAGCGCTGAACGGACGGTACGCGCTTCGATTCAACCGCCGCTACGACCGTGATGCGCATCTGTTCAGGAACCGCTTCGGTGCCGTTCATCAGGAGACCGAGTCGCAACTCATCTGGACGCTTCGATACGCAGTCATCAACCCGGTTGAGCAGGGTCTGTGCGGCAGACCGGAGGAGTGGCATTGGAGCAGTTACCGAGCTTCGGTCGGGCTCGATCGGGCGCCTCGCTTCCTGGATGTCCGCCGTCTCCTGTCGTTCTTTGGCGACGCGTCCGAACGAAGCGTGGCCCAGTACCGCGCTTGCGTCCACGGCTTCGTCGGTGTCTGACACCGAGGGTTACGATGGCGCCGTGGTCGAGTTCACGCTCGACGGCCGGTCGGTGAGCGCGCCCGAGGGGGAGCTCCTCGTCCATGCGGCCGCGCGGCACGGCACGTTCATCCCCACGCTCTGCCACGACGACAAGCTCGACCCGTACGGCGGCTGCCGCATGTGCGTCGTGGACGTCGAGGGCGCGCCGAGGCCGTTGCCGGCCTGCGCGACGCGGGTCGCCAAGGGCATGGTCGTCTCCACGAACGGCCCGATCACGGAGTTCCAGCGGACGCTGACGGAGATGCTCCTCTCGGAGCACCTGAACGCGTCACCCGGCGGCCGTCCGAACGAGCTCGTCGACCTCGCAAACGAGCTGGACGCCGACGCACCTCTCGTCCTCCCCGACGCGAAGCGCAAGGAGTACGACGACCGCAACCGGCTCATGGGCTACGACCCGGACGCGTGCATCCTCTGCGCGCGCTGCGTGCGCTACACGCAGGAGGTCATGCAGTGCTCCGCCCTGAGCCTCGAGGGCCGCGGCGGGCACGCGCGCATCGTCCCCACGTGGGAGCTCTCCTGGCTCGACACCGAGTGCGAGCTCTGCGGCGGCT
>Ga0299907_10002089_pt1 | contig 12051 bp, 9 predicted proteins | sample RVTome_16_FD_198680 | JGI IMG/M metagenome (GOLD analysis project Ga0299907, IMG submission 198680) | Soil microbial communities from uranium-contaminated site in the Upper Colorado River Basin, Wyoming, United States - RVT152D67 (version 2) ...
TGGCGCCATGACGTTCATGCGTCGGGAGTACACCTGGATAGCGGTATTCGTGGCAGGCATGGCCATTCTCATCGGTGTCCTGCTCGACGACGGGCTCCTTCGGGCCCTCGCCTATGTGTCAGGGGCCGTGCTTTCGGGTGCGGCCGGGCTCGTGGGAATGCGAATCGCCACCGCAGCCAATGCCCGCACCACCGAGGCGGCCCGCTCCGGGGGGATTTCCGGGGCCCTGCCGATCGCCTTCCGGGGCGGTGCCGTGATGGGCTTCACGGTGGCCGGTCTCGGTCTCCTGGGTGTGGCGGTCGGCTATCTCATCTTCGTCGTGCTGATGCCCGACATGGAGCAGATCCGCAGCGCCGACATCATCGCCGCCATCGGACTCGGCGGATCTTCGATCGCTCTGTTCGCTCGTGTCGGCGGGGGCATCTACACCAAGGCTGCCGACGTCGGCGCCGACCTGGTCGGCAAGGTGGAAGCCGGGATCCCCGAAGACGACCCCCGAAACCCGGCGGTGATTGCCGACAACGTCGGAGACAACGTGGGTGACGTGGCCGGCATGGGGGCAGACCTCTTCGAGTCCTACGTGGGGTCCCTCGTTGCACCGATCGCCTACTCGGCCTTCGTGTTCGGGGGCGCCGCGTTCCAGGCGGAGGCGATCATCTTCCCGTTGGCCGTGGCCTCCCTGGGCATGTTCGCCTCGATAGTCGGGTCGTTCATGGTGCGGGCCAAGGGCGACGACGACCTGGCGGCCGCCCTCCACCGGGGCACCAACTTCGCCCTGATTGCCACCGCCCTGGGAACCCTGGGCCTGGTGTATCTGGTATTCGACAGTTCGGAGGTCCAGCCACTGGGAATCTGGATCGCCGTCGTCGTCGGCCTAGTGGTCGGATGGTTCGTCGGCAAGATCTCGGAGTGGTTCACGTCGGACGACTACAAGATCGTCAAGGAGATCGCCCGCCAGTCGCAGACCGGGCCGGCAACCGTCATCATCACCGGCATCGCCGAAGGCATGCGCTCGGCTGCCTTCTCAGTGATCGCCGTCGCCGCCGGTATCGGCGGGGCGTACTGGGCGGGGGATTGGGCCCTGGGTGGCGGTGGAGGGATCTACGGAGTCGCCATTGCCGCCATCGGCGTCCTCGCCACCCTGGGCATCACGATTTCGGTCGACGCCTATGGGCCGATCGCCGACAACGCCGGCGGCATCGCCGAGATGGCCCATCTCCCCGCGGAGGTGCGCACGGCGACCGACGCCCTCGACTCGCTGGGGAACACCACGGCCGCCGTGGCGAAGGGTTTCGCCATCGCCTCGGCCGCGGTCACGGCCCTCGCTCTGTTCGCCACGTTCACCCAGGCGGTCCAACTCGAGGCGCTCGATCTGCTCAAGGTCGAGACCACCATCGGGTTGTTCCTCGGCGCCATGTTCCCCTTCCTGTTCGCCGCTCTCACGATGAACGCCGTCGGGAGGGCAGCCAACAAGATGATCGACGAGGTTCGCCGCCAGTTCCGCGAGATCGTCGGCCTCAAGGAGGGAGACCCCGAGGCGAAGGCCGACTACGCCACCTGCGTCGACATCGCCACGGCGGCCTCGCTGCGGGAGATGGTCTTGCCCGGGGCACTCGCGATCGTCCTCCCCCTGGTGATCGGTTTCATCAACGTGGAGATGCTGGGGGGCTTCCTGGCCGGCGCCCTGGTGACTGGATTCCTTCTCGCCATCTTCATGGCGAACTCCGGGGGGGCCTGGGACAACGCCAAGAAGTTCATCGAGGCGGGTGCGTTTGGCGGCAAGGGCTCAGAGAGCCACAAGGCGGCCGTGATCGGCGACACCGTCGGCGATCCCTTCAAGGACACCTCGGGTCCCGCCATGAACATCGTCATCAAGGTCATGACGATCGTCTCCCTGATCTTCGCCTCGGCATTCATTGGATGAGGCTCGCGGCGCTCGCCTGTTCAAGGTGATAGGTAGTAGGTGTTAGGTTTCGCCTAGTACCCGATTGGTCCTCGAGCTCATGAACTGCCGCGCATGACGCAGATTGTTCTCATCCGCCACGCCGAATCCGCCGCCAACGTGGCCGGTTGGTGGCAGGGTCGGGGCGACGCCGATCTGTCGCCGGAGGGAGCCGCCCAGGTCGCCGCCCTCGGAGCCCGCCTCTCCGACCGTCCCTTCGACGCCGTCCTCACGTCGCCGCTCGCTCGGGCGCGGGAGACGGCAGCCGCCATCTCCTACGAATCTCGCACCGAGGCCGATCTCATCGAAGTCGACCTGGGGGCCTGGGAGGACGTTTCGATCGGCGACGTGATGCATGATCACGGTGACCTCCTCCGTTCGATCTACCGGGGAAGCGACGACCGCTTTGGCGGCACCGGCGAGCGGTTCAGCGAGGTGGCGGCCCGGGCGATGGATGTGGTCAATCAAGTGGCCGAGGACGTCGGTCCCGACGGATCGGCGGCGATCGTCACCCATGGCGGGGTGATCGACGCGGTCTTCTCGACGCTGATGCCGTCTTCGATCAGGCGCCCTCATCGCATGGTGTCCAACACCGCCCTCACCCACCTCGTGGGTGGGCCGGGCCGGTGGTGGTTGGCCCGCTTCAATGACACCACCCACCTGGGGACGCTGTCGCCGTTCGCCCAGTCCCACCTGGCCTCCGGTGGGCGGGTCCTCGCCTTGATACGGCATGGCCGCACCCGGGCGAATGTCGAGGGTAGGGCACAGGGCCAATCGTGTTGGGGGCTCGACGAGGTCGGCGAGGCACAGGCGGCGCGATTGGCCGGTTGGTACGGCCCGCTCGACCCGGTCTTCAGCTCACCGTTGGATCGGGCTCTGGCGACGGCGACTGCCATATCGACTTCCGAACCGATTCAGATCGACGGGCTCAAAGAGATCGCCATGGGGGAGTGGGAGGGTCTCTCTTTCACTGAGATCAGGGAACGGTGGCCCGAGACCACGCGGGCGATCTTCGAAGAGGAACAGGATCTGCCTCGGGGTGGCCACGGCGAGACATGGCAGGCTGTGACGGAGAGGGCCATCTCCACCCTCGGCGGCCTGCCGGCCCCACCCGGCCGCGTTACCGGTGTCGTGAGCCACGGTGGACTGATTCGGGCATATGTCGGCACGTTGGGAGGCAGCCAGGCATCCAGGAGTCTGGCGACCCCCGACAACACCTCCGTCACCCACGTCGCTCTCACTGACGACGGACCGATTCTGTGCGACTACGCCGTTGCTCCCCATCTCGACGAGATGGCAGTGATCTAGTGACCTATGACAATCATCGTTACGCCGTGGTGAACCGGTGGGACTCGTCGCATCTCGACAAAGTCGATCGTCTCCTCGACCTCAAACCCGGAGAGCGGGTCCTGGAAGTCGGTTGTGGGGCCGGCCATCTGACAACCCGCCTCGCCGCCCGGGGAGTCGACATCGTCGGCATCGATGCCAACCCCAACGCCTCGGCGATCGCCGGTACCGACCGGGTGCGGACGATGCAAGCCGAGTCGCTCGCCTTCGCCAATGACTCGTTCGACGTCATCGTCTCGGTACACGCCATCGAGCACATCCCGGGATTGGAGGGTGCCCTCGACGAGATGGCCCGGGTCCTCCGTCCCGGCGGTCGCGTAATGTTCATCTACCCGGCCGAGCCGATAATGGGCCTCTACGCCATCCCGACCGCGGTGATCCTCTACGGGAACCCGTTGAAGGCACGCCAGGTCCACTGCCAGAAGCTCTGGCCCTCAAGACTGCGTGGCATGGTCGGCGAACACGGCTGGATCGAGACCCACCGCGAGTTCAACCTCTGGAAGAGCCCTCAGTTCGTCTCCCGGTTCGCGGCCACCGTTTGAGCCGTCCATCGACCCGCACCTGAGGACCCGCCCTACGACCATGTGCGGTTCGAGGGTCCTTGGTTAGACGGCGGCTCTCGGTGAAGATGAGCACCCACCTGACCAGGAGATCGATCGAGTGGTTCGTACCTTCGTCCTCGACACATGTGTTCTGCTGGCGGATCCCAACGCCCCGCTCCGATTCGATGAGCACGAGGTTGTTCTTCCCTTGGTCGTCGTCGAGGAATTGGATCGCAAGAAGACCCGGATGGACGAAGTGGGCTCGAACGCCCGGGGCGCGATCCGCCTTCTCGAGAGCCTGGGGGCGTCCCGGTTCGGCGGGCTCCGGGAACCGGTGACCCTCCCCTCCGGAGGGCACCTGCGAATCGAAATCAATGGTGTGACGTCGGACCGCTTGCCCAAGGTTCTCGATCCCACCACACCCGATCATCGGATCTTGGCAACTTGTTTCAACCTGGATTCGCCGGTCCTGGTAACCAAGGATGCCTCGCTCCGCATCAAGGGCGCCCAGCTTGGCCTCGAGGTCCAGGACTATCGAGCAGACACCGTCCAGGTCGACCGGTTGCATAGCGGAATCATCGAGCACGAGGTCAACTCCGAGACGATCGACCGGCTGTTCGAGGAGGGCAAGCTCAAAGTCGAGGCCGAGGCGCTCGTGAACGAGTTCGTCGTACTCCGAGCGGGACGGTCGCGTTCGGGACTCGCCCGCGTGATCGACGACGGGGGCGATGTCGTGACCCTCGAACGGGTCCCGACCCACGTCCGGGCCTTTGGCGTGGAACCCAAGAACCTACCCCAAACCGTCGCCATGCATCAGCTTCTCGACCCCGATATCGCCGCAGTCTCGATGATGGGCAACGCCGGGTCGGGCAAGACGTTCCTCGCCCTGGCGGCCGCCCTCGAGCAGGTGCTGGAGCAGCGCCGTTACCGGCGGGTCAGCGTGTACCGGCCACTGGTCGCCGTCGGCCGCCAAGAGGTCGGTTTCCTGCCGGGTGACCTGTCGGAGAAGCTCGCCCCATGGATGGCGGCAGTGAACGACAACCTGTACGCGCTGTTCGCCGAGGGCGGAGCCGACGGCGCCAAGGCGGCCGTTGAGGAATTGTTGGCTCGTGGTGAGCTCGAACTCGCCGCCATCACATATCTGCGTGGACGCTCGATCACAGACGAGTACGTGATCATCGACGAGGCCCAGAACCTCGAGCTGCCGACACTCAAGGTGATCCTCACCCGGATGGGCCGCAACTCGAAGGTCGTCTTCTGCGGCGATCTGTCCCAGGTGGACAACCCCTACATCTCGCCGTATGGGGGCATGGCGGCTTTGATCGAGAAGTTCAAAGGCTCGCCGCTCTTCAGCCACGTCACCCTCGACCGCACCATCAGGTCCCCGCTGGCCGAAATGGCTGCCAGCGTCCTCTAGGCATCCTGTCCCCCTGGAGCGCAGCGAAGGGGGAAGGTTCCTGTCGGCGGAGCGCAGCGGAGCCGGGAGGTAGGGGGCATTCGCTCCCACCAGGGAAGTCCTGTTGAAGTTCGCGACGGGTTTGGCCTGGCCTTCGGCCATGCCGCACCCCACTTCGTGGGGGACAGGATCTTAGGAGGTGGGGTTCTCTGGCCAGTCGTGTTTGGGGTAGCGGCCGGCCATCTCTTTGCGGACCTCATGCCAGGAGCCCTGCCAGAAACCGGCCAGGTCGGCGGTGATCTGCAAGGGCCTCCCGGCCGGGGAGAGGAGTTCCAGCACGACCGGGCGACCGGCAACGGTGGGGGTTTCGGTGGTTCCGAACATCTCCTGTACCCGGACCGAGATCAGGGGTTGGTCGCGGGTGTAGTCGACCCTGACCCGCCGGCCTGACGCCAGGGTGAGATGGGTTGGGGCTAGCTCGTTGAGCTTCCCCGAGAGGCGGGGAACGATCGTTCCTCGCAGGATCGAAGTCAGGTCCAGAGCCTCGACCTCCGTCCATGAGGTGGCAGTGGAGAGATAAGGGGCAAGCCAGGTCTCAACGGTGGCGCGGAGAGTGGCGTCGGACAAGTCGGGCCATTCGTCGCCCATGGCGGCTCGTAAATGAGAGACGCGGGCCTGCAAAGCTCGTGCGCCGGGCGACCACGGGAGCGTTTCGACACCCTCGTCGCGGATGCGGCGGATCAGAGCTGCGGTGCTTTCCTCTGATGGAAGGGGCCGGCGGTCGGTGGTGGCGAGAACCATTCCGCCCAGCCGTTGCTCGGTCCGGTCGATCAAGCGGCCCCCTTCCCAGACCAGACGCCGCGACTCGTCGAGTTCATGGGCGAATGCATCGATGACGTCGGCTCGATCGATGCCCGCCGCCAGGCGGATGCGGGCGTCCTTGCGCTTGCCGTCGAGATCGGCGGCCACGACGAAGTCTTCGGTGGCCAGGGGGTCGGCGGCCGCCATGACGGCGGTAGTAGCCGTCCGCAGTTGGAAGCGGCCCGGGCTGCCGCGGCGAATGGCGAGTCGATCGGGGAAAGCAAGGGATAGGATCGCCCCAGTCCGGTCCAGGTCCACGGCATCAAGCTGGGTCACGCCGGCCCTTCGAGCGAGATCGGCGGCCGCCTCCCGAAGACGAGGCAGGGACGAGACGGCGGCTCCCTCGAGACGGAATTGACGGTCGACGAGCAAACGCACCCGGAGGGCGAGGTCCACGGGGACCTCGCCGGGTCTTCCCCGGATGGGGTCGCGCTCGTCTACCACAGTCGCCAGCCAGATCGCCAGAGCGGTCTGGTCGCCGGCATCGACGACCATCCGGGACAGTCGAGGATGGAGCGGGAGGCGAGACATCCTCCGACCCGAATCGGTGATTCTTCCCTCTTCCAAGGCCCCCAGCCGGGTCAGGAGTACCATCGCCTCCGACCAGGCCGCCGGCGGCGGCGGGTCGAGCCAGCGGAGCGTGCCCGGGTCGGAGACACCCCACGCGGCCAATTCCAGAGCCAGTCCGGCCAGGTCGACCTGGGTGATCTCCGGGTCGATGTGGGGGCGCCGGGCAGCGTGCTCCATCTTGGACCACAGCCGGTAGGCCACTCCGGGACCGAGACGTCCGGCTCGTCCTGCCCGTTGGTCGGCCGACGCCCGCGACACGGAGATGGTCTGAAGGCGGGTCATGCCCGTCCGGGGATCAAAGCGAGGAGCGCGGGCCAGGCCCGAGTCGACGACGACCCCGGTTCCCTCCACGGTGAGGCTCGATTCGGCGATGTCCGTGGACAGGACCACCTTGCGGATCGGGGGCGTGGAAGGGCTGATCGCGAGGTCCTGTTCCTCCACGGGTAGCGACCCGTGGAGTAGCCGGACGTCCGCCAGGACGTCGGTCAGGCGCTCTGCCACCCGGCGCATCTCGGCCATGCCGGGGAGAAAAACGAGAATGTCGCCGCCGTCGTCCGTCAGGGCGCGTCGCACCACCTTGGCCACATGGTCCTCCAAGCGCCGGCTGCGGGGTGGGGGAGGAGCCCAACGGACGTCGACCGGGTGGGTCCGAACCTCTGCGGTGATGGTGGCAGCCGGCTGGCCCGGGTCCCGGCCGGATCCGAGCAGCGTTGCCACCGCCGAGGCGTCGATCGTGGCCGACATGACGAGGATCATGAGATCGGGGCGGAGCGCCGATCTGCTGTCCAGGGCGAGGGCGAGACCGAGGTCGGTCTGGAGGTTGCGCTCGTGGAGCTCGTCGAAGATCACGAGAGAGGTGCCGGCCAGAGCGGGGTCGTTCTGCAGACGGCGGGTGAGCACTCCTTCGGTGACGACCTCCACCCTTGTCATCCGACTCGTGGCGCGGTCATGACGCGTGACATACCCGACGGTGTCCCCGACTCTCTCACCTAGGAGAGCGGCCATTCGCCGGGCGGCGGCTCGGGTGGCCAGACGACGCGGTTCGAGAAGCAGGATCTTGCCCGGAACGAGATCGAGAACGCGGAGTGGGACCACGGTGGTCTTACCTGAACCGGGTGGAGCCACGAGGACGGCGGTGCCGCCCTCCTGCAAGGCGCTCCGGACGTCGTCGACGACGACTTCGACGGGGAGTCCGGTGTGTTCCATCAGGCCGCCAGGTTAGGTTGGGGTCCGATCCGAGCCGCCAGAGGAGAGCCGTGGAGATTGGCCCTGCCGTGGAATTCATCGTCGGTACGACCCGGGGTGTCTTGCTCACCATCAAGCCGGACGGCCGTCCTCACGCGTCGAACGTGACCTACGCCGTGTTCGACGATGCCGTACACGTGTCGGTGACAAATAGCCGGGTCAAGACGGCCAACCTGCGTCGCGATTCGCGGGTCTCGCTCTACGTGGGCGTCTCTGACTTTTGGCGCTGGGTAGTGGTCGAAGGCGATGCCATCCTGTCGCCGGTGGTGGCGCGGCGCGACGACGGCGTCGCCGCCCTGTTGCGCCGCTACTACGAGACGGCAGCCGGACCGCACCCGGATTGGGACGAGTTCGACGCCGCCATGATCGAGGAGCAGCGCCTGGTGGTGTCATTTCGCCCCGACGCCGCGTACGGCCAACTGGGCTGAACCGTCAGCCGCCCGCCACGTAAACGACCGTGTGGATCGCCAGACCGGCCAGGGCGCCGACCACTGTCCCGTTGATACGCACGAACTGGAGGTCGCGACCCATCCAAAGCTCCAGCCGGCGACTGGTGTCCTCGGGATCCCAGCGATCAACCGTGACGGCGATCAGATCACCGAGTTCGCGTTGACCGACCCGAGCCAGCGGCTGGGCCAGCGATTTGATCCAGGTGTCGAGGCGGGCCTGGATGGCGGGGTCGTTCGCCAATCGCTCTCCGATCCCCTTCAGGGCGTCGGCGAGCCGCCGATGGAGCCGGGAGTCGGGCCGGGTCGAGGCCTCCACCAGCGTCCCGGCCAGGCCGGACCAGGTTCCCCGCGCCCACTTCCTCAACTCGGGTAGTTCGGTGAGTTCCTCCACCCGGGCTGCCAATGCTCCCTCCATCTTGGGGTCGGTACGGAGTCGCTCCGCCAGGTCTGACAGCCGGGCGTCGATCGAACGGCGTATCTCATGATCGGGATCGGCGGCCAACTCGGTCAGGAAACGCTGGATCGCCTCGTAGGCGCGCTCAAACACTGCGTCGTCGACCGCTTCCGGTACCCACCAGGGCGACTCCTGGGCGACCCGGCGGCGCAGGGCGGCGCGGTTGTCGGCCATGGCGTGGGCGATGCCGGCTATGGCGGTGGTCATGACCGGGCGGTGCTGTCCGTCAGCGATTGCGGCCTGCATTGCCCGCCCGATCAAATCGGCGACCGGGAGGGCTCGTAGTCGTCCTACCACGATGCGCTCCAACTCGTCCTCGATGGCCTCGGCGTCGAGCCCTTCGACAACCGCACCGACGGTGGCGGCGAGATGACCTGCCATCGTCTCGGCGTTTCCGTCCTCGGTCAGCCAGGCGCCCAAACGAGCCGGCAAGTGGGCCGCCTCGATCCGTTCCACGATGTGATCGGGGGCGAGGAAGTTGTGGCGGACGAATTCCCCGAGGCTCCGTCCCAGGCCGTCTTTCGACTTGGGGATCACAGCAGTGTGCGGGATCGGGATCCCCAGGGGATGGCGAAACAAGGCGACCACGGCGAACCAGTCGGCCAGGCCGCCGATCATCGAGGCCTCGGCGGTCGTGCGGAGAAACTGGACCCAGGTGGCGTCACCCATGAAGAAGGTGGCGGCGAACACGAGGGTGGCGAGGATCAGGAGACCGGTGGCCGTGCGCCGGGTCCTCTGGAGGCCCGCCAGCCGCTGCGTGTCGTATTCGCTCAACGAAAAGCTCACGCCCATCATGGTCGCAGGTCTGTGGCTTCGAACGATGATGTCGGGAGCGGAACCGGACTTCGTAGAATCGGAGGATGTGGAGCAGACGAAGCGTGGCTGGGGCCATTCTCTTGGTGGTCGGCGCCTGTTCTGTCCCGAATGGGTCCGTTACCTCCGCCGCGACCACGCCGACGACCACGGCGGTCGTGACCACGAGCACGACCCGTCCTCCTGACTTCGCCGCTCTGTGCAACGGCTACCTGGTCTTGCTGCGCTCCGGTGACCCCGGTGCCCTGCAACAAGAGCTCGAAGGCGCCCAATTGACCGATCTGGAGACGATGCTCTCGTCGGAGGGGGAGTTCGAGGCGATCGCGGCTGCCGCCGTCCGACTGGAGGAGTTTGTGGTCGCCCGCTGTGCCGAACGTTTCGCGGTCGGCGTCGAGCCGGCACCGGACAACTCCACCGCCCTCACGACCTTCCTGTCGGCGCTCGCCGCTGGAGATCAGGAGCGGGGTGCCCGCGTCGCCTGGGAGAACGTGGTCGCCCAGTTCACATGGTCATCGGTGGCCGCGAGCGAGGTCGTCATCGAGGGCGACAGTGCAACCATGGCCTATGGGCCTACCGCCGTTGTGACCTGTGAGGCTGCCGACGGCGTGGTGGTGTCCTGTCGATTCCAGGAGAGCTGAAACACGCAGGAGGGCCCCCGTTAGCCGGGGGCCCTCCTGAACTCCGGGCGTGATTGCCGCTCAGGCGGCGACACACACCGCGTACACCGTCAGGCTCTCCGAGTCGTCCTGGCGATGGGCCTTCACCGTCCAACCGTTGCCGTCGGGGAGGCTCCGCTGAGCCCAGCCCTCGCCGGCGAGCGAGAATCCGCCGCCCACGACGGTCGTCCCGGCTGGGCACGTGGCGGTGGCCGTGGCGCTCTTGTCTGGAGCTGACCAACTCACGGAGGCCGTGGCCGTCGTCACCTGGCCGACTCCGCCGGCCGGGCCCTGCTCACCCTGGGGACCCTGTTCTCCTTGGGGACCCTGCTCGCCCTGGAGACCCTGCTCGCCCTGGAGACCCTGCTCACCCTGAGGACCGATGGGGCCTTGACGGCCGGGGTCGCCCTGAGGGCCCTGCTCGCCGCGGGTGCCCGGCTCGCCCTGCGGTCCGGCAGATCCCTGTGAGCCTTGGTCACCCTGGGGGCCTTGCTCACCCTGGGGACCCTGCTCGCCCTGGGGACCCTGCTCACCCTGAAGACCCTGCTCACCCTGCGGTCCGGTCGGTCCGTGGGCGCCCTGCTGGCCCGCGGCGCCTTCGGTCGGGGAGCCGGAGGTCGATGCAGCATCGCGCTGCGAATACCGGTGGAAGAAGGCTGCCACCTCGCCACGGGTGATGGCGTCGTCGGGGCAGAAGTGGGTATTGGCGGGCGGGTTGCAGCCCTTTGTGATTCCGTTTTCGTAGAGCCACTCGATGTCCGCCACGAAGATGTGGTCGTCGGCAACATCGGAGAAACTACTGGTAGCAGCATGGGCACCCATAGGTAGCGCCATCGCCGTGATTACCAGCGCCGGGATCCACTTACGGCTGATTCGAACCTTCATGTCTTGTCGTCCTTTCGACTGATTGCCTGCATCGCATCTATCGGAAGCGGCCGACACTTCCCGAGAAGCAGCCTGAGGTGACGCCCAGTGACTAGTCACCGTCGGAGCGGCGGATCCGCCTCGGGGGTAACCGCTCGAGTGATGGGCGCGGATGGGCCGTCCGGCCACATCGGGCGGCATAAGATCGGGCGGTGCCCTCCACCGCCGAGCTATTGGACAGAGATCGCTTTGCCGCCCTGATGGGTGCCCGTCTGATCCTGGCGGACGCTGGCCGCCTGGTGGTCGAGATGGAGGTTCGGCCCGACCACCGCGATCGGGCGGGTCGCCTCGCATCGGGCGTCCTCTTTTCGCTGGCAGATTGCGCCATGAGCCTCATGTCGAACCAGAACCGGCCCGAGGTCGCTGTGGCCACCCATCTGACCCGGTCCGGCAATGGCGGTGAAGCCGGAACCCTGCGCGCCGAGATAGCGCCCGTGTCCGGTGAGGGGGATCGGGCGACAACCTGGCGGGCGGTGGTCATGGCCGATGGCTCGCCCATCGCCGCATTCACCGGCACCACCCTGGCGGTCGGCGGGCCTGAGCCCGCTGATCAGGGGGTCTGATCGACCAGGTTGACGAGAGCCTCGGCCGCGAGGCGGGCGGCCGAGCCCTCGACACCGTTGTCCGTCTCGGCCCGGACGCTGGCCTCGATCAGTAGGGGGATTACTCCGACACGACCCATGTTGGCGGCCACGAACACCAGCGCCCAACGCAGTTCCGCCGGTCGGGCGTGGCGATAGCGATCGACGAGCAGGCCGGGAGCGTCGGCACGGGCGCTCAAGCGACTGATGGCGGTCCAGACATCGCCTCCCGGTCCCGTCATTGCGGCCAACGCCTCGTCCAGGAGGCGGG
>Ga0299907_10002090_pt1:0-7500 | contig 12048 bp, 5 predicted proteins | sample RVTome_16_FD_198680 | JGI IMG/M metagenome (GOLD analysis project Ga0299907, IMG submission 198680) | Soil microbial communities from uranium-contaminated site in the Upper Colorado River Basin, Wyoming, United States - RVT152D67 (version 2) ...
GCATTTTGCCACTTTAACAAACTCATTCCAGTCAATCTAATTTGACTGTTTATAGTGTGCTAATATACAGAATATTTAACATATTTATCAACTGTGTACAATAGGTTTTAATTATGCATTAGTTTCCAAAACTGTTATAAAATTGCCATTTCCCAGATAATCGCCCACTGTATCCAAGTTTACCTTTTTTTCAACTAATTACACATTGTCAAGATTGCGTGCAATTGTCGCTGGGTATTGTCTTCGATTGGCCCAGTAAATATTTGAAAGTAACCTGTAAAATAGGCTTAATAGGAACAAAAAACAAAATAGAAAATAGGAAATAGAAAGAATAGAACCTCGTCTATCTTTTTCTATCTTGCACATTGCTCATTTCAAAATTTCCGAACCATCATATTTCGACTCTACTCCAAATTCTAACCCATTTTTACTCTTCTTACATTTCCTCTACGTCTCTTAGTTACAAAGATATCCAGGCTCAAACCTTAACTTTAGTATTAATTTATTGGCCAAAATGAAAATTTCAAAATCTTATAAGTCTCCGATGACTCGATCAATTTCAACTCTACATGGCTCAGTTTGTACGTCTCAAAATTAGTTATAAAACTAGTACGTGTTCAGTTTGGACGACTTGCCCGATGCGTATAATAATCCGGATTAACTCGTTTTTCCGATACTTTGAAAATTTCAAAAATTCATCAAAAATCACCCGTTCAACGCGGATGTATCAAATCTTATTTGTATAATACTTTCGTTCGGTAGATTCGTCGTTGACAATTTCATTCCAATCTTACCTACTATATTATACTTTGCCAAGTACAGTTACCTTGTCTCCCATTAGAAATATACTGTAACATGCAAATAAGAATAAATTACATAGATAATGAAACAAAATAAAATTTGCAAAAGTTAAAGTATAATACATTACTTAGAAGCCAAATATAATATTAAGATATGCATTATGAATTCAGTTATGATTACCTTAAAAATTACCTTAAAGGTTTCTTACAGCCTAAAGTAGCATATTATATAATGCCAACCCAGATAAATAAAGTTAAGTTGATGTTTAAGTTATCAGTTATTGCTTATCAGCTTTTGTTTAAGCTTCAGTCCAGTCATATGAGTGTACATATCTGTTAGGAGACTTGATACATAGAGATATGAATATATTTGGATTTAGCAAGCATTTGATTATTCACGCAAATGATCAATTTTTCCAACTTGCAAGAATAACAATAAAATTGTGAGTAGGCTATATGTTTAACTCCTGCTTACTATTATTTATGTAATTAAACAATTAGACTTTTTCATAATCACACGATATATGTATTTATATTTAGACATATAAATCAAAGAATGTACAAATGCAATATCATCCATGCATTTTAATACATTGCCTAAATCCCAGCAATTAGTCAAAGGATAGTAAATAAGAAAAAAAGTTGAAAAACTATACTATAAAAAAGTTATTGATGCTTCCCTGCATAACACAAGTATGTATACAAAGTACATAAAGTATAAGTAAGTATGTTAAGCTATTGCTTATTTCAATATTCATATGACTTATGATGTTGGAATACTGGACTTTTGAAATTATTATTTACAAAATATATATTTAGATTTTTACATTATATATATGGTTCACAATAAGTTAAAGTACAGTATTATTGCATATATTTTAGGAATGTATTGCCCAAATACTAGAAATTAATCGAAGAATAAGGAAAAAGCAAGAAATATATAAAAATATATGATTGATGCTTCCCTGTGTAGTATGATTATCAGTGAAAGATGTGCGTAGATCTTATGCTGATTTCATATTTTTATATACTTTATATGCTTTTTATTTATAACGAAATAAAATTAAAGCCAAAGCCAACCCACACAACCCAAACCAACCCAACCCAACCCAGTTAAATATAAAAGTAGCAAAAGATCAACGACACTTGGTTTTCCCAAGTAGTCTCCTATCTTGGTACTGACCAAGCCCAATATTGCTTAACTTCAGTGATCGGACGAGAACTGGTGCTTTCAATATGGTATGGCCGTTGACAAGCCTTTAGTAGTATTTTTTACTATATATATATATATATATATATAGAGAGAGAGAGAGAGAGAGAGAGCGACCACCTGAGCCAATATCATCATTGCCATCGGCTCCAATTGCCCGCTGTCGGTATGTCATCGGCACCGATTGTCCGTTGCAGGAATGCCGTCGGCACCCACTGCCGACACGCTATCGGCATTGGTTTTTTTTGTAGCCGATACATCCGTCGACTTAAATTGACCGTTGTCCGCCGCCCGTTGCTCGTAGGACGTCGGCCAGTACGCCGTCGGCACGACAGTCGACGTCTCTATCGAACGTCCGAGGCCGATTTAGGTCGACGTCGGTAAGTTTACCGTCGTCTCCGACATCGGCCGTCCGGCGCCGGTACTCTGGCGGCCAGCAAACGTCGACGATTCTATCGATAAACTGCCACGACACGAGAAATCGGCGACGTACAATTTGCTCGGGACAGACGGACGAGTAAAGTGTCCGTCGCCGATATTTCGTACGGTGACGTTTCATCGGCAGAATTTGTCGACGGTTGCCGCCGGGACCGTTGAGCCGACAACACCGTCGCCAGTTCCATCGATAAAATGTCATCGTCGAAGAAATCGGCCACGTAGGGTTTACATAACTCGCCGTTGCAAACATTTTGTACGTCGCCGATTTCCTGGCCGACGACAGAATTTGCGGTAGCGGCGACCGTCTCCGTCCGGGGCGACTGAGACGACATCACCGTCGCCTATTCCATCGATAAAGTTTCATCGGACGGATAATCGACGACGTACGTTTCTCTTACTTTTCCGTTGGAAGCACTTTGTACGTCGCCGATTATTCCGTCCGATAGAAGTCTATCGATGGAAAATTCGCCGTTGAGGTCGCTGTCCAGCCAATCGGCAAACACGTTCGGCAAAATTTTTACGATAAAAGTTGAGGGAATGAAAACTCGTCGACGTACATTTTATAGAGCCGCCAGAGGCCGATAATTTGTACGTCGACGAGTTTCGATCCTTTAAACTTTTATCGATAGAATTTGCGAGAGAAATTGGAAAAATCGAACCTCGGTATTTGTCGAGTGCCCGGATCTCTTTAAGGGGACAAACCGAAAACGCGAAAGGCGTAGTATCGATAGTACCGATAGCGTGCTGCCGCTCTCCGGGAGTGGCCGAAGCCGCTATAAAGAGAGAGAGAGAGACGTCGGTAGTTATTTATTTTCTATCGACGATCTCTCGAAGTGACTGTGCTCGTAGCCGGGCTCTTAACGGAGCTATCGTGCAATGGCGAGCCGATACGTAGAATCGACGATCGGTACCGATACGCATGCGCATTTCCGCACGGTATTAAAGTATATTAAGAGACGGAGGCCGAACGGGCCCAGAGAAATGAAAGGCGATAGCCTGCCGATAGTTTTAGTGGTGGCTGCCGGTTGGAGGATTCTCGCAATCCTTACAGCCGGTAGTTGTTGCTCGATCGGCGTGGTAATCGACGATACCTGGTTGATCCTGCCAGTAGTGATACGCTTGTCTCAAAGATTAAGCCATGCAAGTGTCAGTACTAGTCGCTTGACGACTGAAACCGCGAACGGCTCATTAAAACGGTCGTAATTTACTAGATCGTACGTCCCACGTGGATACCTGTGGTAATTCTAGAGCTAATACATGCACTCGAGCTCCGTTCCTCGCCAGTCGGCAACGGCTGGCTCGGTTCACGCCGATTAGAGGTAAGAGCGCTTTTATTAGAACAAGACCGACCGGTTGCGTGTCTTCGGGCACGTAGCTGCGATCGTCTCCTCGGAGGCGGTCTAATCTCGTTGGTGACTCTGGATAACTGTAGCCGATCGCTGACGGCTTTACGCCGGCGACGGTTCTTCTAAGCGTCTGATCTATCAACTTTCGACGGTAGGTTAAGAAGCCTACCGTGGTGATAACGGGTAACGGAGAATCAGGGTTCGATTCCGGAGAGGGAGCCTGAGAAACGGCTACCACATCCAAGGAAGGCAGCAGGCGCGCAAATTACCCACTCCCGGCACGGGGAGGTAGTGACGAAAAATAACGATGCGGGACTCATTTCCGAGGCCCCGTAATCGGAATGAGAACAAAATAAATGAGTTAACGAGGATCAATTGGAGGGCAAGTCTGGTGCCAGCAGCCGCGGTAATTCCAGCTCCAATAGCGTATATTAAAGTTGTTGCGGTTAAAAAGCTCGTAGTCGGATTTACAGCTTCGGCCGTGACGGTCCGTCGCTCCGTTTAGCTCGGCTTATCGACCGTTTCGTTCCAGCTTCGGCTTGGCATCGATCGGCACGGTGGTCGGCGGCGGGCGCGGTTGCTTCGGCAAAAAAGCCGTCCGGTTTCCGAGGTGCAAATTCCCAGAACGAAAGTTCGGAATTGTCGACGGTCGTTCGCAATTGCGTCGTTCGCGGCGCAAGCGTGTCTCGTCGTCTATGCCCTTAACTGGGTGTAGCGCGGGGCAAGATCGTCGACGCATCACTTTGAAAAAATTAGAGTGCTCAAAGCGGGCGAGGCGTTTAATGCGCTGCATATCGCTCGAACAGGTCAGCATGGAATGACGGAACAGGACCGCGGTTCTATTCTGTCCGGTCTATAGGACTCGTGGTAATGATCGATAGAGACTGACGGGGACATTCGTACTGCGACGCTAGAGGTGAAATTCTTGGACCGTCGCAAGACGCACTACTGCGAAAGCATTTGTCAAGAATGCTCTCGTTGATCAAGAACGAAAGTTGGAGGTTCGAAGGCGATCAGATACCGCCCTAGTTCTAACCGTAAACGATGCCAACTGACGATTCGCTCGCGCTAATTTATTCAAAAAATGGCCGAGTGAGCAGTCTCCGGGAAACCAAAGTTCTTAGGTTCCGGGGGAAGTATGGTTGCAAATCTGAAACTTAAAGGAATTGACGGAAGGGCACCACCAGGAGTGGAGCCTGCGGCTTAATTTGACTCAACACGGGAAAACTCACCCGGCCCGGACACTGTAAAGATTGACGTATTAAGAGCTACTTCTCGATTCAGTGGGTGGTGGTGCATGGCCGTTCTTAGTTGGTGGAGTGATTTGTCTGGTTGATTCCGATAACGAACGAGACTCTAGCCTGCTAAATAGGCGTCCGATTAACGGCCTACGTTCGGTCCCCGGCTGGCTTCGGTCGGCCGGTGTGTCTCGGGCGTAGGCATCGTCGGGCGAAGCCGTTTCACGACGGCGCTACTTCTTAGAGGGACTGGCGGCGTCTAGCCGCACGAAATTGAGCGATAACAGGTCTGTGATGCCCTTAGATGTCCGGGGCCGCACGCGCGCTACACTGAACGAGTCAACGTGCGTTCGCTTCCCTGTCCGAAAGGACCGGGCAACCCGTTGAATCTCGTTCGTGATAGGGATCGGGGCTTGTAATTATTCCCCGTGAACGAGGAATTCCCAGTAGGTGCGAGTCATTAACTCGCGCCGACTACGTCCCTGCCCTTTGTACACACCGCCCGTCGCTACTACCGATCGAATGGTTTAGCAAGGTCCTCGGACTGGTCGCGTTTCGCTCGCGGCAACGCACGGTACGCGATCTGGAAAGATGACCAAACTAGACTATTTAGAGGAAGTAAAAGTCGTAACAAGGTTTCCGTAGGTGAACCTGCGGAAGGATCATTACCGGATAAGATATCCTTACGATGTCTCGTTCCGTATGGGCTCTGTCGGTTCTTGGGTGCCGTTCTTTCAACGATAGAGTCTATAAAGAACACACTTAGTCTAGAACGGCTGACGAAAAGCGTGAGCTACGCTTAGTAGTCGGGGTTACTACGCACGATGGCTGCGTCGAGTCCGTTAGCGGCTCGGCCGACGTCGTCGTGCGAGAGCGAACTACGCGCAAGCATTAAAGAGCCGTAGCTTCGGCCGTAATCTGGCCGGGCCGCCCCGAACAAATTAACGACATTTTGTCATCGTACGAACTATGAAGCTAACTCTAGTTATAAATACGAATATAACTACGAGCGGTGGATCACTCGGCTCGTGGGTCGATGAAGAACGCGGCCAAACGCGATAGCTAATGCGAATTGCAGTACAGTTAGAGCATCGACATTTCGAACGCACATTGCGGCTTCGGGGTGTAACAGTCTCGAAGCCACGTCCGTTAGAGGGTCGGTTCCAAGATCGGTACCACTGATGCGCTCGTCTCAGTTTCCTTGGCGAGCGCGTTTATCGGTGCCGTTGAGAACAGCCTACGGTTCTTCGATGAGCCGTAAGTTGTCCGTCGAATCGTCAAAACCGATCGAGGTGAACAGCCACCTCGCCGATGGTTTTAGTCTATTATTATTATTTCTGTCGGCGATGGCGTAAGCCTCGTAAATTTTACGACCTCTAATCGGACGGGAATACCCGCTGAATTTAAGCATATAACTAAGCGGAGGAAAAGAAACTAACGAGGATTTCCCTAGTAACGGCGAGTGAACGGGAATAGAGTCCAGCGTCAAAGCTCGGCGTCCAACCGTACGGTAGCGGCGTCCGAGCGATGTGACGTTAGGGAAAAGGCGACGTTTTCGGCGTCACGTTCGTTCAAGTCTCTTTGATCGGGGCCTACTACCGTAGAGGATGAAAGTCCCGTACGACGATCGTGATTCCCACTCGGCAACGGGTGGGCTTGGCCGGAACTGCCGTTTCCCCGAGAGTCGGGTTGCTTGAGAGTGCAGCCCAAAGCGGGAGGTAAACTCCTTCCAAGACTGAGTGCAATACAGCCGCGAGTCCGATAGCTAACAAGTACCGTGAGGGAAAGTTGCAAAGAACTTTGAAGAGAGAGTTCAAGAGAACGTGAAACCGCTCGTAGAGAAACGGGTAAGACCTCGAAGGTGCGAGCAATGTTGGTGGGCGCGGGATTCAGTCGATTTCGAGCGGCGTCCGTACGGTGCCGTCGGTGGTTGCGGGTCGCAAGGCCTCGTACTCGTCGGCGGTATCGTTAATCGGCGGGCGTGTTCGGTCGGCGCATTTCCCGAAAAGAGGCCCATCCTGCGAGCACGCCGCAACCGGTTTGACGGCGACAAAGAGACCTTTGCCGGCACAGGTGTCCGTGCGTAGATTGCTGTCGTTTTCGGACGATAGCCTTGGCCTCCGGGCGGTCTGCCGCGGCGTTATAGTGCCGGTGGGTATCGTTTAGTCGGTCGTTCGTCGGACCGTGGATCGATAGATATAGTTTCGCCCGAGCACTCGTGTGCGTCTGCGGCCGTTGTACGTGTACGGGCCGTCGTGTCGTTCGGTTTCCAGTCTCGTGCTGGGACCTGCGGCCGTCGGCTTTGCACGTGCGGCGGTTTGGAGACATCGGGCTTTCGGTTAGCGGCGAGTAGGTCGGTTCCTTACCCGACCCGTCTTGAAACACGGACCAAGGAGTCTAACGTACGTGCGAGTTTTCGAGTAATCGAAACTAGGTATCGACGAAGCGAAATGAAAGTGAATTATTAG
>Ga0299907_10002091_pt1 | contig 12047 bp, 9 predicted proteins | sample RVTome_16_FD_198680 | JGI IMG/M metagenome (GOLD analysis project Ga0299907, IMG submission 198680) | Soil microbial communities from uranium-contaminated site in the Upper Colorado River Basin, Wyoming, United States - RVT152D67 (version 2) ...
AGCGGTGCGCGCCAAAGCGGGGTCAGCCTACCATCGGCTGGGGTTACGGCAGGAGCGGCGGGTCCTCGATAACGTCGACCACGTCCTCGACCAGGCAGTTCACGGGGTCGGAGCAGGTCTCCTGGGACGGCGGGGGCTGCTGGTCCCCCGAGTCGCCGCCGCCGGACCCCCCCGAGTCGCCGCCGCCGGACCCCCCCGAGTCGCCGCCGCCGGACCCCCCCGAGTCGCCGCCGCCGGAGCCTCCGGAGCCTCCGGAGCCTCCAGCACCGCCTCCCGACCCGGCCCCGGGTCCGCCACCCGTGCCCCCGCCGGAGCCCGGAGCGCCCCCGGAGCCCGGCGGAGCGACGAACCGGGAGATCAGCCCGGACAGGCGGCTCAGCTCCTCGATCAGGGCCGTGCTCAGCAGGCCCCACTGGGCCAGTACCACCATCCAGTGGGCCCCCTCGAGGCGCAGGTCGATCACCTGATCCAGCGCCCCCAAGAGGGACAGTCCCGCGACACTGGCCGCCTCCTCGGATACCACCGCGGCCACGACGGCCTCGGCCAACGGGATCGACTCGGCCAACACGATCCGTACGACCGACGGGGAGAACTCCCGGCCCAGTACGCCCGCCACGGCCTCGGGACCCCGCCCAGATGGGATCTGCCGCCCGAGCCCCCTCTGCAGATCCACGAGCCGCAGCCCAAGGTCGATGAACGGACCCAGGAGACGTGCGTCCCAGGGGTCGTCGGGCCGCACCACGAGCGGCTGAGCCCCCCGCGGGACCGAGCCGCCCGCCACCACCGTGAGCTGGCGGAGCGGCGGCACGGGCGGGACCCCCGAGCCCGGCAGGGCTGCTTCGCCGCGGTACACAGCCAGCGTCACGGAGAAGCCGCGGTCGACCCGGAACACGCTCCCCTGGCCCTCGATCTCGGCGTCACCGGCCCGGAGCGACAGGCGGGGGTCCTCGGCCCGTGCCAGTACGCTGCCCTCCACGACCTCGGCCAGGCCGAGCCCACCGACCTCGACCGCGGCTCGTGGGGCGAGCTCGACGCTGCGCCCCAGCCCCAGCTCCAGCAGGGCCCGGCCGCCCGTGCCGGTGATCACCAGGTCGCCAGGGCCCACATCCTCGGTCCTCTCGACCGGCACGGGATCGTCGCCCTGCACCAGTCGCACCTCGCCGCTCAGCGGGACCACCCGCAGGCCGTCCGGCCCGTCGGCCGAGGTGCGGACGCAGGCCACAGCCGTCAGGGCCGTCAGGGCGAGGGCCGCCGTCCGTCGCATCATCATCAGGGCTTCCCTTCATGAACATCGGCGGCGGGGACCGTGAAGCTGAAGCTGGAGCCACGGCCCGGCAGGCTCTCCGCCGCCACGGCGCCCCCGTGTGCCTCCGCCAGGCGCTTCACGAACGTGAGGCCGAGGCCGAGGCCGCCGAACGACCTCGTGTCGGAGGCGTCGACCTGGCTGAAGCCCTCGAAGATGCCGGCGAGGTCGCCGGGCTCGATGCCGATCCCTTCGTCTGTCACCTCGATCCGAAGCATAGGACGATCGTTCGAGTTCCGGGAGGCCACCCCGATCCGGACCGTCCCCCCTTCGGGCGAGTACTTCACGGCGTTGTCGACGAGCTCGTCCAGCATCCGGCGGAACAGCGAGGGGTTGACCTGGGCGGCGGGGAGAGGGGAGGGAACGTCGACATCGAAGCGGTGCTGCTCCGACCGGCGCCGCCATGCCTCAGCTGCCTCGTCGAGCACCGGCCCGACCTCGAGTGGCTCGATGGCCATCGGCAGCCGGCCGGCCTCGATGGCGGAGAAGTCGACGAGCATGCCGACGATACGCTCCAGGCGGCGCGCCGACTCCAGGATGCTGGCCGCGAACTCCTTCGACTGCTCCCCGGGGAGGTCGCGCTTCATCATCAGCTCCGAGTACCCGATGATCGGCGTCAGGGGCGTCCGGAGCTCGTGGGAGACGTTGGCCAGGAACTCCCGCTTCATCCGTTCGACCTGGTACTCGAGCGACATGTCCCGGAGGACGTACACCCGGCCGATCCGGGCCCCACCGACGTCGCGTAGCGGCGCGGAGGAGATCGCCACCGGGACCTGGTCACCCTCGGGACGATCGACGAAAGCCAGCCCGTCCGGCGACCACGCGAGCTCCTCCAGCGATCGGCCCGAGGCATCCCGCCCCGGCAATGCATCGCCGAGCGGCAAGCCGGTGATCTCCCCTCGGGGCCGGCCCAGGATGGCCGCGGCGGCGGGGTTCGAGGTCGACACGGTGCCGTCGGCGTCCACCGCCAGGAGGCCGTCCCCCATGGAGTCGAGCACGGTCTCCAGCCGGGCCCGGAGGCGGGACTGCTCGTCCGCGGCTACCCGGAGCTCTTCGGTCATGGTGGCCACCGACCCGGTCATCTGGTTGAAAGCCACGGAGAGGTCCCCCACCTCATCCTCCCCTCGGACCTCGGCCTTCGCCTCGAGATTCCCGGCCTGGACCCGCCGGGCCGCCTCGGTGAGCGAGGACAACGGGCCCGTGATCCGCCGGGCAGCGGCCACCGCGACCAGGAAGGCCAATCCCATCACGGCCACCGCCACCAGGAACAGAACCTGGTTCACGGCGCGCCGGGTGGCCGCCAGCACCCCGGCGGGCTCGGCCACCACTAGGATCCCTACGGGCTGCCCCACCTCCTGACGGAGCGGGGCCAGGGCCGCGAAGTGATCGGTCCCTCCCAACTTCAAGGCCCGGCCCACCGTGCCCTCTCCCTCCAGGAACCGCAGGAAGGTCCGGCGGAGCAAGGCGGGCGGCGCCGAGGGGTCCTCGACTCCCGGGAACCCGGCCGCGGCCACCAGGGCCGGGGGCGCGCCCCGGAAGCCCTGGAACGCGGCGGCTCGGGTCCCCCGCCCGGCGATCACCTCCCGGGCCAGGATCTCCTCGTCCACCATGAACCCGGCCACCGCGAACCCGGCCGGCCCAGGGGCGCCGGGAGGACGGATCGGCGCCACCCCTATCATCGCCAGGCCGCCGCCCGACAGCTCGTCGAGCGACGACACCACGGTTCCGCCCCGGAGCGCGAAGTCCACGACCTCGGTGCCAACGACCTCGACCGCCCGGGCCCGGTCCAGGCCTGTCCGGCCCCGGATCTCCCCATGCCGGTCCAGGAACAGGACGAAGTCGACGTCGGGCAGGAGCCTGTCCCGGAGCTCGGTGATCAGCGCGTCCGGCACGGCACCGCCCGCGCGGATCGTGTCGGCGATCTGCTGCACCTCGCCCAGGACGACGAGGGTTCCCACCTCGTCCGAGACGAGGTCGACGAGGTTGCGCCGGGCGTCCTCGGCCTGGCCGACGAGCCTTTCGAGAGCACCCTCGCGGAGGTTCCGATCGATCACGGTCCCGATCGCCAGCGACACGAACAGGACCACGGCCAGGAGGAGCCCGGTGAAGCCGGCCAGGAAGCGGAACCGCAGGCGGTGGCGGGTGATGGCCAGCACGGTGCGAGCTACGGCCAGGCAGCCGACCACCCGAACGAGTACGGAGACCGGGCCGGCCCAGGCTCGATCCATGCCGGAGACGAGCTCGGCGATGCCAAAGAGCATGATGCCGGCGCCCAGCCAGGGTCCCGCCGGCTGGCCCCGTCGCCGGACCACGGTCAGCAGGCCTGCGGCCAGGCCGGCGGCCCCGGGAGCGATGGTTCCGCCGGGCACGGCAACCACGGCGGCCGCCCCCGCCGGAGCCGATGACGGCAGCGCCGCCACCAGCAGGGCCGCATAGCCCCCCAGCCGGATCCACGACACGAGCGGGTCCGCTTCCCCCACCAGGCCGGCGCCCCGGATGGCCTCGGCGCCGGCCAGCGCCAGGAACCCGACCGCGCCGGCCGCCCGGGCCAGCGGCCGACGGGCACGCTCCCGGGCCAGCGCCACGGCCGCAGCAACCGTCACCAGCAGGATCACCAGGTGGGCACCGAACAACACAGCCGGTGGGAGGCCCGGGCTCACGCGCGCCCCTCCAGGAAGCGCAGGGCCTGCTCGACCGTGTCGACCGGCACGAGCTCGATGCCTTCCCCCGCCCCGCGGGCATCCGGCATGTCCCCCCTGGGCAGCAGGAACATCTCCGCGCCGGCTTCCTCGGCCCCGACCACCTTCTGGCGAACCCCTCCGATGCGACCGACCCGGCCCTCAAGGTCGACCGTCCCGGTGCCGGCGATCACACGGCCACCCGTCAGGTCCTCTGGCGTGAGGGTCTCGATCACTCCCAGCGCCCACATGAGCCCGGCCGACGGCCCCCCGATCGTCCCGCTCTGGATGTCGACTTCGTACGGGAAGTTCGCCACGGTGGCGATCCCGATCACCGGGCGGTCGACCCCTTCCACGCGGGTGGGGCGAACCTCGACGGAGCTGGTGGCCCCGCCCTCGATCGGCCGGACGCGAAGCGTCACCGGGCGACCGTCCTCAGCGGCTCCGATCGCGTCGCGGAGTTGGCCCACATCGGCCACCGGCGACCCGTTAACGTGGGTGATTAGATCACCGGGGAACAAGCGCCCCTCGGCCGGAGCGCCCCCCAGGACGTCCTGGACTATCACCCCCGGTCCGTGCTCGTCCGGATAGTCCGTCAGGAGCTCGAGCGCCACTGCCACGGCTGCGATCTTGCTCTGGTCCATCTGGGAGCGGGACGCCCTCTCGTACTCCTGATCGGTCTGCCCTGGAGGGATGACCACGTGCTCGGGGATCACCTCGGCCTCGGGATCGATCCACGCGGCCAGGGTCTCGAAGGCGTTCAGCCGGCCGACGTTAACGGTGGTCAAGAGGAGCCGGCCCTCGGATTCGTACGTGGAGGTGCCGTCCACGTCGATCAAGGGAAGGACGGAACGGGCCCGCCCCGGCGCCTCCACGAACAACGGCAGCTCCACCACGGAGAGGCAGACCGCTAGGGCCGCTGCCGGAGCCACCATTTGGAGCGCTCTCCGCACTCGGACCTCCGTCCTCGACCGGAATAAGGCTACCGTGCCGGCCCCCCCTATCGACGGCCGGGCTTACACTGGGCTTGAGCCGATCCGGGAGGCGAGTGCGGCATGGAATCCCTGGTCATCTTGGTGGTGGCCGCAGGCCTCTCGGCCGCCGTGGTGTGGTGGGCCATGACTCCGTCGGATCGCCGCAGCGGAGAGAAGGCGCCTCGCAAGGTCTCCGTGCCCGAGCCATCCTGGGTGCTGACAGAGGGGCCAAAGCACGACGCATTCGTCATGCTCCCGTCGTCCGAGCCGGTCAGGGCCGACGACCGCCCCTCCCCCGCCATGTCGCTGGTCCGCCTGATCCTTACCATCGCGTTCGTGGCCGGTGTCGCGGTTGCCGTGCTGACCGTGATCGGCTGGCTGATCAAACTGCAGCTCGACGAGTACTTCAGGCGGCTCGGCAGCTAGGTCAGCGGAGCCAGGGGCTGCCGCCGAACAGGCCGGCCTCCTGGGACATCAGCTCCAGGCACTTCCCCGCGCCCAAGACCACGGTCTGGAGGGGCGAGTCCGTGAGGTGCACCGGGACCTCGCACTCGTGGGCCAGCAGAGTGTCCAGGCCGCGGAGGAGCGAGCCTCCCCCGGTGACGAACATCCCGCGCTCAAGCACGTCCTGCCCGAGCTCCGGATCGCTCTCCGCCAGGCAACCCTTCGTGGCGTTCACTACCGCGACGACGGGCTCGGTGAGGACCTCGCGGACCTCCTCGGGGCTCACCTCGATCTCCTTCGGCATCCCGGTGGAGATCTCCCGGCCCTTGATGCGGGCTGGCCCTACGCCGGTTACGGGGTACGCGCTGCCCGAGGCGATCTTCACCTGCTCCGCGGCCCGCTCCCCGATGGCAACGCCGTACGTCCTGCGGAGGTGCCGCTGGACCACCTCGTCCATGTCGAAGCCACCGATCCGGAGGGAGCGCATGGCGATGATCCCGCCCATAGACACCATGGCCACCTCGGACGTGCCCCCGCCGACGTCGACGATCAGGTTGCCCAGGGGCTCGTGCACCGGCAGGCCGGCTCCGATCGCCCCAGCCATGGGCTCCTCGATGAGGGACACAGCCCTGGCCCCCGCCGAGGTGGCCGCGTCCCGAACCGCCCGCCTCTCCACCTCGGTGATCGCCGAGGGCACGCAGATCAACGCCTTCGGTCGGGCGAACCGGGTCACGCCCACCCGGCGGAAGATCAGCCGGATCATCTGGCTGGTCACGTCGTAGTCGGTGATGGCCCCGCGCCGGAGGGGGCGGACCGCCACGATCCTGGAGGGGGTCCGCCCGATCATCTCCCAGGCCTCCTCGCCGATGGCCAGGACGTCGCCCTCGCGGGCATCCATGGCTATCACCGAGGGCTCGTCGTAGACGATGCCCTTGCCCTCCTGGTAGACGAGCGTGTTAGCCGTCCCCAGATCGATGGCGAGGTCGCCGACGCGTTTCACGCAGGTGTGCGAGGCAGGCGGGGAAGTCGCACCGCGGCATCGTACCAGGGGTCGCTCGGGGAGGCCGAGGAGGCCTATCCCGCGGGGGTGGGATGATAGAGAGGTGAGCGATCCAGGCCTGCCGGAGGACGCGTTCGCCGACGTCCCGCTGCTGCGGGAGATCCAGCGCGTCCTGCTGTCCGGCTCCGGGCCGGTGAACTGGGAGCTGGCCCGGCAGATGGGGATCGCCTCGGCGACGTGGGGCCAGGACGACCCGGCCCCCACCGAGGACGACCTGCGGGGGTTCGAGGGGGCCGTCCGGATGGCCGAGCTCACGGTGGCCGAGCTAACCGGGATGGACGCCCCGCCCGAGGTCACCAGGGTCCGAGCGGTGCGCCGGGCCGAGTGGGTGGAGGCGAACGTCCCGGGGCTGCGCGGCCTGTTCGAGCCGACGGCCGAGCGGATGGCCCGGGCCCTGCAGACGGCCCGGAGCGAGGAGCCGGTCGAGATCGCGGAGGGCCCCCAGATGCTGGAGGCCGTCCTGGAGCGGATGACGCCCCTGCTCATGGGGGCCCAGGTGGGGGCGGTGCTCGGAGCGCTGGCGCAGCGGGTGCTGGGGCAGTACGAGCTCCCCCTGCCGCGGGCCGACCAGCCCGCCCTCCTGTTCGTGGTCACGAACATCGCCGCGTTCGAGAAAGAGTGGTCCCTGCCGCCCGACGAGTTCCGGGCCTGGGTGGCCATGCACGAGACCACCCACGCGTTCGGTCTCGGCCGGCCCTGGGTCCGGGAGCACTTCCTCGGCCTGGTCCGTGAGGTCGCCGGGGCCCTGGAGTTCGACCTGACGGCCATCCAGGACCGGCTCGAGGGCTTCGACCTGTCCGACCCCCAGAAGCTGTCCGAGGCCTTGGGCAGCGACCTCCTGGCCGGCGAGCTCACCGACGAGGAGCGCCTGCTCCTCCGTCGGGTCCAGGCCTTCATGGCCGCGGCCGAGGGCCACGCCAACCACGTCGTTTCCGTCATCGGGGAGGAGCGGCTCGCCGGCTTCTCCCGGATCGACGAGGCGGTCCGCCGTCGGCACGAGGGCCTCAGCCAGGAGGAGCGGGCGGTCGAGCGGCTCCTGGGCATCGATGTGAAGCAGGAGCAGTACCGGCTCGGCCGGGCGTTCTGCGATCACGTGGCCGAGGCCACCGACGAGACCACGCTGGCCCGGATGTGGGAGTCGGCCGAAGCGCTCCCCTCGATGCCCGAGCTCGAAGAGCCTCGCCTGTGGCTAGCCCGCATGGCCTGACCGCCGCTGATATCCTTCGCGCCGTGCCCAGGGCCGAGCTCGTCTTCGCTACGGTCGTCGACTTACGGATCCTGGAGTCCGAGGGTGAGGGCGCCGCACCGGTCGTGTTCACCATCAGCATCCCGGGCCGGGTCCTTCCCTTCGCCGCGGTGCGGTACTGGAAGGCCCCTCAGGGCCACGTAGAGGAGCACGTCGAGCTGGTGGCGCCGTCGGGGCGGATCGCCTACCGGACCGAGGAGCGGGTCCGGCGGATGACGGGGCAGATGGACCTCACCCGGGTCGCCGACGAGATCGAGGACGCCTTTCTTGAGGAGGCGGGGATCTACGCTGCTTCGTTCGTGATCGACGGCGAGATCCAGGGCCAGATCGAGTTCCAGGTGCTCCTCACGGCGCCTGGCGCCGTCCCGCCCGACGTCGAGGACGCCATCAAGAAGTCGGACGTCCTCTGGGTCGGCGTGGAGGCGAACGGCCGGGACCGTACCCTACCGGTTTGGTTCGCCTACGACCGCGGACGGATCTACATGCTCCACTCCGACGACCAGGCCACCGGAGAGCAGCAGATCCCCGGCCTCCCCGACGCCGCCGAGCTGGTCGTGGTCACCCGGCACAAGTACCGGGAAACCCGAGCGGGCCGATTCCACGCCGCCGTCCGGCTGGTCGAGCCGGACAGCCCCGAGTTCGACGGGCTGGCCGCCGTACTGGCTGACCGCCGGCGCGACAGGCACGGACCGCCGCAGGACGCGATCAAGAAGTGGAAGACATCCTCCTGCGTCATCGCCGAGCTCACGCCCTCGCTCGGCTCGACCTAGCCGCTACGTCCCGCCGGTGCCCTCGTACGCCTTGCCCGCCGCGGCGGGCGGCTGCACCCGTCCGACGAACCCGGCGATGGCCACGATCGTGACGATGTAGGGGATCATCCGGACGAACTGATCGGGGAGCACCCCGATGATGGGGGCGTCGCCCAGCCGGAGCGGGACGGCCTGGGCGAAACCGAAAAGGAGAGCTCCCACCATCAGCCGGGACGGCGACCAATTGCCCAGGATCAGGGCGGCCAGGGCGATGAACCCCAACCCCTGGGTCTGCCCCTCCTGGTACAGCGCGTTCACCTCGATAGCCAGGAACGCTCCCGAGAGCCCGGCCAGCAACCCGGACAGGGCCACACCCGAGTACCGGAGCGGCACCACTCGGACGCCCACGGTCCGGGTGGCCTCGGGATTCTCACCGGCGGACCGGAGCCGGAGCCCGAAGCGGGTCCGGTTCAACGCGAAGATGACCGGGAAGACCAGGGCGAAGGCGATCAGCGTCATGGGCGACATGTCCTGGAACGCCCGCCCCAGGCCGGCCGGGAGCGAGGACAGCAGCGGGATGTCGATCGTGCCGAAGTTCGGCACGCCGGAGGTGGACTGGGACGCCGAGCCGAAGAACAGCTGGGAGAGGAACCGGGCCAGGCCCAGGGCCACCACGTTGATCACCACGCCGGACACGATGTGGTCCACCCGGAAGGTCACCGTGGCCACGGCGTGGACCATCGAGAACAGGAGCCCGGACACCGCACCGATGGTCAGCCCGGCCACCGGGCCCCAGTTGATGGCGCCCCAGGCCCCCATGACGGTGCCGGAGATCATCAGGCCCTCCAGTCCGATGTTCACGATCCCCGAGCGTTCGCTGAACAGCCCACCGAGCCCGGTCAGATAGATGATCGTGAAGTAAGAAAGGCCGATGGCGATGGCCGCACCCAGGTCAAGCAGCGGCACGTGTCTCCCCTTCCACCTGGCGGATGAACTCCGCCTGCCGGCGCAGCTGGACCCGGCGGGCGATCTCGTAGGCCACAACCACCGACAGGATCAAGAGGCCCTCGAGGATCACGGTGATCTCCCGGGGCAGATCGGTGGCCACGGCCACGCCGTCCTCCCCGCGGAACAGGACCCCGAACAGCAGGGCGGAGAGGAGGATCCCCACGGGGTGGTTGCGTCCCAGGAAGGCCACGGCGATCCCAGTGAAGCCCAGGGTGGTCTCGTAGTTCACCCCGAAGAACCCGGCGTCGCCCAGCAGGTAGTTCAGCCCCACGAACCCGGCCAGGGCGCCGGAGATCAGGAACACCTTGAGCTGGGTGGCGCCGATCGAGATCCCCCCGGCCTCCGCCGAGCCTGGCGAGGCCCCAACGGCCCGGGCCTCGTAGCCCAGGCGGGTCCGGAACAGCAAGAACCACACCGCCGCGCAGGCCAGCAGGGCCAGTGGGAACAGCCAGGTCAGGTGAGCGGACGAGGGGATCTGGTCCTCCAGGCCCAGGGCCGGGGCCAGGGGAGGCATGACGGCGCTCTCGGGGAACCGGTCGCTCCGCAGATCGACGAAGCCAGTGTCGGCCGTCCGCAGCGGATTGAGGAGCGCCCAGGCAACCAGGCTGACGGAGATACCGTTCATCATGATCGTGGTGACAACCTCGTGGGCTCCGGTCTTCACCTTGAGGATGGCCGGGACGAACGCCCAGATCATGGACCCGGCCATGGCGGCCAGGACCACCACCGGGAGGTGGACGACCGCCGGGAGGTCAAGCCACACCGCGGCCATGGTGGCGGTCATCATCCCCACGATGTACTGGCCCTCGACCCCGATGTTGAACATCCCGGCCTTGAAGGCCACCGACACGGCCAGCGCCGAGAAGATCAGCGGGGTGGCCTGCTCCAACACCCTGGCGACGTCGGAGGCCCGGGAGGTGGAGAATTGCCATATGGTCGAGTACACGAACAGGGGGCTCTCCCCGTAGGACAGGATGATGGCGCTCCCCACCAGCCCGGTGAAAGCCACAGCGGCGACCACCGCCACCGCCTGAACCACCATCGCGTCGATCCACGGCCGGCGGAGCCGGCGCTCGGGTGCCGGAGGCATGGGGGGAGCTTCCGGGCGGGTGGCCAAGGCCATCAGCCAGCGTCCGCCGCAACCCGGCCGCCGGTCATCCCGATCCCGATCTCCGCGGGCGAAGCGTCACCGGCGTACTCCCCCGTGATCCGGCCCTCGTAGATCGTCAGTATCCGGTCGGACAGCTCGTAGATCTCTTCCAGCTCGGCGGAGATGAGGAGAACCCCGGCGCCCAGGGCCTTCTGCTCCAGGATCTTCCGCCACACGAACTCGATGGCCCCCACGTCCAGCCCTCGGGTCGGCTGATGGGCGATCAACAGCCGAGGCGTCTCCTCGAGCTCACGAGCCAGGATCAGCTTCTGCTGGTTCCCCCCGGAGAGGGTGGCCGCCAGCACCTGGATAGAGCTGGCCCGAACGTCGAACGCCTTGATCAGACGGGCCGCCCACGCCTTGACCTTCCTGATCAGGAGTATCCCCAGGCGGCTGACCACCCCTAGGTTCGATTGACGCCCCAGGATCGAGTTCTCCCACAGGGTCATCTGCAGGACCAGGCCTCGCTCGTGCCGATCCTCGGGGATGTAGGCCACCCCTCGCCGGCGGATATCCCCCACGGTCTCCCCAGCCACGTCGCGCCCCTCCAGGAGGACCCGCCCGGCGGTGGGAGATTGGAGCCCGATCAGCGCCTCCGCCAGCTCTCGCTGGCCGTTCCCCTCGACCCCGGCCACGCCCAGGATCTCGCCCGACCGCACCTCCAGGTCCACGCCGTGCAGCTTGCCGGCGACCTTCAGGTCCTCAACGCGGAGGACGGCCTCCCCCGGGGAGACCTCGGGCTTCTCCAGCCGGAACAGGACCGGCCGGCCGACCATCATCTCGGCCAGCTGCTCCTTCGAGGTCTGGGCCGGGGCCGTCTCCCCCACCACCTGCCCGCGCCGGAGGACCGTGATCCGGTCGGCGATGGCCAGGACCTCGTCCAGCTTGTGGCTGATGAACACCACGGTCTTGCCGTCGGCCCGAAGCTTCCGGAGGTTATCGAACAGCTCGATGGACTCGGAAGGGGTGAGGACCGCCGTCGGCTCGTCGAGGATGAGGATATCCACCCCCCGGTACAGGGCCTTCAGGATCTCCACGCGTTGCTCCTCGCCCACGGAGAGATCCTCCACCCGGGCGGAGGGATCAACGGCGAACCCGTAGCTCACGGCCAGCTCCTTGACCCGCTCCGAGGCCCCGTCGAAGTCGACGACCGTTCCGCCCTCCGCGCCCAGGACGATGTTCTCGGTCACCGTGAACCTGTCGACCATCACGAAGTGCTGGTGCACCATCCCGATGCCCAGCGCGATGGCCTGCCGGGGCGAATTGATGCGGACCTCGCTCCCTCGGACGACGATCCGGCCTCCGTCCGGCGGGTAGAGGCCGTACAGGACGCGCATCAGGGTCGACTTCCCGGCCCCGTTCTCCCCGACCAGGGCATGGATCTCTCCCGGGCGGAGGTCCAGGTCGACGCGGTCGTTGGCCATCACGCCGGGGA
>Ga0299907_10002093_pt1 | contig 12046 bp, 10 predicted proteins | sample RVTome_16_FD_198680 | JGI IMG/M metagenome (GOLD analysis project Ga0299907, IMG submission 198680) | Soil microbial communities from uranium-contaminated site in the Upper Colorado River Basin, Wyoming, United States - RVT152D67 (version 2) ...
CTCCCTCGGGGCCGGAACCGTCAACGTCCGCATCGCCTGGTAGCGGGCTGACCCGCCGGACCCTCGTCGAGCTGACCCGGCGCCACGGCCTCCGGCCGAGAAGGTCGCTGGGCCAGCACTTCCTGGCCGATCCGAACCTGGCCCGGGCCATCGCCCGGGAGGCCGGGGCGGAGCCCGGCCGACGATTCCTCGAGGTGGGGGCCGGGCTGGGGTCGTTGACCGTGGCCCTGGCCGCTGCCGGGGCCGAGGTGCTGGCCGTGGAGACCGATCACCGGCTGGCCGCGGCCCTCGAGGAGGTGGTGGCCGGCCTCCCGGTCCGGGTGGTGGTGGCCGACGCTACCGAGACGGACTGGCGGAGCCTCCTGGGGGCGGACCCGTGGCGGATGGCCTCGAACCTGCCCTACCACGCGGCCGTCCCGATCCTGCTCGACCTGCTGGAGCGGGCGCCCGAGGTCGACCCGTTCGTGGTGATGGTCCAGCGCGAGGTGGGGGAGCGGCTGGCGGCCGGCCCCGGCGAGCCGGCCTTCGGGGCCGTGAGCCTGAAGGTGGCCTATCGGGCCGAGGTGCGGGTCCTCCGCCGGGTCCCGCCGACGGTGTTCTGGCCCGAGCCGGCGGTCGACTCGATCCTGGTGCGGCTGGACCGTCGTCCGCCTCCAGTGCCCACGGCGCCCGACCGCCTCTTCGCCCTGATCGAGACGGGGTTCCGGGAGCGCCGGAAGACCATGACGACCGCGCTGGTCCGTCTGGGCCTCGAGCGGGACCGGGCCAGGGCCGTGCTGTCTTCGGCCGGGATCGACCCCCGGGCCAGGGCGGAGACCCTGGGCCTGCTCGAGTTCGCCGCGGTGACCGAGGCCCTCGATGGGTGAGGGCGGAGCGGTCTCCGAGCCGGCCCCGGCCAAGCTCAACCTCTTCCTGAGGGTGCTGGGGCGACGGGAGGACGGGTACCACGACATCAGCTCGCTGATCCTGCCGTTGACCCTGGCCGACGGGATCCAGGCTCGCCGGAGCGAGCGGCTGCTCCTCACGGTGGTCGGCGAGTGCGCGGCCGATGTGCCCCGGCGGGAGGACAACCTTGTGGTCCAGGCGGCGCGCGCGCTGGCCGAGGCCGGGGGGATCGAGCCCGCAGCCGAGATCCTCCTCTCGAAGCAGATCCCGGTAGCCGCGGGCCTGGGCGGGGGAAGCGCCGACGCCGCGGCCACGTTGCGGGCCCTGGCCAGGTTGTGGGGCCACGACGGATCCCCGGTCCGGCTGCGGGAGATCGGTGCCGCAGTCGGCTCCGACGTGCCGGCGCTCGTCGAGGTCCGCCCGGTCATGGTCGGCGGCCGCGGCGAGGTCGTGGAGCCAGCCGAGGTCCCGAAAACGTGGTGGGTGCTGCTGACCCAGCCGTTCGGCGTCGCCGCCGGCGACGCCTACCGCTGGTGGGACGAGGAAGGGGGTCCACAGGGGCCGGATCCCGGACCCCTCCTGGATGCGCTCCGCGACGGCGACCTCCCTCGGGGCGGGGCTCTCCTGCACAACGACTTGGAGGGGCCGGTGGCCGCCCGCCATTCCGAGGTCGAGGCCGCCCGGACGAGGCTGCTCGACGCCGGCGCCCTCGGGGCGCTGATGGCCGGCAGCGGTCCCACCGTGGCCGGCCTGGTCCGTGACGGGTTCCGGGCCGAGGACCTCGCCGCCGCCACCGGCGGCATCGTCACGAGCGCGATCAGCCAGGTCCCCGCTTGAGGGCGTGGGACAATCGGCCCGTTCCGGAGTGGTGTAACGGCAGCACGAGCGGCCTTGGACCGCTAAGTGGAGGTTCGACTCCTCCCTCCGGAGCCGGTGCCATCGGTGGCGGGATGTCGGCTGCTGGGTTCGACGTCGAGCTCTGGCTGGAGGAGCCGCCAAATGATGACCGGCACCAACGCGAACTCACCCGGCCCGATCGCGCCCCCAGCGACCAGGGCATGGGGCAGCGAGTCCGTCAGTAGATACGCCGCAACGCCGTAGGTGACCCCCGCCACGGAAGCGAGGGCCAGCGTCCTGCCCCCGCGGAGCCCGACCCGGCCCGTGATGATCAGCAGCCTGCCTCGAGAGGTTCGAGTGACCAAGAGGTAGGCGAACGCGAGGCCGAGAAGGCTCAGGGCCGCGACGATGACCCCGCCCAGGATCGCGCAGTCGACGCACCCTCCGGTTGCGGCACCGAGACCGACGGCCCAGAAGACACCCATGAGCAGGGCCACGCCCACGATCTTGAGGGAGAGGCTGAGAACCCTCATGCCCCGACGATAGATCAGGGGAAGCGGACGAACTCGAAGTGGGTGCCGTCCGGGATCAGGAACCCGCCGCCCCACTTGAAGCCCTGGGCCTCGAACGCCTCCACCACCCGGCGATCGATCGTCGGCTGGCGGCCGGGGAGACCCTGGGACACGTTGATGTCGAGGGCGATGCCCCACGAGTGGTGGGACAGGCCGGTCCCCGGGTCGCTGGCGATGAACCGCGGGTAGTAGCAGCCACCGTAGTCGGCGGGGTCCACGAGGTGACCCAGGTTCCGGCCCTCGAGGTCCTCGAGCGCCGCCCGGACGAGAGGGACCACCAGGCGGTGGCACCGGATCTCCCCGAGCACCGGGACGTGAGCGGTCCGGATGTTCGAGCGGACCCACGAGGGGGAGACGGCCAGCGTCCCGTCGGGGCGGGGGGCCGCGGCGAACTCCCCGAACAGCTCCTTCACCCGGACCTGGGGCAGGACCGCGTCCCCGTGGCGGAACACCGGGGTCTCGCCGGGCGCGCGGATCCGGACCCGCACCCCCGCGGGGACGGGCCTGCGGAGGGCTGCCTCGATCCGCCCGGCAGGCGACCCTGACCGCGGCACGACCAGCAGGTACCGGGGTCTATCGATGCCCAGCCGCCTGCCGAGGCTCCCGGCGACCACCACCTCGTGCGCGCCGACGAGCTCGTCCTCGAGCACGGCCTCCACCTCGAGGGTCGTCCCGGCGATCACCACTTCGGCCCCGGGGCCGAGGTCGTGAAGGTCGGCGAAGGTCCGCCCCAGGATCGCGCCCTCCAGCCGGGTCACCGCGGCCCGGTCGGCCGGTGGGACGAACGCGGCGTATGACCGCCGGTGGATCGAGGCGATCTCCACCGGGATCCGCAGGCCCCCCGGCTGCCGTCGCACCCGCCCGGCCTGTTCCTGCCACCGGTCCATCCATGCCACCCCACTGTGGATCACCGTGGCCGTGCGGATTGAGGGGAGACCACGGACCGCCTCCGCATACCCGTCGGGGAGCCGCCCCGGCGTCCACGCCAGCAGCGTGGCAACCGGCGCCTTCCCAACCACGGCGTCCCTTCGGAGGGAGGGTCCTCCTGGCGTGTCCTGGACGCCTGGCACGGGAAGGGCCAGCAGCAGGGCGGCTCCCGCGACGACGCCCGCCGCGAAGGCCGCGACGATCGCGGCGGTGCGCCTCACATCGGCCTCATCGACCGGGCCACCCGGAGGAGCCCGGCCAGGTCGAGCGCGCCCCCCCCCAGCGAGCGGTACACGCCGTCCTCGACCCACTCCAGCTCCCCTCGGGCGGGCGCGTACCGGCCGTCGAGCCCCCGGACCCGTACCGCCAGCACGTCGGGATCCATGGGCGGGGGCAGGTCGGCGGCCGCCGACTGGAACAGCCGGATGCCCCCACCGTCCAGCTCGGCGCCGTCGCGCCGGAACAGGAACGTCACCCCGCCGTCCTCGACCGTGGCGGCGGTGGGGCCGTACCCGAGGGGGAGATCGGCCGGGTACATCGCGAAGGGGGCGGCGTCCAGTGCCTCGGCCACCGTGACGCGGCCGGGTTCGGGAACGGCGACACCGCGGACGGGGATCGACGCCGCCACGTCGAGGAGCTCGGCACGGGGGAGGTTCGACTCGAGCACCAGGTCCCACCCCTCGGCGTGGATGGCCACCCGGCGTCCCAGCGACCCCGTGGCCGGCTCCCAGGAGGCCACGCCCGAGGCCAGCCGGACGCGCTCGGCCAGCGAGTCGAACCCGCCGAACGGCCCGGCGCCCGCCCACCCTCGAGTGGTCCGCACGCGGAGCCACGACAGGCCGTCGGCGTAGGCCAGGATGGTCTCCCCTCCGACGACGCCGGCCCGGTAGGGCCGGAGCGTCCCGACGCGGGTGGGGGCCGGGATCCGATCGGCGACCGGCCCGAACGGTTCCTCCTCGAACCCGAGATCTCGGGCGCCGTCGCCCGCGGTGAACGGTCGCCACGCGGGCGGCGGCCCCGGGCCCAGCGATCGGGCCTCGGCCCGGTACAGGAGCCGGCCCCCGGGCTCCGCCGCGAGCCCGTTCCGCATGGCCCACAGGCCTCGCTCTGGGGCGGCGGCCGCTCGGACCTCCACGGCCAGGGGGAACCACGACTCGGCGTCGAGCGTCAGCAGCACCCGGTCCTGCGGGAAGAACGGACGCCACACGCCTGCCGGCTGGAGGGAGTCGAAGAGCGAGGCGGCGTCCCGGTGCTCGAGCTCGATGACGACCGCGGCACGATCGAGGACCTCGGTCTCGCCCACCACCCGAACCCGGGGTGTCCCGGCGAGGCTCCGCACGGGCAGGATCACGTCCGTGGGGAGGGCGGACTCCGCGTCGAACGGCGGACGGCCCCGGAGAACTCGGATGTCTCGTCCGGCGGGGGCGCAGGCGGGGAGGGCTTCTCGCGGACACCCTCGGGGCGCGTCGAGCCGCCACCGGTCGCCGTCGATCGCCAGCACCATGTCGTTCCTCGGCCAGGCGTCGCCGGGGTAGCTCGTTCGATCGTGGACCTGGACGCGGAACCGCTCGGGGGCCCGGAAGGCCAGCTCGACCAGGAAGGTTCGTCGGGGGATGGATCGCCGGAAGCCGTGCTCGACGACCCGGAACGAGGCGCGATACGAGGTCACCTCCGTGGACGCCCGGGCGATGCCGAGGGGGATCTCCGTGGCCAGCGCCGGCGAGGGGCCGCGACGGACGCCGGGGAGCCCGCCGGCCACCACCGCCACCGCCACGACGCCGGCGGCGAAGGCCGCGACCGCTCGCCCCCACTCGCGGCGTCGTCTGAGGTTCACCGCGCCCCGGCCGACCTCTGCCATGATCCCCGGGACCAGGTCCGGGACCGGGTCCGCGGGACGGACCCGCGCGACCTCGCGGATCCGAGCCGAGGCGTCCCGGAACGACCGGCACCGGTGGCACGTGGCCAGGTGGGAGGTCAGCTCCTCGTCGAGACGGTCGTCCCCGGCGGCGTCCTGCCGGGCCGACAGCTCCCGTTCGGCTGCCTCACACCTCATCGGCGTCGGCCTCCTCGAGCGCGGTGACCAGGAGCCGTCTGGCCCGATGCATCCGGCTCTTCAGGGTTCCGGCCAGGACCCCGAGCACCACGGCGGTCTCCCGGTACGAGAGGCCGAGGACCTCGATCAGCACGAAGGCCTCCCGGAGATCCGATGGGAGCCCCTCGACGGCTTGGTCGATGGCCGTGCGGAGACTCGGATCCCGCACCGGCTCCGGCTCGGGCGCGGCCGCCCGGTCCCGGCGTCGTTGCCGCTCCCGGCGACGGATCGCGTCGACCGCGCAGTTCCTGGTGATCCGGAACATCCACGTCGAGAACTTCGAGGTTCCGCGGAACCGGGGGAGCGAGCGGTAGGCGTGGATGAACGCTTCCTGGGTGACGTCCTCCGCGGTGGGACGATCCCGGACGAGGCGGAGCGCCAGGCGGTACACGTCGGCCTGGTGATCGCGGACGAGTTCCTCGAAGGCCCCGAGGTCCCCCGCTCGAGCCCTCCGGACGGTCTCCGGCTCCGGCTCCCGGGGCAGCCTTTCCTCCTCCCGCGACCGGGCGATCGCTCGGCCTCAACTGTAGCCTGACCGCGGGCCGTGCCCCCGTCGCCGGCCCTCCACGGTGCGGACCAGGAGCACCACCACCACCTCCAGGGCGGCCGCCAGCCCGATGAGTGCCACGAACAAGGCGTCGTTCTCGCCCGAGGACGGGACCCCACTTCCCAGCGTCCACGTGCTCACGACCGGTTCGACGTCGCAGGAGAGCCTCCGGTTCACCTCGGCCTTGCGTGAACGGAGCCTCCCGGGTACAAAGGTGCCGCCCGCCGCACAGGAGCGCGCTTGGCCAGAACTCCCCGTCTCGCCGCCGTCGTCATGGCCGCTGGGAAGGGCACGCGGCTGAAGTCCCGGACGCCCAAGGTCCTCCACCCGATCGCCGGCCGACCGGTGCTGTGGCACGTCCTCCGGGCGATCCGGGCGGTCCGGGCCGATCCGCTGGTCGTGGTGGTGGGGCACAACGGCGACGAGGTCGAGGAAGCCGTCCGGTCCTGGGAGCTGACCTTCCCCGTGCGGTTCGTCGATCAGGGGGCGATGCTGGGGACCGGGCACGCTGTCATGGTCGCGGAGCGGGCGGTGCGGCGGGCCGAGGACGTGGTGGTCCTGCCGGGCGACAACCCGCTGATCACGGGCATCATGCTTCGGGACCTCCTCAGGCTCCATCGCCGAGCCCGGGCGGCCGCCACGATGCTGGCTGCGTCCGTCGAGGACCCCACGGGGTACTGGCGGATGATCCGCGAGGGAGACCGGTTCCTGAGGGCAGTCGACGAAGCGGAGGCCACGTCGGGAGAGCTGGCCATCCGCGAGGTGGCCACGAGCGTGTACGCGTTCCGGCGGGAGGATCTGTTCCGCGCCCTCCCGGCGCTCTCCCGGGACAACGCCCAGAACGAGTATTACCTGCCCGATGTGCTGGCGATCCTGGCCGACAAGGGTGAGGACATCCGCGTCCTGGCGGCCGACTTCGGGGGAGCCCTCGACGTGAACTCCCGGGGTTCGATGGCGGCCGCCGTTTCGGCCCTCCGACGCCGCATCAACCAGGGGCTGATGGACCGCGGGGTGACGATCGAGGACCCGGATCGCACCTACATCGACGTGGAGGTGTCGGTCGGAGCGGACACCGCGATCCGCCCGGGGACCCACCTCCGAGGGACCACCCGGATCGGCGAGGGCTGCACGATCGGCCCGGACGCCGACATCGCCGACTCGACCGTGGGGCCGGAGGCCGTCGTGGAACGCTCGGTGGTCCGGGAGGCTCGCATCGGCCCTCGGGCGGTGGTCGGGCCGTACACCCATCTGCGCCCCGGCACCGTGCTGGCCGCCGACACGAAGGCGGGTTCGTTCGTCGAGATCAAGAACTCCCGGATCGGCGAGGGGAGCAAGGTGCCCCACCTCGCGTATGTCGGCGACGCCACGATCGGCCGAAACGTGAACATCGGGGCCGGCACGATCACAGTGAACTACGACGGCTACGGCAAGTACCGGACGGCGATCGGCGACGAGGCCCGTATCGGGAGCGATACGATGTTGGTCGCGCCGGTTCGGATCGGCAAGGGCGCGGTGACCGGGGCCGGGTCGGTGATCACCAAGGACGTCCCGCCGGGCGCCCTGGCGGTGGAGCGGGGGGAGCAGCGGGTGGTCCGGGGGTACCGGGAGCGAAAGGATCGGGAGATGCGGCGTCGGGCGAAGAGGGGGAGGGCGTGACCAGCATCCGGGAGATCGTCACGAAGAAGCGGATGATGCTGTTCTCCGGGACGGCGCATCCGTCCTTGGCCGAGGAGATCGCCGAGCACATCGGCGTCGACCTCTGCGAGTCCAAGATCTTCCGCTTCTCCAGCGGGGAGATCTACGTCCGGTCCGAGGAGAGCGTCCGGGGCTCGGACGTGTTCGTCATCCAGACCCATGCCGATCCGGTGAACGAGTCGATCATGGAGCAGCTCGTGATGATCGACGCGCTCAAGCGCGCCTCGGCGAAGCGGATCACCGCGGTGGTCCCGTACTACGGGTACTCCAGGCAGGACAAGAAGGCCCTGGCCCGGGAGCCGATCTCGGCGAAGCTCATCGCCGACTGCCTCACGGTGGCCGGGGCCGACCGTGTGGTCTCCGTCGACCTCCACAGCGGCCAGATCCAGGGGTTCTTCGATCTCCCGTTCGACCACCTCACGGCCCTGCCCCTCTTGTCCGGGTATCTCCAGGAAGCCGGCGAGCTTCAGGGGAAGGACATGGTGGTGGTGTCGCCGGACGCCGGGAGGGTCAAGGTGGCCGAGCGTCTCGGAGAACAGATCGACGCCGACCTGGCGTTCATCTACAAGCGAAGGTCACGACGAGAGGCGCACAAGATCGAGGAGATGGTGGTCGAGGGCGACGTGAAGGACCGGCCCTGCATCCTGATCGACGACATGATCGACACGGCCGGGACGATGGTCGAGGGGGCCCGGGCCCTCCAGGCGCGGGGCGCCTCCGACATCTACGTGGCCGCCACCCACGCCGTGCTCTCGGGCAAGGCCGTGCAGAAGCTCGAGGAAGCCCCCATCAAGGAGGTCGTGGTCACGAACACCCTGCCGATCCCGGACGAGAAGCGGTTCGGGAAGCTGAGGGTCCTGACCATCGCCCCGATCGTGGCCTCGGCCCTGCAGGCCGTGTTCGAGGACGAGTCCGTCTCCGAGATCTTCCACGGCGAGAACCAGCCGTAGCTCTACGGGACGGTCTTCTCCACCTCGCACTGCCGGGCTCGGTCCTTCTTGCCCGGCCCGCCGATACAGGTGTCCTTGCCGGGGCCGCCCACCAACCGGTCGTTGCCCCCCTGTCCCTTGAGCCGGTCCTTTCCGCCCTCGCCGAACAGGCGATCCTTCCCGCCGCCCCCGGCGCCGACGTCCCTGCCGGGCCCCAGGCAGGCGGTGTCCTTCCCCCCCAGGCCCCTGACCGTGTCCGTACCCCCGAAGGCCAGGAAGCCGTCCGCTCCCGAGGTCCCGACGAGCGTCTCAGCCCCGTCGGTCCCGATCCGGTTCACCACGGCTCCCTTGCAGAACACGAGCTCGTAGGCTCCGATGTCGCAGTCCGACCGCGGCAGCCCTCGGGCGTCCACGGCCGCACACGCGGCACCCCCGGACCCGGGCGCGGCCGGGTTTCCAGCGTTGATCGCGGGTGAACCCGGAAGGAGGGCGTGAGTGGGAACCGGGCCGCCGTTGTCGGCGAGCGGCGCCACGTTGGGCGCAACGCCGCTCAGATCGCCCACGGCGGTGAAGGGGCAGGTGCCGGGAACCTGAACCAGGTTGTAGCCCTGGCTGGTGATCGGGCCGTTGTCCGTGCAGTCCGGGTCCGTTCCAGCGCCGCCGACCGTGTTGCCCGCGATGATGCTGTTCCGGATAGTCGCGCTGTCGTCCGCGTAGAGCCCACCGCCGGTATCGCCCGTACCGGTCCCGTCAGCGTCGGCTCGATTGCCGATCATGGTCACGTTGTTGAAGATCGCCCCCGGGTCGTGGAGCGCGACGGCTCCCCCATGCTCGTTCGCCGTGTTCCCACTGAACGTCACATTCGTGAACGTCACGCCCTCCGTCTCCACCTCGGCTCCACCGGCCGCTTCGCCTGCGACGTTGTTGGCCACCGTGACGTTCTGGATGAGCGACGGGCCCTCGATGTCGAGCCCTCCGGACCAGTATTCGGTGCGGTTCCCGATGATCACGGAGTCCAGCAGGTTGAACTGTGTCGCGTCGTCGATGAAGATTCCGCCACCGGCGTTCGGGTACATGTCGCCCAGCTCGTTCCCTCCCGTGACGGTGACGCCGGTGATGGTCACCGTCGTGCCGGCGAGGATGTGCAGCACCCGGCTGTTCGTCACGGCGCCGTTCCCGTCGACGATCGTCGTTTGGGCTCCGGCCCCTGTGACGGTGGTGTCACCGGTGATATCCAGGTCTCCGTCGACCGAGGCGTTCTCATCGGTGCCGGGGATCGAGAGCACGTACCTCCCCGGTGGGAGGACGATCTCATCGGGGCCGGCCGCCGCGTTGGCCGCGATCACCGCCTCGCGAAGGGAGCAGTCGGCGTTGCAGCTGCCGTCCGCCGTGTCGGCGGTCTTGGTCACCGTGAATGTGGCGGCGCTCGCGGGAGCGACCCCCATGAGGAATGTTGCGGTCAGGAGTACGGCAAGGGCGAACAGCAGTCGAGCAGACGATCTCGAGGACATCCGACCCCCTTTGTAGTCGCCGGGACCCTACACCCGCGCCTTCGGCGAGGCAAACGAGCGCTCGGTCAGGCTGGCTCGCCGGCGTGGTATCGGCGCAGCTGCGGCACGATGAGCGCGAGGACGGCCACGCCGACCAGGCACGCCACGCCGCCGGACACCACCGAGAACACGGGCGAGGTGAGCTGGGCCACCACGCCGGCCTCGAGGTCGCCGAGCCGAGGCCCGCCCACCACGACCATGATGTGGATCGAGGACAGCCGCCCCCGGAGGGAGTCCGGGACGCTCGACTGCAGGATCGTCGACCGGAAGATCGCGCTGATCACGTCGGCTCCTCCCGCGACCGCCAGGAAGACCAGGGCGAGCCAGAACGTCGCCGTGGAGAACCCGAAACCGATGATGGCCGCTCCCCACGCCGCCACCGCCCACAGCACCGCCCGTCCCTGATGGCGGACGTGTCGGACCCAGCCGGTGAAGAGCGCGCCGAGGAGGGCCCCGGCCGCCGGAGCCGCGTACAGGAGCCCGAGCCCGGCCGGTCCCACCCGGAACGCCTCCCTGGCCAGGACCGGGAACAGGGCCCGGGGCATGCCGAAGACCATCGCGTTGAGATCCACCAGGAACGTCGACCGCAGCACCCGCCGTCCCTTGAGGTAGGCAAACCCCTCGCGTACGGCCCGGAAGATCTGGGGCCGGGGTCCTTCGTGCTCCGACGGCATCGGGTGCATCGCCAGGAGGGCGGCGATGGCCGCCAGGAACGTCACGGCGTCGATGGCGTACGCCCAGACGAGCCCGAACCTAGCGATGATCAGTCCGGCGATGGCCGGGCCGGCCACGTCGTTCACCTGGAACAGGAGCTGGTTCAGGGCGATGGCCGAGGCCAGCCGGTCCTTCGGCACGAGGTTCGGGATGGCCGCCGAGCGGGTCGGGGCGTCGAACGCCGAGGCGGCCGAGCTCAGCCCGGCCGCGAGGTACAGGAACCACAGGGCGGGCCGGTCCACCATCGCCCCGCCGACCAGGAGGAGCGTGGCCGCCATGGACCCGGTCTGAGACAGGAGCAGGAGCCGACGCCGGTCCATGGCGTCGGCCACGGCCCCGCCGACGAGCGAGAACAGCACGAGGGGGACGAGCTGGACGAGCCCGATCAGGCCCACGGCCAGCGCCGAACGCGTCACCTCGTAGACCTGGTAGGGCAGCGCGACGAGCGTGATCATGCGGCCGGTGTGTGAGACGAGCTCGCCGAACCACAGCAGGCGGAAGTCTCGGGAGATCCGCAGCGGCGTGAGGTCGAGCACGGAACGGCGAACCATCCGGGCGGCTCGGCCTCGCCGGCTCGCCTCCGGATCGGGGGAGTCGTCTCCCGGCGGCCGCATCGGCCCAGGATAGCGGCGGTCGAGCCCCGGACCGCCCTGCTACGATTGTTCTCCCATGGCGGAAGTTGAGCTCACGGCCGAATCCCGCGAGGAGGTCGGCAAGGGAGCGGCGCGGAAGATCCGGGCGGCCGGCAAGGTTCCCGCGGTCCTCTACGGGCCGGCGGTGGAGCCGATGCGGTTGGCCGTCGACGCGCTGCAGCTGTGGCACGCGCTCCACACCGACGCCGGCACGAACGTGCTCATCAACCTGGCCGTGGACGGGGACACCTTCCTGACGATGCCTCGGGAGGTCCAGCGAGACATCGTCCGGGGAACCCTCCTCCATGTCGACTTTCTCCGCATCCGCCGTGACGTGGCCATCCAGGTCGACGTGCCGATCAACCTCATCGGCGAGTCGGTGGGCGTGAAGGAGGGCGGCGTGGTCGAGCATCACCTGTGGGAGCTCCGGATCGAATGTCTCCCGGCTCAGGTGCCGCAGTCGATCGAAGCCGACATCTCCCGGCTGGCCATCAACGACTCGCTCCACGTCTCGGACCTCAGGATCCCCGAGCACCTCACGGTGCTGATCCCTCTGGAGGAGACGATCGTGTCGGTGGTCCCGCCGCCGGTGTTGGAGATCCCCGAGGAGGAGGTCCCGGAGGAGGAGCTGCCCGAGGGCGAGGTCCCCGAGGGCGAGGTCCCCGA
>Ga0299907_10002096_pt1 | contig 12041 bp, 8 predicted proteins | sample RVTome_16_FD_198680 | JGI IMG/M metagenome (GOLD analysis project Ga0299907, IMG submission 198680) | Soil microbial communities from uranium-contaminated site in the Upper Colorado River Basin, Wyoming, United States - RVT152D67 (version 2) ...
TTATTCCTCCTCGGCAGGAGGCTCGACGGGTGCCTCTCCCTCGACGTCGACGGACAGCTCGTCGTCGAAGGGAAGGCCGAGCGCGTCGAGATCGAACCCGTCGCCGTCGCCGATCTCTTCGAGCGCAGCGAGCAGCTCGGCCTCGGCCTCGGGTCGTGCGAACGTCACTGGAAGCGGCTCGGTCGGCTCGATCGAGATCTGCCGGTACTGCTTGAGCCCGGTCGCGGCCGGGATCAGCTTGCCGATGATCACGTTCTCCTTCAGGCCCAGCAGGCGATCCGTCTTGCCCTCGATGGCCGCGTCGGTGAGCACCTTGGTCGTCTCCTGGAACGAGGCTGCGGAGAGGAAGGACTCCGTCGCGAGCGAGGCCTTCGTGATGCCGAGGATGATCGGCTCGAAGGTTGCCTGCTCCTTCTTCTCCTTCTTCACGCGCACGTTCTCGCGCTCCAGGTGTACCCGGTCCACCAGCTGCCCCGGCAGGAGCGCCGTGTCACCCGCGCTCTCGACTCGGACCTTCTTCAGCATCTGCCGGACGATGAGCTCGATGTGCTTGTCGTGGATCTCGACGCCCTGCGACTTGTAGACGTTCTGCACCTCGCCGACGAGATACAGCTCGGTCGCCGTCGCGCCCTTGAGCATCAGCAGGTCGCTCGGGTTCAGCGAGCCCTCGTTCAGCGCCTCGCCCGCCTCTACGACCTGACCCTTGGTGACCTTCAGGCGCGTCCTGCGCGGGAACGAGTACTCCTTCGGATCGGGGAGATCGCCCTTCTCGTCGATAGCCGACGGGGTGACCGTCACCTTGATCGTCCGCTCCGAGTCGTCGATGTCGACCTTGCCGCCGACGTCCGCGAGCGTCCCTGCGCCCTTCGGGTTGCGGGCCTCGAAGATCTCGACGACGCGCGGGAGGCCGTGGGTGATGTCCGCCCCGGCCACGCCACCCGTGTGGAACGTGCGCATGGTGAGCTGGGTGCCCGGCTCGCCGATCGACTGCGCGGCGATGATCCCCACCGCGTCGCCGATCTCCGCCGGCCCGCCCGTGGCGAGGAACGTCCCGTAGCAGAGCCGGCAGAGCCCGTACTCGCTGCGGCACTTCAGCACCGACCGGACCGGGATCGTCGCCGTGGCGGCGTGCTCGCCGAACTCCTCGACCAGCTTCCGAAGGCCGCTCGCCGTGATCTCAGTGCCCTTCTCGATGACGACGACCTTGCCGGGCTTCCCGTCCTTGATCGGCTTCATGATGTCGAGCGCGGCCACACGCCCGGCGACGCTCTTGTTCGGCGACTCGTCGAGGATGAGCGCCAGGTCGATGTATTCGGTCGTCCCGCAGTCGCCGGGCTTCTTGCCCGGCTGGTCGCGGATGATGACGTCCTGGGAGACATCCACGAGTCGCCGCGTCAGGTATCCCGAGTCGGCCGTGCGGAGCGCCGTGTCGGCGAGACCCTTGCGCGCGCCGTGCGTCGAGATGAAGTACTCGAGCACCGTCAGACCTTCCATGAAATTCGCCTTGATAGGTCTTGCGATGATCTCGCCCTTCGGGTCGGCCATGAGTCCGCGCATGCCGGCGAGCTGGCGGATCTGGTTGAAGGATCCGCGCGCGCCCGAGTTGGCCATCATGTAGATCGGGTTCGTCGGCGAGAGGTTCGCCATCATGGCGTTGGCGACCACCTCCGTCGCCTCGGTCCAGATCGCGACGATGCGCTCGTGGCGCTCCTCCTCGGTCATCAGGCCGCGGTCGTACTCACGCCCGACCTTCGCGACCTCTTCCTCGAACCCGACGAGGATCTCTTCCTTCGTGTCCGGGATCACGATGTCGTTCTTGGAGATCGTGATGCCGGCGCGGGTCGCGAACCTGAACGTCAGCGACTTGATCACGTCGAGCGCGGCTGCGATCGTGTTCGGGCCGTAGCGCTCGACGAGGTCGCCGATGAACTGGTCGAGCTCGCGCTTGGTGAGCGTCTTGTTGAGGAACGGGTGGTCCTCACCCGCGCCGCCGGTGGCCTCGTCCAGCGCCCGCTCGACCTCCGCGTTGAAGATGACGCGCCCGGGGGTCGTCAGCAGGCGCTCGTCGCCCCACTCGTACTCGATCGGATCCTGGAAGCGCATCTGCTCGGACTCGACGGCGAACTCGACGTCCTCCTCCGTGCGGAAGCGCGGCAGCCCGTTCTTCTTACGCTTCTTCGCCAGGTCGGCGGCCGTGGTCGCGTCGAGGTCGTACTCGCAGTAGGTGAGGAAGTACGCGCCGAGGACCATGTCCTGGGTAGGCGTAGCGAGCGGCCTTCCGCTCGCCGGCGAGAGGATGTTGTTCGCCGAGAGCATGAGGACGCGTGCCTCTGCCTGCGCCTCCGCCGAGAGCGGAAGATGGACCGCCATCTGGTCGCCGTCGAAATCGGCGTTGAAGGCGTGACAGACGAGCGGATGGACCTGGATCGCCTTGCCCTCGACGAGCACCGGCTCGAACGCCTGGATGCCGAGACGGTGCAGCGTCGGCGCCCTGTTCAGGAGCACCGGATGCTCGGCGATGACCTCCTCGAGCACATCCCAGACCTCCGGGATCATCGACTCGACCATCTTCTTCGCCGCCTTGATGTTCTGGACGGCCTTACGCTCGACGAGCCGGCTCATGATGAACGGCTTGAAGAGCTCGAGGGCCATCAGCTTCGGCAGGCCGCACTGGTGCAGCTTCAGGTTCGGCCCGGCCACGATGACCGAGCGTCCCGAGTAGTCGACTCGCTTCCCGAGCAGATTCTGGCGGAACCGCCCCTGCTTGCCCTTGAGCATGTCGGAGAGCGACTTCAGCGGGCGGTTGCCGGGCCCGGTGACCGCGCGGCCGCGGCGCCCGTTGTCGAACAGGGCGTCGACGGCCTCCTGGAGCATGCGCTTCTCGTTGTTGACGATGATCTCGGGCGCGCCCAGGTCGAGCAGCCGCTTCAGGCGGTTGTTCCGGTTGATGACCCTGCGGTAGAGATCGTTCAGGTCGCTCGTGGCGAAGCGGCCACCGTCGAGCTGCACCATCGGCCGGAGCTCCGGCGGGATCACCGGCACGGCCTCGAGGATCATCCACTCGGGCTTGTTGCCCGACTTGATGAACGCCTCGACGACCTTGAGCCGCTTGATCGCGCGCTGCTGCTTCTGCCCCTTGGACGTCTTGATCGTGTCCCGCAGGGACAGCGACTCCTGCTCGAGGTCGAGGGCACGCAGCAGGTCGCGGATCGCCTCCGCCCCCATGCCGCCCTGGAAGTAGACCCCGAAGCCGTAGGGCGAGCCGAACCGATCCTTGAGCTCGCGGAAGATCTGCTCGTCGCCGACGATCATCTTCGGCTCCAGCTCCTTGAAGAGGAGCCACGTCTGCTCGAGCCGGCGAACCGCGTCCACGGCCGCCTCGCGCGTGTCCTCTCGTCGCACCTCCATGTCGGCGACCATCTCGCGCACCTTCAGCGCCCACTGGCCGACGGCATCGAGGTCGTCCTTGCGTGTCCCCTCCACGAGGCAGAGGTCGTAGGCGAGCTCGCGAGCGGTGGCTGCGTCGGCATCCGGGTCCACCGCGGCGAGGACGTCGCCGAGCAGGCCGTTGCCGATCTCGCGGGCACGCTCGAGGTTCTTCCGGTCCACCGACGCGACGAGCGCGGCGTCCTCCTCCGTGAGCTCGGCGCCGGAGAGCAGTCCCTCCTGGATGCGCTTGAGGTGCTTCGTGATCGCGCCCTTCTTCGACCCGGATGCCTTGTCGAGCTCGGCCCGGAGCGGCTCGAGCGCGGCCTCGATCTGCGTCGCCGCGGCGGCGACCGACTCGACCTCGCGGGGAGCGAGACGACGGTCGTCGCGCGTCGCCGTCTGGCGAACGAGCTCGCGGACTCGGCGGGGGTCCTCGTTGGTGATCTTCTTGGCGAGATCGGTGAAGACGCTGCTGCCGAGCGCCCTGACCTCCTCGAGCGTAGGCAGCGCGGCCTCCTCGGCCCAGTTGTTCAGGCCACGGGCCCAGAAGTCGTCGTCCTCGTCGAAGTTCTTCTCCTTGGCAGCAGCGAAGTAGTCGCGGCGCCTGCCCAGGCGGTCGTCGAGCGCTGACAGCGCCTCGTCACGGTCGAGGTAGATGCGCTCGGTCTCCCCCGCGACCTTGTCCTCGAGGTCGACGAGGTCCGACTGGCGCTTCTCCCGGTCGACCTGGGTGACGATCGAGGCCGCGAAGTAGAGCACCTTCTCGAGCTCACGCGGCGCGATGTCCAGCAGATAGCCGATCCGGCTCGGAACGCCCTTGAAGAACCAGATGTGCGAGACCGGAGCCGCCAGGTCGATATGACCCATGCGCTCGCGGCGCACCTTCTGCCGTGTCACCTCGACGCCGCAGCGCTCGCAGATGATGCCCTTGTAGCGGACGCGCTTGTACTTGCCGCAATAGCACTCCCAGTCCTTCGTCGGACCGAAGATGCGCTCGCAGAAGAGCCCGTCGCGCTCGGGCTTCAGGGTGCGGTAGTTGATGGTCTCCGGCTTCGTGACCTCGCCGGAGGACCAGTCGCGGATCTGCTTGCTGGAAGCGAGCCCGATCCGGATCGCGTCAAATTCGTTGATGTCGATCAAAGCGCCTCTTTCTTGTTTCGTCGGTCATCTGCGCACGAGGGCGAGGCAAGTCTCGCCCTTTCTCGCCACTAATCCTCGACCTCGACCTCGCCGACCTCCACCTCGAGCTCGGCGCCGGGCGTCTCCTCCTCGATGTCTGCGAGCTCCTCGTCGGCTGCGAGGGCGAGCTCGCCGCCTTCGTCAGCGGCCTCGCCACCCTCCTCGACCTCCTCGGCCGTGGGCTGGCGTGCGGCCGCACGGAGCGAGCCGGGTGACAGGTCGATGCCGAGCTCCTCTGCGGCCCGCAGCAGCTCGTCGTCCTCCTCGCGGACCTCGACCTCGCGGCCTTCGTCCGAGAGCACCTGGACGTCGAGCGCGAGGGACTGCATCTCCTTGAGCAGGACCTTGAAGGACTCGGGGATCGACGGCTCGGCGATGTTCTCGCCCTTGACGATCGCCTCGTACGCCTTGACGCGCCCAATCGTGTCGTCGGACTTGATCGTGAGCATCTCCTGCAGCGTGTACGCGGACCCGTAGGCCTCGAGCGCCCAGACCTCCATCTCGCCGAAGCGCTGGCCGCCGAACTGCGCCTTGCCCCCGAGGGGCTGCTGGGTGACCAGCGAGTACGGCCCGGTCGACCGCGCGTGGATCTTGTCGTCGACGAGGTGCAGCAGCTTCAGGATGTACATGAAGCCGACCGTCACCTCCTGCGCGAACGGCTGCCCGGTCTTGCCGTCGTACAGCGTGACCTTGCCGGAGCTCCGGCTGCCGCGCGGAGCCGAGTCCTCGACCTGCATCTGCACGTGCCCGTTGTCGGCGGCCGCGCGGGCCCACGCGACGAGCGCGTCGTCCACGTCGCCCTCGGTGGCGCCGTCGAAGATGGGGGTCGCCACGGAGCGCGGATTGGGAGCGTTGATCGGTGCCCGCTTGCTCACGGGCCCGCCCTCGGGGAAAACGCCGTGCGCGGCGGCCCAGCCGAGGTGCGTCTCGAGGATCTGGCCGATGTTCATACGGCTCGGGACGCCGAGCGGGTTGAGCACGACATCGACCGGTCGCCCGTCGGCGAGGAACGGCATGTCCTCCTCGGGCACGATCTTCGCGATGACGCCCTTGTTGCCGTGGCGGCCCGCCAGCTTGTCGCCCTCTGCGATCTTCCGCTTCTTGGCGACGTAGACGCGCACGAGCTCGTTGACGCCCGGCGGCAGGTCGTCGCCCGCGTCCCGGGAGAACGTCTTGACGCCGATGACCTTGCCGCCCTCGCCGTTCGGGACCTTGAGCGACGTGTCGCGCACCTCGCGCGCCTTCTCCTTGAAGATCGCGCGGATCAGCTTCTCCTCGGCCGTCAGCTCGGTCTCGCCCTTCGGCGTGACCTTGCCCACGAGCAAGTGACCTGCGTCGACGTCGGCGCCGATGCGGACGACACCACGCTCGTCCAGGTTGGCGAGCGACTCCTCCGAGCGGTTCGGGATGTCGCGGGTGATCTCCTCGTCGCCGAGCTTCGTCGAGCGGGCGTCGATCTCGTACTCGTGGATGTGGATCGAGCTCAGAACGTCGTCTTTGACGAGCCGCTCCGAGATCACGATCGCATCCTCGAAGTTGAAGCCCTCCCACGGCATGAACGCGACCAGGAGGTTCGCGCCGAGCGCGAGCTCGCCGCCGTCGGTCGAGCTTCCGTCGGCAAGCACCTCGCCCTTCTTCACCTTGTCGCCGAGCGTGACGACCGGCTTCTGGTGGATCAGCGTGCCCTGGTTCGAGCGCATGAACTTCGTCAGCGGGTACTCGTCCCGGCTGCCGCGGCCCTCGACGACGATCTTCTCGGCGTCGACGTCGACGACGGCCCCGTCGCTGCGCGAGAGGACGACGTCACCGGTGTCCACGGCCGCGCGGAACTCGAGGCCTGTGCCGACGATCGGCGCCTGCGGGATCATCAACGGCACTGCCTGCCGCTGCATGTTCGCGCCCATCAACGCGCGGTTCGCGTCGTTGTGCTCGAGGAAGGGGATCAGCGCCGTCGCCACGGAGACGATCTGCGCCGGCGAGACGTCCATGTACTCGACGTCCTTGGGCGACACCATGACCGCCTCGCCCTCACGCGAGCGGCACAGGACTTGCTCGTTCTCGAACTTGCCTGTCTTCGGGTCGACCGGCTCGGAGGCCTGCGCGATCGTGAACTGCCGCTCCTCGGCCGCATCGAGATAGATGATCTCGTCGGTCACCTTGCCGCCCTTCACGACCCGGTACGGCGTCTGGATGAAGCCGAACTGCGAGACGGTCGCGAACGACGCGAGCGACCCCATCAGGCCGATGTTCGGGCCCTCCGGGGTCTCGATCGGGCACATCCGCCCGTAGTGGGTCGGGTGCACGTCCCGCACCTCGATCGGTGCGCGCTCGCGTGTGAGGCCGCCCGCGCCGAGCGCGGAGAGGCGCCGGCGATGGGTCAGCCCGGCGAGCGAGTTCGTCTGGTCCATGAACTGGCTGAGCTGCGAGGAGCCGAAGAACTCCTTCAGCGCAGCCACGACCGGGCGGATGTTGATGATCGTCTGCGGTGTGATCGTGTCGACGTCCTCGGTAGTCATCCGCTCGCGCACGACGCGCTCCATGCGATAGAGCCCGACCCGGAACGCCTCCTGGATCAGCTCGCCCGTCGTGCGCAGGCGGCGGTTGCCGAAGTCCTCGTACTCGTCGAGCTCGCCCCGGATCGGATCGCGGGAGAGCTGCGCTGCGTCGGCCGCGTGGTCCTTCGCGTCCTCGGGCACGCCGAGGTTCGCGGGGAGGCTGACGAGCCGGCGGACGAGCGCGACGATGTCCTCGGTCGTCAGCACACGCACGTCGTCGGGCACGCCCACTCCGAGCCGCTGGTTCAGTTTGTAGCGGCCGACCTTCGTGAGGTCGTAGCGCTTGGGATCGAAGAAGAGCGTTCGGAGCAGGTTTCGGGCGTTGTCGAGCGTCGGCGGCTCGCCCGGCCGCTGCTTCTTGAAGACCTCGATCAGCGCCTCCTCCTCGCGCGTCGACGGGTCCTTCTCGAGCGTGTTGGCGATGTACACGGACCCGCCGAACAGCTCCAGGATCTTCTCGTTCGAGCTCGTGTCGAGCGCGAACCCGGTCGTCGGGTCCTCGGCCGGGAGCGCACGCAGGAGCGTGGTGATCGGCAGCTTCCGCTTGCGGTCGATCCGGGCGAAGACGAGGCCCTTCTTGTCGATCTCGACCTCGAGCCACGAGCCACGGGAAGGCATGAGGTTCGCCATGAAGACCTGCTTCGTGGCGTCCTTCGGCTCCATCAGGTACGCGCCGGGGCTGCGGACGAGCTGCGTGACGATGACGCGCTCCGTTCCGTTGATGATGAACGTGCCCCACGGGGTCATCATCGGGAAGTCGCCCATGAAGACCCGCTGCTCGCGGATCTCGCCGGTCTCCTTGTTGACGAACCGGACCGTGATCGAGAGCGGGACCTGGTACGTCAGGTCCTTCTCACGGCACTCCTGGATGGTGAACTGCGGCTCCCCGAACTCATACTCGGCGAACTCCACGGCGAGCGTTCCCGTGTAGTCCTCGATCGGCGAGATGTCGTCGATCGTCTCTCGAAGGCCGTTCTCCATGAACCACTGGAAGGACGCCTTCTGAATGTCGATGAGGTTGGGGAGGTCGAGGACGTGCTTCAGGCGCGAAAAGCTCTTGCGCGCGCGGGGCGCGACAGCAACGCTGCTCAAATGTGACAGCCTCCCTTAACGACGTGCAGGGTTGGACGGACGAGACCTCGGGCGGAACCCGGAAGGATAGCGCACGAGCATACCCCACCGCAACCGCCGAGAGCGGATGGAGTACGTGGTCAGGATTGTAGCTGATCGCGTCAAGCAGTGTGTCGTAGGGGCCGGGCATCCCCGGCCCCTACGACAACGGACTATTTGAGCTCGACGCTTGCGCCCGCCTCTTCCAGCTGGGCCTTGAGCGACTCCGCCTCTTCCTTCGCGGCGCCCTCCTTGACCGGTCCGGGTGCGCTGTCCACAAGATCCTTCGCCTCCTTCAGACCGAGGCCGGTGATCGCGCGCACGACCTTGATCACCTGGATCTTCTTGTCGCCGGCGGCGGTGAGCACGACGTCGAAGGAGTCCTTCTCCTCCTCCGCGGCTCCCGCACCGTCACCCGCAGGCCCCGCGGCGGCGACTGCGACGGGAGCGGCGGCGGTCACGCCCCACTCCTCCTCGATCGCGTTCTTCAGCTCGACGAGCTCGAGCACCGTCATCTTGCCGAGTGTGTCCAGCACCTTTGTTACATCGGTTGCCATTCGTTATTCCTCCTCTTCGTCTGAATCTTGTGGTTGCAACTCGGGTGATGCGGTTTCCTCGACGACCTCCTGGGCGCCAGGTTCCGCTGAAGCGGAATCGGGCGGTGTGTCTGTCTCGGGCTCTTCAGCCGCCTGCTCGATCTCCGTCGTCGCGACTTCGGGTTCCGCCGCCGGAGTGGAGACCTCTCCTTGCTCCTCCAGTTGCTTGATGCGCGCGTCGACCAGTCCGTGGAGCGCGCGAAGCGGGGCGTTGACGAGCGCGACGAGCTGGGTCAGCGGAGCGACGACCGCGCCGACGAGCTGGCCGCGGAGCACCTCCATGGACGGCAACGTGGCGAGCCGGTCGATCTCCTCGCCCGACAACGCCTGGCCTTCGAGGATGCCGCCGCGCATGATGAGCACGTTGGTCTCCTTCGCCTTCGCGGCCAGCGCTTTGGCGACGGCCGCGGGATCGCCTCCCGACTCGATGAAGGCGATCGCGGTCGGGCCCTCGAGCATCACGAGGAGCGACTCCGCCCCCGCTTCGGCCGCCGCGCGTCGCGTCAGCGTGTTCTTGACGATGCGAAAACGCGCTCCGTGCCGGAGCAGGTCGTCGCGCAGCGACTCGAGCTGCTTGTTGGTGAGGCCGCGGTAGTCCGCGACGATCAACGTCTCCGCCGCTCTCAGCTCTGCGGCGAGCTCGGAGACGATCTGTTCCTTGTCGGCTTTCAGCACGTCATTTCCCTCCGGAAATGACTAGACCCGCTTGGAGGCGGGTCTTCGCAGGCGGGGAACGCCTGGTAAACCGGCCTCGGCTGGACCTCTACCCCACGGGCTGCCAGCTGTCTCGGGCGGGAACTAGTCGGTAGTCAGGCCGAAACTGTAGCTTCCTCGAGCTCCTCGACGATGCCGCGGGTCTTCGTCGAGTCGACGTGAATGCCCGGGCCCATGGTGGTCGTCAGGGTGATCTTCGTGATGTAGCGGCCCTTCGCTGCAGAGGGCTTGGCCCGCACGATCTCCTCCAGGAGCGCAGCGTAGTTCTCGAGCAGCGCCCGCTCCTCGAAGCTCTTCTTGCCGATCGGCAGGTGCACGTTCCCGCCGCGGTCCGTGCGGTACTCGAGCTTGCCGGCCTTCGAGTCCGAGACAGCCTTCGCGATGTCGAAGGTGACGGTGCCCGTCTTCGGGTTCGGCATCAGCCCGCGAGGGCCGAGCACGCGGCCGAGCTTGCCGACGACGCCCATCTGGTCGGGCGTCGCGATCGCGACGTCGAAGTCGAGGAATCCCTCCTCGATGCGAGTGGCGAGATCGGCCGAGCCGACGACGTCCGCGCCTGCATCCTCCGCCTCGCGCGCCTTCTCGCCCTCGGCGAACACGGCAACGCGGACGTCCTTCCCGATTCCGTGCGGCAGCATGATCGTTCCGCGGAGCTGCTGGTCGGCGTGGCGCACGTTCAGACCGAGGCGGAAGTGCGCCTCGACGGTCTCGTCGAAGCGAGCGCCTTCGGCCTCCTTGAGGATGCGCACCGCCTCGAGCGGCGTGTAGGCACGCTCGCGGTCGATCAGCTCCCGCGCCGCGCGGTAGCGCTTTCCGTGCTCGCTCACGGGCGAGCCTTTCGCCCGCGAGCGGGGAGGGGTATGGGGAACCGGGAGGTTCCCCACGATCTCAGGAAGAAGCGCGCACGCGCACCTCTCGCAAGACCGAAGTTCACTTGCACGAACTCCGGTCGCGGAAAAGCGTGGGGAAACATGGTTTTCCCCGCGAACGCGAGCCGAAGGCGAGCGTTGCTCATAGATCCGTCTCCACGCCCATCGAGCGGGCGGTCCCCGCGATCACCTTCATCGCCTCGTCCACGTCTCGCGCGTTCAGGTCCGGCATCTTCGTCTCGGCGATCGAGCGGAGCTGGGCCTGACTGAGACGGCCGACCTTCTCCCGGTTCGGCTCGCCGGAGCCCTTCTCGAGGTTGAGGGCTTCCTTGATCAGCACCGCAGCAGGCGGCGTCTTCGTGATGAAGGTGAACGAGCGGTCCTCGAAGACGGTGATCTCGACCGGTGTGATGCGCCCGTTCTCCTGGGCGGTCTGCGCGTTGAACGCCTTGCAGAACTCCATGATGTTCACGCCGTGCTGACCGAGGGCAGGCCCCACCGGCGGCGCAGGGTTGGCCTGCCCACCGGGGATCTGGAGCTTGATCAGAGTCAGAACCTTCTTAGCCATGTCAGTCGATCTTCTTCACTTGGTCGAAGCTGAGCTCGACCGGAACCTGGCGCTCGAAGATGTCCACGAGCACCTTCAGCTTCTGTTGGTCCGGGTTGACGTCGACGATCTCGCCGTCGAAGTCCGAGAGCGGGCCGGAGGTGACCTTCACCGACTCGCCGAGCGAGAACTCGACCTGGGCCTTCTGTCCCTGGGCGCCGGCGGGCGCGCCATGGTGGAGGATCCGGTCGACCTCGGGCTGGGAGAGCGGCACGGGCTTCGCCCCGGCCCCCACGAAGCCGGTTACCCCGGGAGTGCCCTTCACGACCGTCCAGGCCTCGTCCGACATGTTCATGTTGACGAGCACGTAGCCCGGGAGGACGCGCTTCTCGGCCTGGACCTTCTGCCCGTCCTTGGTCTCGATCACCTGCTCGGTCGGGACGACGACCCTCCGGAAAGCCGGCTGCTGGTTCAGCGAGACGATCCGGTGCTCGAGGTTGGTCTTCACCTTGTTCTCGTGCCCGGAGTAGGTGTTGATCACGTACCAGAGAAACATGCGGCTGCCTAGAGAAGAACGCGGTCGACGAGGGGACGGAAGATCTGATCGACGCCCCAGAGATAGGCGGCGACGATCGCGCACGCAATGATGACGACCACGACGCCCTGGAGCGTCTGGGCGCGATTCGGCCAGTCGACTTTGCGGAGCTCCGCGACGGACTCGCGGACGAACTGCCCGCGCAGCTGCTGCGTCTTCCGGCCGGTCTGCTGCTTGACCGGCTGCTGCGCGGGTCGCACCTGAACCTGGCGGCCTCGGCGGCCGGCTGCGGCGCCGTCGGCGGCGGCCCGGGCGGCTCGCCTCTGTCTTCGAGTCTCGCGCGCCACCCGCTACCTCGTCTCGCGATGCGCCGTGTGCTTACCGCACCAACGGCAGTACTTGTTGAACTCGACCCGGTCCGGGGAGTTCCGCTTCGACTTCTGGGTTTGGTAGTTGCGCCGCTTGCAGTCGGTGCAGGCGAGCGTGATCGCGACTCGGACTCCGGTT
>Ga0299907_10002097_pt1 | contig 12039 bp, 12 predicted proteins | sample RVTome_16_FD_198680 | JGI IMG/M metagenome (GOLD analysis project Ga0299907, IMG submission 198680) | Soil microbial communities from uranium-contaminated site in the Upper Colorado River Basin, Wyoming, United States - RVT152D67 (version 2) ...
GAGGCCGATACGGAGCTCGCGACCAGGGCCGCTTCCTGACCGCGACCCTCGGCCTCGCGCCGGTTGCTCTAGTAGTGGCGCCATCTGGGAGGCGCTGGGTCGGGCATCGGGCGGACCGGTCCCGGCTCGACTGCAGCTAAGGCATCCGTGAGCGCTATGGCACAATGGCCGCCGAGTTGTCGGCTGCGGACCAGAGCGGCTGACTTCGGACTATCCCGGCCGATGCGCTGTGGCACCGAGAGTGGGCGGCCGGAGCGGATCGGGCCGGGTTATCTGCTGTCTCCAGAGCAGTACCGCGAGTAGGTCACTCCTAGCGCGCTGGGCCAGGGTCTTGCGAACGATAGGCGCCCCACGATGGAGGGCACCCTCTCCACTGCGTGCCGTCGAGGCAATCTGGAGAGCTCGGCACCAGAAACTTTGCGCGGCTCGTGACCCAATCTGGTCCTCCGCAGGTTCTATACGGTCGACATGGGCAGCACAATCGAGCCGATGGCGTCATCGACCGCCGACTCTGCGCCGACCGAGACCCTGGCTCTCGAGGACCAATTAGTCGCGTTCTTCGACGACCACTACGCTCGGATGGTCAGGCTCGCCGGGCTCATCTGCCACGCCGGCTCGTCGGCGGAGGATGCCGTTCAAGCGGCCATGGAACAGGCGTGGCGACGGCGGGGGACGCTGCGCGACCCGGACAAGCTGCCATGGTGGATCGACCGGATCATCGTTCGTGAGGCAATCCGCCAGAATCGGGGGCCGTGGTGGAGGCGCATGACCGAAGCGACCTCCGAGGACCGCGCTCCACTCCATCCCGATCCAGCAATCCAGGCCGCGCCTGAGCGCCTCGCCCTGGCTGCCGCACTTCAATCGCTCCGCGTGGAGCAGCGCGCGGCGTGCGTGCTCCACCTGTATGTCGGGTACACGGTGGGCGAGACGGCGCAGCTTATGGGCGTGTCGGTCGAGACGACCCGCTCGAGGCTGCGGTTGGCGCGTCGGCGGTTGCGCGCCGAACTGTCGGAGGATGAGTCGTGATCACCGACTACGAGCTCGACGCGATCCTGCGAGGCGTGCTCGCGGATGAAGCGGCGCAGGTCGAGCGGAACGCTCCGTCGATCGAGCATGCGGTAGCGCGGCTGCGGCCCCGCGTGCAGGGCCGCGCCGGAACCCAGCGAAGACTCATGCTGGTCCTCGCAGCCGGGCTCCTGCTCGTCGCAGCGCTCGCCTCTGCCATCGCGATCGGTCAATGGTTGCCGATCACGGTCGACGAGCTGCCGCCGCCGGACGGTCGCGGTGAGTTCCAGCCCACCGGCATGCTGCCGCAGGACGTGACCCCGCAGGCGCTCGTCGCGCAGCCGGAAGGGAGCGCGCTGCTCATCGGAGACCGGCACATCTTCCGCTTCAATCCCGGCACAGGACGCTTCGCACAGGTCGGCCGTCTGCAGATTCCACGGACTCTCCCCGCGACCGTCGTCCTCGACGACGGGCGGGTGCTCATCATCGGCGGCGGCCATGACACCTCGTCCCCGCCACCTTCAGATCGCTTCCAGGCCGAGATCTACGACCCTGCCACCCGAACGACGCGGCTCACCGCCTCGACCATCCACCCGCGAGCCTGGGGTACGGCGACGCTGCTCGACGACGGCCGCGTGCTCGTGACGGGAGGGGAGGCACAGGGGTTTGCTGTCGCGACCGCCGAGATCTTCGATCCGGCGACCGAGGAGTTCATCGAGACTGTGAACATGCAGCGACCTCGGTCCGGCCATGCGGCAGTCTTGCTCGACGATGGCCGGGTCCTGCTGATCGGCGGCTTTGGGTCGGACGCTCCTCCGGATGCCGAGCTCTTCGATCCCGCGACCGGTAGTTTCTCGGCAGCGGGACGCATGCCGATGGCACTCGGTGGCTCGTTCGGGGGAGGGCAGAACAACATACTCCTCCCGGATGGTCGGGTGCTGATCGTCGAAGCCACCGGCGATGGCGCGGATCTGACCACGACCGTCCAGTTCTACGACCCGGCCACCGACGAGTTCACCCTCGGTCCCTCGCTGCCATCACCGCGTCAGGCTCACCGGATTGCGCTGCTTGACGACGGCCGCGTGCTGATCGTGGGCGGATGGGGTGCCGATGCCGTCGGCGAAGGAAACGACGCCTTCTTCTTCGATCCCTCGACCGGCGCCTTCACCGCCACGGGCTCGCTCACGGTGCAGCGCCTCGCCCCGTTCGTCGTCACCCTGGCCGACGGCCGGGTCCTCGTGGTCGGCAGCCAATGCTGGAACCAGGGCTGCTACGGACTCGACGCCATCCCTGACGCGGCCGACCGGGCCATCTCGGCCGAGATTTTCGACTGAGGCGCGAGAGGAAACGAAGTGCGGCGACTGGTAGACGGCGCAACGACGCAGCCGACCTCCTGGCTGGTAAGCAGCGTGTCGGCGCGTGAGTAGGCGCGCCCCGGCTGGGTCAGGTCAGCGGCGCAGCGAGGCCCGCAGCCGGCGGGCGGCCGCCGCCGCGCCGACCACCGTCAGTACGACGAGCGCCACGTAGGCCCATGCCGGCAGGTTCCGTCCCGCCACGAGCACGTAGAGCGTCGGCAGGCTGAAGAACACGGCCGTCGCGAGAGCCGGGAAGAGGATGCCGTGACGGCGCCGCAGGGCCCGGACGAGCCACGCCAGCGAGCCGAAGAAGAGCGGCGCCGATCCCACGTACAGGATGGCGTAGACGAGGGGGTCCACGCCGTACTCGTCACCGAGCCCCGCGAGCCACGCGACGAGGTCCTCCCACATCGAGCGGCCGCTACCCGGTGCCGGCGCCGTCCAGCAGCCAGTCGATCGCCTCGAGGTCGCCACGCGAGCCGTGGCCGATGAGCTGGTGCCGGGTCGCGGGCGCCGTCGCGGAGACCGATCGCCATGGCTCGCGCCCATCGGTACGGTGTGCTTCCGAGCGTGGGCGGGGGAGCGGATCGGGCCGCGTTATCTGCCCTCCTTTAGCACGAGTACGGGCGCGCGTCGGCTCAGCCGGTTCAGGCTCCGTTGGAGTATCCGAAGCCCCGCGCGATCGCCGATTTTTGGCGTTCCGATCCGAAAATGGCGCGAACACGCAGCCGCTTTTCCGGCGTCGCGAGCGCTGTGCTGCATCGACAATCGCGTCGGGGCGAGCGCTGCCGTCCGTCAAGCGGCCGACCCCGTGGGTCCCTCGCCCGACGTCGGTGTAGCCGGAGGCACCGTGGGACGCACGCCGCCACCCCCGATGAAGGCGCTGATCAGATCCATGGGGAGGGGGAAGATGATAGTCCGGCTCTGGTCCGAGCTGATATCGGCGAGCGTCTGCAGGTAGCGCAGCTGGAGAGCGCTGGGCGCGGCGTTGATGATGTTTGCGGCATTCGCAAGCTGCTCGGCGGCCAGGAACTCGCCCTCGGCGTTGATGATTTTCGCCCGCTTGTCGCGTTCGGCCTCCGCCTGGCGCGCCATCGCGCGCTTCATCTCCTGTGGCAGCTCAACGTCCTTTACCTCGACGATGCTGACCTTGATGCCCCACGGGGCCGTCTGCTCGTCGATGATCTGCTGCAGGCGCGTATTGATCTCTTCGCGATTGCTGAGCAGCTCGTCGAGCTCCGATTGGCCGAGCACCGAGCGCATCGTGGTCTGGGCGATCTGGAGCGTGGCGACCAGGAACTTCTCGACGCGCACCACCGCAGCCTCCGGGTCGACGACGCGGAAGTAGCAGACGGCGTTGACGCGCACCGTGACGTTGTCGCGGGTGATGGCCTCCTGGCTCGGGATGTCGAGCGTCACGACCCGCAGGTCGATCTTCACCATGCGGTCGATGAACGGGATGATGAAGAACAGCCCGGGCCCCTTCGCGCCGACCAGCCGGCCGAGCCGGAAGATCACGCCGCGCTCATACTCCTGCACCACCTTCACCGCGGCAGCGATGAGGCTCAGGATGATGGCGGCCGCGATGGCCAGGACTGGTAGCAGACCGATGAGGTCTTCCATCTAGCTCTCCTTCTGGTTGGCTGACTCCGGCAGCTGTTCCACGATGAGGTCGAGTCCCTCTCGACCGATGACTCGGACATGGTCTCCAGGCCCCAACGTCGTGTCGGCGCTGGCAGGACGCGCCCGCCACAGCTCGCCCTCGACGAAGACCGATGACGTCCCGCGTACGCTGCCCTCGCGCCCGACCATGTCGCCGCCGCCGATGAAGGCGGGTCGCCGTCGGGTGCGCATGACTGCCTGCAGCGCGAACAGGACAAATACGACGAGGGCCAGGGTGATGCCGAAGATCAGCGGGCGACTGACCTCAAGGAACGGCGCCTGGCTGTCGTCGACGAGGATCAGGGCGCCAATCACGAACGCGATCCCGCCGCCGATGCCGAGCACGCCTCCGGACGCCACCCAGATCTCGGCGCCCAGCAGCGCGAGCCCGAACACGAGCAGAGCCAGCCCGGCGTAGTTGATCGGCAGCGTGCCCAGGCTGAAGAGCGCCAGGATGAGGGCGATGGCGCCGAAGATGCCCGGGAAGAACGCGCCCGGGTTGCTCAGCTCGAAATAGATGCCCAGTGTCCCGAGGCTGAGCAGGATCAGCGCGATGTTCGGATCAGAGAGGACCTTGAGGAACTCCTCGAAGGGCGACATTGGTTCCTCGACCACCACCGCGTCAGCGGTCGCCAGCGTGACGTCGTCATCGAGCAGGCGAACCGTCGTCCCATCGATGGCCTCGAGCAGCTCGACGCGATCGGCCGCGACGAGGTCGACAACCTCGATTTCCACGGCCTCAGTCGCCCCGACCGAGACGCCATCGCGGACGGCATCCTCCGCCCAGTCGGCATTCCTGCCACGCGCTTCGGCGATGCTGCGAGCGTAGACGGCCGTGTCGTTGATGATCTTGGTGCGCAGGTCATCCGGGATCTCCTGGCCGTCGCCACTGACCGGAGTTGCCGCACCGATCCGCGTGCTCGGCGCCATGGCCGCCACGTGCGCGGCCATGGTGATGAACGTGCCGGCCGAAGCCGCGTGCGTGCCGGCCGGTGTGACGTACACGATCACCGGGAGGCGCGCGTTGAGCAACGCCCCGGTGATCTCCTGGGTGGCGCCGAGCAGGCCGCCGGGCGTGTCCAGCTCGATGAGCACCGCGGCGTCACCTTCGTCGGCGGCTTCCTCGATGCCGCGCACCAGGTAGCGGGCGGAGATGGGATTGATGATGCCGTCGACGCTGAGCACGCGCACCTCACCCGCAGCCGCATTCACACCATGCGGGGCTCCGAGGCCCAGCAGCACGACGCCGAGGCCGAGTGCCGCGAGCGATAGCCCGCGGGTGAGCGAGCGCGCGAGAGACGTTGGTCCACCTACAGTCATCGTGATCAACAAGAGACCACCGGCTTTGTGCCAGCAGTCTCCACCTTTGACGCCTGATAAGGAAGGACGTCACTTCCGCGGCCAGCTGGTCCGCCACAGCTGCAGCGGGTCCGCCAGCATCGGCGAATTCAACTCGTCAAGTGCAGCAGGATCATCGTACTCGTCCTGGCGGATGGCTGGCGGACCGCGTGGCAGCCCTCCATGCGACGTGCGAGCATTCCAGAGCCATGGCGTTCCTGGAGTTGGTCCTGCGCCCGGTCATCATCGTGGCATTGGTGGCCCTGGCCATCCTTGCCTTCCTATACCTCACGCAGCGCAGCATGGTGTACTCGCCGGGGTCGGCGATCCCCAGCGTCGAGCTGCTGCCTCCAGGGACCGACACGGTGGAGCTGCACACCGATGACGGCCTGCGCCTGCCCGCCTGGTTCCTACCCGCCACCGCTGGACCGCTGCCGGACCGTGCCGAGCCGACGCCCGGACCCGCAGTTCTGATCTGCAATGGCAACGCCGGCGATCGCTCGCACCGGCTGCCGCTCGCCATCGCGCTCACCGAGCGGGGCTACGCCGTCCTCGTCTTCGACTACCGCGGCTACGCCGGCAACCCCGGCAGCCCAAGCGAGGACGGCCTGCGCGCCGATGCTCGCGCAGCGGTGGAGGCGCTGGCCGCCCGACCGGAAGTCGATCCAGAGCGCATCGCCTACTTCGGCGAGTCGCTCGGCGCCGCGCTCGCCGGCGGCCTGGCCACGGAGCGGCCACCGGCGGCGCTGGTCCTGCGGTCGCCGCCACCATCCATCGCCGAGATGGGACGCCACCACTATCCCTACCTGCCGATCTTCGACGCACTCCTGTTCGACCGATACCCGCTGGTCGAGCAGGTGCGCGGGATGCGCGTCCCGCTGCTGGTGCTGGTGACCGAACGCGACGAGATCGTGCCGGCCGCTCTGAGTCGCCGTGTCTTCGATGCAGCGGCCGAGCCGAAGCGCTACGTGGCGCTCTCCGCGGCCCACCACAACGATCCCGCCATGCTCACGGGCGACGAGCTGCTCGCGGAGGTGTCCACGTTCCTCGACGAGTGGACGGGTGGCTCATCGGTGCCAGCGCCCAGAGCACGGTAATCGGCAGGCCGGATCAGCCCGTCCATCTCGGCTGGTGCAGCGACAATGGAGCTTGGCTTGTTGTATGGATCTCTATCCGTGACCTGCAAGGCTCGCTTGCCGATAACCGCGTAGGCGGCCATGTCGCGGTCGGCCACGATACGCCGCGCAACCCAGGCGACAATTCTGTCTCTGAGCGCTGTGCTTAGAATGCCGAATCGAGTTATCCGCTCTCCTTGAGCGTGATTGTGCGCCCGTAGCTCAGCGGATCACAGCAGCTGACTTCGGACCATTCCCGCCGGTGCGCTGTGCTTCCGAGCGTGGCGGAGGAGCATTTCAGGTCGAGTTATCTGCTCTCTTTCCTGGTCCGGCCGCCCCGCGTTGACGCGGGGCATAGCCGGCGGCGAGACTGTCCGCACCCATCGGCCTGAGCATGTGGCTCGGGGAGGATCGACGCATGCCCCACCTCCATCCATCGCCCGACTCGGAATTGCCCGCCGGCGCCGCCGCGCTGCGCGACCACATCCGGGAGGCGACCGGCCGCGAGCCGAGCCCGTTGTTCGCCGCGCTTCTGGTCCGCCCTGAACTCGCCGGGCCACTCTTCGACTGGTTTGCCGCCGTCATGATGAGCGAGGGACGGCTCGGGCGACCAATGAAAGAGACGATCGCCACCAGGGTCTCGTATGCCAATGGCTGTCGCTACTGCAGCGCCCTGCACGCTTACCGGGCCGAGGGCGCCGGCGTCTCCCGGGACGTCATCCAGCGGCTGGCGGACCCTGTCGATCAGCTTCCACTCGACGATCGCGAGCGTACCCTGATGGCCTTCTGCGACAAGATGCGCGACTCGTCGTCCACGATCGACGAGGCCGACTGGTCGAGGCTGCGTGACGCCGGGTGGGACGATGGGGCCATCCTCGAGGCCGCCCACGTCGTGGGCATGTTCAGCCACTTCAACCGGCTCGCTGATGCGCTCGGCGTGGAGTTCACAACCCCCGCCGCGACGTAGCCGCTCAGGCGAAGAGCGCGTCGCCCGCCTTGACGAGCATCGGCACGCCGCGGATGTCGGAGTCGTAGAGCGGCAGGACGGCCCGGACCTGCCCGTCGAAGGCATCCCGGATCTCGCGCATGTACCCTTCCTGCATCGCGACGCGGTTGCGCACGAACTCGCCGCCCTCGGCGGCCTCGGCCGGGTCGATCACCATGTTGACCACGACGCCTCCCACGGGGATCCCGAAGTCGGTGAACCAGTCGATGAAGCGGCGAATGACCGCAATGGGCAGCGCTTCGGGTAGCGTCACGAAGAAGAATGCGGTCTTGTCCGGGTCCGTGAGCAGCTCCCGCGCATGCTCGATCCGCTTGCGGAAGTCGACGAGGTACACCATCAGCGGGTCCTCTTCCTTCTTCTTCGTGAAGGAGAGGGTCTCGCGCAGCGTCTGTGCCTCCTCGCGCGACTTCACCATCTTTTCCACCCACAGTCCGTAGACCTTGCTCATGCCGAGCAGACGTCGGGCATTGGCCGTGGGGGCGGTGTCGAAGACGTAGACGTCGTACTCGTCCTTGAACATCAGGTCGACCATGTTCTCGAACATCGCCGACTCCTCGAACGCCGGGTTGGTCGTGGCCGCCTCCACGAACTCGTCTGCCTTGGTGCTGATCTCCGCGAACTTCAGGAACCACTGGATCTTCTCGCGGATCTCGCGCTTGGACCGAGCGATGGCATCGCGCGTGTCGATCTCCAGGGCCCACAAGTTCTCTACGCCTTCGACGGGCGTGTGCTTGCCGAACACGTCCTGGCCCAGCAAGCCGGAGAGCGAGTGCACCGGGTTCGTGCTGGCGAGCAGCACGCGCTTGCCGGATCGCGCGAGCTGCACCGCGGTCATGCCAGCCATCACCGTCTTGCCGACGCCGCCCTTGCCGCCGAAGAACGTGTAGCGAAGTCCCGGATGCTGCTGGGCGAACCCCACCATCGAGGTGGTCACCAGCTCCTGTCCATCGACCATCGCCGGGCTCGCCATCGGTTCAGCTCCTCCCGTCGCCGTACATCAGGTCGGCGACGCGCTCGATCATGTCGAGGCCGGTCACGTCTCGTTCGAGCTCCGGCACGCGCGCCAGCACGCTGCCGCCGAAGTCACGATCGATGAGGGCCATCTGTTCGCGCTGCATCTGCATCCGGTTTCGGAGGTACGCCGGGACGTTCTGCTCGAGCAGCGACTCTGGCAGGACCCGGTTGACGAGGTAGCCGGCGATCGGGACGTCGAACTTCGCGAACATGCCGGCTGCCTGGGCGGTGTCGAGGAGAATCATCTGCTCCGGTACGAGGACGAAGAAGAAAGCCGTCCGCTCCCGGTCGGTGAGGATCTTGGACGCGGCGTTGATCCGGCCACGGATGTACTGGAGCTCGCCCAGGATCTCGTCCTCCGCGACGTCCTTCTGTCGCCGCATCCGAGAGGCGACTTCCTCGTACTCGCGCATCTCCTCGCGCAGGTGGGTGATCTTGCCGATCCACTCGTCGTAGACCTTGGCCATCGACAGGTAGTAGAGGGCGTGGCCCAGCGGGACGAGATCGTAGATGTAATAGTCGTAGTCACCTTCCGACAGGATGTCGACGACCGAGTCGAAGATCGCGCTCTCCTCCATGGCCGGCTCTGCGCTGGCGGCCGCGATGTAGTCCTCGATCTCGTCCGGGACCTTGTCGAGCCCGTACATGTCGCGGATCTTGGCGCGCACCTCGTCCTGGTACTCGCGGATGTGGCGATCGGCATCGATCTCCTGGGCCCACAGGTTGTCCATCACCTTCACCGGGCCCTTGCCGAAGATATCGGTCTTGAAGATGTCCGACAGGCTCGCCTGCGGGTCGACACTGAAGACCAGGACGCGCTTGCCCTGCCGGGCCAGCCAGTAGCCGGTGGCGGCCGAGAAGGTCGTCTTCCCCAGGCCGCCCTTTCCGCCGAACATGATGTAGCGACGCTCGGGATGGTCCTGGAAGAACGCCGCCAGCGACTCGGAGTCACTGGCCAGGGTCGGAACGGAGGGAGCGGCGGTGGGCTGCGGTTCGTTCATCGGTCTAGAACATCGCGTCGGTGAGGTCCTTCTCACGCAACATGCGCCGCTTCCAGGTCGAGATTTGCGGCACCACGTAGGGGAGAAGGCGGAGGGAGTAGTAGGGCGGCAGGATCGGCACGCCCACGAGGTCGCCCATCGTGGTCAGGATGAAGAGATGCTCCATGCTCGCCCGGCTGCGAAGCGCGTAGCGCGTCATGTCGTGGGCGGCCATCCCGTAGGTGACCTCGCGGAACTTGCCCAGCAGCCCGCGCAGGCCGCCCTCACGCTGCTCGTCGCGCTGCCCGTCGTCGTCGCCCATGCGTTCTCCTCTCCCAGGCTTTCTCGGGATCACACGCCGTGTAGGTCGTAGTCGTGGCCCGCAGCCATGTCGTGCTCCCGCAGGACGCGGCGCTTCCAGGTCGCCACGCCGGGCACCATGAACGGCAGCAACCGAAGCGAGTAATAAGGGGGCATGACCGGCACCCCGATGATGTCGCCCATGACGGACATCATGAAGATCGTCTCAAGTGACGAGCGAGTGTGGAGCGCGTGGCGGGCGAACTCGAGGCCCGTCATGCCGTAGACGAACTCTCGAAGCGCGTCGCGCAGCCCGCCGGACCTGGACGGTTGTCCCGCGTTCATCGGGTCGACACTCCAATCCTCGCGCCCCCGACTCTACCACCCGCTTTCCTTCCCGATCGTTGACCGGTCGGCAGCTTCGCCATACCCTGCTGCACGGCCCATGCCCGACCTCGAGACGCTCGCCCCAGGCCTCCTGATTGCCGCCATGGCGGTGGTCCTCCTGTGGTTCACCTTCGGCACCCAGGCCAACATCCGACGTGGCAATCGGCTGCTGGAGTGGCTCCAGGACGGCCTTCCCATGCTCGGCCCCAAGGCGACGCTCCGCTGGCTCGGCAGTTCCGTGGCCGAGCTCAAGATCGTGAGCCCGGCTCACCCGTTTCGGGAAGCCCTCGTGCTCGTTGTGCTCGAGCCGCGCGACCTCGGAGCGCTCTGGGCGCTCGCCCGCACGCGCGGACGCCGTGACTTCATCGTCCTGAGGCTGAGCCTCGTTCGAAGTCCGCTCCACCGCGCTGACGCCGTCGACCCCAGGGCCTGGACCGCGGGCCACCTGGCGGATGCGAACGACTCGCCGGCGGGCCGGACGAGCTGGACCGACGTGGCCGGGGTTCCCGTCGACCTGCGCCACGAGCCCGACTTCGATGTCGCCATCCTCGAGCGGCTGTGGGAGCGTCTCGGCCGAGTGAGCGGAGGGACCTGGCGCATTTCGATCCGTCCCACCATTCCACATCTCGAGGTCCACCTGCTCCCTCCGGACCCGGATCACTCCTCGTCGCGCGATCTGCTGAGTGAGGTGCGTGAGATCGCCGCCAGCCTGATCCCGGAGCGCTGAGAACGAGGCGGGCCGGACGATGGTCGCCCGGCCCGCCATGGATCGATTCGTGCCGCAGACGGCGCTATCCCCCGGTCGCTCCGGGCGCCGGTGACGGCGTCGGCTCGGCCGGAGCAGCCCGGTAGCGCTGCCACGCTCCCCAGGCGTCCCACGCGATCAGGAGCGCCGCCGCCACGAGCAGCAGGGCGATGAGGATCATCGCCCAAGCGCCGACCACCGAGATCGCCGCCGCGCCTTCGCGAATGGCGATCGTCGTGTACAGGTTGTACGCCGTGACGAGCGAGGCCGCCACGGTGGTCACGTACATGAACAGCATCGGGATCCCGGCGAACGCGGGATTCCGGCCGGTGGACTTCAGCCACAGCGTCACGAGCAGGAGGCTGAGGGCAGCCAGCAGCTGGTTGCTGGCGCCGAAGAGCTGCCAGAGGAAGACCCACGTCCCGGATAGGACCAGGAGCAACACGAGGACCGATCCAAAGATCGACGCGATGTGCTGGTTCTGGAACCCGACCCAGTACGGGCCGAGCCACTCGCCGAGCGTGACCCGCATGACGCGGAAGACCAGCTGCACCACGGTCAGCACGATCACCACGAAGGCACCGAAGCCGAGCGCCGTGCCGATGCTGACCGGGATGAGGTCGAAAGTGGCAACGTTCAGCAGGTTGCCGACCCCAGCAGCAAAGGCGCCGGCACCGGCGAGCCCACCGGTGATAGCCACCGCCGTCAGCGACAGCAGCCCCAGGGTGTTCTCGCTGAACATGCCGCCGCCCCCAACCGGCAGCGCATCGGTCTCGTACTCGAGCTGTCGGGCCGTACCGACCGAGCCGAAGAGCGCGTGCCAACCGGAGATCGCACCGCACGCGATCGTCACGAACAGCATCGGCCAAAGCGACATGAACGCTCCGGTGTCCTGGATCGCGTCGCTGCCGAACCAGGCGGTGAACGCGGGGATCTGGAAGCTCGCCACCTCGGAGCGGAAGAAGGGTGCGAGGATCGCGCCGATGGCCGACAGTGCGATGGTGAGCGCCATGATCCAGAAGCCGATGTAGTTCACCGGCTGCGCGAACCGCCAGATGGCGAGGTTGGTGCCGAGGTAGGCAAAGGCCAACAGGAAGATGGCCCACAGCAGGAAGCTGGGGAGCACCTGGAT
>Ga0299907_10002099_pt1 | contig 12037 bp, 12 predicted proteins | sample RVTome_16_FD_198680 | JGI IMG/M metagenome (GOLD analysis project Ga0299907, IMG submission 198680) | Soil microbial communities from uranium-contaminated site in the Upper Colorado River Basin, Wyoming, United States - RVT152D67 (version 2) ...
CCGTTTCGCATCCGAGGCAAGCGAAGGCCGGAGGGTGCTGGAAGCGTCGGGCAAAGTGACCGAGGTGACGCATGGCCACTTCCCGGGGTCGTGGGTGGCCACCCTGCACCCGGGCTCGCTGCCGGCAACGGTTGCCCACCTGGTGTCAGCAGGCGTCGAGGTCGCTGGAGTTCGTCGGGTGGACGAGGACCTCGACGCCATCTATCGCCGCTACTTCGAATCCAGGGAGGTGACGGTGTGACCGAAGTCGACTCAGCCCCCGTGCAACCTGTCAGGCAGGTGAGACCAGGACGCGGTGGATGGCGAACGATCGCGGGCAAGGAGCTAGCCGACCATCTCTACTCAGGTCGGTTCGTGGTGCTGCTGGCGGTGCTCGGGATCGCAACCGCCGCCGCAGTGTTCGCCGCCTCCGGGGGGATCCGGGAGATCGCCCAGGACGCGGAGAACATCTCGGCATTGTTCCTCAAGCTGTTCACCGAGACGATCGAGCCCGTGCCCTTCCCGTTGATCATCTTCGTCAGCCTGCTCGCTCCCTTGCTCGGGATCATGTTCGGGTTCGATTCGGTCAACGGGGAACGAGCCCAGGGCACACTGCCCCGCCTGCTCTCCCAGCCGATTCATCGCGACGAGGTGATCCTCGGCAAGTTCGTCGCCGGGATCTCCGTGATCACCATCATGCTGACCGCTCTCGTCGTGTTCGTCGCTGGTGTCGGCATCTTCAGGCTGGGTGTCACCCCGACGGCATCGGACGTGTCCCGGCTCCTGGTGTGGCTCTTCCTGACCATCGTGTACGTCGCTTTCTGGCAGGGACTCGCCACCCTGATCTCGGTGCGGACGACACGTGCCTCGACCTCCGCCCTCATCCCGGTCGGCATCTGGTTGGTGCTCGCGCTGTTCGGGGGCTTCATCTTCGGGGCCGTTGCCGATGTCCTCAGCCCGGAGGACGGCAGTCAGGCCTCTCTCTTGGAAAACGCACAGACCGAGCATCTGGTGTCCCAACTCTCGCCCATCACCCTCTATCAGCAGGGATCGACGGTGCTCCTCGACCCCCAAGTCCGAGCCACGGGTCCGCTGACACTCGAGCAAGTGGACAGGGCGGTGTTCTCCGAGCTGAACCTCGCACAGAGCCTTGGGGTCATTTGGCCCCAGGTCGTCTTGCTCCTGGCGATGACCGCAGCTCTCTTCGCCCTGTCCTACGTCTCCTTCATGCGCCAGGAGGTCAGAGCCTGACTCACCGGGGGTCGATCGAACCCAGGGTTCCAGACTTCGCCTAGCGAAGTCCACAACCCTGGGTTCGTGGTTGGGCTCAGGCGGGTAATCTCTTCGCTTGGCGGTGACAACGGAGACCATCTATTAGTACCTACTTGGGGTTGGCCCTGGTTGTCTTCCTCATCCTGGCCAACGCCTTCTTCGTCGCCGGTGAGTTCGCAATCGTCGCCGTGGAGCGGAGCAGCGTGGAGAGACGCGCCCGTGAAGGTGACAGGCGGGCGGCCCGCATCCTGAATTCGTTGCGCCGGCTCTCTTTCGAGTTGTCCGGCGCCCAGCTGGGGATCACAGTCACCACGTTGGTTCTCGGCGCCATCGCCGAGCCGACGATCGCCGAGGCGATCTCCCCCTTGGTCAGCGGTGTCGTGGGCGACGCCTCGGCATTGGCGATCTCTCTGGGCATCGCCTTCGTGCTGGCGACGGTGAGCCAGATGGTGTTCGGAGAGTTGGTCCCCAAGAACCTGGCCATCTCTCGGCCCTATCGATCGGCCGTGTGGTTTGCCATACCCATGCAGATGATCAACAGCACCGTCCGCCCCTTGATCGTATTTCTCAACAACGCCGCCGACTGGACGGTGCGCCGGCTGGGGATCGAGCCTCGAGCGGAGCTGGCCGGGGTGCGTTCCATGGAGGAGCTGGAGCTCATGATCCGCTCGTCCGGCGAGGAGGGCCGTCTCGACGACGAAGAGATGGAACTGCTCACCCGGGCAATCACTTTCACCGAGAAGGTCGCCGCCGAAGTCATGGTCCCGCGAGTGAGTGTGGTGGCGATCAATCGTTATCAGCCCATCTCTGAGTTGCGGCAGATGGCAATGGAGTCGGGGCACTCCAGATTCCCCGTATACGCCGAGGATCTCGACGAGATCGTCGGCATCGCCCATGTCAAGGACACGCTCGGAGTCGACACCTCGCGTCGCGCCCTGACCCCGGTGGAGCAGATCGCCGAGCCCCCCCTGGGTGTCCCGGAGGCGAGCAGCCTCGACTATCTGCTCACCGAGTTGCGGACCAAAGGCCGGACGATGGCCCTGGTAATCGACGAGTACGGGGGGACTGCGGGGATCATCACCATCGAGGACCTGCTCGAGGAGATCTTCGGGGAGATCGAAGACGAGTACGACGAGGCCACCACCGAGATCGAGGAGACGGAGCAGGTCGACATCCTCTCCGGGCTACTCCACCGTCACGATGTCGAGGAGCGGATCGGTTTCGAGTGGCCCGAGGGCCACTACGAGACTCTTGGTGGTTTCCTCGTGGCCACTCTCGGGCGGTTTCCCGAGGAAGGCGAGGTCATCGCTGTGGGCGGTCTCGCTTTCGAGGTGCTACGTCTGGACGGTCATCGTGTCGACCAGGTACGGGTCGTCCGCACCAGCCGGTCCGAGGATGCCGACGAATGACCTGGGGCCCCCTCTTCCTCATGGTCGTCTTACTGATCGCCAATGGCTTCTTCGTCGCCGCCGAGTTCGCCTACATCACCGCGAGACGCAACATCCTGGAACAGACCCCAACCTCGTCGGCCCGCATAGCGGCGGGTCTCAACCGAGAACTTACGCTGAGTATGACCGCGGCCCAGTTGGGGATCACCATGGCCTCCCTCGGTCTCGGTGCGGTCGCAGAGCCGGCCGTCGCCGATCTCCTCGAGCGATGGCTCGGCTTCCTGCCTCTGGGGGACGACGCCACCCATGTCATCGCCCTGGTGATAGCCCTGCTGATCGTGGTGTTCCTCCACATGGTGATCGGGGAGATGGCTCCGAAGAACGTCGCAATCGCCAGCCCTGAGCGCTCGGCTATGGCACTGGCACACGTCTTCCGCGGCTATGTGATCGTGTTCAAGCCCCTGATCATCGTGCTGAATGCGCTGGCCAACGGGGTGTTGAGGCTCTTCGGCGTCAAGACGGCCGATTCTCTCGAAGTCGGTCACTCCGCCGACGACCTCGCCGTGATCATCGCCACCGGCCAGGAGGAGGGTGTGATCGAGGACTTCACCCACCGCTTGCTCACGGGGGTGATCGTGTTCGGAGACCTCGACGCTGCCGAGGCCATGATTCCGAGACCGGACATCGTGGCCGTCGCCGCAGATGCTCCCGTCGTCGAGATCGAGCGGGTGATGAAGGAGACCGGGCACTCCCGCATCCCCGTACATCGCGAGGATCTCGACGATGTCCTCGGCTTCGTGCACGTGAAGGATCTGATGGGGGTGGCCGACGAGCGCCAGGGCGACCCCATCGACCGCAGCTTGATACGCGAGATCCTCTTCGTTCCGGAGTCGGCACACATCCGCTCTGTGCTCGACGACATGCGCCGGAGTCGAATCCACTTCGCCATCGTCGTCGACGAGCACGGCTCGACGGCAGGCATCGTCACCATGGAGGACATAGCCGAAGAACTGGTCGGGGACATTCGTGACGAGCACGATCGCCGCGAGCGCAGACCGCTGAAGACGCGTGACGGCCGGATTCTCGCCCCCGCCCTGATCCGGCCCGACCAACTCGCCGAGTTCGGGATCGACTTGCCGGAAGGGGAGTACGAGACCCTCGGCGGCTTCATCATGGACCGGTTGGGCCGACTGCCGACCAGTGGCGACGTCGTCGAGGAGAGTGGTTGGAGTCTCCGTGTCACCAGCACAGACGGTCGGCGTGTTCGCGAGGTCGAGTTGTCACCGGTCCCGGAAAGGTCCGGCGGCGACGATTGAGCGGCCCTCCGACTTAGGATTGAGCTGAGAGGTCCAAGGAGAGCAAGGTGCCCAAGATCGAAGAGACGTCCCTCCCCGGGGTGGGCATTCGTCACGACTTCACGGCCGAGGACGGGAGTCGGATCGGGGTCGTCCACCACCGGACGGGAAGACGAGAGCTGTTCTTCTGCTCGGCCGAGGACCCGGACGCGGTCTCCCACAGCCTCAACCTCTCGGACGACGACAGCCATGCCCTCTCCGAGGCGCTCGGCGGGTCCACCGTCATCGAGAACCTCTACAGCCTCCAGCAACAGATCGAAGGGCTCGCCATCGACTGGCTGATGGTGACTCCCGACTCCCCATACGCGGGAAAGACGATCGGGGATGCGCGGATCAGGACCCGAACAGGTGTCTCGGTGGTGGCGGTGATTCGCGGCGAGCAAGGTTATCCGGCACCCGGGCCGGACTTCGTGATCGAGGCCAAGGACACCCTCGTCGTCGTAGGCACCTCGGAAGGGATAAAGGGCACCTCCGAGATCTTGACCGCCGGCTGACCTAGGTGGATCACGGCGCACAGGTCCTGGTCGAGCTGGGGACGGTCGTCCTCATCCTCGGTGTCCTCGCGCGACTGGCCGGACGACTCGGAATATCTCCGATACCGCTCTATCTCCTTGCCGGCCTGGCTCTGGGCGAAGGTGGCGTCCTCCCCCTCGTGACCTCGGACGAGTTCATCGAGGTGGGCGCCGAGCTCGGCGTGATATTCCTTCTGCTCATGTTGGGTCTCGAGTACTCCGCCGAGGAACTCGTGACAGGGGTGAAGGCGGTGGCCCCCGCGGGCTTGCTGGACTTCGTCCTCAACTTCACTCCGGGCTTTCTCGCCGGGCTCGTCCTCGGCTGGGGAGTCGTCCCCGCACTCTTCATGGGTGGTGTCACCTACATCTCGTCGACGGGCGTCATCGCCAAGATGCTCAACGATCTGGGCTGGAGCGGTAACAGGGAGACACCCGTGATCCTCTCGATCCTCGTCTTCGAGGACCTGGCCATGGCGATACTCCTTCCCACACTCGGCGTCCTCGCGCTCGGTGACAGCACCTCGAGCGCCTTCGTCGCCATCGGGATCGCCCTGGCGCTCATGGTCGCCGCCCTCACCTTCGCCTACTTCCACGAGGACAAGCTGGGCAGGATCGTCCTCCACCGCTCCGACGAGGTCGCTCTGTTGTCGGTGTTCGGCCTGACCCTTCTCGTGGCAGGTCTTGCCGAAGGAGCCAACATCTCGGCGGCGGTCGGCGCCTTTCTGGTCGGCATCGCTCTTTCCGGAGAGGCGGTCGAGAAAGCCCACTCGCTCCTCTCGCCTCTGCGTGACCTCTTCGCCGCCGTGTTCTTCATCTTCTTCGGGCTGTCCACGGACCCACGGGAGATCCCGGGCGTCCTCCTGATCGCGATCGCCCTCGGGGTGGTGACCGCCGCCACCAAGATGGTCTCCGGTTGGCATGCCGCTCAGAGAGCGGGAGTTGGAAGGTCCGGGCGACTCCGTTCAGGCCTCGCCTTGATCGCCCGAGGGGAGTTCTCCATCGTCATCGCCGGGCTCGCCGTGGGTGTCGCCGGCGCAGAAGAGCTGCCGGCGTTGGCGGCTGCCTACGTCCTGCTGATGGCGATCGCCGGCCCACTGGCAGCCAAGGTCGCCGATCCTGCTCGAAGGGTGGCTACCGTTTGATCAGTCGTCGGGCTGTGCCGTGGGAAGCGACGCTGCGATGTCGGTTCTCCTGAGGACCACGATGCTCTCCCCGTTCTCGAGCTTCACCTCGGTCGTGTAGGGCGTGCGCTCCCCGTTGCTCACCACGACAACCGGGAACTCTCCGGTTGGCTCTCCGGCCTCGGCCCATCGGGGGTTGGAACCGTCGTGGAATCGGTCCAGGTCGTCCCCCTCGATGGTCTCGGTGACGGCTCGTCCCGAGCTGAGAGCGTGCTCCCAGGCCGCGAAGTCCTCGGGGGCACGGATCACCTTGATCGCTGCCTCGGCGAGACGCGCCTCGAAAGTCTGGGTGTCCGACTCGCGGAGAAGGACCGAGACGTCGGGCACGCCGAAGTCAACCGCCAATTGGGCCGTGAGGACGTTCACCTCGGCGTTGGGGGTGGCGGCGATCACCTGAAGGGCGTTCTCGATCCCGGCGCTCTCCAGTGCCACCTCGTCGAGCCCGCTCCCGGACCTCACCGTCAAGCCCTCCCGGTTTCCGGCGACGAGATTGGCCCGGTTGGTGTCGAGCAAAGTCACGGCCATGTCCTTTTGCAGGGCGGCGGCGATGCTGCGGGCGATGACGCCGGCGCCGATGATGAGTGTTCTGTCCCGGTCACCGGCGCGCACCAACTCACCGCGTCGCCGCAGCCAGCGCACACCGAGGGTCAGGAGGACCGGGACGGTGGCTGTCGTGAACAGGGCCATGAAGACGAGTATTGAGAAGACATCGCGTTCGATCAGCCCCTGCGCCAAGGCGATCTCAGCGACGATGATCTCCACGGCACCCCTGCCGTTCATGCCTGCGCCGACGACGATTCCCTCTCTCCACCCGTTCCCGCTCGGAAGGTAGAAGAGGGCGGTGCCGACCACCTTCCCAAGGGTGGCGATGACGATCACCGCAAGGAGCAGCAGGAGGTCGGTCCTGAAAACCGAAAGGGACACTTCGAAACCGGCGGATACGAAGAAGAACGGAGCGAGCACTCCCACCGACATCGTGGCGAGCTTCTGCTGCACGTCTTTGGAGACCTTGGGCTCCATGACTCGCTTGTCGATGAAGAGCCCGGCGACGAAGGTGCCCAGGATCGCATGGATGCCCGCCAACTCGGCTCCGTAGGCGAAGGCGAGCCCGAAGACGATCACTGCGAGAAAGACCGCGCCGCGCTCCATCTCACGGTTTCCGAACCGTCGCTTGACAGCGGGTAGCGCCCATGTGCCGATCAGCCAGGCCGCCAGACCGAAAGCGACTGCTTTGCCGGCGGCGAACAACGCAGTCGCCAACGAGATCCCCTCGGTGGCCACATCCGGTCCCACTACGGCGGCGAAGACGATGAGGACGGCGACGTCAGAGAGCAAGGCGCCGGCGACGAGAACATGGGCGATCCTCGTGTCGAGGATCTTGAGGTCAACGAGTATCCGAGATTTGGTGGCGAGTGATGTGACGCCCATCGCCAGGCCCACGAAGAGAGCCTCGAGAAATGTCCGGCCTACCGCGAGAAGGAGCACCATCCCGGCGACGAGCGGGACGATGAATCCTCCCATGGCGGCGAGCAACCCCGGCACCGAGGCACGTTTGAGATCACTCAGATCGAGATGCATGCCTATGTACAGCATCATCAGGAGGATCCCGAACTCCCCGAGGATGTCGATTGCCCCGTTGCGTGAGAGCAGGCCGATCAGCGGTGGGCCGAAGACGATGCCGGCCGTGATCTCACCGAGGATGGCCGGATACCCGACCTTGACCGCAAGCCGACCCCCGACGAGGGCGGCGGCCAGCACCAGAGCGAGCATCAGTATCTCTTCGTGCATCAGACGTCCTCGACCGCTGTCTTCTCAAAAGACATCCTGGTATGGCGCTGGGCTTTCGCTGCCAGGTTGGGGACGTTGGCAGGGGCCGGTTTGGAGAAGATCAGGAGATTATGCCTGAGGTCTCCCGGCTCTGCGACTGCGCCCGGCTTGGTAGGGCCGAAGACCCGGGACGCTACGACCAGTTGGTGCGATGCGGTAGGCCCGGCGGCGGTGGGACCATTTCGAGCTTGGTGTTGTCGATATCCCACGCGAGGTGGGAAGCCATCGACACCACACCGTCGACCCGGCAGGCCAGAGCTTCCAGGAGCGTGACATCGCCCCTCGTCTCGAGACGCCCGTTCAATACCAAGTTCCCTTCGATGCATTGGATGCTCACGCGTCTCGGGTCGATCCAGAGGACGTCTCGCATGACGTGCTCCTCGATTTCGTCGACGATGTCCCGATCGGGACGGGCGAATGCCCTCAGAATGTCCGAACGGCTCAAGATCCCGACGAGTCGCCCATTCTCGTCGACAATGGGGATGCGCTTCACCCCCGCCTTTCTCATCAGACGTGCCGCCTCGGCATGATCGGCCCCGACGTCGAGAGTGATCACGTCCGATGTCATCACGTTGCCGACCAGCCTCTCGGTGTCTGGCATCGCCGGCTCCTCGCGGTTGAGCCAACGGAGCAGACGTGCCCTCTTGCCCGACCGGCGTTGGGACTCGGTCTTCACGAAGTCGGCTTCTGTGATCACGCCCTGCAGACTGCCTTCGGCATCGGTCACCACGAGCCCGCTCACACCGGCTTCGATCATTCTTCGCGCCGCTTCCTTGAGCGATGCGTCTCGCCCGACCGTGATCACCTCGGGTGTCATCAGCTGTGAGACCTTCATGGCCACCTCCTTTGCTGATTCGATGGTCCGGCACCCATGGCAATGGCACCAGTAACGGAGGTCCCTACCGCGGAGGGCGAAATACCCGGTTGTGCTCAGTTGGCACAGTCGGAGCAGACTCCGGTCACCACGAGATCGATGTTCTCCGCCCGGAAGTCGTGGTGGTCCCCGAGATGAGATCTGATCTGATCGACGAGCTCACCCTCGTGGTGGTCGACACCCCCACACTGACGACAGACCATGTGAAAATGGTCGTCGGGGTGGGCGACCTCCCACCGAGCGGAGTCGTCGATCCCGAGATGTGACTCTCTGACCAGATCGAGGTCCTCGAAGAGAGTCAAGGCCCGGTAGACCGACGAGATGTTGATGGTGGGGTCGGCCGCGTTGACCTCGAGTGCGATCTCTTCGGCGGTCAGGTGCCCGCCGGCAGAGCGCAGGACCGACCAGACCAGCCAGCGCGGGCTGGTGAGCCTGTATCCGTGGCCGCGGAGGACAACGGCTAGGTCGGATGGCGCGTCCACGGCCACATGGTACGTGGATGAACGCTATTTGCGATCCGGGGCTAATTGCGAGCCAATCGCAACAAGGTGTATCGTCATGACAAATGGTTGTCGCGATGCACGCCCCCGATGGGTTTCTCGATCCCGGCACCGCTCTGGTGACCGCTCTGATCAGCCTGGCCGTCCTGGCCTTCGCTCTTCGCCAGGCGAGAAGTCAGCTCGCCGACAAGGCGATTCCCCTCGCCGGGATCACCGCCGCCTTCATCTTCGCTGCCCAGATGTTCAACTTCCCGGTGGCTGCGGGCACAACGGGGCACCTGATCGGCGCTGCCCTGGCCGCCATCCTCCTCGGCCCTTCGGTCGGTGTCGTGGTGGTCACCATCGTCGTCGTGGTCCAAGCTCTCGCCTTTGCGGATGGCGGGCTGACCGCTCTCGGCTACAACGTCTTGAACATGGCGATCATCCCTGCCTATGGCGGGTATGCCATCTTTCGCCTCTTCAGGAGCTGGCTGCCGAAGAGCACGGGGGGTGTCGTCGGCGCCACCGCCGTCGCGGCTTGGGCATCGGTGGTGATGGCGGCGATCGCCTTCTCGATCCAGTGGCTCTTCGGAGCGAGCGCACCTGTGCCGTTCGACGACGTGTTCGTGGCAATGGTCGGAGTTCATGCGCTGATCGGCGTCGGTGAGGCAGTGATCAGCTCCCTGGCGGTCGGTGCGGTGCTCGCCTCGCGTCCCGACCTGGTCTATGGGGCGCGCGATCTCGATCAGGCACAGCTCGCCGACACGAAAGTGAAGATTCGGACGTTCGTCATCGGTGGTGCGCTCGTGGCCCTGGTCTTCGCCGCGGTGGTGAGCCAGTTCGCGGTCGACAATCCCGACGGCCTGGAGCATGTGGCCGCGGACACGGGATTCATCGATTCGGGGGCGGATCATGCCTGGGCCGACTTCATATTCGCCGACTATGCGACGGCGGGGATATCGAATGAGACCTTGAGCCTCGCTGTCGCCGGGATCGTGGGAACCTTGGTCACTCTTGCCGTGGCCGCGGGCATCTTCCTCACCATGAGGGAATCCCGCCGCAAGGACACGGCTCCGGTCTGATCCCTTGGGCGTCGGTCACAGCCATGCCCTCTATGTGCATGAGCACAGCCCCGTTCATCGACTAGCTCCTGAGGCCAAGGTCGTTGCCGCCTTTGGCCTGGTCGTGGTGATCGCCGTCACCCCACGCCAGGCTGTCTGGGCGTTCGCCGTCTACGCAGCCATGGTCGCCGGGTTGGTCGTCCTCGCCAGGGTCAGCTTTGGGTTCGTGGCGATCCGACTTCTCGCGGTGGCCCCTTTCGTGGTCTTTGCCCTGTTCATCCCGTTCATCGCAACAGGTGAGACCGTCGAGGTCTGGGGTCTCGCCCTTTCCGTGGACGGGCTTTGGGCCACGTGGAACATCCTCGCCAAGGCCGTTCTCGGTGCGAGCGTGAGCATCGTGCTCACAGCCACCACTGAGATACCCGAGATCATCAGAGGGATGGGAATCCTCCACGTCCCCGTCCTCTTCACTTCGATCGCGATGTTCATGGTTCGCTACCTGGAGCTGATAGCCGAGGAGCTGAAGCGGACGCGGCTGGCCATGTCTTCCCGTGGCTACGACCCCCGTTGGCTCACTCAGGCGGCACCCATCGCCAGTGCCGCGGGCGCTCTATTCGTCAGATCCTACGAACGTGGGGAGAGAGTCCACGCCGCCATGCTCTCCAGAGGGTTCACCGGCACCATGCCGTCCCTCGACGCCAGACGTGCGACAGCCAGTGAATGGGCGGCGGCGACCTCGCTGTTGCTTCTGGCCGGTGTCGTGGCTACCGCGGCGGCGGTGACGTCGTGAGTGCACGGGTGCGGGTCTCAGGCGTCGAGTTCTCCTATCCCGACGGGCGTGCCGCACTTCGAGGAGTCGATCTGGTCGTGGAGGCCGGGGAGAGGGTTGCGGTCCTAGGGCCCAACGGCGCCGGAAAGACGACCCTGGCCCTTCATCTAAACGGCATCTACATGCCGTCGTCGGGCACCGTCAGCATCGGGGACGCTCCCGTCGTCGAAAGCAACCTGACCGAGGTGCGGCGTCGCGTCGGGCTGGTCTTCCAGGACTCCAACGACCAACTCTTCATGCCCAAGGTCCACGACGACGTCGCATTTGGGCCGGCCAACCTCGGGGTGACCGGAGCCGAGTTGGAGCAGCGGGTGCGATCGGCGCTCGCCGCGGTCAGCGGCGAGGCCCTTGCCGACAGACCCGCCCACCACCTCAGTGGCGGCGAGCGACGACGAGCCGCTCTCGCCACGGTCTTGGCGATGGATCCCGATGTCCTGGTCTTCGACGAGCCGTCCTCAGATCTCGACGGTGCCGGCCGCCGGGAACTGGTGGCAGCCCTCTTGTCCCTGGATCTGACTCAGGTAGTCATCACCCACGATCTTCCGCTGGCCCTCGAACTCTGTCCCCGTGCGGTGATCATGCGGGAGGGCAGGATCGTGGCGGACGGAGACACCAGGGGGTTGCTCGCTGACGCCGATCTACTCGCCGAGAACCGTCTCGAGCTGCCCTACGGATTTGAGCTCGGTGCGCTCGAGAAAGACTGAGCCGTTACTCCTCTTCGCCGAAACCAGTCGTCGCGGCTTGCAGTGCAAGAGCGGCTCTGAGCTCCGGCGGGTCGAACGGCTTGAGCACCGCGGCGTCGGCTCCCGCCCGTCTCGCGAGGAACTCATCAGCGGATCTATCGAGCAGGAGGACGAGACGAGGTCGCTGAAACAGGTCGGTCGCCTGGCGAATCGAGCGAATGATCGCCATCCCACCCTTCGAGCCCACTTGCATGTCCACTATCACGGCATCGACTCTGGAAACTTCGAGTCGCTCGACAACGGCCCTGGGGTCGTTGATCTCGTCGATCTCCCAACCACCCACGGACAGGGCCGACCTCACCTCGTTGGTCACCCAGGAGCCATCGGCCACGACTAGAGCGGTAGGCATGGCGCGAGACGTTAGCGGCGGACCGTCTACACCCATTCTGGGACGGGGACAGGATACGGTCAGATCGCTCGGAGAGCCTCGACCGGCTCGAGTCGGGACGCTCGGACGGCAGGGTAGAGGCCGGCCAGAAGCCCGGTGACGGCCCCTAGGAGCGGTGCCCCGATCGGCATCCAAGGGTCGAGGACGGG
>Ga0299907_10002101_pt1 | contig 12035 bp, 9 predicted proteins | sample RVTome_16_FD_198680 | JGI IMG/M metagenome (GOLD analysis project Ga0299907, IMG submission 198680) | Soil microbial communities from uranium-contaminated site in the Upper Colorado River Basin, Wyoming, United States - RVT152D67 (version 2) ...
GTTCATCTTCCAGTTGCCGGCGATGATCGGCTTTCTTGCCATGGCGGCGGATACTACCCCTTCCGGAGCGGCACGAGCCCCGGGAGATCCTTGCCCTCGAGGAACTCGAGCGACGCTCCCCCACCGGTCGAGATGTGGGAGACCTCGTCGGCGTAACCGAACTTCTGCAGCGCGGCGGCGCTGTCGCCGCCGCCGATCACCGAGTAGGAGCCGCTCTTCGCGATCGCCGCGGCGACCGCGCGTGTGCCGGCATCGAAGTCGTCGACCTCGAACACACCCATGGGGCCGTTCCAGAAGACCGTCCGCGCCGCTCGGATCGCGTCGACGTACGCGCGGCACGTCTCCTTACCGATGTCGAAGCCGCCGAGATCGTCGGGGATCTGATCGGCGGGCACGACCTTCTTCTCGACGCCGGCCTCGGGCGCCCGTGCGACGACGATGTCGGTCGGAAGCATGATCTTGTCGCCGGCGTCACGCAGGAGTTCGGCGACGAGGGGGACTTGGTCCGCCTCGAGCAGCGACTTGCCGACCTCGTATCCCTTCGCCGCCAGGAAAGTGAAGCACATGCCGCCGCCGATCAAGAGCCGGTCGACCAGGTCGAGGAGACGCCGAAGCACCTTTAGCTTGTCCGAGACCTTGGCGCCGCCGACGACCGCAACGAACGGACTCTCGGAAGCCGTCAAGAGCTTGGACAGGACCGACACTTCTTTCTCCAAGAGCCGACCGGCGGCCGCCGGCAGGATCTCCGCGACGGCGACGACGCTCGCGTGCGCGCGGTGCACGGCGCCGAACGCGTCGTCCACGTAGACCTCGGCGAGCGCGGCGAGCCGCTCGGCGAAAGCCGGGTCGTTCGACTCCTCTCCCGGGTCGAACCGCAGGTTTTCAAGCATCGCGAGGCGCGCGCCGTCCGGAACCGGCCCCGTGGGCCCCGCCGCGAGCGGCACGTCCTCGCCGAGCAGCTCACCGAGACGAGCGGCCACCGGGGCGAGCGAGTACTTCGGGTCCGGCTTGCCCTTCGGGCGCCCCATGTGCGAGCAGGCGACGATGCGCGAGGCTCCCCTGTCGAACAACTCCTCGACGGTCGGGAAGGTCGCGCGGATCCGCAGATCGTCGACGATCGATCCGTCCTGCTTCGACAGCGGGACGTTGAAATCCGCGCGGAGCAACACGCGCTTGCCGGCGACGTCGAGGTCGTCGATGGTGCGGAGCAACACGTGGGTTCGCGTCGCTAGAGGGCGGCGCCGATCTTGGTGACCAGGTCGACGAGCCGGTTCGAGTAGCCCCACTCGTTGTCGTACCAGCCCATCACTTTGACGAAGTTCCCGTTCGCCATCGTCTGCTTCGAATCGAAGATGCACGAGTGCGGGTTGCCGACGATGTCGCTCGACACGATCGGGTCCTCGGTGTATTGCAGGTAGCCCTTGAGGCTGCCCGCCTGCGAAGCCTCCAGGTATGCGTGGTTGACATCGTCGACGGTGGCATCGCGGTTCAGGATGCACACGAGGTCGGTGATCGACCCGTCCGGAACCGGCACGCGCAGCGCGGTGCCGTCGAGGCGTCCCTTCATCTCGGGCATCGCGAGCGAGGTGGCTTTGGCAGCCCCGGTTGAGGACGGGACGATGTTGATGGCTGCCGCGCGGCCGCGGCGGAGATCCTTGTGCGGCAGGTCGAGCAGGTTCTGGTCGTTGGTGTAGGCGTGGACCGTGGTCATGAACCCGCGCTCGATGCCGAAGGCGTCGTGCAGGACCTTCGCGAGGGGAACCACGCAGTTCGTCGTGCACGACGCGTTGGAGATCACGTTGTGCTTGGCGGGATCGTAGTCGCCGTCGTTCACGCCCATCACGATCGTGATGTCCTCGCCTTTGGCCGGGGCGCTGATAACGACCTTCCGCGCTCCCGCGTCGAGGTGCTTGGCGGCCTTCTCCCTATCGGTGAACAGGCCCGTGGACTCGATCACGACATCGACGCCCAGGCCCTTCCACGGCAGATTCGCGGGGTCGCGCTCGGCGGTGACGCGGAACTCCTTCCCGTCGACGGCGATCCCGTCCCCGGTAGCTTTGACCTCGGCATCGAGGACGCCGAGCACCGAGTCGTACTTCAGTAGATGAGCGAGGACGGCGGGCTCGGTGATGTCGTTGACGGACACGATCTCGAGGTCCGCCCCGCGCTTGCGCACCGCGCGGAAGAAGTTACGTCCGATCCGGCCGAAGCCGTTGATACCGACCTTCAACGCCATGGAACGACCTCCCGGGGTGCCTAGGATGTGAGGCCTCTAGCCTATCCAACCAGCTCCTCGGCGAGCTTTTCGAGGTGCCGCAGACGCCCGGCGACGGCCGGCTTCGTTATCGGCGGCCGGCACAGGCGGCCGAGCTCCTCCATCGAGGCCTCGGGGTTCGCCAGGCGAAGATGCGCGACCTCACGCACCGCCGGAGGCAGTCCCTCCTCGCCGAAGCGCGCGAGCGCACGCTCGGCCCACCCGCGCTGCTCCATCGCAGCCCGCGCGGTGCGTCGCGCGTTGGCCTCATCGCAGTTGGCGAGCCGGTTCGCTACGCCGCGGACGCTCTTCCAGACGGAGCCTTCCTCCCACTCGAGGTAGCCGTTGTGGGCGCCCATGGCGGCCAGCAATCGTCCCACGGCGGCACCCTCCTTGGCGTAGAGGGCGAAGGCGCCGCGGTGCTCGCGCAGGCGGCCTCCCGCACCGACCCGCTCGGCCAAGCCGCCGATCCCCTCGGAGGTCGCCTGGTCGGGCGATCGGATCTCGAGCTGCACCGGGGCGCGCGGTTCGGACACCGACCCGTGCGCCAGGAACGCACCGCGCAGATAGGCGCCGGCGCAGCAGCGCCGCGACACGATCTTGCTGGGAACGCCGGGGCGCAAACGGCCTGCTCCGTCGAGCACGCCCGAATCGATGAACGGGCCCAGCGCGGCCTCTTGCACCCGGATGATGAATCGTTGGCGCGGGCGGGCCCGTCCCGGTTCGAGGATGCGGATCTCCGCCGGTTCCGCGAATCCGGCGGTCAGCCCCGAGTAGACCTTGCGCGCGATCCCGGCGTCGGGGACGTCGACCTCGAGGGCGAACCGGCCGCCGCCGACGATGTGGAACGTGCCGGCGGAACGCAGGATCGCGGCGAGCTCTGCCCGGCGGCAGCAAACCCGGGGCGCCTGGAACCGCGCGAGCTCCGACTTCACGCGATCCGTGAAGCTGACGCCTCTCCCTTTCACAGCAGCCCCTTGAGCGCCGAGGCGAGCTTGTCGGGGTCGTGGCGAGCGCCCCAGGCGATGAGGTCGGCGCGCACGACCGGAGCGCGGAGCGACTCCAGCTCGATCCCATCGCTGACCACCGGCCTCGCGACGCCGGGAAGCGGTCCCTCGTGCACGAGCACGGCGTCGAGACGCAGCCCCGGGATGTGCTCGACGAGCGCCCGGATGTGACCGGCCGCGTCGAGCCCGGCCGTTTCGCCGACCTGCTGCGCCGCGTTCAGGACCAGCGCCACGCGACCGGCGCGCGGGAGGGCTGCGCCGATCCCCGGCACGAGGAGCGCCGCGAGGATGCTCGTGAAGAGGCTGCCCGGGCCGAGCACGGTAAGGGTCGAGGTCTCGATCGCCTCGACGGCCCCATCCGCGGCCGGCGGGTCCTCCGGCTCGAGGAACAGACGCTCGACCGGGCCGGGCCCGGTGGCGATCGCGACCTGCCCACGGATGTCGTGACCTCCCATCCGCGCGCGGAGGCGCACGGCGGTCGGGGTCGCCGGAAGGACGCGACCGCGCACGCCGGCGATCTCGGCGACCTCGTCCACCGCCGCGACGAAGTCGCCGCGGAGATCCGAGAGCGCCGCGATCAGGAGATTGCCGAGCGGATGGCCGGCGAGGTCCCCTTCCGAGAAGCGGTACTGGAGGAGCGCGGCTCTCGCCGGCTCGCCGGCGAGAGCCGCGATCGCCATGCGCAGGTCTCCCGGCGCCGGTATCCCCAGCCAGTCGCGAAGGACGCCGGAGGAGCCGCCGTCATCGGCGACGGTGACGACGGCGGTGACGTCGTCGGTGAGCTGACGCGCGGCGCCGAGCGCCGCGGATAGGCCGTGGCCTCCGCCGATGCAGACGATGCGCGGACCGGCCATATCCGTGATCGAAGCCGGCTCAGACGCGGTCGATGTCGCGGTGCTCGACGGCCACGGGCAGCCCGCGGCTGCGCAACATCTCAGCGACCTCCTCGCCCACGACCACGGAGCGGTGCCGGCCACCGGTGCAGCCGATCGCGACCGTGAGGTACCGCTTCCCCTCGGTCAGGTACCCAGGGATCAGTACCTCGAGCATCTGCTCGAAGCGGAGCAAGAAGTCGGTCGTGGCCTGGCGAGACATCACGAATTCAGATACCCGCGTGTCGGTCCCCGGAAGCGGGCGCAGCTCTTCGACCCAGTGCGGGTTCGGCAAGAACCGGACGTCGAGCACGACGTCGGCGTCCATCGGGAGGCCGTACTTGTAGCCGAACGACACCACGGTGACCTGCAGGCGCGTCTCGCGCGGCGACTTGGAGAACGCACCGACGATCCGATCGCGCAGATCGTGGACGGTCAGGTCGCTCGTGTCGATCACAAGGTCCGCTTGCGCGCGCATCGACTCGAGCAACGCGCGTTCGGCCGCGATGCCGTCGACGACCCGCTCGCCGAGCGGATGCCGCCGGCGGGTCGCTTCGAAGCGGCGGACGAGCACGTCGTCGCCGGCGGTGAGGAACAGGATCCGATAGTCGACGCCGCGCTGCGCGAGGTCCTTCAGCGCTTCGGTCAGCTCGGAGAAGAACTGCCCGCCGCGCACGTCGACGACGAGCGCGATGTGCTGGGCGGGCGAGCCCGGCGCTTGACCGAGGTCGGCCATCTTGCCGATCAGCGCGGGAGGAAGGTTGTCGATCACGAAGTAGCCGAGATCCTCGAGCGCCTTCGAAGCTTCGGACCGGCCGGCGCCCGACAGCCCGGTGATGATGGTGAAGTCTGGGAGCTCGGAAGGCTTTTCCTCGCGGCGGGGCTCGGTGCGCGCCATCAGCGCTCCCCCGCTCGCGGCCGTCCGTTGCCTTCCAGCTCGACCCCTCCGTTTGGGAGTTCCAGGCCTCGCAACGTCGCATGAACCTTCTTCGCGACCGATGCCGGGACCACCTCAGCGAGCTCTTCCTCGCTTGCTTGAAGGATACGGCGCACCGAGCCGAAAGTCCGCAACAAGCGTTTCTTGCGCTCCTCCCCCACCCCGGGGATGCGGTCGAGCGCGCTCTCGCGGATCCGACGGCCGCGCAGCGTGCGGTGATACGTGATCGCGAACCGGTGCGCCTCGTCGCGGATGTGCTGGAGGAGGTAGAGCGCTTCGGATCCACGCGGGATATCGACCGGATCGGCTTGGTTCGGGAGGTACACCTCTTCGAAGCGCTTCGCGAGGCCGACGGCGGTCAGTTCCTGGACGCCGAGCTCGGCGAGCACGCCGAGAGCGGCGTTCAGCTGTCCCTTCCCGCCGTCGACGACGACGAGGTTCGGTGGGTAGGCGAACTTGCGGGCCTTGTCGAGCGGTTGATCCCGCTCGGACAGGTAGCGGAGGAAGCGCCGGCGGATCACCTCGGCCATCGACGCGAAGTCGTCCTGGCCCGCGACGGTTCTGATCTTGAACCGCCGGTAGTCCGACCGCTTGGGGAGCCCGTCCTCGAACACGACCATCGAGCCGACGACCTCGGTGGTGCCGGTGTTGGAGATGTCGAAGCACTCGATGCGAAGCGGCGCCTCCGCGAGTCCGAGCACGGCCTGCAGCGCGTTGAGCTGCTTCGCGCGGGCGGCGAAGTCCGAGCGGCGCTTGAGCTTGTGCTGCGTGAAAGACTCGCCGGCGTTCTGCGCCACGGTCTCGAGCAAGGTTCGCTTCTCGCCGCGCTGCGGGATGCGGAACTCGACGCGGCCGCCCCGGCGCGCAGCGAGCCACGCCTTCAGGAGATGCGCGTCGGCAGGGATCACCGGCACGAGGATCTCCCGCGGGATCTCGTCCTCGGTCATGTAGAGGTCGCGGATGAAGGACGCGAGGAGCGCCGGCGTGTCGAGCTCCTCGACCTTGTCCACCACGAAGCCCTTGCGACCCACCATCCGGCCCCGACGTACGAAGAACACTTGCAAGGCCGCTTCGAGCTCGTCCTCGGCCAGCGCGACGGCGTCGAAGCTTTCGTTGCGGTCCGAGACCACGACCTGCTTCTCGATCGCCTTGCGAACGCTCGCCAGCTGGTCGCGCAGCCGCGCGGCGCGCTCATACTCCATATCGGTGGACGCGCGGCCCATGTCGGCGTCGAGCCGCTCCAGCACCGGCTCGAACCGGCCCTCGAGGAAGGAGACGAGATCTTCGGCGATGTGGCGATGCTCGTTGGTGTCGACGTGACCGACGCAGGGAGCCGCGCACTTGCCGATGTCGTAGAACAAGCACGGCCGGTTGATCCGCCGGCACCGGTCGAAGACCCCCTGCGAGCACGTCCGGACGGGGAACGTGCGCAGGAGCAGATCGAGCGTCTCGCGGATCGCGTACGCGTGCGCGAACGGCCCGAAATAGCGCACGCCCTTCCGCTTCTTCCCGCGGAGCACCATCGCTCGCGGGTACTCCTCGTCGAGCGTGATCGCGAGGTAGGGGTAGGACTTGTCGTCGCGGTAACGGACGTTGAACCGCGGTTTGTGGGTCTTGATCAGGTTGTACTCGAGGTGGAGCGACTCGACCTCGTTGGCGACGACGATCCACTCGACGTCGGCGGCCGACTCCACCATCGCCGCCGTCCGGGGGTGGAGCGCGTCTGGGTCCTGGAAGTAGCTCGAAACCCGGCTGCGCAGCGAGAGGGCTTTCCCGACATAGATCACCCGCCCCTGAGCGTCCTTGAAAAGGTATGCGCCGGGCTGGTCGGGGATCGTCTCCGGCTTGGGACGCCGGATATCGCCGGGGATCACCCCTTCATTGTATGGAGCGCCGACGCCTTCGTTCAGGGCCTAGAGGACGTTGATCACGCTCGTGGCCGGGGTGGACTGGAAGGGGTCCATGATCCAGAAGAGCATCCACTCGCCCCGTTCGTGATCGATCGGGACCCGCATCTGCATCTCGAACTCGACGGATCCGCCGGCCGGAATGCTCTTGCCGCGAACCCCTTCGCAGTTAAGACGGTAGCCGCCGAGGACAGCATCGAAGTCTCCCTGCTGGAGCCCTTGGGCATACCCGGGACATGGATCAAGGGGGACGTCCCTGTCCAAGAAATTGAACAACCGGACACGGTAGATGAGCGTCTGACCCCGGCCCACGGTCGCCGGTGCGCTCACGCTGACCGCGAGGTTTTCGACGCTGGCTTGGTCGTCCCTCATGGAAGCGCCCATGGTGCCGAGGGCGTCGAAGGTCAACGTCGACGGTTCTCCGGGGCGAACGCAGGGAGGCACCACCCCTGCTCCAGTCGACGCGATCGTCCCGCCGCCGGGCAGCGTCACGTCGAAGCGGACCTCCTTCGACTGGGCGCCGCAGTAGTTGTTCCACGTGAACATGAGCCCGGCATCGTGTGTCTTCTTGCCGTCGACGAACAACGTCGGTGCTGTATCGGCCACCCGGACCGTCACGAGAAGCTCCCCCCTGGCCACGATGATCTCGCGAAGGACGACCTTGAAGCGGTCGTCGTGGGGATCGATCTGACAGGCGACGTTCCCGTTCGCGGGGCTGAATCCAACGCCCCAGCGCGCGACGAACAGGCTCGCGATGTCATTCGAGCTGCACGGCCGATCGGGTGGCGGTTTCAGGTTGAGCACTGCGTTGTTTGCCGCCGCCGGTAGCGGCAGCCATGGAACGACCTGTCCGCCGGGCGCGACCGGCGGCACGGGGCCGCGCCGGCCGCCGAGCGACTGAGCGCCGATCACGATCGCGATCACGACGGCGGCGGCCGCCGCGGTCGCGGTGATTCCGTTGACGACCCGCAGCGTCCTCGTCCTTCGCAGCACGAGCTGCGGTGGTTCGTCCTTTACCGGCGCCTCTGACACTTTCGCCCGAAGCAGCATGCGGATCTCCTCCTCGATGAGCTTCATCGTTCGACCTCCCGGCGGAGCGTTTCCAGTCCTCGCGAAACCAGCGACTTCACGGTTCCAACGGGACACTGAAGAAGATCCGCCGTTTGCACCTCGGTCATGTCCTCGTAGTAGCGGAGCACGATCGCTGCGCGTTGACGCGGAGGCAGGACCATGAGGGTGCGCCACATCTGCTCGCGCTCGACCGGGTCGTGTTCGACCGTCTCAGCCGAGGGACGCACCGCTCGACCTTCCGTTTCGAGGAAGGCCCGCTCGACCCGGCGGCGGCGGAAGAGCGAGTTAGCGAGGTTGATGACCGTGCGTTTCAGGTACGCGTTGAAAGCGTCGGGGTCTCGGAGATCGCCGAACCGTCCCGCGACCCGGATGAACGCGTCGTGCGCGAGGTCCTCCGCCTGGGCCTCGTTTCCGGTGATCAGCCAGGCAAGCCGGACGGCATCGGGCGCATGCCGGCGATAGAGATCCGCCAGCCGGCCCTCAGCCTTTCGTCCTTCCAGCTCCACCGCCAGTTCCATCATGACGGACTAAGACGCATAGAGGTGGCCGGAAGGTTGCAGACCGGGCCCAGAGGACACGGTGAGCCTCGGGCAGAGAAAGGCGGATATTTCGACGCGCTCCGTGCGCGACGCTCACGATCCGTCCTTGCGTTACGTAGTTCCTTAGGAATAGCCTCCGATCGTTGGAGCGCCAAAAGCGCCTTCGGGAGAGGGGGGTACTCGTGAAGCGTCCCGCGACCACCATCTGCCTCGTCGTCGTTCTCGTTGCGGCGACCGCCGTCCCCGCGTTCGCACGGGCCGACTGGGTTGCCCAAACTGCGTCCGGCACCGTCGACTACGCGGTCGTCTCGCTCGAATCCGCGCCCGCCGCGAGCTACGAGGGCGGCAACGCCGGACTCGCCCGGACGAAACCGCAGCGGGGCCGGCTGGATACGTCGAGCCCGGCTTACAAGGCGTACCACAAGCATCTTCAGAACGAGCACGCCAGTTACCGCTCGTACCTCAAGAAGAACGCGCCCGCGGCGAGCATCGTCCGCGAGTATTACGTCACCCTCAACGCGGTAGCCGTGAAGTTGAACGGCACGAAGCTCTCGACGCTCGCGGCGGGCCCGAAGGCCATAAACGCCGCTGAGTCGTGGGCCTATCGTCCGACGATGAACGTAAGCACCGGTCTGATCCGGGCGACCGAAGTCTGGGGAGATCTCGGCGGAGCGTCGGATGCCGGAAGCGGCGTGAAGGTCGCGATCATCGATACGGGGATCGACACCACGAGTCCTTTCTTCGATGATGCGGGGCTGCCGGCTCAGACGCAGACCGATGCGTGCCCCGATCAGGACCTGGACCCGGCAACTTCCAACACCAACGACAAGGTCGTCGTTTGTCGCGTCTACGCGAGCGGGGTCTCCGGTACGAAGGACGGCCAGGCTTTGTTCTTCGATCACGGCACGCACGTCGCCGGCACCGTGGCGGGCAGGAACGGGACCAGCGGCACGGTGGCGGGAACGGACGTCGTCGTCGATGGCTTGAGCGGCGTCGCGCCCGGCGCGCTGCTCGGAAACTACAACGTCTTCCCCGGCTTCGGCTCGGGCTTCATCGCCAAGGACGGCGAGGCCTGGAGTCATGACATCGCCGCTGCCGTCGAAGACGCCGTACAGGACGGCATGGACGTCGCCAACCTGAGCCTCGGCGGCAGGGTGCAGGGCCCGCAGGACATCCTCGTGACTGCGCTCAACGCTGCCGTCGACGCCGGCATGGTCGTCGTGGTCGCGGCGGGCAACGAAGGTCCGGGTGACTCGACCGCCAGCTCGCCGGGAACGGCGGAGAAGGTGATCACGGCGGGCGCGACGACCAATCCGCATTTCGTCGGGATCCCGGTCACCACCGGCTCCGGCACATTCGGCGCGGCGCTCGGCGACTTCGCTACCTTCGACCCGGCCATCACCGCCGATTACACGGTGACTGAGCCGGCGGACGGGTGCAGCGCCATTACGACTGCCCTGACGGGCAAGATCGCGCTCATCGATCGAGGCGTGTGCACGTTCACGACCAAGGTCCGTAATGCGGAGACCGCCGGCGCGGTCGGAGCGCTCATCGTCAACAACGTGGCCGGCGATCCCGTGGGCATGGCAACCGACGGCACGCTGCCCGAGCCGACGATATCGGCGGCGATGCTCGGTAAGGCGGAGGGCAACGCCGTCAAGCCGTCGGGCACGGCCACGGTCGACGGGACGGCCCCTCAAGAGATCCTCAGCGACAACGCCGACATCATCGCCGGCTTCTCGAGCCGAGGTCCGACGCCGTTCGAGGCCCAGATCAAACCGGACCTGACCGCCCCCGGCGTCAACGTGCTCTCGAGCGTGTTCGACGGCGAGTTCGCGTTCTTCCAGGGGACCAGCATGGCCACCCCGCACACCGCGGGTGCGGCCGCGCTGATCCTGGCCGGGTTCCCAGACGCAACGCCGGCCGAGGTCAAGTCGCGGCTGGTGAACTCCGCGGCCCGGGTCGTCACCGACCACATCAACGGCACGACCGATCCCGGCGTGTTGGCGCGTGGCGGAGGCCGGATCGACCTGGTCGAGGCGTTCGACGCGGCGACGTGGTTCGCCCCGGTAAGCGTGAGCTTCGGCGAGATCAAGGGCAACCCGAAGATCAACGAGACCCAGTCGGTTTCGTTCTCCGGGACCGACGCGGTCGGCGTGACCGTCGCATTCGTCGATCCCGATCCCGGAGTCGACGTCGACGCGTCCATCTCGGGCAGCGAGATCGTGGTCACACTGACGGCCGCCCGCAAGCAGGCGGCAGCGGACTACAGCGGAGACCTGGTGGTCACCGCGTCCGATGGTCAGACGTACCTGATCCCGTGGTTCGTTCGGATCTCGTAAGCCGGTAGCGGACGAAAACGAGGGGCGAGCCGCGTGGCTCGCCCCTCGCGCATCCGACAGTGCGGGCCAAAAGGATAGGGCGAGCCCGAAGGCTCGCCCTCGCCACATCGTCTTCGATTAAGAGACCGCGCAGTTGCCTGGTCCTTCATCCCTGGGCCCCAATCCGACCGAGGCCTTCATCCCTGGGACCACAACACTTTGTTCGCGGTTCTCATCCGAATACATCGACCACTCGAGCAGACTCGATAAGGGACTTGAGGCCCAGCCGATGAAAATCGTCAGTTCGTACTAGCCCGCGCGGCGGGTTCGGCCCCTTCGCCCAGAAGGCCGAGCATCTCCCGAAGGAAGCGCCCGGTGTACGACCGGGTCACGCCGGCGATGTCCTCGGGCGTGCCCTGAGCGACGATCTCGCCGCCGAGGTTCCCTCCCTCCGGGCCCAGATCGATGATCCAGTCCGCCTGCTTCACCACGTCGAGGTTGTGCTCGATCACGATCACCGTGTTTCCGGCGTCGACGAGCCGCTGGAGCACGCCCAGCAGCTTCGAGATGTCCTCGAAATGGAGGCCCGTCGTGGGCTCGTCGAGGATGTACACCGTCCGCCCCGTGGCCCGCTTCGACAGCTCGCTCGCGAGCTTCACGCGCTGCGCCTCGCCGCCGGAAAGCGTCGGCGCCGGCTGGCCGAGCTTGATGTAGCCGAGCCCGACGTCGTTCAGCGTTTCGAGGTGACGGCGGATCACCGGCAGCGCCTCGAAGAAGCCCACGGCCTCCTCGACCGACATCTCGAGCACCTGCGAGATGTTCTTGCCCTTGAACGTGACCTCGAGCGTCTCGCGGTTGTAGCGCTTGCCCTTGCACACCTCGCAGGGAACGTAGATGTCGGGGAGGAAGTGCATCTCGATCTTGATCTGGCCGTCGCCGGCGCACGACTCGCAGCGCCCGCCCTTAACGTTGAACGAGAAGCGGCCCGGCAGATAGCCCCTCGCGCGAGCCTCCTGCGTCTTGCTGAACAGCTGGCGAACATGATCGAACACGCCGATGTAGGTCGCCGGGTTGGAGCGCGGCGTCCGGCCGATCGGAGCCTGATCGACGTTGACGACCTTGTCGAT
>Ga0299907_10002102_pt1 | contig 12030 bp, 10 predicted proteins | sample RVTome_16_FD_198680 | JGI IMG/M metagenome (GOLD analysis project Ga0299907, IMG submission 198680) | Soil microbial communities from uranium-contaminated site in the Upper Colorado River Basin, Wyoming, United States - RVT152D67 (version 2) ...
CGTCGCCTCGGCCACGTCGAGCGCGAGGTCCGGCGTCAGCTGGCGGACGGATTCGATGCGGCAGCCGGCGAGGCGGTCGTCGGCCGCCAGCCGCTCGGCGACGGCCCGTCCGGCCCCGTCGTCGGCCCCGAGCTCGTTGCCGTAGCCGATGACGAGGATCGTCTCGGCACCAGGTGGCTCGATCACGTGTGCGTCGTGCCGGCGGCGGGCCCGATCGGGGCGGCGGGACCGCCATCGAGGAATGCCCGGATCTCGGCCGCTTCCTCGGGCTCCAGCTTCTCGAGGATCAGCCCCGCCGCGACGACGACGTGGTCGCCGACCGCGACGTCGGCGACGAGGGCCGTGGACGCGCGGTAGTCGCGGTGCTGACCGCGAACGATCGCACCATCCGGTTCCACGGAGAGGACGACGCCTGGATAGGAAAGGCACATCGCCCGTCGATTCTAGGCCGTTGGTCACACCCTCGCGAGGGTGGTCTTGGTGTAGGTTAGGAATCGGACCCGAGACGCCCGGGGAGTTGTCGTGCCGACCACTATCGAGCGGTCACCGCCGCCCACCGACGACAAGCGCTGGCACACCGTGGAGACGCGGATGCGCCGCCTCGGCAACCGTCCCGACGCCCTGATCGAGGCGCTCCACGCGGCCCAGGAGGCGTTCGGCCACATCGACGACGACGCCCTGCACTTCATCGGCCGGACCCTCGGGCTCCCGCCGTCCACCGTCTACGGCGTCGCGACCTTCTACTCGTACTTCACCCTGGAGCCGCGCGGCACGCACACCTGCGTCGTCTGCACCGGCACGGCCTGCTACATCAACGGCGCGACGTCGATCCTCGACGCGCTCCGCGGGGCGTTCGATGTGACGCCAGGCGCGACGACCGTGGACGGCCGGCTCTCGCTCGTGACCGGCCGTTGCTTCGGCTCGTGCAGCCTCGCGCCGGCCGCCATCGTCGACGGCCGGGTCCTCGACCGGGTGGACGCCGGTGACCTCGTCCGCCAGCTCGAGACGCTGTGACCGAGCACGAGGCTACCAGCCGGCCCGAGCCGCTGCGGCGTCGCGTGGAGGCCGTCATGCCGGGCGGGCCGGCGCGTGCGTCGGCCTACGTCTGCGAGGCGGTCAGCTGCCTCTCCACCGCCTCTCACGAGGTCCTGACGGGTCTCGGTGCCGAGGTCGCGGCCACGAGCCTGACGGACGTCGCGATCAAAAGGGTCGGCTGCCTCGGGCTCTGCGCCGAGGGGCCGCTCGTCCGGATCCCCGAGACCGGCGAGCTCTTCACGAAGGTCCGGCCGGACGCGCTCGGACCGATCGTGGAGGCCCTCGCGGCGGTGACGCCGGGGGGCGCCCGCGTCGACGAGGCGCCGTTCTTCGGGCGCCAGGTCCGGATCGCAACCGAGAACTCGGGCCGGATCGACCCGGAGGCCCTCGAGGACTACGTCGCGGCCGACGGCTATGCGGCCCTTCGCCGGGTCCTCACGATGATGACCCCGGCCGAGGTCCGGGACGAGATCACGACGAGCGGTCTCCGCGGCCGCGGCGGCGCCGGCTACCCGACGGGCCTGAAGTGGAACACCGTTGCGAAGGCAACCGGCTCGCCGCGCTACGTCATTTGCAACGCCGACGAGGGTGACCCGGGCGCCTTCATGGACCGCAACATCCTCGAAAGCGACCCGCACCGGGTCCTCGAGGGCATGGCCATCGCCGCCTACGCGGTCGGCGCGAGCGCCGGCTACGTGTACTGCCGCGGCGAGTATCCACTCGTCGTGTCGCGCGTCCGGAAGGCCATCCGCGACGCCACCCGGGCCGACTACCTGGGCACGACGATCATGGACACGAAGTTCTCGTTCGAGGTCGACGTCCGTCTCGGCGCCGGGGCCTACGTCTGCGGCGAGGAGACGGCCCTGATCGCGTCGATCGAGGGCGGCCGCGGGACGCCGGTCCCCCGGCCTCCGTACCCGGCCGTCTCGGGCTTGTGGGACCGGCCGACGCTCATCAACAACGTCGAGACGTTCGCGAACGTTGCGCCGATCCTGCGCCGCGGCGGCGCGTGGTTCGCCTCGATCGGCACGCCGACGAGCACGGGCACCAAGGTGTTCGCCCTCGCCGGCCGGGTCGTCAACACCGGCATCGTCGAAGTGCCGATGGGCACGACACTGCGTGAAATCGTGTTCGACATCGGCGGCGGGATCGTCGGCGGCCGCGCGTTCAAGGCCGTCCAGACGGGTGGCCCGGCCGGCGGCTGCATCCCGGCCGAGTTCCTCGACATGCCGGTCGACTACGAATCGCTGACCGAGCTGGGTTCGTTCATGGGCTCGGGCGGGATGATCGTCATGGACGAGACGTCGTGCATGGTCGACGTCGCGCGCTTCTTCATGGACTTCATGCGCGAGGAATCCTGCGGCAAGTGCGTTCCCTGCCGGGTGGGCACGACCCAGCTCTACATGCTCCTCACGAGGATCAGCGATGGCGAGGCAACGATGGCCGACCTCGCGACACTCGAGAGCCTGGCCCGGATGGTCCAGCGGACGAGCCTGTGCGGCCTGGGTCAGGGTGCGCCGAACCCCGTCTTCAGCACGCTCCGCTACTTCAGGCCCGAGTACGTCGCCCACATCGAGGACCGGACGTGCCCGGCCGGCGTCTGCCGGATGGGGCGTGCGGCGGTGCCGGCATGACGGTCCACACGCTCCGCATCGACGGCCACGACTGCGCCGCAGCGGACGGCCAGACGATCCTCTCGGTCGCCCGCGAGAACGGGATCCCGATCCCCACGATGTGCCACCTCGACGGCCTGTCCGACACCGGCGGCTGCCGGATGTGCGTCGTCGAGGTCGCCGGGTCGGCGAAGCTGACGCCGGCCTGCACCACGACCGTCGTCGAGGGCATGGACGTGACGACCGCCTCCGACGAGCTGGTCGAGTACCGGCGGACGATCGTCGAGATGATGTACCTCGAGCGGAACCACATCTGCTCCATCTGCGTTGCGAACAATCACTGCGAGCTCCAGGACCGGGCCGAACAGCTCGGAGTCCAGCATTTCGAGCTGCCGGTCATCAACCCGCAGGTCGGCATCGACGCGACCCACCCGCTCTTCGCGATCGACCACAACCGCTGCATCATGTGCACCCGCTGCGTCCGGGTCTGCGCCGAGGTCGAGGGCGCCCATACCTGGGGCGTCATGGGTTCGGGCCTCGACGAGCGGGTCGTGACGGACATGGGCACGCCGTGGGGCGAATCGCCCACCTGCACGAGCTGCGGCAAGTGCGTCCAGGTCTGCCCGACCGGTGCCCTCTTCGAGAAGGGTCGGGCGGTCGCCGAGGGCAGCAAGGAGCGCCGGCCGTTCCTGCCGTATCTCAGCCGCTTCGACGACGAGGCGACGCGATGACGAAACCGCGGCTCGCCACGGTCTGGCTCGACGGCTGCTCGGGCTGCCACATGTCGTTCCTCGACATGGACGAGCGCCTGCTCGACCTCGCCGCGATGGCCGACATCGTCTACAGCCCGCTCGTGGACGTGAAGGAGTACCCGCCGGACGTCGACGTCTGCCTCGTGGAGGGCGCCGTCTCGTCGGAGGACGACCTGCACAAGATCCGCCTCGTCCGGGAGCGGACGCGGACGCTCGTCTCGTTCGGCGACTGCGCCGTGACCGCGAACGTGCCCTCCCTGCGCAACCCGATCGGGACCGCGCCGCTGCTCGAACGGGCGTATCTGGAGAACGTGACCCTGAACCCGCGAATCCCGCTGGACGTCGTCCCGGCCCTGCTGCCGACGAGCCGACCGGTCCACGACGTCGTCGACGTCGACGTCTTCCTGCCCGGCTGCCCGCCCTCGGCCGACCTGATCTTCCGGACGGTCGTCGACCTGGTCGAAGGCCGCGTCCCCGACACCACGGGCGCGAGGTTCGGCCGATGAGCCAGATCGTCATCGATCCGATAACCCGGATCGAGGGCCACTCGAAGATCACGATCCAGCTCACCGACGCCGGCGAGGTCGACCGCGCGTACTTCCACGTGACCCAGTTCCGGGGCTTCGAGCGGATGGTCCAGGGCCGGCCCGTCCACGAGATGCCCTCGATCATGGCCCGCATCTGCGGGATCTGCCCGGTGAGCCATCTCGTGGCGTCCTCCAAGGCCTGCGACGAGATCCTGGCGGTCGAGCCGCCGCCCACCGGCGCCGACCTCCGACGGGTCATGAACCTGGCCCAGATGGTCCAGTCGAACGCGCTGTCGTTCTTCCACCTCTCGTCGCCCGACCTCCTGTTCGGCTTCGATTCGGACCCGGCGGTCCGCAACCTGATCGGCGTCGCCCAGGCGCAGCCCCAGCTGGCTCGCGACGGGATCGCCGTCCGCAAGTTCGGCCAGCAGATCATCGAGTGGCTCGGCGGCAAGCGGATCCACCCGGCGTGGGTCGTGCCCGGTGGTGTCGACGCGCCCCTCGCCGTCGAGACCCGGGAGCGCATCCTGGCCGCGATCCCGGACGCCCTTGCCGCCATCCGGCGGGCCCTCGACTGGTACAAGGCCGAGCTCGTGCGCTGGGAGGAGGAGGCGGCGACGTTCGGCAGCTTCCGCTCGGCGTTCATGGCGCTCGTCGATGCGGACGGCCGCGTCGACCACTACGGCGGCCGGCTGCGGGTGATGGACGCGGACGGCGGCCTGCTGGTCGATCGCGTCGACCCGCGTCCGTACTGGGATTACATCGGCGAGGCCGTCGAACCGTGGAGCTACCTGAAGTCGACGTACTGGAAGGCGGCCGGCTATCCCGACGGCGTCTATCGCGTGGGTCCGCTGGCCCGACTCGTCGTCGCCGACACGCTGGGGACGCCCGGTGCCGACGCGGAGCTGGAGGAGTTCCGGGCGCGCCTCGGGCGGGTGCCCGCGAGCACCTTCCACTACCACTACGCCCGCCTGATTGACACGCTCTACGCCGCCGAGCGGATCGAGGAGCTCCTGCGGGGCCCGGAGATCCTCAGCCCCCGCGTTCGCAGTCATGCTCCGATCAACCGCAACGAGGGCATCGGGGTCTCCGAGGCGCCCCGCGGCACGCTGATCCATCACTATCGCGTCGACGACGACGGGCTCGTGGAGTGGGCCAACCTCGTGATCGCGACCGGTCACAACAACCTGGCGATGAACGAGAGCATCACCCAGGTGGCCCGGACGTACGTGAAGCACGACCGCCTGACGGAGGGGATGCTCAACCGGGTCGAGGCCGTGATCCGCTGCTACGACCCGTGCCTCTCGTGCTCGACCCATGCACTGGGCGACATGCCGCTCCTGATCGCCCTCGTCGCCCCCGACGGCAGCCAGCTCGACGAGATCCGGAGGTAGAGCCGCATGAACCAGTCGCCCAATGTCCGGCTCGGCGTCGGCCTTGCGCTGGGGACCGCGCTGATCAGCGGGCTGGCGGTCTACCTCAACGCCTACGGCGTCCGTGCCGTGCCCGACGCCGCGGTCTACACGACCGCGAAGAACGCCGTCGCGGCGTTCGTCCTGCTCGCCGGCGCGCTCCTCCTGCCAGGCCGGCTCCGGATGCCATCGGGCCGGGGCCCGGCCGTCGGGCTGCTGGCGATCGCGGTGATCGGTGGCAGCGTGCCCTTCGTGCTGTTCTTCAGCGGCCTGGCGATCGCGACCGCGCCGACCGCGGCGTTCATCCACAAGACGCTGTTCGTCTGGGTCGCCCTGCTCGCGGTACCGCTGCTCAACGAGCGTCTCGGACTGCTGCCGATCGCGGCGCTGGCCGTCCTTCTTGGGGGCCAGGCGCTCATCGCGCCACCGACCGGCGTCGGCTTCGGGCCGGGCGAGCTGATGATCGCCGCCGCCACCGCGCTCTGGTCGGTCGAGGTCATCCTCGCGAAGCGCCTCCTCGCCGAGGTCCCGGTCCGGACGCTGGCCGTCGCCCGGATGGGGCTCGGCGTTGTGCTGCTGTTCGGGTACCTCGCCGTGAGCGGGCGGCTGCCGGCCCTCGTAACGGTGGGTGCGGAGGGCTGGCTGTGGGTCGCCGTGACGGGTGTCCTGCTCGCCGGCTACGTCGCGACGTGGTATGCGGCCCTCCGGCAGGCGCCCGCCAGCGTCGTGACGAGCGTCCTCGTCGTGGGCGCCGTTGTGACGGGCGTGCTCTCCGCCCTGTCGCGGGGCCAGGCGCCCGACCCGGCCGTCCTCGGCGGCTACCTCCTCGTCGTCGCGGCCGCGGCCGTTCTCGTCCTGTCCGCCGCCGGTCGGCTGCCGGCCGCCGCCGGCCTGCGCAGTGCTCGCAGCAGCGCCTCGTAGGGCGCGGCCGCGTAGGGCGTGGCCGAGCGGGCCGCTGCTCTTCGCCCGCTACGCCTACGGTCCGAATCGCCTCGGGCTGTGCGGTCCGGACGACGCGGCCGCGCTTTTCGGCGAGGCCACCGAGGACGGCGACGAGCGCCATGTCCGAGAACTCGCCCGGGGCTTCGAGGGCGCTTACCCGTATCTCGAGCTCATCGCCCGGGCGAACGGCGTCGCCGATCCCCTCGCCCGCGACGTCGTGCAGGCGTACTGGCTCGGCGGGCCGCTCCTCGAGTCGGTCACCCCGAACCAGCTCGCCGAATCGCTTCGGACGCGGTTCCGGCCGCGCCTCCGCGCCAAGACGTATGGCGAGCTGCGGGACGCGGCGCCCGCCGGCTCGAAGCCGGTCCACGCGTTCCACGTCCTCGACGTCTTCCCGAAGCTCGGGCTCATGCGCAGCGAGCAGGCCGAGCACGTCGTCGAGACGATGGACCGCTGCCGCATCCGCTGGGGCCGGGTCGCGGAGCGCGACGCCGACGAGCTCGTGGTGCAGGCCGTTCCGCTGGCCCTCGTCGAGGGCAAGCTCGCGTTCGGCGAGCCACGGGTCGAGCGGGTCACCGCCTTCCGCGACGGGCGCGGGTTCATCGGCGACGTCGAACCCGGCGACGTCGTCTCGATCCACTGGGACTGGGCCTGCGACGTCATCGACGGACCCACGCTCAGCCGCCTCGTCGCCACGACGCGGCGCGAGCTGACCATCGCCAACCAGACGATCTGACGATGAAGGACGGTGCCGTGCGCACGACCCGCTGGGAAACCCTCGACGGCAACGAGGCGGCCGCGCGAATCGCGTATCCGCTCAGCGAGGTGATCGCGATCTACCCGATCACCCCGGCCTCGCCGATGGCCGAGCACGCCGACGACTGGGCCGCTGCCGGCCGGCCCAACCTCTGGGGCAGCGTGCCGGACGTCATCGAGATGCAGTCCGAGGCCGGCGCCGCTGGGGCGCTGCACGGTGCCCTCCAGAAGGGCGCCCTGTCGACGACGTTCACCGCCTCGCAGGGCCTGCTCTTGATGATCCCCAACATGTTCAAGATCGCGGGCGAGCTCACGCCGGCCGTCATCCACGTCGCGGCGCGGACCGTCGCCACCCACGCTCTCTCGATCTTCGGCGACCACAGCGACGTCATGCACGCCCGCTCGACCGGTTGGGCGATGCTCGCCGCGGGCTCGGTCCAGGAGGCCCATGACTTCGCCCTCATCGCCCACGCGGCGACGCTCCGCGGGCGCGTGCCGTTCCTCCATTTCTTCGACGGCTTCCGGACGAGCCACGAGGTCAACAAGATCGCCGTCCTCGACGACGACGACATCCGGGCGCTTGTCCGCGACGACGACGTCCTCGCCTTCCGCCGTCGCGGCTTGACGCCCGAGGCGCCGGTTGTCCGCGGGACGGCCCAGAACCCGGACGTCTTCTTCCAGGCCCGCGAGGCGGCCAACCCGTTCTACCTCGCGCTGCCCGGCATCGTGGGCGAGGTGATGGCCGAGTTCGGCGAGCGCACCGGCCGCCGCTACGGCCTCGTCGACTACCACGGCGCGCTGGACGCCGAGCGGGTCGTCGTCGTCATGGGCTCGGCGGCCGGCGCCGTCGCGGAGACGGTCGACGCGCTCGTCGCGCGGGGCGAACGGGTCGGGATGCTGACGATCCGCCTCTTCCAGCCTTTCCCCGCAGCCGAGATCCTGGCGGCCCTGCCGGCCACGACGCGGGCGATCGCCGTCCTCGACCGGACGAAGGAGCCCGGCGCCGTCGGCGAGCCGCTCTACCTCGAGGCGGTCGCCGCCGTCAGCGAGGCGATGGACGCGGACGAGCCGCGGTTCGTCTCGCCGCCCCGGATCGTCGGCGGGCGCTACGGCCTGGCCTCGAAGGAGGTCACGCCGGCCATGATCAAGGCGGTCTTCGACGAGCTCGCCGGCGAGCGGCCGCGGCGACACTTCACCGTGGGCATCTACGACGACGTGACGCGCCTCAGCCTCACGATCCCGACGGACTTCCGGCCGTCGCGGCCAGCGGGCGAGGTCCAGGCCCTCTTCTACGGCCTCGGTGCCGACGGCACGGTCGGCGCGAACAAGGCGTCGGTGAAGATCATCGGCGAGGGCACGGACCTCTTCGCCCAGGGCTACTTCGTCTACGACTCGAAGAAGTCGGGCTCGATGACCGTCTCGCACCTCCGCTTCGGGCCCGAGCCGATCCGCTCGACGTACCTCGTCGACGAAGCCGACTTCGTGGCCTGTCACCAGTTCGGGCTGCTCGGCAAGATCCGGATGCTCGAGCACGCCAAGCACGGCGCGACGTTCCTTCTGAACTCCCCGTACGGGCCAGACGAGGTCTGGGACCAGCTGCCCCGCAGCGTCCAGGAGCAGCTCGTCGAGAAGGCGATCGACTTCTGGGTCATCGACGCGGTCGCCGTCGCCGCCGAGGTCGGCATGGGCAACCGGATCAACACGATCATGCAGCCCTGCTTCTTCCGGCTCTCGGGCGTCCTGCCGGCTGACGACGCGGTCGCCCGGATCAAGGACTTCGTGCGCAAGACGTACGCGAAGCGCGGCGAGGCCGTGGTCGGGCGGAACTTCGCGGCCATCGACCGCTCTCTCGAGCGACTCGTCGCGGTGCCGCTGGGCGTCCCCGGCGGCGGCCGGCCGGCGTTGCCGCCGATCCCCGAGTCGGCGCCGGACTTCGTCCGCCGGGTCACCGCCGTGATGATGGCGGGCGACGGCGACCAGCTGCCCGTCAGCGCCCTGCCGGTCGACGGCACCTTCCCCACCGGCACCACGAAGTACGAGAAGCGGGCGATCGCCCAGATGATCCCGGTCTGGGATCCGTCGATCTGCATCGACTGCGGCAAGTGCGCGATGGTCTGTCCGCACGCCACCATCCGGATGAAGGTGTTCGAGCCCGGTGCCCTCGCCGGCGCGCCCGAGGCGTTCAAGACAAAGGACTTCAAGTCGCGCGACCTGCCGGGCCATCTCCTCACGGTCCAGGTCGCACCCGACGACTGCACCGGCTGCGGGGTCTGCGTCGACGTCTGCCCCGCCCGGAGCAAGACCGAGGCGAGCCACAAGGCCATCAACATGGAGCCGGTCTCCGCGCATGCCGACGTCGAGCGCGTCCGCTGGGATTTCTTCGACACGATCCCGCCGCTCGAGCCGGGCCTCGTCGGGCCGGAGACGGTCAAGGGCTCGCAGCTCCTGGAGCCGCTCTTCGAGTTCTCGGGGGCGTGCGCCGGCTGCGGCGAGACGCCCTACCTGCGGCTCGTGAGCCAGCTCTTCGGCGACCGGATGATCGTCGCCAACGCGACCGGCTGCTCCTCGATCTACGGCGCCAACCTGCCGACCACGCCGTGGACGGTCAACGCCCAGGGTCGCGGTCCGGCCTGGGCGAACTCCCTGTTCGAGGACAACGCCGAGTTCGGGCTCGGCATGCGGCTGGCGCTCGACGTGCAGAACGGCCAGGCACGGCGACTCCTCGGCCGGCTCGGGCCCGTCTTGGGCGAGGAGCTCGTGCGCCAGATCCTCGACAGCCCCCAGGACAGCAGCGCAGAGGTCACCACCCAGCGCGAGCGCGTGGCCCGCCTGCGGGAGGCCCTCGCCGGCGTCGGCGGCGAGCACGCCGCCGACGCGCGCCACCTGCTCGCCCTCGCCGGCGATCTCGTGCGCCAGGGGGTCTGGATCGTCGGCGGCGACGGCTGGGCCTACGACATCGGTTTCGGCGGCCTGGACCAAGTCCTGTCGTCCGGTCGCAACGTGAACATCCTCGTGCTCGATACGGAGGTTTACTCGAACACCGGCGGCCAGGCCTCGAAGGCCACGCCGCGGGGGGCCGTGGCGAAGTTCGCGGCGGCCGGCAAGAGCATCGGCAAGAAGGATCTCGGAGCCGTGGCCCGATCGTACGGCAACGTCTACGTCGCCCAGGTCTCGATGGGCGCGAACGACCAGCAGACGACGCGCGCCCTCCTCGAGGCGGACGCCTGGCCGGGCCCGTCGCTCGTCATCGCCTACTCGACCTGCATCGCTCACGGCATCGACATGAGCAAGTCGATGACGCACCAGAAGGACGCCGTGAAGAGTGGCTACTGGCCGCTCTACCGCTTCCGCCCGAGCGAGGTTGAGGAGGGCCAGCCCTTCAAGCTGGATTCGACGAAGCCGACGATCCCGATCCGCGAGTTCGTCGCCACCGAGACGCGCTTCGCGATCCTCGAGCGGACCCACCCGCAGCGAGCGGCAGAGCTGGCCGAGCTCCTCCAGGCCGACGCCGACGAGCGTTGGCGGTACTACGAACAGCTCGCCGGGTTGCACCGCACGGTGCCCCACCTTCGCGAACCCGATCCCGACGTCCAGCCCGAGGTCGAGAGCGACGCCGGCTATCGCTACGAGAGCGAGTCCTGAGATGAGCATCGACATGCGGACGAGCTACCTCGGCCTCGACCTTCGCTCGCCGCTGGTCGCGAGCGCATCGCCGGTGACCCGGGACGTGAGTGTCGTGCGCCGGCTCGACGCCGCCGGCGTCGGCGCGATCGTCCTGCCGTCCCTGTTCGAGGAGGAGATTTTGGCCGAGGAGATCGAGCTGAACCGCTCTCTCGAGCAGGGCACCGAGCACTTCGCCGAGGCACTCGACTACTTCCCCTCGGTCGATGAGCTCACGACGGCCGGCGATCGCTACGTCGCCGACCTCGCCCAGGTCAAGGCGGCCGTGTCCGTGCCCGTGATCGCGAGCCTGAACGCCACGACGAGCGGGGGCTGGGTCCGCTACGCGCGGCGCCTCGAGGATGCCGGCGCCGACGCGCTCGAGATCAACCTCTACCGGGTCGCCGCCGACCCGTCGCTCACCGCGGCCGACATCGAGGAGCGCGACCTCGAGCTCGTCGCGGCCGTCCGCGGCGCCGTGCGGCTGCCCCTGGCCGTCAAGCTCGGTCCGTACTACACGGCGTTCGCCGCGTTCGCCGCGGGGGTCGTCGGGCGCGGCGCCGACGGTCTCGTCCTCTTCAACCGCTTCTACCAGCCCGACCTCGACCTCGAGACGTTCGACGTCGTGCCCCGGGTCGACCTAAGCCAGTCGTCGGAGCTCCGCCTGCCGCTGCGCTGGATCGCGATCCTCCGACCCCAGCTGCCGCTGGGGGTCTCGCTCGCCGCGACGACCGGCGTCCACACCGCGGACGACGCCGTCAAGGTGCTCGCGGTGGGCGCCGACGTGGCGATGCTCACGTCGGCCATCCTGCGTCACGGGCCGGAGCGGCTGCGCGAGGTGGCGGCCGATCTCGAGGCCTGGCTCGAGGAGCGCGAGTACGAGTCCGTGACCCAGCTTCGCGGCAGCGCGAGCCAGGCCGCCGTCGACGATCCGTCGGCGTTCGAGCGGGCGAACTACATGCGGACGCTGCGCTCCTGGTCGGCACCGCCGGCGTTCGAGTCGGCGACGCGCCGGGGCCCGGCGGTGACCGCGACCCAGGCGCGACCCTTGTCGCCACCGGCCGACGCCTCCGGCTGATGGCCGTTCCCGTCGAGCACGTCGAGCACTACGCGTGCGACCGCGCCGGGCCGGTCGTGAAGGAGACGAGCCTCGGCTAACGTTGCCCGTCAAGGAACCGTCCTCACCCGGCGCGTCGATCTTGCGATGACAGTTCGAGCTCCATGTAGAGCGTGATCTCACGGAACCCCTCGGGCAGCTCGTAGTACGGCTCGATCTCGCGGAAGCCCTTCGCCCGGTAGAGGGCCTGAGCCGGCGCCATGTACGTCCCGGTCG
>Ga0299907_10002103_pt1 | contig 12026 bp, 8 predicted proteins | sample RVTome_16_FD_198680 | JGI IMG/M metagenome (GOLD analysis project Ga0299907, IMG submission 198680) | Soil microbial communities from uranium-contaminated site in the Upper Colorado River Basin, Wyoming, United States - RVT152D67 (version 2) ...
CAGCCCCCGGGCCCCGGAGAGCACCTCGTGAATTGCGAGTCTCTCCACCGCCCGGCGGGCATCCTCCCGCCCGAAAGGTGGGAGCAATGCCACTCGGTCGGCCAGCACCTCTACCAGCACCCCACCGGCCCCGACGACCACGACCGGCCCAAAATCGGCGTCGGTGAACGAACCGAGGGCGATCTCGACACCCGGCCCGACCTGGGAGGCAACGACACAGAAAGGCCCGAGTCGCGCGGCGAGGCCGCGGTAGGCGTCTCGAACCTGGTCAGAGGTCTGGAGACCCTTCACCACCCCTCCCACATCCGTCTTGTGGTCGACGGATTCGGTCTTGAGCACCACGGGATAGCCGAAGTCCTCCGCGGCCGCGACCGCCTCCTCCTCGTTGCCGGCCACCGCAGTCCGCGGGATCGGGATCCCGTATGCGGCGAGTCTGCTCAGATTCTCGACCTCCCCGAAGGTTCCTCCCCAGGATGCGAGCGGGGTGGTGAATCGCGCATTCGCCGGGTCGGGGATACGGCTGTGATCGAAGAGATGGCCGACCGCGCGCAAGGCGGTCATCGTGCCCTCCAGGACCGGTATCCCGGCATCACGAAGCACCGCCGATTGCAACGGGTCGACGGCCCCGGCGAGATTCGATATCACCATCACCGGCTTCTCCGTGGACGACGCCACCGCGAGGACCGCCCGCGAGTAGGCGTCGTCGGGTGACTCCTCGGCCGTCAGGTCCACACAAAAGGCAACGGCCCCTATTCCGTCGTCCTCCGCCAGCGCCCGGAGGCAGCCGGCGAAGACACCGAATGAGTCCCGGCCTGTCCCCCAGGCGTCCACCGGGTTCTCCGGCTCGAGGCCCGGGTCGAGGAACCCGGCAACACGCTCTCTGGTGGCGGGCGAGAGTGAAGGCAGCGCCACTCCGACCTTCTCGGCGGCATCGACCAGCAGGGCCCGCTCCCCACCGGAATCGTGGACTGCGCCCAAACCCGTCCTCGCTCTTACGCGTCGGCCCGTCGCAAACAGCTCGATGGTGTCGGACATCTCGTCCATGGTCTCGACGCGATGAACACCGTAGGCAGCGAACAAAGCCTCGTAGACGGCATCATCCCCGGCAACCGCCTCGCTGTGTGTCGCCACGGCGGCACGCCCCCTGGACGTGGTCCCGACCTTGAGGGCGACGATCGGGATGTCTGCTTCCGCGGCCCGAGACAATGCGGCCCGGAACCCCTCCGGTTCTCTGATTGCCTCCAGGAATAGGCCCACCACCCGCGTGCTGGCCAACTGGAGCGACCAATCGAGATAGCGGTCCATCGTGGTGTTCAACTCCGCACCCGTCGACACGACGATGTTGAAGCCGTGCCGACGGCGACTGTGCAGCATGGCCGAGAAGAGCGAGCCGGAATGGCTCAGAAAAGTGACGCCTCCCGGGATCAGCTGATGAGGCTGGTAGAAGCCACATACCCGGAGACGGTCCTCGAGGTTGAGGAATCCCATGCCGTTCCCGCCACAGATCGGGATGCTTGCCTCATCGGCCAACTCCACGATCCGTTCCCGGAGCGGCCGACCATCCCGCGCCTCGCCGTGGCAGCTGGCAAAGATGGCCACCGACCTCGCCCCGATCGAGACCGCCTTCTCCATCTCGGCCTCGAGCGATCCGTTGGCCACCGCCAGCACGGCGAGGTCGATCTCCTCCCCGAGGTCGGTCAGAGACGGGACCGATCCCAGGCCATGGATGCTGTTGTAACGCGGGTTTACCGGGAACACCTCGCCGCCGAAGCCCCCACCGAGGATCTGGCGAATGGTCTGATCACCGACCGAGCCCCGACGCTCGCTGGCGCCCACGACCGCGACAGTCCGGGCTCGCAGCATCGGATCGAGTGGATATGTCGTCCCAGTCATTGAATGGCCGTTCAGGCTACCGTCCTGGTTCCGCCGCTGTCTCGACTGTGCAATGATCTCCAAGTGAGCCCCCGACCGAACCTCACCGAATCGCGGCGGGACGAGATCCTCGCCGCTACGACCTCGGCTATTGCCACCCGCGGCTTGTGCGACACCCGCATCGCCGACATCGCAGACGTGATCGGCGCCAGCCCGGCGCTGATCCTCTACTACTTCCCGTCGAAGGCGGCACTCCTGGCCGAGGCTCTCGTCTATCAGGATCAATTGTTCCACGAGGCGGTGAAGGAGAAGCTGGAGCGGGCAGTCAGCGCCGAGGACAGGCTCATCGTGCTCATCGAAGCGAGTTGCCCAAACGTCACCAACCATCGCGATCACATCGACGGTTGGGCGATATGGCCCGCGGCCTGGGAACTGTCCCGCCATGACCCATCGCTCGCCGCGGCGAGGGCGAGGCTGGACGAGGCCTGGCGCGCCCAGATCGCCTCGATCGTGGACGACGGGATCACGTCCGGCGAGTTCGTCCCCGTCGACTCGCGCGATTTCTCGATACAGCTCGCCGCCCTGCTCGACGGGCTGGCGATCGAGGTGATGCTCGGTGATCCCACGGTCGACGCCGAGCGGATGTCATATCTGGCGAGGAGCTTCGCCCGTCAATCGCTGAAGCCCGCCGTTTGATCGACATTCCGGCTGAACAGTCGTTTAGGATCGAATGCGCCCGGCGACTGGAGTGTCATGGCATACCATCCGAGAGAGAACTGGGATCCCCACCGACGCAAGCAGATCTACACCCGTCGAGACTTCGTGAGGCGGGCCGGAAAAATGGGGATCGTCCTCCCCGTCCTCCCCGCCTTTCTCGCCGCCTGCCTCGAGCGAGAGCCCGATGCGGGTCCGAGCACCACCGGGGCGGGCGGGCCTGGGACCACCGGTGACGGCACTCCGGCCACCACCGTACCCGACTCGGGAATGGCCGTCGGGACACCGGCCAACCCGGTCCAACAGCCGCTGTTCGAGGACAACCCCGCGATCGAGTCCGGGCTGCCCCAGGAAGACGGGCCGCTGGAGATCTACAACTGGGAGGACTATCTCCGGCCCCGCACCATCAAGAGGGCCGGTGAGGCGCTCGGGGTCGAGGTCAAGGTGACGACGTTCTTCAACGAGGAGGAGGCGCTGAGCCGGCTGGCTTCCGGTGAGTTCGAATTCGATGTTTGGTTCCCGACGTCCCAGCGGGTGCCGGTGGCAGTGGCTGCGGCCCTGATCCAGCCCCTGAACCTGGACTACCTCCCCAACCTTGAGAAATTCGTCTGGCCCCAGCTGGCGAACCCGTACTACGACCTGGGCTCCCGGTACACAGTCCCCTACGTGACCTACACGACCGGAGTCGCCTGGCGCAACGACATGGTCGACAGTGCCGACATCGAAGGCCAGGCCAACCCGTGGGATGTTTTCTGGAACACCGAGTACGCAGGCAACATGGGTCTCTACGACTCATTCACCGACACAATCGCCCTCGCCCTGTTCAGGAACGGGGTGGCCGACCCCTCCATGGCCACCGAGGCGGACCTGACGGCGGCAGGCGACTCACTGGTCGAGCTCATCGACCTGATGAACGTGAGGTACACGATCGACGGCGCCTACGTCGGGATACCGGAGGGACGCTTCGCCCTCCACCATGCCTGGTCGGGAGACCTGGTCAACTCCCAGTACTACTGGCCCAAGGGATCGGACATAACGGTGACCCGGTATCTGTGGCCCGCCAAGAGCCAAGGATCGACCGTGAGCGGTCCGATCTCCAACGACACCATGGCCGTACCGAAGAATTCGAGACGACCCGTCCTGGCCCACAACTTCATCAACTACCTGCTCGACGAGGAGCATTCCCTCGACAACTTCGGGTGGGTCGGATACCAGCCGCCCCAGAACGGGCTGACGTCGGAGTATCTCATCGGCGACGGGTGGGTCCCGGACTATCTCGAGTCTGCTCTGGTGACGCCCGAGGACTTCGAGCTCCCCTCGGCATGGGTCCAGGGACCGCTCGACCCGGCCACGGAACGGCTGTGGAACGATCAGTGGACAAGGGCTACATCCGGCGGCTGAGCTGATCGGGGCCTCCTGAATGCCCACCAACCTCCAGGCGGCCGAGTACGACACGGTCGGCCAGCGGCGATGGGTGTGGCCGGCGTTCGCCCTCCCCGGGGTGGTGTGGCTGGCCCTGCTCTTCCTGGTCCCCTTCTATGCGATCTTCGCCATCGCGATGGGGAGGCTGGACCCCATTCTCAACCGACCCATACCCGAGTGGAATCCTCTCTATTGGCAGCCGGACATCTTCGTCGAGGCCCTAGGAGATCTCTTCGGCGGAAGAATCGGGGTGGTGGCGCTCCGCACCGTCGCCTATGTCCTCATCGCTTCCGTCCTGTGCCTGCTCATCGGCTACCCCGTCGCCTATTTCGTCTCCCGGCGCGCCGGGAGATGGCGCTGGATCTGGCTCCTGCTGATACTGGCCCCCTTCTGGATCAACTACCTGATGAGGATGCTGTCCTGGGTCAATCTCCTCGGTGGGGACGGTCAGGTGAACCAACTTCTCGGTGCCTTCGGAATCGAGGAGTTCCCCAACTGGCTGTCCGGGCATCACTACGTGGTGATACTCGGCCTCGTCTACGGGTACATCCCGTTTTTCATCCTGCCGCTCTTCGCCGCCCTCGACCGGATCGACGACTCGACCCTCGAGGCGGCGCGTGACCTGGGGGCGAGCTCGTCACAGACGTTCTGGCGGGTCACCCTGCCGTTGTCACGCAATGGTGTCCTCGGGGGCCTGGTGATAATCATGCTCCCGATGTTCGGCGACTACTACACGCCGAACCTCCTTTCCGGCTCGCCGCGAACCCGGATGATCGGCAACACGATCGACCAGTTCATCAACCAGACGACCAGCCAGGGTTCGTTGGGCGCGGCCCTGACCGTCCTATTGATGGTCTTCGTGGCCGGGCTGATGCTCTATTACCTGCGGACCATCAACCGCTCGACCGAGGAGGCTCGCCGATGACGCGTCGGGTCAGGTCGGTATTCGCCAACCCTTGGGGAAAGCCCCGTTTCCTGCCTTTGGTAACGGCTCTGTACGTGCTCTGGTCTTTGGTCCCGGTGGCGATAGCGGTCCAGTTCTCGTTCAACGCCGGCCGGTCACGCAGCACCTGGCAGGGTTTCTCGACCCGGTGGTACGCCGGTTCGCCCGATGCGGCGGAGTCGGTGCTCCATGATCCGTCGCTTCGATTCGCGCTGAACCAGAGCCTCAAGCTCGCGGTCCTGACGATGCTGGTCGCGGCTCCCATCGGGGTGGCGCTGGCCATCGGCCTCGCCCGCTGGCGAGGACGCGGATCGAAGGCATCCAACTTCCTCATGCTGGTGCCCCTGGTGACACCCGAGCTGGTGATGGGTGTTGCCCTCTTCCTCGTCTTCGACCACCTCTACGATTTCGTCCCTTTCGGGACCTGGGCTCAGTTCCTCGGCCACGTGACCTTCTCGATCTCCTTCGTGGTCATCATCGTGCGGGGCCGTCTCTTCGCGATCGGGCGCGATTACGAGGAGGCCGCGATGGATCTCGGGGCTTCTCCCTTCCAGGCGATGCGGCGCGTCCTGCTGCCATTGCTGGCCCCGGCCCTCCTCGCCTCCTTCGCCATCGTCTTCGCCCTGTCCATCGACGACTTCGTGATCAGCCAGTTCCTGATCGGCGGCGCCGAGTCGGTGACGATCCCGGTCCAGCTCTACTCGGGGGCGAGACTGGCTCCGCCGCCCTCTCTAAATGCCCTCGCCACCGTGCTGATGGTGACCACGATCGGGGTCATCGCCATCGGGGGCCTTCTCTACCGGATCTTCGGCAAGAAGGTGGGCGCTTCCGAGGGAGGCGCGTTGGAGACGATTGGGAGGTTCGAGGTCTGACCCGTCGCCGGCGAGGGGCGGGAGTCTGGCTACGATGCCGCAAACGCCGAGCCCGGCAGGATGCCGGGACGGGGGACCCGAACTCGGGGGCGAATCGCAACCCTTAGGCCGCGTAGAGCACCTTCCAGCTCGAGCCCGTCAGCTAACCCCGGAGGCAATGAGGAAGGAGCTGCTCGGTGGACGCATTCGCGGCTATCTCACACGGTGACCTGCTGAAACTCGTCGCGTCGATCGCCATCCTCCTGGGGAGCGCCCGCCTGCTCGCCGAGCTGATGAACCGGATCGGCCAACCCGCTGTGCTCGGCGAGATCCTCGCCGGCGTAATCCTCGGCCCATCGGTCCTCTCGGGGGTGTTTCCGGCCCTCGGCCGCCTCATCGTGCCGCAGACCGACCTGCAGTCACAGCTGCTCGACGGAGTCGCCTTCATCGGGATCATGACCCTGATGGTCGTGGTCGGCATGGAGACCGATCTGGCCCTGATCCGTCGCCGGGCCCGCACGGCCGTGGCCGTGGGCATCGGGGGGCTTGTGATCCCGTTCCTGTCCGGCTTGGCAATAGCAGGGATCTTCCCCGACTCCCTGCTGGGGGACGGGAAGCGTCCCGTGTTCGCGTTGTTCCTCGCCGTCGCCCTGGCACTTTCGGCGATTCCGGTCCTGGCCAAGATCCTGGCCGACCTGGGCATGCTCCGGAGCGAGTTTGGCCAGACCGCCCTCGCCGCCGGGATGATCGACGATGTCCTCGGGTGGTCGCTTCTGGGCCTCGTCACGGCGTTCGCAGCGACCGGCGAGATCACGCTCACGGCGATGGGCGTGGCCCTGGGATCGGTGCTCCTGTTCTTCGTGGCGACCGTCTGGGTCGCCAGGCCGTTGGCGAGATGGAGCCTTGGCCTGGTCGAGGCACGGTCTCACCTGAGGGATCGGCTGCTCTCTTTGATAGTCGTCTTCGCATTCGGGTGGGGGGCGTTCACCCACGCCCTCCATCTCGAGCCAATCCTGGGCGCGTTCGCCATCGGGATCATCTTCGGCCAGATGAAGCGTCTGCCGGTGGAATCGGGTCAGAAGCTGGAGAGCATCACCTTCGGGGTGTTCGCCCCGATCTTCCTCGCCACGGCCGGGCTTCGCCTTCGGCTCGACGTACTCCTCGAGCCCGAGTTGTTGGTGCTGACCCTTTCCCTCCTCGCCGTCGCGGCCGCCGGGAAGCTGGTCGGTGCCTTCGTTGCGGCCAGATTCGTTGCCCGGACCAGTGTTCGCCATGCGATTGGGTTGGGAGTGGCCCTCAACGCCCGAGGGGTGCTTGGTGTGATCGTGGCCACCTTCGGCCTGTCCATGGGGATTTTCGGAGTTGAGATCTATTCGATGGTCGTAGTCACTTCGCTGCTCACATCGATGGCCGCACCTGTGGGCTTGAAGAAAGCCTTGGGGAGGGAGCTCGGCGAAACCGCCCTCGGGCCGGTCTCCGACGTCCGACGCGTGTTGGTTCCGGTGCGTCTGCGCAAGGACGCCGGAGACACCGATCGTTCGCTGGACGCGGCGGTGCTGGGTTCGATGTCCAGTGCGCCCGCGGTGACCCTGATGACAGTCGTCGAGAGCGGGCAAAGGAAGGAGGCACAGGCGTTTCTCGCCGCCCTGGCCCGGGACATGCCTGCCTCGCTCGAAGTCGATCGGCGGGTGGTCGTGGGAGACCCTGTTTCGGTGATCACCGACGAGGCGGCCAAAGGGTACGACCTCATCTTCCTCGGTGGGCCCAGCCCCGACCCGGCATCGGATCACCTATTCGAGCCGATGATCGATGACGTGGTCCGCCTGTCCCCTTGCCCATCACTCATCTTCACGGCAAGAGGAAGCGTCTGGCCACCGCGCCGGATCATGGTCCCCACCGGCGGAGCCCCGGCCGCCACACGGGCCGCCGAGCTCGCCTATCTGCTGGGTGGGGAGGAGACGCATGTGCTCCTCTTCCACGCCGTGGACCCCTCGGGGGCAGGCCCGGCTGCTCCGGAGCGGCCAGACAACACGGCGGTCCGCCTCGATATCGGCCACGGGATCGTCACCATGTTGCGCCAAATCGGTGAGGAGCGTGGCGTTGCTGTGGAGACAGAGGTGGTGATGGGCGAGGACCCGATCTCGGCAATCCTCGACCGCGCGGCTCGAGACGTCGACCTCATTGTCCTGGGGACAAATGTGAGAACGGGATCGCCTCGCCTCTTTCTCGGCCCCAAGATCGAGCGTCTCGTCGAGAACACCCCTTGCTCCACGATCATCTACAACGTCTAGCGGACACTATCCGTCGGCGTTGAGCTCCTCGATGGCGGGGACCGGGTCGCCGACCTCCAGGACCCGGAGTGCCTCCTCGGGGAAGTGAAGGCGAATGGCCTGGCCCGCGGTGAGGTGGGTTGCCTCTCCCTGGTTGGGGATACTGACCTGAATCTCGGGCAGACCCTCGACGCGAGCCAAGACGTTGATCACCGGCCCGGCGTAAACGAGCCGATCGACAGTCGCAGTCACCACGTTCGAGTCTCCGGATTGGTCACCGTTGAGGACCTGGATCCGCTCCGGCCTGATCGAGACCATCGCCGGACCGGTGTCTCCGAAGCCACCCAAGGCGGCCAGCACCTGACCTCCCAACCGGACGGTGGTACGGCCCTCGCCGACCGAGAGAACCTCGACATCCATCAGATTCGAGACGCCGAGAAACTCCGCTATGTAGCTGCTCGAAGGCGACTCGTAGACCTCGGAGGGGGTGCCCAATTGCTCCACCCGACCGTGGGACATCACCGCGATCCGGTCGGACATCGTCAAGGCCTCCTCCTGATCATGGGTCACATAGATGAATGTGATCCCCACCTCCTCCTGAAGGGACTTCAGCTCGATCTGGAGGGACTTGCGGAGCTTGGCGTCCAGGGCGCCCAAGGGCTCGTCCAGAAGCAGGACCGATGGGTTGAGGACCAGTGAGCGCGCCAGCGCCACCCTTTGCTGCTGGCCGCCGGAAAGCTGAGTCGGCTTCCGCTTCTCCATCCCGCCCAGTTGCACCAACTCGAGAGCCTCGCCGACCCTCTGCCGGGTCCCGGCCTTGTCGACGTCGTGGTAGCGGAGCCCGAAACCGACGTTCAGCTCCACGGTGAGATGGGGAAACAAGGCATAGCTCTGGAAGACCGTGTTCACCGGCCGTCGATGTGGGGGGACCGTTGCCTGATCTTCACCGTCGATGACGATCGCACCAGAGTCGGGTCTTTCGAACCCTGCGATCAGCCTGAGCGTCGTGGTCTTCCCGCAACCCGATGGGCCGAGCAAGGAGAAGAACTCGCCATCGGCGACCTCCAGGTTGACGTCGTCCACCGCCACGACCTCACCAAAGGACTTGCAGAGATCCAACAGTCGGACGGCGCCACTCATGTGTTCGCCGAGTCTATGACGTGGTCACGCCACGAGTGTCGCTGCGAACCCATCCAAGGTCTCGACATAGCGGTCGACGTCATCCAGGGTGTGCTGCACCGAGATCAGCCACTGCTCGCCTTTGCCCCATGGCGGTAGGAACACCCCCCGGTTGAACTGATAGAGCCATGCCGCGTGGGCGTAGCGACCATCGACTGCGAGGAAGTCCCGATAGGTCCGGAGAGGCTCGGTTGAGTAGATCACGCTTCCCTTTGCCCCCGAGTGGGCGACGTGGGCGGGCAGACCGTGACGCCGGATGATCTCCTCAGCGCCCTGACGCATCCTCGTCTGCAACTTATCCAGATGCTCATAGGCGTCGGGGACCATCACCTCGGTGAGCATTGCCCTTGCCGCGGCCATGCTCAGGGGATTGCCGTTGAAGGTGCCGACCTGGTCATAGGTGCCGTCGACGATCGCACCCATCACCTCTTGGGAGCCTCCGATCGCCCCGATCGGGAGACCGCCGCCCAGTGATTTCGCCAGACAGGTGATGTCTGGGGTCACGTCGAAGTAAGCGGTGGCCCCGCCCCGGCCCACCGTCAGCCCCGTCTTGACCTCGTCGAAGGTGAGCAGGACGCCGTGCCGGCTCGTCACCTCGCGGAGTCCCGCGATGAAGCCCTTCTCGGGGATCAGGATCCCGCAGTTCTGGAGGATGGGCTCGACGATGACCCCGGCGACGCTGCCGGCGTTCTCCTCCAGCAACTGCTCCACCAGACCGAGATCGTTGAACGTGGCCACCAGGGTCAGATCCACCATGGCCTGGGGGATCCCGGTGCCGGCGGCCACGGCCCGAGGCCGGGATTCCGGTCCGAGGTCATCCTCGTTCCACACCGAGACCATGGCCGCGTCGTGATGGCCGTGATAGCCACCTTCGAATTTGATGATGAGATCCCTGCCGGTCACGGCACGCATCAGGTGGATGGCGTCCATGGTGGTCTCGGTGCCGGAATTGGCGAACCGCCACAACGGCTGACGGTATCGGTCGACCAGCTCCTCGGCGACGACGAGAGCGTCCTCGGTGGGCTGGGCAAAATGGGTGCCCCGCCCCACCCGCTCTCTGACGGCCGAGACCACGGCCGGGTGGGCATGGCCGGCAAGCATCGCCCCATAGCCGCCGTGATAGTCGATCAGCTCGTTGCCGTCGACGTCCCAGACCCGCGAGCCGGCGCCGCGATCGATCCATATCGGCTGCGGCTCCGAGATCTGCCAGCTCGATGTGACACCCCCCGCCAGTGATCGCCGGGCTCGCCTCACATAACCGGAGGCCAGTGGCGCCCGCTCCAGAAATGACCTCTCTTCAGTCGCGATGATCGCGTCGAGGTTCGGGGAATGGTCCCGGGCCGAGGTCATGTGAGTCCTTTCGATATCCTGACTCGCCGTTCAGGATACACTTGCACCAAGACCGGTAGGAGAGAAATGGGACCGTCCTCGCTCGCGGCGGAGGATCTGAAGAGAGTCATCGCACGGTTCGGAGAGAATCGGACACTGCCCGCGCCCGCATACACCGACAAGGACGTCCTCCAGTGGGAGAAGGAGAACCTGTTCGGTGGAACTTGGGTGTGCGTGGGCCGCATCGACGATTTGCTGGCCCCCGGACAGATCCGCGCCATCGAGTCGAACGGGGAGAGCGTGCTCCTGGTGCGTGCCGCCGATGGCACCTTGACCGCTTTCTCCAACGTCTGCCGGCACCGCGGCCACGAGCTCGTTCCGGTGGGAGAGGCCATCGACGCCCGGCTCATCCAGTGCCCCTACCACGCCTGGTCGTACGGGTTCGACGGAGCTCTCAGGGGAGCTCCCACCTTCACCCAGACTCCTGGATTCGAGAAGAGTGAGTTTCCCCTGATCGCGATGGGTGTCGCCGACTATTGCGGCTGGCTTTGGATCGACCTCTCGGGGGAGGCACCCGACATCGAGGCCCATTTCGGGAATCTCGCCGAGTTGATAGCCCCATATGAGACGGGGCGGCTGACGACGGTGGCGCGGCACGACTACGTCGTGGATGCCAACTGGAAGATCGTCGTCGAGAACTACAACGAGTGTTACCACTGCTCTTCGATCCACCCCGAGCTCTGCGAGGTGACCCCTCCCGATAGCGGCTATGACCACCAGTCGACCGGGATGTGGTGTGGCGGGACGATGGACTTGAAGCCGCACGCAGTCACGATGTCACTCGACGGGAACTCAAACGGTGTCAGGTTCCGCGCAGTCGACGACGACCTGGCCCGCCACGTCTGGTATCTCACCGTCATGCCCAATCTCCTCTTGTCCCTCCACCCGGACTACGTGATGACACACGTGCTCACACCCTTGTCCACGGGCTCGACGAGGGTCGAGTGCAACTGGCTGTTCGCACCGGAGAGCACCTCGGCCCCGGGTTTCGACCCTGCCTACGCAGTCGACTTCTGGGATATCACCAACCGCGAGGACTGGGCCGCGTGCGAGGCGGTGATGCGGGGCGTTGCCAACCGCGGCTACCGCCCGGGACCCCTCAGCTCATGGGAGGGGACGGTGTATCAGTTCCTGGGGATCATGGGGAACCTGTACCTCGGCAACGGGCTCGTCGTGCCCGAGGTGCCGGCCGCAGAGCTGCGCTAGCGGTTTGTCGCTAGCCGATCAGCGGGGCCGATCCCCGCTTCCGGAGCTGGTCAGCGATGATGATCCGCTGGATCTCGGAGGTGCCCTCCCAGATCCGGTCGACCCGCAACTCGCGGTAGAACCGCTCGGCGACGTTGTCTCTCATGAACCCGCGGCCGCCGAATATCTGGACTGCCCTGT
>Ga0299907_10002104_pt1 | contig 12025 bp, 6 predicted proteins | sample RVTome_16_FD_198680 | JGI IMG/M metagenome (GOLD analysis project Ga0299907, IMG submission 198680) | Soil microbial communities from uranium-contaminated site in the Upper Colorado River Basin, Wyoming, United States - RVT152D67 (version 2) ...
ACGAGATCACCCTGCTCACCTATCCCGTGGTCGTCGGCCAGGGCACGCGGCTATTCCCCGCCACCGGCCCGGACATAGCACTTGAACTGGTCGACTCGCGGGCCACCTCCATCGGGGTGACGATCCAGGTCTACCGGCCCACCGGGCGCCCGCAGTATGCAACGGACACGGCCGACTGAGCACGTGACATAGGTGCCGCATTCAGCGAGAGTCGCTCACTGGTGGGTGCGGGCTGCAGCGTAGACCGCTGGGGCCTGGTAGCCGAGGGCGCTGCGCCGTCGGCGGTGGTTGTAGTCCTTCCTCCTTGCAGTCGCTGATCTTGAAGAGCGGCGTCGTGATCCTGACCTACGAGCTCGCCGGGTACCAGAACGGGAAGGAGTCGTCGTGACCGGCACGCCGGTCGACGTCGATGCCGCCGAGCGGTTCGTGCTCGCCAACGCCCGCCTGCTCGACCGCCACCGGCTGGCCGTCCTTCTGCACGGCGCGCCGATCGAACCCGTCCTCGACGGGCTACGCGCCTACCGCAACTCCGACGGCGGCTTCGGTCACGCGCTCGAGCCCGACATTCGTGCCCCGACGAGCGAGCCGTCCGCGACGCTTCACGCGCTCGTGGTGCTCGCTCGGGTCGGGGCGCTCGAGGATCCCATGGTCGGCGAAGCCGCAGCTTGGGTAGCGTCGATCGCCGAGCCCGACGGCGGAGTGCCGTTCTCGCTGCCCGCCGCAGCAGCCCATCCGCATGCGCCGTTCCTCTCGCTACCAGCATCGCCCGGCGGCTCGTTCTTTACGCTCGCGCTCGCGGGCTTGCTGTGGGAGGCGGGCTCGGCTGAGCCGTGGCTCGAGCGCGCGACCGACTGGTCCTGGGCGAGACTCGAGGAGCCCGGTGATCTCGAGGCGTACGGGGTGAAGTGCGCGCTCGACTTCCTCGACCGTGTCCCCGACGAGACGCGCGCCAACGAAGCCATCGAGCGCCTACGCCCGCACCTCGAAGCGGACGGGTCGATTCCCGTCCGCGGCGGCGCCGAGCACGAGCGGCTCACCGTGCTGACACTCTCGGAGCGGCCCGGCGCGCGCAGTCGCACACTCTTCACCGACGAGCTGGTCGAGGCCGACCTCGACCAGCTCGAGCAGGGACAGCAGCCGGACGGCGGGTGGATGTTCGACTTCGGCGTGTGGTCGCCTGGCCAGCTGGCCGAGTGCCGCGGGCTCGTGACGCTGCAAGCGCTCGCCACACTGGGGGCGCACGGACGACTGAAACGGGCGCGCGCCGGCTGACCGCCGGGAGCCCCTCGCTGCCGCGCTGCGGCCAGTGAGGATCGTCCACGGGACCGCTTAGCTGTGGGTGCTCGCGTAGCTCAACCGGTCGGCGCGACGTGGCCGGGGAGAGTTGCTGCTCTCTCCGGCTTGTGGTCGCGGATCCGCACCGCGGCGATCCGCGTGCCGCGGACCGACTCCACGCGGATCGAGTAGCCGTCCTTGTGGGCGATGTCACCGATCGCCCCGAGGCGTCCGAGCTCGTCCAAGACGAGGCCACCGATCGACGTGTAGCTGGGCGAGGGAGCGAGCGCGATGCCGTGGTCCGCCAGGTCGTCGATCGACACGTCGCCCCGTGCGTACCAGTCGCCGTTCGCCAGACGCCGGACCGATTCTGCGACGGGGTCCGTCTCGTCCGCGATTTCCCCGACGATCTCCTCCACGATGTCCTCGATCGTGACGATCCCGGCGGGTCTCCCGTACTCGTCGCCGACGATGGCGAGCGTCGTCCGGTCGCGCTGGAGGTCTGCCAACAGGTCGTCGAGCGGCTTCGTCTCCGGCACGATCAACGCAGGCTTGGCCACTTGGGCGACCGGGATGTCGCCGTCCCCCTGCAGTACTCGCTTTGCGAGCGAGTTCGTATGGGCGACGCCGATCGCATGATCGGGCTGCTCGCCGTCGACGGCGACGATGCGTGTGTGTCCGGACTCCAGGCACCGTTCGAGCGCGGTGCGGGCCGTCGCGTGGCTCTCGATCGTCACGACGGCGTGGAACGGGGTCATCACCTGCCGTGCTTGCGCTTCGTGGAGCTGGAAGACGCCGGAGAGCATCGCGGCTTCGCGCGGGTCGAGCCTGCCGCCGATCGCGCTCTCGGCGATGAGCAGGCGGAGGTCCTCTCCGCCCTCGTCGAACTCGGCGCGAGGGTCGGTTCCGAGCAGCTTCAACATCCCGTTCGAGACGGTGTTGACGATCCAGGTGAGTGGGTGCGAGACGACGTAGAAGACGTGCAGTGGACCGGACGCCCACCTCGCCGCCTTCTCCGCGTGCACGATCGACCAGATCTTCGGCACCTGCTCGCCGACGGTGATGTGCGCGAACGTAACGATGAAGTACGCGATCGAGATCGCGAGGACGACCGCCACGGTATGGCTGAAGAACTCGCCGAGCGTCGGCTCGAGCAGGCTCGCGATCGCCGGCTCGCCGAGGAAGCCGATGCCGAGCGACGCCATCGTGATCCCGAGTTGACAGGCCGCGAGGTAGGAGTCGATGTGGTCGATTTGGCGCAGCGCGAGCCCTGCACCGTGCACGCCGCCTCGCTCGAGGGATTCGAGCCGCGATCGGCGTGAGCGCACGAGCGCGAACTCGGCTCCGACGAAGAAGCCGTTGACGGCAACGAGCGCGGCAACAGCCGCAAGGAGGACCGCGGTCACCTGCTCAGCGGGTAGAACGCGCGGATGCGTGTCGGTGCATCAGACCAGTACGGTAGCGCGGAGACCGGAGCATCGTCAGCGTTCTGCTCGTTGCGCAGGCCAATTCGTCGTCTCGTTTGGAAACGGCAAAGGCAGCGTGGCAAGGAACGCGCCCGCGTATCTCTCACAGGGGTGAGTGCGTCCCCGGATCCGGCGCACGTGAACGAGCCTTGCCCGCTCGACCTCGGCGCGGGACACTGCGGTTCTGATGACGGCTTGCGTGCGCTGCGGGCACGAGAACCGTTCCGAGGCCCGGTTCTGCGATTCGTGCGGCGCTCCCCTCGCGTCGGCTGACCGGGAATCCGAACGCCGCAAGCTCGCAACCATGCTCTTCTGCGACCTCTCCGGCTCGACCGCAATGGGGGAGCGGATGGACGCGGAGAGCGTACGCGAGCTGATGTTCTCCTACTTCCACGAGATGCGTGGCGCGATCGAGCGCCATGGCGGCACAGTGGAGAAGTTCATCGGCGACGCGGTGGTTGCCGTCTTCGGCGTCCCGCTCGCCCACGAGGACGACGCCCTCCGTGCCGTGCGCGCCGCCTGGGAGATGCAGCAGCGCGTAGGGCGCCTGAACGAGGAGCTCGAGGGCCGCTTCGGCTCCCGGATCGCGCTCCGCATCGGCGTCAACACGGGCGAGGTCGTGGCCGGGGACGCGAGCTCGCGGCAGGCGCTCGTGACCGGGGACGCCGTGAACGTCGCCGCCCGGCTGGAGCAGGCTGCCGCACCGGGGGAGATCCTGATCGGGGAGCCGACGTACCGGCTCGTCCGCGATGCCGTTTCCGCCGATCCCGTCTCGCCGCTTCAGCTCAAGGGCAAGTCGAAGCCCCTGCCCGCCTTCCGGCTCGAGCACGTCGAGGAGACGGCGCCTGCCCGGGCGCGCCGTCTGGACACGCCCATCGTCGGCCGCCGGCCGGAGCTCGCCGTCCTCCAGCGCAAGCTCGCCGAGGCCGCCCGGGGACGCTGCCTCCTTGCCACCGTCGTCGGCGAGCCGGGAGTGGGGAAGTCGCGCCTGGCCGCCGAGCTGATCGCCTCTGCTCAGGCCGACTTCCAGGTCTTCTCCGGGCGTTGTCTGCAGTACGGCGAGGGAATCACGTACTGGCCGATCGCGGAGATCGTGCGGCAGGCAGCTGGGATCCACGACGAGCACTCGCGAGAGGAGGCTGTGAGCCGCATCGAGTCGTTGCTGCCGAGCGACCAGGCGCAAGTCGTCGCGCAGGCGATCGGACTGGTACAAGGCCAAGCCTCCACGCAGGAGATCGCAGCGGCGACCCACGCGCTCCTCGGTCGCCTCGCCGGTCGCCGGCCGCTCGTCCTCTTCGTCGACGACATCCACTGGGCGGAGCCGGCTCTGCTCGCGCTTCTCGTCGGCCTGCCCGCCGAGATCGGCGACGCTCCGCTGCTCCTGCTGTGCCTTGCCCGCCCGGAGCTGCTCGACGGCGAGCCGCAGTGGGATGTCGCCGTGCACCTCCAACCGCTCGAGGCGGCCGACGGCGCGACGCTCGTAGCTCAGCTACTCGGCGACGCGGAGCTTCCGGAAGGCATCGCGGACCGGATCTCCGCGGCCGCGGCCGGCAATCCGCTCTTCGTGGAGGAGCTCGTGGGCATGCTGATCGACGACGGGCTGCTCGAACGGCGCAACGGAGCGTGGACGGCCGGTGCGACCCTCGCGGAGTTTACGATTCCGCCGACCCTTCGGGAGCTGCTCGGCGCGCGCCTCGACCGGCTCCCGAGCGGCGACCGCGCGGCCCTAGAGCGAGGTGCGGTCGAGGGGCAGGTCTTTCACCGCGGCGCCGTGGTCGAGCTCTCGAATGCGGAACAGCGGTTACACGTGCCGGAGTGCCTCCAGGCTCTCCTCGCCCGCGAGTACATTCGGCCCGCAAGGGCCGACTTCGTCGAAGAAAGCGCCTTCCGAGTCCGACACATCCTGATTCGGGACGCCGCCTACGAAGGCATTCCGAAGAAGCTGCGGGCGAGCCTGCACGAGCGCTTCGCCGAGTGGCTCGAACAAAGGGCGGGCGAGCGCGTCGGCGAGTTCGAGGAGATTCTCGGCTACCACCTCGAGCAGGCGTACCACTATCGCGAGCAGCTCGGGCCGGTCGATGCCCGCAGTCGAGAGCTCGCGCTCCGCGCGGCGGAATGGCTCGAGCGCGCCGGACGGCGAGCCCTCGACCGGCGGGACTCTCCCGCGACGGTGAGTCTGCTGTCGCGCGCTACAGAGCTCCTTCCCGACGAGAGCGAGACTCGGCTCGACCTCCTTCAGCTCGTGGGGGAAGAGCTCGGGTTCATGATGGATCTCGACCGAGCCGGAGAGGCGTTTCGCCAGGTCCACGAGGCTGCCAGGGCGCACGGCAACAGAAGGCTCGAGGCGCACGCGCGAATCTGGCGCGAGCTGATGAAGTTCTTCGCGGACCCCGACTTCGGCGTGGTGGAGATGCTGGCGGCGCTCGACGAAGTGGAGGCGGTATTCAGGGAGCTCGAGCAGGACCGAGGCATCGCGCGAACACATGACTGGCGCGCCTTCGTGTATTCGCACATGGGCCGCTTCTCGGACTCGGAAGACGAGGCGGAGAAGGCAATCGAGCTCTTTCGACGAAACGGCGACCGGCGCTTGACGGTGGAGCAGTTCTGGTACCTGGGCTGGGCCGCCGCTTTCGGGCCGAAGTCGGTGGCGGAGGGCATCGCGCGTTGCAGGAGGATCTTCGACGAGGCGGGTGACGACGCAGGAGTCGAGGGGCACACCCTCTACTCGCTCGCCGTCCTGGAATCACTCCGAGGCCGCTTCGCCGAGGCCAAAGAGCTGGCGGAGCGCGGCTTCTTTGTGTTCGAGAGGACTGGGATGGCGTTCACGGTCTGGTATCTGCTCCACCGCGGCGCGATCGAGCTGCTCGCCGGGAACACGGAAGACGCCGAGCGAGATCTCCGTGAAGCCTGCGCGGGGCTCGAGAAGATGTTCGACTTTCCCTCATTGACGAATGCGACCAGCCTGCTGGCGGAGGTCCTGGTCGAACAGGGACGGGTCGACGAGGCGAGCGAGCTGACCGCACGGGCTCGCGAGTGGGCTCCGAAGGATCAGCCGCCGCAGCACGCCCGGTGGCGCGCGGCGCAGGCGCGGGTGCTGGCCAGGCAGGGAGATCCCGGCGCCGAGGCCCTGGCGCAGCAGGCGATCGAGCTCGCCGCCCGGACGGACTTCCTCGTCCTCCAGGGCGATTGTCTGCTGGCGCTCGCCGACGTGCGACGCGTTGCCGGTGACAGCGCGGAAGGGGGCCGTGCACTGGAACACGCTCTCGACGCGTACCGCCAGAAGGGCGCGACTGCCCTCGTGGCGAGAGCGCGCAGGCTCCTTCCCGGGATCAGCTCGACGCGGTAGCCGGGCGCGCGTCGGGCTCGCCCTGGTCGCTCTCGACGAAGATCCGCCCGGCGTCGAGCAGCGCGGCGCGGCGCACTCGTGCGAGCCAGACAAGGACGAGCAGGCCGGCGCCGAAGGCCGCCAGGACGTACCAATTCGCCCACCGAAACGGGTACGGCGGCAGCGGGCGGTACTGGTAGTAGAGGACAGCTGCGATCCCCGCGATCCCCGCGATCGGGACGACCCCGTGGAGCCAGATGCTGAACTCGTCTCGTCGCTCCCGCCAGTAGAAGACCACGGTGGACGCGCAAACCGCGATGTAGATCAGCATGAGGATCACCGTCAGGGCGATCGCCGCGACTCCGATGCCTGTCAGAAGATCCCACCTCCAGCCGGCCAGCAGGGTGGCGACGGTTCCCACACCGACGATCGCGGCGATCGCCACGTGAGGCGTCCGGTACACAGGGTGGGTCCGCGAGAACATCTCGGGTATCGCCCCGTTGCGACCCAGCGCGTAGACCACGCGACTGGCCGCATTCACGACGGCGTTGCCCAGACCGAGCACCGAGTTGACGACGGCGAAGAAGATCAGGATCCAGCCGGCGCCCCAGAAGATGTCGCCGAGCTCGACCCAGGGATTGCCGGAGGCGAGCGCCGTCTCGGCGAACTCGTCGAACCCGAATCCGACGACCATCCCGTAGGAGGCGAAGAGCACGAACAGACCGATGGCAAGCGTCGTCCCGACGATGGCACGAGGCACGGTCCTGCGTGGATCACGTGCCTCCTCTGCGAGCGGCGCGGCGGCCTCGAAGCCGGCGTAGACGAGGATGGCCAGGACGATCCCCTTCAAGTAGAAGTCGAAGTCGTCGCCCAGGGCGAACCCCGGATCGAACGTCCGGAGCGTGTTCTCGCCCGAGTTCGAGAGGACGATCCAGACGGCGAGCGCCCCGAACAGCGCAAGCTCGATGGCGCCGATCACGATGCCCACGTTCATCGCGAGGCGGACTCCGCGATACGCGAGAACCAGCATGAAAGCGGCGCCGAGGAGGACCCAGAGCCACCAAGGCGAGCCTTCCCAGCCGAGACCTCGCCGGTCGCTCACCATCACGTCTTGGACGACGAAGGCCAGCGAGAGCAGGATCAGCACCATCCCCGCGGGGATGACGAGCAGGTAGAGCCACCCCACCATGAACCCCGCTTCGGGGCCCAGGCCGCGCGCCGTGTACGCATACCAGCCGCCGGCCGAAGGGACCTGCTTGGCCATCTGCCCCATCGAGCTTGCGACGCACAGGGCGATGGCGAGCGCGACGAGGATGAAGAACGGGAGCGCGGGGCCGGAGAACGGAATGACGACGAGCAGGCCGATCGAGATCGCGGCGGCGGGCGCCATATTCGTGAGGGATTGAAAGACCAGCTGCGGCAGACCGATCGACCGCTCGTCCAGACGATCGAAGTCGCTCGCTGTTTGGTCCGCCGCAGACGCCATGCGCGCGCGCATCATCTACACAACAAGAGCGCGTTGCAACGAGCGTTCTGCCGGCACTCCTAGAATTCGCGGATGCGCTGCCCTGAATGCGGGCAGGAAAATCCGGAGGCGGCCCGCTTCTGCAACGCGTGCGCGACGCCCCTCCGGGACGCGGCGCCCGAGCGGCGCAAGCTTGCGACCCTCCTCTTCTGCGACATGTCCGGCTCCACGGCGATGGGCGAGCGGGTGGACGCCGAGTCGGTGCGGGAGATGATGTTCGCCTATTTCCACGAGATGCGAGGTGCGATCGAGCGCCACGGGGGCACGGTCGAGAAGTTCATCGGGGACGCGGTGATGGCCGTGTTCGGGGTTCCTACGGCGCACGAGGACGACGCCCTCCGTGGAGTTCGAGCTGCCTGGGAGATGCAGCAGCGGCTGGCCGCCCTGAACGACGAGCTCGAGCGCCGCTACGGCTCCAAGATCGCGCTCCGCATCGGGGTCAACACGGGCGAGGTGGTGGCAGGCGACGCGACAGCCCGGCAGGCGCTCGTTACCGGGGACGCCGTCAACGTGGCGGCGAGGCTCGAGCAGGCTGCCTCCCCCGGGGAGATCCTGATCGGAGAGCCGACCTTCCGGCTCGTCCGCGACGCCGTCTCCGCCGAGGCGGTCGACCCGCTCACGCTCAAGGGCAAGTCGGAGCCCATGCCCGCCTACCGGCTCGTGCACGTCGAGACGGCGGCGCCTGGCCGCGCCCGCCGCCTGGACACGTCCATGGTCGGCCGGCAGGCCGAATTCGAGCTGCTGCGCCGCAAGCTCGCGGAGGCGAAGGCGGGCGCGCCCGTCCTCGCCACCGTCGTCGGCGAGCCGGGCGTCGGCAAGTCCCGCCTTGCCGCCGAGCTGATCGCGTCGGCGGAGGGAGAGTTCCGGGTCCTCTCCGGCCGCTGCCTGCAGTACGGGGAGGGGATCACCTACTGGCCGGTCGCCGAGATCGTGCGCCAGGCGGCCGGGATCCACGACGAGCACTCCCGTGAGGAGGCCCGGCGCCAACTCGAGACGCTGGTTTCCGCGGACCAGGCGGCGATCGTCGCGCAGGCGATCGGGCTGGCGGACGGCGAGGCGGGGACGGAGGAGATCGCGATGGCCGTCGCGACGTTCATCGGCTCGTTCACGCGGGAGCTTCCGCTGCTCTTGTTCGTCGACGACATCCAGTGGGCGGAGGCCGCTCTGCTCGAGCTGCTCTCGAGCCTACCCGGGCGGATCGCCGACGCTCCGCTCGTCCTTCTCTGCCTCGCTCGACCCGAGCTGCTCGAAGAGCACACCGGCTGGAGGGCGACGGTCCGGCTCCAACCGCTGGAACGAGAGGACGGCGCCATCCTCGTCGAGCAGCTGCTCGGCGCGACCTCTCTTCCGGCCGGATTGGCCGAGCGGATCGCAGGCGCGGCGGCGGGCAACCCGCTGTTCGTCGAGGAGCTCGTCGGCATGCTGATCGACGACGGGCTCCTGGAACGGCGTAACGGAAGCTGGACGGCCGATCGAGGCCTCGCGGCATTCACGATCCCCCCGACGCTCAGGGAGCTGCTCGGCGCCCGCCTCGACCGCCTGCCCGCGGGTGAGCGCTCGGCGCTCGAGAAAGGGGCCGTGGAGGGACAGCTCTTCCACCGCGGTGCCGTCCTCGCGCTCTCGGAACCGAGCGAGCAGACGGCTCTCCGCGACCGCCTCGACGGTCTGGCAGAGAAGGAGTTCATCCGGCCGGCGCCGGCGGCGTTCGCAGACGACGCGGCCTACCGCGTCCGTCACATCTTGATCCGCGACGCGGCCTACGAGGCGATACCCAAGAAGATTCGCGCCGAGCTGCACGAGCGCTTCGCCGACTGGCTCGAAGAGCGGGCCGGCGAGCGGGTGACCGAGTACGACGAGATCCTCGGCTACCACCTCGAGCAGGCATACCGGCTCCATGAGGAGCTCGGTCCGGTGACGGTGGAGAACCGGGGACTCGCGTTTCGCGCGGCCGAGCGCCTTGGTGCCTCCGGGCGGCGCGCGTTCGCGAGGCGCGACGCCGGCGCCGCCGTCAATCTCCTGCTCCGAGCAGCCGACCTTCGGCCCCCGCACGACCCGACGCGTCTCGAGTTGCTGGAGGCAGGCGGCAACCTCCTCCTCGACGCCGGCGATCTCGAGCGCGCGGCAGTGGTCTTCACGGGCGCCGTCGAAGAAGCGACCGCGGCCGGAAGAAGTCAGCTGGCCGCGCGGATAGAGATCTACGCTGGCTTCGTCCGCCTTCTCCTCGACCCTGGCTTCGGGGCAGCGGGGGTTTTCGCCGTGGCCGACCGCGTCGAGCCGGTCTTGCGTGCGGCGGAGGACCACCACGGTCTCGCGAAGGTGCACGACTCCCGAGCGTACGTGTACGACATCCTCCGTCGAGCTGCGGACGTCGAACGCGAGGCTGAGCTCGCAATCGGCCATGCCCGCTCGGCCGGCAGCCGCTTCCACGAGCTCGAGCTCCACTGGTGGCTCTTCTGGCAGCTACCACAGGGGCCGAGGCCTGTAGAGGACGCGATCCGGCGGTGCCACGCGCTCCGTGTGCAGGTTCAGGACGACGGGGCCGCCGAAGCCGCATTCCTCGAATCGCTCGGGGAGCTCGAGGCGATGCGCGGACGGTTCGAGGAAGCGCGGACGCATGCGAGGGCGAGCATCGCGCTGCGGCAAGAGCTGGGACTTCACATGCTGCAGTCGAAGATGCAGCTCAAGCTCGGCGCCATCGAGTTGCTTGCGGGCAATCCACAGGCTGCCGAAGACGTCTTCCGGGAGGCGCACGACGAGCAGGCCCGCCGCGGCGACGTGGAGACGGCAGCCCACGCGGCGAGTTTGCTGATCGAGGCGCTGTTCGCGCAGGACCGGCTCGAAGAGGCCGAGGCGCTCCTACCGATGGCGGAGCAGGCCGAGTCAGGCGACGCCGTCGCACCTCGAGTCCGCTGGCGTTGCGCTCGGGCGAAGATCTTCGCTCGGACAGGGAGGACAGCGCCCGCGGAAGCGCTTGCCCGCGACGCCGTCGAGCTCGCCGAAAAGACCGACGACCTGAACCTCCACGCCGCCGCGCTGACCGCGCTTGCCGAAGTGCTCGCCCGAGACCGGCGAGCAGATGCACAGGCCGCCGGAGAAGAGGCTCTTCGGCTCTACGAGCGAAAGGGCAATGTCGTGTCGGCCCGGAGTGCCGCTCGCGTCCTCGCGGAGCTCGAGCGGGGCAACGCCACCGTATAAGCGAGCGGGCGCCGTCCGGTCGGTTGTTTGCATCCTGTGAAATCCCTCCATCGGGGCGTTTTCCAGGCGTTTTGGAGAGGAACACACCGTCTGTCGAACTCCAGCAGGTGAAGGGGGAAAGAAGATGAGGAATGCGTACAAGCTGATTGGTTTCGCGGCGGTCACCGGTCTCGTCGCCTCACTGGCGACCTGGGCGGTTGCCGCGAGCGCGGTGATCCAGATTGCTCCGATCAACATCGAACCGCCGACGATCAGCGGCACGCCCCGCGTGGGCGAGGCGTTGACGGCAAACAATGGAACGTGGGCGAACGACCCGACGACATTCCGCTATCGCTGGCTGCGCTGTAACGAGGCCGGCATCGGTTGTGTGCTGCTGGCGGCTGACGGGCGGACGTACCGCGTAGGCCAGGCGGACGTCGGACGCACGCTCCGCGTGCGGGTGACGGCGGAGAACGCAGACGGCGCCACGAATGCGCGCTCCGCGCCGACCGAGGTCGTGACGTCAGGGGCACCGATCACGAACACGGCGCGCCCGACCGTCGCCGGCGACGCCCGAGTCGGGCAGGAGCTGACGGCGACCGAGGGCACATGGACCGCGAACCCGACGTCGTTCTCGTTCCAGTGGCAGCGCTGCGACGTCGACTCGTTGATCTGCGCCGACGTGACCGGCGCGACGGGCCGGACCTACGGCGTCCGCGCTGCGGACATCGGCTTCCGCCTGCGCGTCGAGGTGACGGCTCGCAGGGGCGATCGGTCGGGTACTGCGACCTCGGCGGCGACGTCGATCGTCGTTCCGGTGACGACCATCACGAATCGCCGGCCGACTATCGGCATCATCGGAGTGAGGTTCACGGGGGCTCGCGTGTACGTGCGATTCCGCGTCTGCGACGACACGCCTCGCAACCTTGCCATCCTCGTGACCGAGACCCGGCCGCGCGTGCGTTCCGCCACTCGCCGGTTCGCGACGCGGGTTCCGCCGCGGCCGTGTGGCGCGTACACGCGCAACTGGCTGCCTGCGGAGCGCTTCCGCGGCAGCGGCCGGTACACCATCACGCTTCGTGCGCGCGACGTCTCGGGGCTGACGAGCGCCCCGGCCCGGCGCACGTTCAGGCGCTGACTACACGCATCGCAGCTTGCGCCGGCAAGCCCGAGTAGGACGGAGGAGGCCTTCGGCGGCCTCCTCCGTCTTGCTCCCCTCGCCCGTCGCCCTTGGACGCGAGCGGGCGGTCTCCGCCTAGA